>Ga0210044_10003009_pt1 | contig 24403 bp, 18 predicted proteins | sample CryGey13umfilter_2_FD_183959 | JGI IMG/M metagenome (GOLD analysis project Ga0210044, IMG submission 183959) | Groundwater microbial communities from aquifer in Utah, USA - Crystal Geyser 4/9/14 3 um filter (SPAdes) (version 2) | ecosystem: Environmental > Aquatic > Deep subsurface >... | reverse complement strand
GCGTCTTCCCGGGAGGGGGTGTCGAGCGAGAGATCCCGACCCTCCACGCGCCGGAGCATCTCGCGCATGCGCTCGGGGGTGACCTCGAAGCTGACGGCGAGCCGTTCGTAGAGCTCGTCCGAGTCGCACACCAGACCCGAGAGCCGTGCGCGCTCGCGCCGCAGGCGGAAGAAGAGCTTGCTCCGCAGCGGACCCGAACCAGCGCCGACCAGAGTCGTCGAGCGGACCACTGCCTCGAGCACGAAGGCGCGTATCCAGTAGCCTGCGTAGGTCACGAAGCGCGTCCCGCGCGCGGGATCGAATTTGCTCACGGCCGTGACCAACCCGAGGTTCGCCTCGGAGATCAGGTCCCCGAGCCGGATCGGATAGCGGCGGTACTGCAGCGCCACGGCCACCGCGTAGCGCAGGTTCGCCTCGATCAACTCGGCCCGTGCTCGTGCGTCGCCGTCTCGCGCCAGGAGGGCGATCTCGTGCTCGCGTTCACGGCTGAGCTTCGGGATCGCCCGTACCCGTTCGATGTAGCGTTCTAGAATCGCGTCCTGCTCGGCCAAGGCATCTCCTAACGTTACGTAACGTTATCTTGGCCAGGCCGAATGTCAACACGAAGCTGACCACTCGCTGACGTGCGACGGTCCCGGCAGCGGTCCGCCGGTCCACGCTACGGCGCGCGTACGTGCTGTCGACACTACGGCGCACACGTCCTGTGCGGGCTGCCACGCGCATGTCGTGTCGACGCCGCGACGCACACGTCCTGTCCACGCCACTGCGCGGCGGGATGCACGCGTGAGGCGAGCGCCCGCGAGTGGATCCGCGCAAGAGTCTGCGGCGGATCAGCGCCAGGGTCCGCGGCGGATCAGGTGGAGAAGCTCGAGCCGCAGCCGCAGGTGGTCTTCGCCTGCGGGTTGCCGAACTTGAAGCCGGCGCCGTGGAGGCCCTCGACGTAGTCGATCTCCGTCCCTTCGAGGTACGTGTTGCTCATCATGTCCACGTACAGCGGGATGCCGTGAGACTCGAAGGTCTGGTCCATCTCCGTGCGCTCGTCCTCGAAGAAGAGGTCGTAGCTGAAGCCGGAGCAGCCTCCGCCGATCACACGGACCCGGAGACCTTGTTCTCCAAGATTCTCCGCTTCGCGGATTTCTCTGACTTTGGCTGCTGCGCGTTCGGTGAGCGAGACGTTCAAGAATACCTGCCTTATTCGTCGGACCACGAGAGTATAAAGCCGGTCCCGGGGAGCCGCCAGCCCAGGGAAGGTGGAAAGCGGTCGACTCGCCTCTTCGCCCCACGCGAGCCGCGCTCTCGACCTCGCCCAAGCCCTCGCCGACTTGCGGCGCGTGCCCGGAGTCATTAGGGTGCGCGCCCCGGGTCCGGTCGAGCGGTCCCATAGAGCAGGAGCCCTAGAACTCAACATGTACCGCTGTCATTTCTGCAAGACCGTTTCTCAGCCGAACACCCTCGCCAACCGCGTGGTGCTCGAGACCCGTCCCACCGAATACCCGAGCCGCCCGAAGGCCCAGCGTCGCCGCATCGGCCGCAAGATCAAGAACTTCGACGATCCGGGTGGTGCCGGTTACGAGATCGCCCGAGAGGTGCTCTCGTGCCGTTCCTGTGCCGAGCGTCACGCCGCCGAACAGGTCGAAGAGCCCGCGTTCGCCTGATCCTCGGGTCTCTCGACCCTCGGATCCTCTCGCCATCGGGCTGAAGTCGTTGCGACTTCGGTGCTGGCTTCGTTCGTCCGGACGCTCAGCTCGCGCCAACCAGCGCGATGCGCCGGGCCTCGCGTGCGTCCACGCGGAGTGCGTCGTCTGCTTCGGCGGCGGCGCGCTTCAGCATCGCCAACGCGAGCACGTGGCCTTCGCCATCCGAGGTCACGGACGTGAGCGTGCCGACCCGCTTCCCGTCCGAGTCCATCACCTCGGCGCCGGGCGCGGGTAGGGCGCCTTCGATCGTCAGGCCGACGAGCCTGCGCGGAGGACGCCCGCGCACCTGCAGCATGTGCACGGCCTCCTGGCCGACGTAGCAACCCTTCTCGAAGGACACGGCGCTCCCTTCGAGTCCGGCCTCCTGCGGGTAGCAGTCCGGGCCGTAGTCGACTCCGAAGCGGGGCCGAAGGGCGCGGATGCGCGCGCGCTCGTAGGCGTCGGCGGAGATCGAGGCTCCGCCCAGCGCCTCGGCCTCCCGCGCGAGCGTCTCGGCCCACGCGCTCGCCTCGGACCTCGGGCAGAGGAGGTCGAAACCGCCCCGCCCCAACCGGTCGTGGGCGATCCCGCGACTGGCGGAGGCCATGGACGTGGCCACCGGGCCCTGCGCGGTGAACACCGCCAGCTCCGACAGGCTGAGCTCCACGTCCTCCATCACGATGCGTTGGTCGAGCGACTCGAGCAGCGCGGTCGCGACCTCGGCCGGGATCAGGAGGTCGAACGCGCCGCTGGCATGCTCGATCACGCTGGCGTCCGCCAGGACGCGGCCTCGCACGTCCACGAAGAGCGCATGGCGCAGCGTCTGACCGTGCGGCTCCCGCAGATCTTGAGTCACCACGCCATTCAGCCAGCTGCGTGCGTCGTCGCCCTCCACGCGCAGCACGCGCCTCCAGGTCAGCTCGAGCGCGCCGACCGTGTCTTCGAGCGCGCGTGTCTGTCTCTCCAGCTCCATGGCGTGGCTCCGGCCTCCCCCGTAGCGGCGACTCTGTGGCGGCCCGCCGAGCTCGGCAAGGCCAAGCGGTGGGGCCAGGATGTCACGCGTTCGTGAACCGACGTTCGCGCCCGATACGGTGCGTCGGAGTGGTTTGCGTTGGAACGCAAATGGATCGATGCTTGCAACACATCAGCTCGTGCGCATTTCTCGAACGCTTTTTGGAGTTCTCACCGTCGCCCTCGTGGCGCTGACGCCCCGCTTCGCCGCTGCACAGCCGGCCGGGCCCTCGGAGGTGGCATCCTCGACCGTCGACCAGGTCGTGGCCGAAATCCAGCAAATGCGCGCTGAGGCAGGGCTCCCACCCTTCGTTCAGGACGACGCGCTCCGCCGCGCCGCCCAGCGCCAGAGCGAGGACATGGCCGACAGCGGTCGCCTGGCACATGTGTCGGCGCGCACCGGCAATCCCAACACCCGCGTGGCGGACGAGGGGCTCCATCCGGAGCGCGTGGCCGAGAACGTCGCCCGGGCCAGCACGGCCATGGGCGCTCAAGAGTCGATCGTCGGTAGCGACGCGCATCGCGCGCAGCTGCTCGATCCGGAGCTCACGCACCTCGGCGTCGCCGCGGCTCGCAGCGCCGATGGATCCGTCTACCTGACGGAGGTGATGGCGCGTCTGCCTGTCGCCCCGCAGCTGGCTCCCATCGACGAGCTCGCCCCCGCCGATTCCGCCCTCGATCAGGCGCCGCAGTCCATCCAGGCCGAGGTCGGTCCGATGGACACCGCTCCTCCCCCGCAGCTCGCCCCGCTGCCGCTGCCGCAGGGCGTTCAGCCGGCGCCCTCCGTGCCTTCCCCCACCCTGGCGCCGCCTCCCGTCGCCGTGCCCACGACCCCCGGGGCGACTCAGGTCGCTGGCTACTGGGTCCTGAGCCGCGGCTACTGGTTCTACTACCCGCTGCCTCCCGGCGCGCAGCCCGGTCAACAGCTCGTGCCCGATCTGAGCGTCCACGGTCCGCCCCCCGGCTATGATGCGTCCACGCCCCAGACCCAGATCGTCACGCAGACGCCGGTCTACCAGACGCAGGTCCAGACGCAGACCTATCAGACCTACCCGCAGGCGTCTCCGAGCTACCAGACCTACCCGCAGGCGTCTCCGACCTACCAGACCTATCAGGCGTACCCGCAGGCGTACCCGCAGACGTACCCGCAGACGCAGGTGTACACGCCGGTGGCGCCGCGACGCGGGCGGCATTGGGGCCGCCGTCACACGGTGGTCGTGCGTCCCGCGCCCTTCGCGCCACGCGGTCGCGTCGTCCTCTTCGGTCGCTGAGCCTCTTCGGTCGCTGCGCCTCTTCGGTCGCTGCGCCTCTTCGGTCGCTGCGCCTCTTCGGTCGCTGCGCCTCTTCGGTCGCTGCGCCTCTTCGGTCGCTGCGCCTCTTCGGTCGCTGCGCCTCTTCGGTCGCTGCGCCTCTTCGGTCGCTGCGCCTCTTCGGTCGCTGCGCCTCTTCGGTCGCTGCGCCTCTTCGGTCGCTGTGCGCGCTCTCAGATCGCGCTGAGGGGGCCCGTCAGGCAGCGCTCGAGCTGACCGTCGACCTCGAGCAGAAGCGCTCCGTCGGGCGCCAGGCCATGGAGTCGACCCGTCCGCTCGCCGCAACGCACACGCTCTTCGCGCAGCGCCAGCCGAGGTCTCAGCGCTTCGAGCAAGAGGTCGAGCTCTCCCGCCTCCAATGCGTGAACGCGCGCCTCGCAGCTCGCGAGAATCTCCGCCAGCAGCAGGGCGCGATCGTGGATCGAGCCGCTGACCAGCGCGAGGGAGGTGGCGGTGTCTTCCAACTCCTGGCGGAAGCGTGTGCGGTTCACGTTCACGCCCACGCCCACCACGATGGCGTCGTCCTGCGGCCCTCCGAGGGTGGCCTCGACCAGCACGCCGGCGCACTTGCGCCGCTCGAGCCAGACGTCGTTTGGCCACTTCACCTGCGCCTCGATGCCCGCCGCGGCCTCCACGGCCAGCGCGACACCGAGGCCGATGGCCAGCGTCAGCGGAGGGCGCGCGCGTGGTGCGAGGGCAGGCCGCAGCACCAGCGAGAAATACAGATCCTCGCCCGGCGGCGACGACCAGCTTCGTCCGCGTGAGCCGCGCCCCTGCTCCTGCGCTTCGGCCACGACGAGGTGACCGTCGGGCGCGCCCTGCTCGGCCGCGCGTCGCGCCTCATCCATGCTCGAGGGGGTCGAGGTGAAGAGCTCGAGGCTGCGTCCATAGCGCTTCGTCCGGAGCGCGCGCTCGAGAGCGTCGCGCGAGAGCGGGCTCGTGGCGCCGGACGTCACGCTTCAGTCTTCCCAGTCGAGGCCCAGGTCGACGGCGCGCGCCGAGTGGGTGAGGGCGCCCACGCTGATCACGTCGACGCCCGCTCCGGCCAACGCCGCCACTCGGGCGAGGTCGATGCCGCCGGAAGCTTCGAGCAGCGCACGCCCTGCGCACTCGACCACCGCCTTGGCCACGGCCTCGTTCGAGAAGTTGTCGAGCAGGATGATGTCGGCCCCCGCGGCGAGGGCGCGCGTCAGCTGCTCCGGCGTGTCGACCTCGCACTCGATGCGGCTGGTGTGCGGCGCCTGCGTTCGGGCTCGCTCGATCGCGCGTTCGAGGCCGCCGCAGGCCGCGATGTGGTTGTCCTTGATCATGACGGCGCTGGAGAGATCGTCGCGGTGATTGTGACCGCCGCCGCAGCGCACGGCGTAGCGCTCGAGCGCGCGCAGGCCGGGCGTGGTCTTGCGCGTGTCCGCGATGCGCGTGCGAGAGCCCGCAGGCAGAGCGTCCACGTGCGCACGCGTCAGCGTCGCGACGCCGCTCATGCGCTGCAGGAAGTTGAGCGCGACCCGTTCGCCGGCGAGCAGCGAGCGCGAGGAGCCGCGCAGGCGTGCGACTTCGGCGCCGGGCTCGAGGCGTGAACCCTCGGCGGCGAGCAGCTCGATCTCGACCCCTTCGTCCAGCTGTCGAAAGACCTCGCACACCACCGGCATGCCCGAGAGCACGCAGGCCTCACGCGCGCGCACGCTCGCCCCGCCTCGTGCGTCGGCGGGCACCGTGGCCCAGGACGTGATGTCGCCGCGGCCGAGGTCTTCTTCGAGCGCCCCGCTCACCGTACGCCGGAGCGTGACGATGGGCGGCGGCGCCAGCTCGCGTGCAGGGTCTAGCGCCACTTCGATAGCTCCCATCCGCGCGCGCGCGCGTGCCAACGCAGCCGAGGATCCGGGTTGACGACGCGGGGCTCCGCGACGCGTTCGAGCATGGGAAGATCACTCACGCTGTCGGTGTAGAACGCGCTCCGCTCGAGGTCCACCCCGGCGCTCGCGGCCCACTCCGTCGCCAGGCGAACCTTCTCGCTGCCGTAGCAGAGCGCGTCTGTGTCCCCCGTGAAGCAGCCGTCCGCCACGGAGAGGCGACTGCTGATCACGTGCTCGATGTTCAGCTCGGCGGCCAGCGGGTCTGCCACGTAGGGCGTCGACGCGGTCAGGATCACGAGCTGCTCACCGCGCTCACGCCGCAGCTCCACCTCGCGTCGCGCATCGTCCATCACGTCGGGCAGCACACGCTCGCGGAAGAACTCGTTCATCTCCTCGCGGAACACGACCTCCTCCACACCACGGAACTGGGCCAGCGCGCGCGCGCCGATCTCGGCCGGGTCGACCGTGCCCAGCTTGTACTGGGTGATCCAGAGTCCGAAGCGCAGCATGTCCACGAGCTCGGTCTCGCCGCGGTCACGGCGCCAGCTCAAGTAGAGCCGCGCGGTGTTGCTGCGCACGAGCGTGCCGTCCATGTCGAAGAAGGCCACGGCGCTCACAGCCAACCCCGTACCAGGAATTCCGACAGCACGTTGCTCAACGCGTGCAGCGCGAGTCCGGCGCCGATGCCACCTCGTCGGGCGCGCGCCCAACCGAAGAGCAGACCGGGGAAGAAGACCGCCAGGCGCGCGGGGTTGCCCTCCACCAAGAAGTGGATCAGCGCGAAGAGCGCGGCCGAGGCGATGACCGCGCCCGGGCTCACGTCGGCGCCCAGGATGCGCCGCCGACCCGGGAAGACATCGTGCAGGCGCGTCTGCAGGTAGCCGCGGAAGAAGGCCTCCTCGGGCAGCGCGACCACAACGAATTGGGCGAGCGCGAAGGAGCCGAGATCGGGCGGCGGGTTCCAATGAAAGGCGTGCGCGGGCGAGTGCCAGAGGAAGAAGCCGACCACGAAGGGCGGGAAGATCAACGCCGCCACCGCGAGCGCGAAGCCGAACTCCTTCGCCGCCGAGGGCAGCGCGTGGACGATGGCGCGCCCGAGATCGAAGAGCCCCAAGGGACCCGGGGAGCGATCGTAGGGCTCCGGGGGTTCGAGCAGGCCCGCGAGGGAGAGCCCGAAATGCTCGACTCCGCCCGTCTGCCGTTGCGCCAGCTTCAGCGCGGTGGTCAGGAAGAGCCCGCCCACCGCCAGGTGGACGTAGTCGCCGAAGGGCTCCTGATGACGCAGGCGCGTGAGCAGCCAGGTGACGACACAGACGAAGACATAGGCGACGGCGATCTCGCGCGACGCGCCGCGCCGGCCACCTGGGGTGGGGCGTCCCTCACGCTGCGCGTCGCTCGCGTCTGCCATGCCGGCAGTGCTCTAGCTTCGCGCGGCGCCGCTGCCAAGTGCGCGTCAGCGCGAGCGCGTGGCCGGAGCGCGCCCTGGCAGACCCAGCGTTGCTGGGCATTTGTCTCACTGCCCTTGACCCTTTGGGGGCCGCTCCTGACACTGCTCCGCGTGATCCCCGAGGAGACCGTCAACGAGATTCGAGAGCGCGTGGACCTCGTCTCCCTCGTGGGCGAGTACGTGAAGCTCAAGAAGCGTGGCGGCAATCACATCGGCCTCTGCCCGTTCCACAACGAGAAGAGCCCGTCGTTCAACGTGCACGCGGAGCGCGGCTTCTTCCACTGCTTCGGCTGCAAGGCCTCGGGCGACGCCTTCGCCTTCCTCATGCGCATCGACGGCATCGCCTTCCCCGACGCCGTTCGCATCCTCGCCGAACGCGCTGGCGTGGAGCTGCCCGTCACGGACGCGCGCGAAGACGCGGAGCAGCACCGTCGCAAGGAACGCCGCGAGAGCCTGGTCGCCCTGATGGAGGCCGCGACGGGGTTCTACGCCAGGCAGCTCGAGCAGCATCCCCTCGCGGGCATCGCGCGCGAAGAGCTCGCGTCGCGCGAGATCAGCGCGGAGACCGCCAGCGCGTTCCAGCTCGGCTACGCGCCGCACGGCTGGGACGCCCTCACTCGCTTCCTCGCCGAGCGTGGATTCTCGCCCGAGGAGGGTGAGGCCGTCGGCTTGCTCGCGCCGCGTCGTGGCGGGGATGGCCACTACGATCGCTTTCGCCATCGCCTGCTCTTCCCCATCGTCGATCTCCACGGCCGGGTCGTCGCCTTCAGCGGTCGTCGCCTGGCCGCGCCTCCGGGCGAGGACGAGGATCGGGAACCCGGGGCCAAGTACGTCAACAGCCCCGAGGGGCCCCTCTATCACAAGGGCGACGTGCTCTACGGGCTGCACCGCGCTCGCGTCGCCATGCGCCGAGAAGGTCGCGCGCTGGTCTGCGAGGGCAACTTCGATCTGGTGGCGCTCCATCAGGCGGGCTTCACCACGGCCGTCGCGCCCATGGGCACGGCCTTCACGGAAGCACAGGCGCGCCTCTTGAAGCGCTTCACGCAGCGCGTCGACCTGCTCTTCGACGGGGACGCGGCGGGCGACAAGGCCGTCGCGGCGGCCCACCCGCTCCTGGCCGGCGTCGGCCTCGCGGCGCACGTGATCACGCTGCCGCGAGGCGCGGACCCGGACACCTTCCTGCGCGAGCATGGGGCCGAGGAATTGCGGCGACGACTCGAGACGGCGCCTCCCATCGTGCAGCATCTGATCGATCGAGCGGCCGCTTCGGCGGCAGGCGATCCGCACGCCCAGGCCGAAGCGATCGCCTCCCTCGGGCCCGTCCTTGCCGTGCTCGGCAGTCCACTCGAGGCCCGGCTGCACATCGAACGCATCGCGCGCAAGTTCGGTGTCCGCGACGTGAACGCCGTGCGCGCCCAGCTGCGTCGCGGCCTCCAAGGTGCGAAGAGTCCCGGCCGATCCCCGGCCCCGGAGCAGCCCCCCGCGGCGGAGGTCGCCCGGCCCCAGAGGCCGTTCCGCGCGCCGATCCTGGAGCGGCAACTGATGGGCGCGCTGCTCGATGCGCCCGAGCTGGTGACGGGGCCCGACGCGCTCCGCCTCACTGAACTTTTGACTAGCGACGAACTTCAGTCCATCTTTCAGAGCATCGCGCGCATGATGGAGCAACGCGGACAGATCGATTTCGCCGCGTTGCGCGCGGACTTCGCGGACCGCTCCGTCGCGCCCTGGCTGGAGCAACGCCTCGCGGTGCCGGAATACGACGCGGCGGGTGCCGAGCAGGCGCTTCGAGACGGAGTTCCGTTGCTCGCGCGTCGCTGGGTGGAGAGTCGACTCTCACGCCTCGGGGCGCAGATCCTCGAGGCCAAGCGGGCAGGGGACGAAGACCTCGCACGGCAGTTGATGCAAGACAGAGTGGCGCTCTACCGGCAGAGTAGGGCACCGGTGGAGGGGGTTCGGGATTCTAGGGCGAAGGGTGGAAACGATTGATGGGCGACCATGACTGACGACCGCAAGCCGAACGCTGACGCGACGAAGGACGGGAGCTTCTCCCAGGCCGAACAGCGCCGACGCACGCGCGACCGACGCGAGGTGCGTGGCCTGCTCGAGCGGGGCCGGCTCAAGGGCTTCTTGACCTACGACGAGGTCAACGCGTCCTTGCCACCCGAGGCTGTCTCCGCGGACGAGATCGACACCCTGATGGTGGTCCTCTCCGAGGAGGACATCGACGTCGTCGACGCCGAGAACCAGGCCAGGCGGCGAAATACGCCGCGCGGTCGGTCCAGCGCGCCGCCGCCTGCCGAGCCCGTGGTCGCCAAATCCGTCGACCCCGTGCGCATGTATCTGCGCAAGATGGGCAGCGTCTCGCTGCTCACCCGTGAGGGCGAAGTGGAGATCGCCCAGCGCATCGAGCGTGGCGAGGCCGCCATCTTCGACATCCTGGTGGCGTCGCGCGTGGGCATCGCCGAGCTCCTGCGCATCGGCGACGAAGTGAAGAGCGGCACCCTGCGGGTCAAGGACGTGATCCGCGGCGTGGGTCCTGGCGAGGACGAGATCGACGCCGACGAGGCCATGGCGCGCCTGATGCGCGCGATGGAGAAGGTGAAGCGATCCGCTTCGGCGACCAGCAAGCAGGAGGAGCAGCTCGCCTCGGGTGCGCGTCTGCGCGAGACCGTGCGCGCCGGTTACGAGCTGCAGGTGGCCAAGGCGCGGGTCGAGCGCGGTGCGGCGCTGCGAGAGATGGGTCTGCTGCGCAAGCAGATCGATCGCGTCATCGCCCGCATCAAGGGCCACGTTCGCCGTGTCGAGCGCGCCGAGCGCAGCGCCGTGGAGGCCTCGGAGCGGGCCGGTGGCCTGGGCGTCAAGGAGGTCTCCAAGGCCATCCGCGCCATGGAGGAGGCCGCCAACGCCGGGCGGCGCTTCCGTGGCCACCAGGGCGCCACCCTCGAGCGCCTGCGCGCCGCGGAAGAGACCTTCAAGTCATCCCAGAAGGTGAGCCGACAGGTGGAGGAGAAGCTGGGCGTCGGTCTGCCGCAGCTTCGCGAGACCTACCGCGCGTTGAGTGAAGGCGAGCGCCGCGCGGATCAGGCCAAGGCCGAGCTGGTGGAGGCCAACCTGCGCCTCGTGGTGTCGATCGCCAAGAAGTACACGAATCGCGGCCTTCAATTCCTCGACCTGATCCAGGAGGGCAACATCGGCCTGATGAAGGCCGTGGAGAAGTTCGAGTATCGCCGAGGCTACAAGTTCTCGACCTACGCCACCTGGTGGATCCGCCAAGCGATCACGCGCGCGATCGCGGATCAGGCGCGCACGATCCGCATCCCGGTCCACATGATCGAGACCATCAACAAGCTGATCCGCACCTCGCGCTACCTGGTTCAGGAGCTGGGCCGAGAGCCCAACCCCGAGGAGATCGCGGAGCGCATGGAGATGCCCCTCGATCGCGTGCGCAAGGTGCTCAAGATCGCCAAGGAGCCCATCAGCCTCGAGACGCCCATCGGCGAAGAGGAGGACAGCCACCTCGGCGACTTCATCGAGGACAAGAACGCGGTCTCGCCCGCGGACGCCGTGCTGAACTTCAACCTCGAGGAGCAGACGCGTCGCGTGCTCAAGACGCTGACGCCGCGCGAGGAGAAGGTCCTGCGCATGCGCTTCGGCATCGGCGAGAAGAGCGACCACACCCTCGAAGAGGTCGGTCGCGATTTCGAGGTCACGCGCGAGCGTATCCGCCAGATCGAAGCGAAGGCGTTGCGCAAGCTGCGCCATCCCAGCCGTGCTAAGCAGCTGCGGAGCTTCATGGAGACCTGACTCCATCGAATCCTCCAGGGCCCATAGCTCAATTGGTCAGAGTCCCCGGCTCATAACCGGGTCGTTCCTGGTTCGAGTCCAGGTGGGCCTACCCCCGCGGTGTTCGAAGATGCGTGCGCTCGCTTGCGCCGAAGATCGTGTGATTGCCCACCGTTGGCTTGCGTCTCCCGCAGCGGCGCGCTAAACGCGGGCCAACCGGTGGCGACGCTGCCTTAGGAGGCTTGACCTTGCGTGATGAGTTGGTGGCCCTTGCGAAGCTCGCGGAGATGGACCTCGCGGCATGGGAGTTCGACTCCGAGCTGAAGGAACTCCCGGAACGTATCGATGGCATGCGTGGTGACGCGCAAGTCCTCGAGAATTTGCTCGCTGGCGAACGTCAGCAACTCGAGGCAGCGGTCGCGCTGCGCGCGGAAAGGGCGGACGAGCTCTCTCTGCGCATGACCGCGCTCGCCAAGGCGAAGGCCAAGGGCGCGCAGTCGCGGAACCTCAAGCAGGTGGACGCGGCGGAGCGCGAGGTCGAGGCGACTCGTCGCACGATCAAGGAGCGCGAGGACGAGGTCGCCAGTCTCGAGCTCGCGATCGAGAGCAAGACGGCGTCCCTGGCGGAGCGAGAGCGACAGCTGGGCGAGGCCATGAAGATGCTGGCCACCGAGCAGGCCGCCGCCGAGCTGCGTCTGGCCGAGCTGCGCAGGCGTCGAGAGGTCGTGCTTGCGGGGCGTGAAGAGGTCGCGGCGCGCGTCAGCTCCCGCACCATGAAGCGCTACGAGCGTCAGCGCTCGACCAAGGGCAAGGGCGTGGTCGTGATCGACGACGGCACCTGCTCCAATTGCCGCATGCACTTGCCCGCACAGCTGTACATCGAGGTGCAGAAGGGCGAGGAGTCCATCGACTGCCCGCAGTGCCGCATCCTGCTCCTGCACCGCGCCGTCGTCGAAGTCTGAGCCACGAGTCGACCACTCCTCGTCGCGGCTCGATGGTGGATACGCTTGCTCGTAGGGTGTCGCCATCGACCACGAGGGAGCCCTCGCGGCGATGAGTGGACGCTCGTTGGCAGGGGCGCGACGTTCGCGCCAGAACGGGTCGCCCGTCGCGCTAGACGCGCGTCAGCCAGCTCTCTTCGGGGACATGGTCGCCGCGCACGGCGCCGAAGTAGCGCTCCTGTAGCTGGGCGCTGATGGGTCCGCGCTTGCCGGAGCCGACCGGGCGGTCGTCCACTTCACGCACAGGCGTGACCTCGGCGGCGGTGCCGACCATGAAGATCTCGTCGGCGATGTACAGCTCGTCGCGCGCGATCGTGCGCTCGTCGACGGGCACGCCCATGTCGCGCAGCAGGCGCAGCGTCGTGTCTCGCGTGATGCCGCCCAGGATCGAGGATCCCATCGGCGCCGTCGCGACGCGCCCGTCGCGCACCACGAAGATGTTCTCGCCCGAGGCCTCGCACACGTATCCCTGCGAATCGAGCAGGATGGCTTCGTCGTAGCCAGCCGCGAGCACCTCGCGCTTGGCGAGGATGGAGTTGACGTAGTGGCCGACGATCTTGCCCTTGGCCATCAAGGAGTTCACTCCGGCGCGTGCGTAGGAGCTGACCTTGGCGCGGATGCCGTGCTCGAGGCCTTCGTCGCCGAGGTAGGCGCCCCACTTCCAGGCCACGATGGCCACGCGCGTCGGGTTGTTGCGCGCGCCGAGGCCCATGGCGCCCGAGCCGACGAAGGCCAGCGGCCTGAGATAGCACTCGCCGAGCTTGTTCGCGCGCACGGTCTCGAGGCAGCCCGCGACGATCTGCTCCTGCGTGAAGGGCATGGGCAGTGTGCAGATGCGCGCCGAGTCGAAGAAGCGACGGACGTGCTCGTCGAGGCGGAAGACCGCGCTCCCGCCGTCCGAGAGCTGGTAGCAGCGGATGCCTTCGAAGACACCGAGGCCGTAGTGCAGCGTATGCGTCAGCACGTGCACCTGCGCGGCGTCCCAGGGAACCAGCTCACCGTCGAACCAGATCTTCTCTACCTTGTCGACCATGCCGCCTCCGATGGGGGTTGAGCTGCATGCTTCTAGCCCTTGAAGGGACCAGGTCGCAAGCTCTGGCCGCCCTCGCAGCGCGTGCTTCGCTGCGGATCCTAAGCCTCCGGGCGCTTCAGCTCGACTCGAGAAGTCGCAGCCCCTCCACCGCCGCGGCTTCGTTCGGATTGGCCGCGAGCGCCCTTTCGTACGCCACGCGTGCGCCCGCGGCATCTCCCGCAGCCTGACGCAGCGCCCCCAGTGCAAGGTGAGGGCCCGCGAGATGAGGTGCGAGATCGCAACCGCGCTCGAGCAATTCATGCGCCCTCGGCGTCTGAGGATCCTCACGCCAGAGCGCTTCGCCGAGCGCCGCGAGGAACTCCCCTTCGTGCGGACAGAGACGCTCGGCCGTGCTGAAGTGCTCGATCGCTTCCGCGAGCCGTTCCTGCTTCAGCGCGCGCTTGCCGCGACGAAAGGCGCGCTCGGCTTGCAGCATGCGTTCGACCTCGAGATCGAGCTCCCGAGGATCCTTGCCCGGCTTCTCGGGCGCACCCGAGGGTCGCGCGGGCGCCTCCGCCGCCTCGGCCTCGGTCTCGTCTTCTGCCTCGGTCTCGTCTTCTGCCTCGGCGGGAGCAGCGGCGCTCAGGACCGCCTCGGGCCGTGTCTTGACGCCCGCTGGCGCGGTGAGCGCTTGGTCTTCCGAGAGCTCGATGGCGCGCGTCGGGATGGCGTCCCGATCGGAGGCCGCGCGCGCTCGTGCCTCGCCGTCCGCCTCATCGCGAGCGTCCCTCGGCTCGGACTCGGGCCGGTAGGCTTCGAGGGGCAGGGGAAGATCGAGGTCGCCCGCCGTCGTGACGTCGTCGAAGGAGGGCTCCGGCAGCGTGAGGTCGTCCCAGCTGGGACCGGCGCTGGGGTTCCGTCGCGCGCTCGCGAGCACTTCGCCCAGGAAGGTCGGGATGCCTTCGGCCAAAGTCGGCGCGGCCAAGGACTCTGGCGTGAGCACGGCCGGGGCGGGCGGGTTGTTCCGAAGCGGGTTGGTGTCGAGCTCGGCGGCCGCGTCACGGGCCAAGGGGACTCCGGCGACCGTGGGACGATCCGTCGGGCGCTTGGCGGGCTCTTCCTTCGGGCTGTCTTCTTCCTCTCGAGACGGCGCGTCGAGCAGCCGTCGGCGGGCGCGGGCGATGCCGGCCAGCACCCCGTAGGCGCGAGTGCGCACTTCGCGCGACGCGGCGCCCGTCTCGGCCAGAGGTCGCAGGCGCGCGTCGAGATTCTCGGCCGCTTCCTCGATCGTGCGCGCGTCGTCGTCCTCCATCACACCCAGGGCTTCGGCCCAGCGCTCGGCGTCGAGCAATGCGGCGAGGCGGTCGAGTTCGGCGAGGCCCTCGGCGGCGCCCGCGACCGCACCCGCGGAGGGTCCCATGCCGCTCGCCTCGTCCACGGTCTGCGGGGTGTCGCGGAAGGCCACGGCGCCCACGCACTCCAGAGCGAACAGGAGCTGCGCCATGTAGGCGCGACGGCTCGGCCCCGTGGCCAAGAGTGCGCTCACGCGCGTCTGACCGTCGAGCTGCGCCAGCATGCGCTGCGCGAAGTCGGGCAAGGGTCGATTCAAGAACGCGCGCAGCCGCCGCGCGTCGGGCACCACGTGGCGCTTCGCGTGGGGTGCGAGGTACGCCAGGGCCAGGGGAGGGGAGAGTCGTCCCACGACGCCCTCGAAGATCAGCTCTACCAGGGAGAGTTCGAGTGCCACCGACTCGGGTGGGGTCACGGGCTCGTCGATGAAGTGGAAGCTGCCCTCGGACCACTGGAAGATGTCGAAGATGCGCTCGCGCTGCTGCAGCTCGAGGGCTTCCCGCAGGGCGTGTGGCCCGAGCGCGCTCATGGCGATCAGGATGCCTCCGAGTCTGCCCTCGCGCGCGCGCACACGACCGAGGGCACGGTCCAGCGTCGCGGCCGGCACGTGCCCCGCGCTCACCAGCATCGCGCCCAGGGTCTCGTCGAGACGATTCGACTCGACGTGCGTGGGCACGCCCGCACGGAAGTAGACGCGCTTCTGTACGGCGCCGCCCGCCGTCGTCACGGCCGCGAGGTCGGGCGCCGAGAGGTGGAGCACGCCGCTCGCTCGCTGTTCGGCCAGACGCGTCAGCAAGCGCGCGAAGGGCGTCTCGCTCAGCGCACCGGAGACGCGCGGCGCCACGGCGGGCTCCGCACGCGACGCTTGGCCTGAAGGGGAGGTCGGCGCTTGCTCGGGCCTCGGTGCGAGCCCTGCTACGGACACGCCGCGCGCGGGCGTCGGTACCGAGTCGGAGCTGCCGGGCTGCGTCAAGAGCTCGTCTTCGAAGCCGCTGCTCGGGCGATCGCCACCTGGCAGCGGCCAGCCGAGGCTCAGGGGCAAGGTCGCTCCCAGCTCCGCCTGACGCTCGCTCGGCGCGGGCTTCGCGCGCAGGCCTGCCAGCACGCCACGCAACGGACCCAGGCGCGGATTCGCACCGGGCAGAGTCGCCGTGGCGGAGAGTTCACGCGCGACCGCGGCCAGTCGACCGGCGGTGCTGGTGGTCCCGGTCAGGATTACGACCAGGCTGTCACCCCCCGGCGCCCAGCGCATCGACTCCACCGTCGCCGCGCCGTCGCGACCGGGCAGCTCGACGTCCACGACCAACACCTCGGCCGGCTCCTGCACGAAGCGATCGATCGCGCGCTCTCCGTCCCGCACGTGCACCACGGTGAAGCCCGCGCGCTCGCACTCGTCTTCGATGCGCCCACCGACGCTCGGGTCGGGGTGTACGACGAGCGCCCGGCGGATCATCGGGCGGCGCCCGCCCACGGTGCGCGTGTGCCCACGGCGGCCAGCCTCGACTCGAAGAGCACGCGCGTGAACGAGGCGTGCATCTTCCAGGTCTCGGCCAGGACCTCTTCGGGCTCGACGCCGTCGCGCGCGCGGAGATCGAGGCGTCGCGCCACGCGCAGGCCGACGTGGCCCAAGGGGTTCAGGTTTTCGGGCAATCGCTCGTCCAGCAGTCGAATCGCCTCTTGCACGTCGTCGAAGAACTCCATCGCCGTCCTCAATCCGTTCACTTCCGTCCTACCGAGGACCCCCGCCTTTCGCAACGCCGAGAGCATCTCCGAGCGACTGATGGGCAGAAGCCCCTTCGGTGCGGGTGCTTCGCCCAGCCCCATGTACAGCGCTTGGAGCAGCAGCTCCGCGTCCAGCCGCGCGCCGTAGCCGAACTTCGGGTTCCAGCTCTGCTCCTGCTCGCGACCCAGCTCCAGCTCGAGGCGAGCCCGCAGCAAGGCCAGCTCGTGGGCGTCGGGCGAACCCTGCGCCACCGCCATCTGCGCCAGGCGTCGCGCCAGAGGGCGCATCAAACGCGGTTCGCCCGCCACGGGTCGCGCGCGCAGCAGCGCCTGTCGCTCCCAGCTGCGCGCCTGCGTCGCGTGGTAGTGCTCGAAGGCGGAGAGGGAGACGACCAAGGTCCCGCGCGAGCCGTCGGGGCGCAGACGCGAGTCGGTGGTCCAGCCGCGACCCTCCGCGTCGGGGATCGACAACAGGGCCAGGCAGCGTCGCGCGACGCGCGTGAAGACCTCGCCGTGGTCACGGCCCGTCTCGGGGCAGACCCCGTCGGCGCCGTAGAGGAAGATCAGATCGAGGTCGCTGCCAAAGGCCATCTCGCCAGCGCCCAGACGTCCGAGGGCGACCGCGAGCAATCCTGCGTAGCGCTCCTCCATGCGTGGGCCGACCGTGGGATCCATGGGGCGGCCGAAGCGCGCGTAGGCTTCCGCGGCGGCGTAGTCGAAGGCCGCGCGGATCTGGGCGTCCGCCAGCGCCCCGAGCAGCTCGTGCCGCTCTTCGCGTGAGAGCTCCCCCGCGGCGTCCGAGAGGCCGATGCGCAAGGAGGTCTCGCGCGCGAGTCTGCGCAACGCGGGCACGAAGTCGTGCTCGGCGTCCTGATTCGCCGTCCAGGAGAGGGCGTGATGCACCTGGGCGATCTCCGCGGCGTCGGGCGCGCCATCGCTCGCGAGCAGAAGATCCAAGGCCTCGGGGTGGCCGACCAACGCCGCCGAGAGTGTGGCGCTGGTGCCGAAGAGCCCCACCAGGCGCCGCGTTTGGCGAGGCTCACGGGAGAGCAGCCGCACGTGACCGATGTCGCCCGCGCGTTGAAAGAAGTCGGCCAGGTGACGCAGCGCGAGCACCGGGTCCGGCGCGCGCGCCACCTCGGAGAGGAGCATGCCGCCGAGCTCGGGGGCCTCACGCCGTCCCGCCGGGCCGAGGGGGGCATCGGCTCGCATGCCCAGGCGGCGCAGGTGCACGGTCGCCTCCGTGCCGTCCTCCACCCCGAACAAGCGCCTGACGCGTGGTGCGACCAGCTCCTCACTCTCGCCTTCCGCGATCGCGTCGGCCAGCTCGTCGAAGGCCGATCGGCTCGCGTCCGCGGGAGCGCCACAGACCTCGGCGAAGAGCTGGGACACGCGGGCGCAGGTCTCGTCCAGGCAGACCCTCAGGGTCCGAGCGTCTGGCTGCCCCAAGGAGTGCGCCAGCGCCTCGAGCTCGGCCGCCTGCTTGGGCAAGGCGTGGGTGGCGTAGCCGGCGCGCACCTGGATGCGATGCTCGAGCGCGCGCAAGAACACCCAGTCGGCCTCCAGGGTCTCGGCGGCCCCACCTGGCAAGAGCCCGGTGGCGGCCAGGCGTCGAATCGCCAGCGCCGTGCCAGGGACGCGCAGCTCGGCGTGTTGTCCGCCCCAGATCAGCTGCAAGGTCTGCACGACCCACTCCGCCTCGCGGATGCCGCCGGGACCGAGTTTCACGTCGTCGATGTCCCCGAGCTCCTGGCGCGAGCGCAGCAGCATCTCCGACATCTCCTGGGCCACGTGCGGATCGACGCTGCGTCGGTAGACGAAGGGCGCGAGCGCCCCGAGCAGCTCCTCCCCGAGCGCGACGTCGCCGGCCACGGGTCGCGCCCGCAACATGGCGGCGCGCTCCCAGGTGCGGCCGAAGACCTCGTAGTAGCGCTCCGCGCTGGCCAGGGAATTGGCCAACGCGCCCTGGCTGCCCTCGGGCCGCAGGCGCAGATCCACGCGGAAGCAGAAGCCGTCCTCCGTGATGTCTCCCAGGGCGCGCGCCGTGCGGGCCGCCACCTTGGCGAAGAATTGATGCGGGCTCAGGTCACCGCCCTCCACCTCGGCCTCGTCCGTGCCGTAGAAGAAGCAGATGTCGATGTCGCTGCCGACGTTCAGCTCGCGCCCCCCGAGCTTGCCCATGCCGAGCACGACGAAGGGCACCTCGGCGCCTGTCGCATCCAGCACGCGCCCATGCCGCTCGAGGGCCCAGGCGCGCGCGCCGCGCAACGCCCCCTCGATGCAGTCGCTCGCGAGGTCGGCCATCTCGGCGCTGGTCTGACCCACGTCGGCCAGCCCCTCGACCTCGCGCAGGGCGATGCGGACGACGCCGCGGTGGCGGAAGCGACGCAGCGCCGCGTTGAGCGCCTCGCCGTCGCCGACCTCGCTCGCCAGCGCCAAGAGACGGCCAGTGGCGTCGTGCTCGCTCGGTGCGTGCTCCAGCCCCGAGGCCAGCACGTCGGGCAGCAGCGTCGGGTCGCCGAGGGCCAGCGGCAAGAGCCCCGGTGCCTGCTCCGCCAGCGCCGCAAGGGCCCGCGCCACGCCAGGAGTCGTCGCGTCGCCGCCCGCGTCGGCGTAGGCCTCGAGCGCGCGCGTGGCCTCCCGCGTAGGGGTCTCGCTGGGATCGGGGGCTTCGGGGGTCACGCCGCCATCCTGCCACGGTTGACGGCCTAGCGGGCGTGGGGTAGTAGACCGCGACCATTTTTCCCGGGCCGTTACGAGGCAAGGTTCTCGTGCATTTCTCCCGGCTTACGAGGCCTGTGTGCTGCTCTCCTTGATCGAGCTCTCCGTCCTGCTCCAACCCGCCGCCAGCAGCGGTGGAGGCGCGCCTGCCGCTCCCACGGGCGGAGGTGCGGCCGGGCCCCTCGGAGGCTGCAACGCTGGCGGCGTGAACATGGCGATGATCGCGCTGATGTTCGCGGTCTTCTACTTCCTCCTGATTCGCCCGCAGCAGAAGCGGCAGAAGGCCCAAGAGGCGATGCTGTCGGCTCTGGCCAAGGGCGTCGTCGTGCGCACCACGGGTGGCATCCGCGGCGAGATCACGCAGATCGACGAGCGTGAGGTCACGCTCCTGGTCGCCGATCGCACGCGCATCAATGTGCTTCGCTCCGCCATCGCGGGGCCCGAGGCTGCCGCCTCCGTGCAGGACGAGAAGAACGAGAAGAACGAGAAGAAATAGTCCCGTGAACTCTCACCTCTTCTGGGTGCGCTGAGGTCTCTCCTCCGCGTCACGACCGGTCTACCCAAGCGGCAACGCCGCTGTTGGAAGGCATCGATGGATCGAGCTTGGTATTTCCGTTTCTCCGTATTCCTAGGCGCAATCGTGCTGGGCTGGCTCGCGCTTTGGCCCAGCATCGACCGTGTGGAGGGCAGGCCGGGTTGGCTGGCGGCGCCTGACATCGTCAAGGAGTACTTCCCAGGACGCATCAGCCCCGGCCTCGACATCAAGGGCGGTCTGCGCCTGATGTACGAGGTCGACACCGACCGCTACATCACGACGCAGCGCGACCGCGCCGCGCATCGTCTGCTGCGGCTGTTGGGCGTGGAGCTCGGCGTGCTGACGGAGGAGGAGGCCGACGCGCCGCCCGCCGCGAAGCTCACGGCCCTGCGTGAACGCATCACGGTGGAGAAGGTGGGCGAGCAGGCGATCCGCATCACCTTCGCCAACGCGGAGGACGCGGCCAAGCTGACGCGCACCTTCCTGCGTCGCAACTTCCCCAACTTCAACCGTCAGACCACCAGCGGCGCTCCCAACCGCTATCGCCTCTACATCCCCGAAGAGCGCGTGCTCGAGATGCAGGGCAAGGCGGTCGAGCAGGCCGTGCGCACGGTCGGCAACCGTATCGACAACCTCGGTCTGCGCGAGGCGTCGGTCGTCGGTCAGGACACGGACATCATCGTCGAGGTCCCGGGCGCCGATCCGGCTCAGTTCGATCGCATCCGGTCGATCATCAGCCGCACGGCGCAGCTCGAGTTCCGCGTCCTCGACGACGCGCAGGACTACGTGGCGACGGTGACCGACCTGCCCGAGGGCATCACCAAGCAGGCCGAGACCGTCTCCGCCGGCACGTCGAACCCCTCCGTGACCACGCACTACCTCGTGGCGCGCGGCGCGGGCGCGTTGACGCGGCTCTCCGACTACATCGGTACGTTGAGCCCCCCGGACGATCGCACCCTCTTGATCGGCTCGCTGCAGGAGGGCCGTCAGGTCGGCGCCGCCCACGCGGATCAGGCCTACCGCACGTACTTCACCCTCGCGACCACCGAGGTCACGGGTCGTCATATCGAGGACGCGGCCGTCAGCTTCGACCAGCAGCAGGGCGGTCGCCCGGTCGTCTCCGTGCGCTTCAAGAGCGACGGCGCCGAGCTGTTCCGGCAGATGACCGGCGCCAACGTGAAGAAGCGCATGGCCATCGTGCTCGACGACAGAGTCGAGTCCGCTCCGGTGATTCAGACCGAGATCGGTGGCGGCCGCGCGCAGATCACTCTGGGCAGCTACAGCGACTACAACCAGCTGATGCAAGAGGCGAACGACCTCGTCATCGTGCTCAAGGCGGGTGCCCTCGACGCGCCCCTCAGCCCCGCGAACGAGCAGATGATCGGGCCCACGCTCGGCGCCGACTCGGTTCAGCAGGGAGCGAACGGCGCCCTCGTCGGCGTGCTCCTCGTGCTCATCTTCATGGCCATCTACTACCAGGTCGCCGGCGTCGTCGCCGACCTGATGGTGATCCTGAACTTGCTCTTCCTGCTGGCGATCATGGCGGTCTTCGAGGCCACTCTGACCCTGCCAGGCATCGCGGCCATCGCGCTCACGGTCGGTATGGCCGTGGATGCGAACGTACTCATCACGGAACGCATCCGTGAAGAATTGAGGTTGGGTAAATCGCCGCGCTCAGCGATTGACCAGGGCTTCGGGCGGGCCTTCTCGTCCGTCTTCGACAGCCAGCTCACCACCTTCATCGCGGGCGTCGTGCTCGCACAATACGGCACCGGTCCCATCAAGGGCTTCGCCGTCATGCTGATGATCGGCATCGTGACCTCGCTCTTCACCGGGGTCTTCTGTTCGAAGGTCGTGCTCGATTGGGTCGTTCGCGGCCTCCGAGTCGAGCGCTTGAGGGTTGGGTGACGTCATGGAGATGATCAAACCAGGCACGTACATCGACTTCATGGCGCACAAGACCAAGATCATTGGTATGTCGCTCACGCTCGCGTCGCTCAGCCTCGCGTCGCTCTTCTTCCCGGGACCGAACTACGGAATCGACTTCGCGGGCGGCACGGAGCTCCAGCTCCACTTCGGCGGCGACATCGGCGCCGGCGAGGTGCGCCAGCAGCTCGAGACCTTGGGCTACCGTCGACCCGACGTGGTGGAGGTCCAGGGCAGACAGAACGAGTACATCGTGCGTGTGCGCGAGGTCAGCGCCATCCCAGACGATCAGGCGGCCCAGATCCGCACCGCGATCGAGTCGGCGTTGCCCGCGGGCAACACGCTGACGCGCTTCAAGCTCTCTCCCGGCGGCGATAAACTGACCGTGGAGACCTCCGCGACGTGGTCGGTCGACGCCTACAAGAGCGCGCTCGAGTCGGCGGGTCTCGAGGTGCGCACTGCCAATGCGCTCAGCCCGGGTGAGAACCATCCCTACGAGGCCCACCTGATCGGCGTCGCCGATGAGTTGGTGCGCGGGCTCGACGCGGCGTTGGGCGAGCGCGGACCGCAGACTCCACGCAGCGTGGAGTGGGTGGGTCCCAAGGCGGGTCAGCAGCTGCGCGACGCCGCGATCAAGGCGCTGCTCTATGCCATCGCCTTCATCATGGTCTACGTGGCCTTCCGCTTCGATCTGCGCTTCGCGCCGGGCGGCATCGTCGCCCTGATCCACGACGTCCTCATCACCCTCGGCATCTACGTCTTGGTGCAGAAGGAGGTGAACCTGACGACCGTCGCTGCGCTCTTGACCATCTTGGGTTACTCCATCAACGACACCATCGTCGTCTATGACCGTATCCGCGAGAACATGAGCCGCCTGCGCGACAAGCCGCTGTCGGAGCTGATCAACATCAGCACCTCCCAGATGCTCTCGCGCACGATCATCACCTCGGGCACGACGTTGCTCTCGGTCATGGCCTTCTTCATCTGGGGTACCCCGGTGATCAAGGACATCTCCTTCGCGCTCTTCTGCGGCATCCTGATCGGTACGTACTCGTCGATCTACATCGCCGCGCCGATCACGGAGTGGATGGACACGCGCTTCTTCAACAAGGCCGCCAGGGCCTAGTTCGCCATGTGCCCTGAGTCGCCCACGGAATCCGAGAGGGGCGACTCGGAGGCTCGGTCGGACGCGCTCGAGGGCGTGATCGCGCGGGACGGATATCGCGTGCGCGCGGTGTCCGATGAGGCCGTGGAGTTCGGGCGGCGCCTGGGCAAGACCACGGCCTTCGCGCACATCCTGTGGTCGCGTGGGATCCAGACGCCCGAGGCCGCTCGAGACTACCTCGAAGCGCGCCTCACCGGTCTGAGTGATCCCGCGGCCATGGCCGGTCGCGAGGCTGCGGCCGAGCGTCTGGCGCGGGCGACCCGGTCCGGAGAGCGCGTGGTCGTCTTCGGGGACTACGACGTCGACGGCACCACCTCGGCGGCCATCCTCGCCGACGTGCTCGAGGAGCTCGGCGCGGAGGTGCACACCGACGTCGCGAGTCGTTTCGCGGGCGGCTACGGCCTCTCGGAACAAGCCCTCGACCGTTGCCTCGCGCTGCGCCCAGGGCTGCTCGTGACCTGTGACTGCGGATCGAGCGATCACGAGCGCCTCGAACGCGCGCGCGCGGCCGGCGTCGACGTGGTCGTGGTCGATCACCACCTCGTGCCCGAGCGCGAGCTGCCCGTGCTCGCCTTCCTGAACCCGCACCGACCCGACTGCGGCTACGAATATCTCGGCCTCGCGAGCGCGGGCCTGGCGCTCTCCCTGGCGGCTGCGTTGCGCAAGCAGCTCGGGGTGAAGCTCGACGTTCGGCGTTGGCTCGATCTCGTCGCCCTCGGCACCATCGCCGACGTGGCACCGCTGGACGGCGACAACCGAAGGCTCGTGCGCGCGGGCCTGGCGCGCCTGGGCGCGGTCGACGTGCGTCCCGGCGTCGCGGCGCTGCGCGAGGTGTCGCGCGTGCGTTCGGGCCGAGCGCTGTCGGCGCGCGACGTGGGCTTTCGTCTGGGACCGCGCCTGAACGCCGCCGGTCGACTGGGGGATCCGTCGATCACCTTGGCGTTGCTGCGCGCGCGCGGCGAGGTCGAGGCGCGTGGACTCGCGGCGCAGATCCAGACGCTGAACGAGGAGCGACGCCAGCTCAGCGACACGGTGACGCGTGAGGCCGAGGCGCAGGCGCGCGACATCTATGGCGCGACGCCGGCGACGGGGATCATCGTCGCGTCCGAGGGCTGGCATCCGGGCGTCATCGGCATCACGGCCGCGCGTCTGGTGGACGCCTTCGGGGTGCCGGCCGTGGTCATCGCCCTGGACGGAGCGCAGGGCGCGGGCAGCGCGCGCTCCCCCGAGGGCTTCGACATCCACGTCGCCCTGAGCCTTTGCTCGTCGCTCTTGCTCCGCTTCGGCGGGCATCGCGCGGCCGCGGGCCTGTCCATCGACTCGTCGCGCGTCGAGGCCTTCCGCGCGACCTTCAGTGACGTCTCGGCGTTTCGCTTGCCCCACGCTGGCGTGCCGCTGATGGACGCGGAGATCGACGGTTCGGCCGGCAGTCTACCCACGGTCGCGGAGCTCGCGTCCCTGGAACCTCTGGGTCAAGGCAACCCGGCGCCGCGCTTTGCGCTGCCGGGAGCCAAGGTGTGCGAACGCCGCGTGGTCGGCGAGCACCACCTGAAGCTCACCCTGGACGTCGGCGGAGCGCGCGTAGGCGCCTTTGGTCCGAACATGGCGGGGCTTCTCGGGAGCCTGCCCGACGTGCCCGTGCCCTTCGGTCAGCTCATGCCGGACAGCTACCGTGGTGGGGAGGCGCTCGAACTCTCGATCGAGGGTTTCGCGGCGCTGCCGGTCGATCTCGTCTGAGCCGCGAGCAGGGCGGCTGGCCGCGAACGCTCAGCGACCGGCGGGAAATAAACTGATCGCCTTCCTGCGTCGAGGCGCCCGGCTCGCAAGGCGCGAGGAGCGAGCATACCGGGGGTATGTGAGCGACGAGCAACGCAGCGAGCCGGGATGGATC
>Ga0210044_10003006_pt1 | contig 24417 bp, 22 predicted proteins | sample CryGey13umfilter_2_FD_183959 | JGI IMG/M metagenome (GOLD analysis project Ga0210044, IMG submission 183959) | Groundwater microbial communities from aquifer in Utah, USA - Crystal Geyser 4/9/14 3 um filter (SPAdes) (version 2) | ecosystem: Environmental > Aquatic > Deep subsurface >... | reverse complement strand
CTGCATCGAGCGCGACCTCGGCGGACACCTCCTCCGGGATCGGCAGTGGCTCCATTGTGGGTTCGACCAGGTGCTCGAGCGAGCGCGCCATGCCACCGAGCTCGTCCTCGATGCCGGATTCCCGCCAGCCAGGCTCCGAATCCGTCGGGTCGTTGCCCGGCGATCCGTCGATGGCGGCGGCCACATCCGCGTCGTCCGTGAACCACTCGGCGGGGTTCTCGAACGCGCCGGCGTCGAGGGGCGCCGCGCCCAGGACGTCATCCGGGCTCAGGGGCGTCGCCCCATCCACGAGCGGATCGCTCCCGAGATCGAGCGGGTTGCTCATGTCCTCGAGCGAGGTGAAGCGCAGCAGTTCCTCCTGGATCAGCTTGTCGATGATCGACTGCTGCTGCTCCTGGCGCGCCGGCTTCACCTCGGTGGCGAGGCATTGCTTCACCAAGGCGGCGATGTCGTAGCTGGTGACCTTCAGCTTGTGGCCGAAGAGGTAGCCGGCGAGGGCGTCGCCGAAGTCTCGGGCGCTCTGGTAGCGCTCGTCCGGGTTGCTGGTCAGCGACTTCCCCAGGATGCCTTCGAACTCGGCGTCGACCTCGGGGTTCAGCCTCGAGAGGCTCGGCACGTTGGTCTGCTGGACCAGCTTCACCGTCTGGTAGTCGGTCTCTCCCAGGAACAGCCGCCGGCCTGCGAGCATCTCCCAGAGCACGACGCCCATGGCGAAGACGTCGGCGCGCGCGTCCACGTGCTCGCCGCGCGCGGCCTCGGGCGCGAGGTAGCTGAACTTCCCCTTCACCACGCCAGGATCGGTCTTCTCCAGCTGGGTCGTGGCCTTGGCCAGACCGAAGTCCGTGACCTTCACCTCACCGCGCTTGGAGATCAGGATGTTCGGGGGCGAGACGTCGCGGTGCACGAGGTGCATCGAGTTGCCCTCTTCGTCCATCAGATCGTGGGCGAAGCTGAGACCTCGGCAGGCCTCCATGGAGATGTAGATCGCAGCCTTGATGGGAACGGAGCGTCCCATCTGCTTCAGGGCGTCCATCACCTTCTTCAGGTTCGCCCCGTCGACGAACTCCATCACGATGAAGTAGGTGTTGTCCGCCGCGCCGATGTCGAAGACGCTGACGATGTTGGCGTGCGTCAACTGTGCCCCGAGCCGCGCCTCGTCCAGGAACATGCCGATGAAGTTCTTGTTCTGCGCCAAATGTGGCAGAACGCGCTTGATCGCGACCTTCTTCTTGAACCCCTGATGGCTCTGCTGCTCGCCTACGAAGACCTCGGCCATGCCGCCGGCCGCGAGGCGCTCTATCACGCGATATCGCTGCTCAGTCATGTGGTAGGACCGGAATTTCCGGGGGTGCCCTGCGGGTCACCGGCCAGGGGCAGGAGTGTGGGTGGAACCCACCTCTACAGTCAAGCGTCGGCTAACCCCCGAACGCGCTCTTCGCTGCTGCTCATGGCCGTCATTGACACCGAGCGCAGGCGCCGCTTGACTCATGCCGTGGCGAACTCCCCGGCCGTGCGCATCGCGCCCTCGATCCTCTCCGCCGACTTCGGCCGACTCGCCGACGAGATCCGCGCTGTCGAGGACGCGGGCGCCGATTGGATCCACGTCGACGTGATGGACGGGCACTTCGTCCCGAACCTGACCATCGGTCCGTTGGTGGTCGACGCGGTTCGTCGCGCGGCGCGCGGCGTGGTCGACGTGCACCTGATGATCGAGCAGCCCGAGCGCTACATCGACGCCTTCGCCGAGGCGGGCGCCGACATCATCACCGTGCACGCCGAGGCGACGCCCCATCTGCACCGGGCCGTGCAGCAGATTCACGCGGCCGGCAAACGCGCGGGCGTCTCGCTCAACCCGAGCACGCCGGAAGAGGTCGTGCGCTACGTCCTCGACGATGTGGACCTGATCCTGGTGATGAGCGTGAACCCTGGCTTCGGCGGACAGTCGTTCATTCCCTCGGCTCAGGGAAAGATCCGCGCGCTGCGGCGTATGATCGACGTGTCCAAGCGATCGATCGACCTCGAAGTGGACGGCGGCGTGAAGTCCGGGACCGCTTCCCTCGCCGTGGCTGCTGGAGCGGACGTGCTCGTGGCGGGGAGCGCCGTCTTCGGTGCTGCGGACTACGGCGCCGCCATCCGGGCACTGCGCGCCGACGCCTCGACCGGCCTTTCCCTGGGACAGGAGGTATCGTGACGGATCGAGAACCCGCACTGACCACGGTCTTCGTGGATGCGCGCGCCACCAAGCGACGCCTGAAGCGTGGACGCCTGATCGTGATCGAGGGCCCGGACCAAGGTCGCGAGCTGTCGGTCGAGCGGGCGCGCGTGACCATCGGCCGCAGCCTGATCTGCGATCTGGTGCTCGCGGACAAGGCCGTGAGCGGCACCCACTGTGAGATCATCGCCAACGAGAAGGGTGTGTTGCTCAAGGATCTGGGCTCCACCAACGGCACCACCATCAACGATCTCCGCATCCGCGAGGTCTGGATTCGTCCAGGAACGGTGATCCGCGCGGGTCAGACCAGCCTGCGCTACGAGGCCGGCGAGGGCGAGGTCGAGATCGATCTCAGCCACGACGAGCGCTACTTCGATCTGATCGGCAAGAGCGTGCGCATGCGCGAGATCTTCGCCGTGCTCAGCAAGGTGGCGCCGAGTGATCTGACGGTGCTCGTCCGTGGTCAGACCGGCACGGGCAAGGAGCTGGTGGCGCGCGCGCTGCACAGCGGATCCCGTCGCAAGGAGCAGCCCCTGGTCGTCCAGGATTGCTCCGCCATCCCCGAGAACCTGATCGAGAGCACGCTCTTCGGTCATGAGCGCGGGGCCTTCACCGGCGCCACGGACAGGCGCAAGGGCTCCTTCGAGCAGGCCGACGGTGGCACCATCTTCCTCGACGAGATCGGCGAGTTGAGCCTCGCGCTGCAACCGAAGCTCCTGCGGGTGCTCGAGAATCGCGAAGTGAAGCGCGTCGGTGGCGAGAAGACGATCCCGGTGAATGTGCGGGTCGTCGCGGCGACCAACCGCGATCTCCGCGCGATGGTGAACGAGGGGACCTTTCGCGAGGATCTCTACTTCCGCCTCAGCGTCGTGACCGTCGAGCTGCCCTCGCTCGCCGAGCGCCCCGAAGACGTGCAGCTGCTGGCGGAGACCTTCCTCGAAGAGTTCAGCAAGCGCCGCTTCCCGGGCGAAGATGGCCGGCTCACCATCAGCAAGGGCGCGATGGCCCGGCTCAAGTCCTACCCCTGGCCCGGCAACGTGCGCGAGCTGCGCAACACGCTCGAGCGCGCAGCCTTCCTGGCCGACGAGTCCGAGCTGACGGTGAAGGACCTGATGCCCTCGTCCCAGAAGACGCCTCCCGCGGCGCTCCCCGGGGGCACGGCCGAGCAATTCGTCGACGACGAGATGCCTTTCAAGGAGGCCAAGCAGAAGGTGCTCGACGCCTTCGAGCCTGCTTACCTGAAGGCGCTGCTCGACAAGTACGGCGACAACATCACCAAGAGCGCCCAGGCCGCGGGCCTCACCCGCTACCACCTGCGCGAGCTGGCCAAGCGCTACGGCGTGCGAGGCGGCGACCGCGAGTAAGGGCGCCGACCGGCGGCCTCAACGGCCGCGGACTGGCAACAAGTGGGTCGGTGCAGAGCTCGACCGTATACTGACGGCGGTGAGCTTCTCGCTGCGAACTTGCGCCCTCCTGGCCAGCCTTGGTCTCGGCGTGGGCCTGTGGCTGGCGTCGGGTCTCGCGCAGGACGCGATCGCCACGCCGCGCACCCCCGCGGCAGCCTCGGGCTCCTGGCTGGTGCTCGACGACGCCGCGCCCGTGTTGCGCGAACCCCGTGAGGGGGCGCGTCGCAGGGGCACGGTGCGGGTGAACACGCGCGTGCCGAACCTGGGCGTGGTGCGCGGCGCCGGCTGCCCCGGCGGAACCTGGGCGCGCGTGGGGCCGCAGCTCTATCTCTGCGCCGAGCATGTTCGCGCCTCGTCCTTGCCTCCCGCGGGCGAGAGCATCCCGCGTGTCGCCGACGGCGAGATCCTGCCTCGGCGCTACGCCTTCGTGCGCTACGACGGCACGCGCGCGTATCGCGATCCCATCGACGCCTTCATGGATCGCTACGAAGAGACCTACGGCGAAGGTTTCGGGCTGGTGGTCACCGAGCGCCGCGAGCTGCGTGACTCGGCGTTCCTCGAGACGCGCCGCGGTCTGTGGGTCGAGGAGGAGTCGCTGACCTTGGCGCGGGGGAGCAGCTTCGCGGGTCGAGAGATCGCCGAAGGCGAAGCCAGTGATCTCGGCTGGGTCCTGGCGAACGACGCCCGCGTCTACGCGCGTCCGGGCGGTCATGTGACGGCCCACGTCGGGCGTCGTGAAGTCGTGCACGTCGCCTCGACCACGCGCGACTGGGTGGAGCGGGTCGGCGGAGGCTTCCTGCGCGAGCGGGACGTCGCACACATGACGCCCGCGCCGCTCCCCGCAGACGTTCAAGGCGACGAGCGCTGGATCGACGTCGACGTCGATCAACAGGTGCTGACCGTCTTCGCAGGAGCTCGCCCCGTCTTCGCGACCTTGGTCTCCACGGGCCTCCCCGACCCCAACCACGCCACCCCTGTGGGTGAGTTCCACATCTGGGCCAAGCTCGCTTTCAGCGACATGACCAACCTCGCGCAGACCGACGTGCGACGTAACTACGCCATCGAGGCGGTGCCCTGGGTGCAGTACTTCGAGCACGCGAACGGGCTGCACGCGGCCTTCTGGCACGACGACTTCGGGCATCGTCGCAGCCACGGCTGCGTGAACCTCTCGCCCAGGGACGCGCGTCGGCTCTTCGACATGACCTCCCCCGCCTTGCCCGTCGGCTGGAAGGCCATCCTGCCCGAAGAGGCCGACCGGCCGACCCTGGTGCAAGTCCGCTGACGTTGATGGCATAGTCGGCGCGTGATCACCTCGCGCTCGATTTCCGTCACGGCTCTGGTCGCGCTATTCCTGACGGGTGTGTCGCCGCTCGTCACGTCCGCCGCGAGCGCACAGACGGTCGCGGACATCGCGGCGCGTGGCGCTTGCTCCACCGCGGGCATCGAGGGCATCTCGGCGCAGCTGGCCGAGGCCCAGAGCTGCACGCATCCGGGCGCCTTCGTGCGCTTCGCTCCCTATCCCAACATCACGCTGACCTCCTCGCGCGTCTACGCCTTCGTGCAGGCCTCCGCGCGCGACGCGATCCAGGCCGCCGCCGACCGGACCCCGCTCCAGATCACCTCGGCCTTCCGCACGGTCGCCGACCAGTACGTGCTCTACAACTCCGGAGGCTGCGGACTCGCGGCCACGCCAGGGACCAGCAACCACCAGAGCGGGCGCGCCATCGACGTCTCGAACCACGCGGCCGCCCAGTCGGCCCTCGAGGCCCAGGGCTGCGTCTGGCTCGGCAGCAGCGATCCGGTGCACTTCGATTGCCCGGGCATGGACCTGCGCTCGGACGCCATCCGCGCCTTTCAGCACCTGTGGAACGTGAACAACCCGGGCGACCCCATCGCCGAGGACGGAGCCTACGGACCGATGACCAACGCGCGCCTCGCCGGCAGCCCCGCCGCGGGTTTCGCTGACTCGGGTTGCGGCTGCATGCCCGGATGCGATGGCGACTCGATCGTGATGGCGGATTGCTCGCGCGTCGCCTGCGGTGCCGGGGACGCGTGCCGCGCGGGCGCCTGCGTCTTCGCCGGCTGCGCGAGTGGAGCCGTCAGCGTGTGCGTCGACGCCTCGACCTTCGGCAGCTGCGTCATGGGCGATCTCGGCATGACTACGACCTGCGCGGCGGGTTGCGTGGAGGACGCCGACGGCGCCCATTGCGCGGCGGCTCCGGACCTCGACGCTGGCGCGCTCGACGACGGCGGCGTGGTGGATGACGGCGGCTCTTCGGCCGACGCGGGGGTCGATCCAGGTGCGGCGCACGGCGGATGCGGCTGCCGCTTGGCTCCGGCCGAGGCGCCTTCCGGAGCTTCGAGCCTGTTGCTCTTGCTCCTCGGTCTGGCCTGGCGACGCACCGTACCCCGCCGCGATCGCTGACACGGGACCCACCCCTGCATCGGGACGCGACAACCGGCTACACTCTCCCGGGGCCTCGCGACACGCGGGCCGTTGGAGGCATGGCATGCGCATTCGGCTGCTCTTGGGGATCTTGTCGTTCACGATCGTGGCCTGTGGCGGCGGGACATCCTCCACGGCCGACTCGAGCGTCTCGGACGGTGGCCGGACGGACAGCGCGAGACCGCGCACGGACGCCGGTGGTCGCGACGCGGGCAGCGTGGACGCCAGCAACCCGCTGACCGATCCCGAGGCCGGACCTCCGGCGGGCAACCCCGCCGCGCCCTGCGCCATCCCGCCCGAGGCCGGTCCCGAGGACGTCTCCTCGCCCGATCACGTCATCGGCGACGGCACGCCCGCGAGCTGCAGCGGCGACGCCGTGGTCGCGGCCGTGGCCCTCGGCGGCGTCATCACCTTCGACTGCGGTCCCGATCCCATCACCATCACCCTCGACCGGCCGGCGAAGATCTTCAACGACACGGGCCCTCGCATCGTAATCGACGGCGGTGGTCTGGTGACGCTCAGCGGCGGCGGGACGACGCGCATCCTGTATATGAACACCTGCGACTCCGATCAGGTCTGGACCACGTCGCACTGCGACAATCAGGACTCGCCCCAGCTCACGGTGCAGAACCTGACCTTCATCGACGCCGACTCGCGCTCCGAGACCGAGTACGACGGCGGCGGCGCCGTCTGGGTGCGCGGCGGGCGCTTCAAGGTCGTCAACTCGCGCTTCTTCAACAACGTGTGCGCGGACACGGGACCCGACGTGGGCGGCGCGGGCATCCGCGTCTTCAGCCAGTTCGACGGACTGCCCGTCTACGTCACGAACACGACCTTCGGTGGCGCCGAGGGCTACGGAAACACCTGCTCCAACGGCGGCGGCATCAGCAGCATCGGCACGTCCTGGACGATCCTGAACAGCAACTTCGCCTACAACCACGCCATCGGAAACGGTGGCAACCCCATGACCGCGGGCACCCCTGGAGGTGGCAGCGGCGGCGCCATCTACAACGACGGCAACACGATGACGCTGTCCATCTGCGGCACGCTCATCCAGCACAACGACGTGGTGCAGCACGGCAGCGCCATCTTCTTCGTCAGCAACGACCACACGGGCGACATTCGCATCGACAAGTCGACGATCACCGGCAACACGGGCGGATCCTGGTATCCGACCTACCCGCAGATCTCGAACCACGACGACACGCCCATCGTCGTGACCGACTCGACCATCGAGTGAGGCCACGGCTCGGGCGCGATCCCGGCGCTTCAGGAAGCGGCGAAGCGTGGCCTCAGGACGTGATTCTCGAGGTGCACGTGGGTGAAGGTGTCGCCCTCGAGCTGCTCGCCCGCAACACACTGTGGCGCAAGCTTCGGGGCATGGACGCGCCGGCATGATCCCTGCTTTCACCACCGGACGATGAAGCGAGATCCTCGACTCCAAGGTCTCTCCTCGGACCACCACCAAGGGCTGGTCCTCGCGCGCACCGTCCGCGATCAGAGCCAGCGGTGGACACCCGCCGCGGGCCTGACGCTCGCCGAACGCTTCGACGCCGAGCTCGAGCCGCACTTCCGAGTCGAGGAGGAGCTGCTCCTGCCGCACCTGCGCCTCGGGGCGCCGGCTCTCGTGGATCGAGTGGTCGACGATCACGCCACCCTTCGTCGTCACGTCGGGGCCGCTCGGGATGGCGATGCGTCCATGGCACGCGCCTTCGCGCAGCTTCTCCATGACCACATCAGGTTCGAGGAGAGCGAGCTCTTTCCCATGTGTGAGCGACTGCTCTCGGACGAGGTCCTGGATTGCGTGTGGCTTCGCTGGCCCAAGACGCATCCGTGAACGATGCGCATCGTTGAATTGGGCGCTCTCGGCTTGCGCACGATCAATTAAGAGGCGTCCTGACGCAGGCACATGCGCTCCAGGCAGGTAGGCTTGTCCGCGGGCCGTGGCGTCCCGCCGCTCGCACGGGAACCTTGGGAAAGCTGCACGAAATCCAGGCGTCGCTCGTCATCTTGATGGCGTTGGTGCTGTGCGCCTGCAACGCGCCCTCGGACATCACGCCGACGGGCCGACTCGGTTGCAGCCTCGACTCCTGTCACGGTCGCATTGAGCACGCGCACTACGGAGGCGACCCCCTCGACTGCGTCGACTGCCACGGAGGCGACCGCAACGCGACGACCAAGAGCTTGGCGCACGTCACCACGAGCGTCTCGTTCAATCCTTCGAGCCCAGGTGGGCGCCTGCCCGGGGGCCGGATCCTGCGCGGTGCGACCCTGGCCGAGCTCGACGAGCTCGATCCGGCGCTGCTCCAGTTTCTCAATCCGTCGGACTACCGCATCGCCGCGCGCACCTGCGGTTCGGCCACGCGAGGCGGCGGCAACTGCCACACCCGCATCCTGTCCAACAGCGAGCTGTCGACGCACGCCACCTTGAGCGGCCAGCTCGCCGGCGGCCTGTACTTCGGTGGCCTCACGGATCGCGACGCGCACTTCGCGGTGCGCGACGTCACGGACGCCTATCCCGGCACGGAGCGCGGTGAGGTCGCCTCGCTCTCTCGTCTGCCTGACGAGGGCGATGGCGTCACCACCCCTACGGGTGAGCTCGCTCAGAGCTACTTCACGACCATGGGGCAGCTGTGCGTGGAGTGCCATCTGTCGCGCGACGGCGCGGACGTGCCCGGCAAGTACACCTCGTCCGGCTGCAACGCCTGTCACCTCGTGACCGAGAACGACGGACGCCCGCGCACCGCCGACGTCAGCCAGGCACGCGACGAGACCGGACACGGCGCGCTTCACCGACTCACGCTCTTGATCCCCGACTCGCAATGCAACCACTGCCACCACGCGCATCTGCAGCGCGGCCTCCTGATCCAGGGCGTGCGCGAGCGCTCGGAGCCCGAGGGCGACATGCGCATCGGGGGCGTGAACCGAGGCATCGAGGATCCGCCCAACGCCGTCTTCTGGCCCGAGTCGAACTACATCCGCTCTCAGGGCGCGTACAACCTCTACGGCAAGCCCTTTCCCTTCTACATCGAAGACGAGGACGGGACGAACGACGTCGACGAGACGCCGCCCGACATCCACTTCTCGAAGGGCATGGCCTGCATCGACTGCCACGTCGTCGCCGAGGTCCACGGCTCGAATCACATGGCCGAGCGCCGCGAGTTCGAGACGCGCGTGCGCTGCGAATCTTGTCACGGCACGCCCGGCGCGCGCATCACCGACGAGAGCCGCACGCTCTTCCGGCGCTCCCTGAGTCAAAACGGTGGCAACGCGGACAACGTCGACGCGATCACGGAGAACGACGCGGGCCTCTTCACCCTCTTCGGCAAGCTCGACCAGCAGGATCATCCGGTCACGCAGATCTCCGAGCGCGTGGATCCCACGCAAATTCGCTTCAACCCGCGCACGCTGATGGGCTGCGGCCTGCACGCGGGTGATCCGGAGTTCCGCGCGGCCCTGCTGGCCTGGTTCCGCTCGGTCGATCCCACCGATGTGGCCGCGACCTTCCCCGGGTTGCCCAATGGCGCGACGCTGCCGGACGATCTCGGTTTGCGGCGAGGGCGCATGGAGTGCTTCGGCTGTCACAACGCCTGGACCGTGAACTGCTTCGGCTGCCACGTGGTGCGCGACGATCGCCAGTCGGCGATGAACCAGGTGACGGGCGCGATCCAGGCGGGGCGCGTCAGCAACTACGCCATGAGCGTGGTCTCCGACGCGTTGATCCTCGGCTTTGACACCCAGGGCCGCATCTCGCCCACGGTCGGCACCAGCATCTTCTACAGCCACATCGACGCGGCGGGCCACACGCTCGTCGACGCCGCGCCCCTGCTCACCACGGATGGCTTCTCGGGGGACGGCAACGAGCACAACCCCGTTCACCATCACACCATCCAGCGTCAGCCGCGCGACTGTCAGGGCTGTCACCCGCGCGCCGACGGTGTGCCCGACAACGAGAACGCCCTCAAGCGCGCGATCGGCTTCGGCACGGGCGAATTCCTCTTCGTCGACGGGGCCGGGCGGAGTCACGTGCTCGACCGCACCGTCGCTATCGACTTCGATGGGGACGGCATCTACGATGATCCCGTGACTACTCCGCTCGGCGCGACGGCTCGGGCCGCGAGCCCGGTCGCGGCGAGTACGCACATGTCCATCACAGGTCCGCCAGCGCTCGGTCCCGGTTCCTTGGATCTCGAGACGATCAACCGCATCCTGCAAAACCACGTCGTGCCACAGCGCCCCTGACAGCGCCCTGCCAGTGCGCGAACGAGAGTCCACCCATGCCGCGCAGCCCCATCCGAATCGCCCTCACGTCCCTCGCCCTGTGCGCGATCCTGTCGGGCTGTCCCGGGCCCGGTCCCGCGGCCGAAGTGCCCATCCTCGATCCCGAGCCCGCCTCGGCGCCGACGGAGATCGCGGACGGATTCCTGGCCTGCCTGGGCAACAACGCGCCCATGCCTGCGACCGTCACCGACCTGCTCCTGCCGGGCTACACGCGCGCCCTCGCGGATCCCGGCAACGCGCTGGGCGTGCAACCCGCGGCCACCCTCGAGGCCTTCGACGCCACGGGCTCTCGCGGCACGGCTGTCGCCACTCCCCTCGATGGCCGCGTCGTGCTCTCGGTGTCGGTCGGCCCTGCGGGCTTCGACGGCTGGGTGCGCGCCACGGCGGACGGCCTGGTGCCGACATCGCTCTACTCGAGCCGCGCCTACACCCGCAACATCGTCTCGGGTTGGGTGTGGATGCCGGCGCCCGCAGAGATGACGGATCAGGCCACGACGGCGGGCGTGACCCTCACGCCGGGCCAAGGAACGCTGGTCGGCGCCGTGCACGATTGCGACGTCTTCGGCATCGCCAACGCGGTGATCCGCTACGGCGATCGCACCGACGGAGTCGTCTACTACGAGGGCTTCGCGCCCGACCCGGCGCTCACCTTCACCGGCGCGAGCGGTCGCTTCGCCGTGGCGAACCTGGCCCCAGGGCCGATCACGGTGGAGGCCTTCGGACGCCTCGAGGCGAGCGGTCCGCTGGTCCTGCTCAGCCGCGCCGAAGTCACGATCGTGGCGGACGAGATCACGTCGGTCGATCTGCAGCCACGCGTCGACGTCGAGCGCTGACGAGCGCGCGTGCGCCAGGCCTCGACGCTCGCCCTCGGGGGCGCTGCCGTGCTCGGCGCAGTGCTGGGCGTGGCGTGGTGGGTGGGTCTGCCCGAGGGCGCCGGCGCGTCGGGCTTCGCCTGGTTCGCGCTCGCGCTCACGGTGCTCCAAGCGGCGGCCGTCGTCTTGCTCTGGAATCGAGACGGTCGGCGCACGCTTGGCCTGGTGCTGCTCTTCGCCGTCGTGTTCCGCCTCGGCGCCTGGGCGTGGCCGACGGATCTCTCGAGCGATCTCTACCGCTACCTATGGGACGGTCGCGTGCAGCTCGCCGGCCACAGCCCTTACGGTGCGCCGCCTGACGCCGCGTCCCTCGAGTCCCTGAGGGACGACGCCGTCTGGCCGCACATCAACCGCAAGGACGTGCTCACCGTCTATCCGCCCGGCGCACAGCTCTTCTTCCTGAGCCTCGCTGCCGTCGGGCTGCGCACGGTCGGCGCGCTCAAGGCGGCGGCCATCCTGGCCGAGCTCGCGGGTCTCTTGCTGCTCGCGGCCGCCCTGAGTCGGCGCCGGATCCCGCTGGGTCGACTCGCGATCTACGCCTGGTCGCCGCTGGTCGTGGCCGAGGTCGCTGTCTCGGGGCACCTGGACGCCTTCGTCTTGCCCCTGCTCCTGCTCGCGCTCTGGGCCGCCGATCGTGGCGCGCGCACCCTGGTCGGGCTCGTGCTCGGCTTCGCCATGTTGATGAAGCTCTATCCCGTGCTGCTCTTCGCGGCGATTCCGAAGGAGTCGCGCTGGCGCGCCCTGAGCGCGGCGGGCTTGCTCGCGCTCGTGCTCTACGGTGCGTACTTCGCGGTGTCCGGCCCGGCCGTGCTCGGCTTCCTGCCCGACTACCCACGCTCGGGCGAGGACTTCAACATCGGGCTGCGCGGGCTGGTCGAGTGGGTGCTCGGCTTCGTGATCCCGCACGCGCGCACGTGGGCGATGCTGCTGTGCGGGGCCGCGCTGGTCGGTGTGGTCGCGTGGATCGCCCGTCATCCCGAGCGCGACAGCTCGGGGAGCGCCGCGCGCATCGCGCTCGCCTTCGTGCTGCTGCTGCCGACCGCGATGCACCCCTGGTACGCGCTCTGGATGGTGCCCTTCCTGTGCGTCTACCCGTCGCCCGCCGGACTCTGGCTCGCGGCGACGTTGCCGCTCTCCTATCTCAAGTACGGCCCACCCGATGGCCCGATGCCCGCGTGGGTGACGGCCCTGATCTGGATTCCGCCCTTCATCGCGCTCATGCTGGCCGCGATGCCCGCCTGGACTCGCCGCAGGGGCCGCTCGTGAGCGCCCTGGTCACCGTCGCGGCGATCTATGGCGTCGTCGTGACCGCGCTCTTCGCCTACGGCGTGAACTCCTACGTCTTGCTCGCGCGCCGTCGCCGCTGGCGCTCGCCCACCCTTCCGACGATCACGGGGGAGTGGCCGCGCGTGACGGTGCAGATCCCCGTCTACAACGAGCGTGACGTCGCCGCGCGCGTGATCGAAGCGGCGGGACGATTGCGCTACCCGGGCGAGTTCGACATTCAAGTCCTCGACGACTCGACGGACGACACGGTGCGCCTGGTCGCGCACGCCGTCGCCGAACTGTGCGCGCGCGGTGTCGTCGCGACGCACGTGCGTCGAGGTCATCGTCACGGCTTCAAGGCAGGCGCGCTCGCCGAAGCGTTGGCGTTCACGGACGCGCCCCTCCTGCTCTTGCTCGACGCCGACTTCGTCCCGCCCGAGGACATGCTCCTGCGCACCGTCCCACACTTCCAGGCCGAGGACGTCGCTTGCGTGCAGACGCGCTGGGGTCACCTCAACCGCGAGGCCAGCGCGCTCACTCGAGGCCAGGCGCTCGGCATCGATGTGCACTTCTCCGTCGAGCAACGCGCACGCGCAGCGGCGGGATGGCCCGTCTGCTTCAACGGCAGCGGCGGCGTGTGGCGTCGCGAGGCACTCGACGCAGCGGGCGGCTGGTCCGCCGACACGTTGACCGAGGATCTCGATCTCTCCTACCGCGCCTGGCTCTCGGGCTATCGCGTCGTCTACCTCGACGACGTCGTCTGCCCTGCAGAGATCCCCGAGAACATGGGCGCCTTCAAGGCACAGCAACGACGCTGGGCACGCGGCTCGACGGCCACCGCGCGCAAGCTCCTCGGTCGCATCTGGCGCTCACCCGCGAGCGTGGGCGCGAAGCTGCAGGCGACGCTGCACCTCACGCACTACAACGTGCACCCGCTGATGCTCGCGTCCGCGGTGCTGGCGCTGCCCCTCGCCTGGCTCGTGCCCGCCCACTCCGGTTGGTGGACCGTGCTTCCGCCTCTGGCGCTGGCGACGGGCGGACCTCTGGCGATGGCGATGGCCACGTACGCGGAGCGCGGCGTCAGTCGGCGTGGGCTCGCGCGCGAGCTAGTCTGGCTGATGATCCTGGGCACGGGTTTGACGCTCTCGAACACGGGCGCTGTGCTTCGAGGTCTCACGGATCACGGCGGCGTCTTCGAGCGCACGCCGAAAGGCGGTCGCTCGTCCAGCTACTCGTCCATCGATCGCCTGGGCGCGTACGAGCTCATCGCGGGTGCGCTGTGCGCCGCGCTCGCCTGCTGGCTAGTGCAGCGCGCGATCTTCACCATGGCGCCTTTCCTGATGCTGTACGCGGCCGGTCTGTGCAGCGTCGGCTTCGCCACCTTGAGGGAAGGTCGAGCCGGACGTCGACGCCCCTCGCCCGCACGCGTCGGGGTCTCGTGATGCGCGCGTGGGCCGTGATCCCGGCGTTCAATGAGCGCGAGGGTATCGCCCGCGCGGTGCACGATGCGCCCTGGGATCTCTGCCAGGGTGTGGTGGTCGTCGACGGTGGCAGCGACGACGGCACGCCCGACGTCGCGCGCGCGGCCGGCGCGGAGGTGGTGGCCGAGCGACGCTCTGGCTACGGGCTCGCCATGACGCGCGGCATCGAGCGCGCGCGCGCGCAGGGCGCAGACGCCTTCGTCTGCTTCGATGGCAACGGCGCGGCCCGGCCTCGGGATGTGCGTGGCGTGCTGGAGGCCGTGACCGAGAGAGGCGCCGAGGTCGCCATCGGCTCGCGCGATCTCTCGACCTTGAGGCCCGCCCAGCGCGTGGGAAATGGGCTCGCGATCTGGGCCATCGAGCGCAAGTACGGCGTGCGCTTTGCTGACGTCGGAGCCATCCGTGCCTTCACCGACGACGCCCTGCGAAAGCTCGCACTGCGCGAGATGTCCTACGGCTGGCCCCTCGAGCTCATGGTCCGAAGCGCGAAGCTGGGCTTGCATACCGAAGACCTCGCGGTCGAGATGCGGCCCCGTCGCGGGCGCTCGAAGGTGTCGGGGACGCTCGCCGGTACCGCGGGCGCGACGCGCTGCTTCCTGCGTATCCTGGCCACGGAGCTCGCGCGATGAGTGGAGACAGCGCCCCCGAGCTCTCACCCGAAGTGCCGCCGCTGCCACGGCGGTTGCACCTCGAGGTCACCAATCGCTGCAACAGCCTGTGCGCGACCTGTGTGCGCACGCGTGAGCCCGAGTCCGCCTCCGATCTTCGGCCGGCGGATCTCGAGCGCCTCTTCGCCGAGCTGCCCGAGCTCGAGAGCGCCGCCCTGCAGGTCAACGGCGAGCCGCTGCTGTATCGCGAGCTGCCGTGGCTCGTCGACGTGCTCGAGAGGCGCGGCGTGCGCGTGGAGCTGAACACCAGCGCCATCGCGCTCGAGCAGGAGCGTGCGCGCAAGCTCGTACAGAGTGGCCTCACGCAGCTCAACATCTCCCTCGACGGCGCCACGGCCGAGTCCTACGCGCGCATTCGTGGAGTCGACGCCTTGGACCGGGTCCTGCGCAACGTCGCCGACTTCCTCGCGCTGCGTGGCCCGGCGCCCGCTGCTCCTCGCGTGGACGTATGGGTCACGCTCTCGCGCCAGAACATCCATGAGCTTCCGGCGATCGTCGATCTCGCGATCGAGTTGGGCGTCGATGGGCTCTATCTGCAGCGGCTCGTCTTCTTCGAGTACGGACTCGCACGCGCCGTCGACTCGCTTCACGGGCAGCTCTCGAGCGCCCAGGCCGAGATCATCGAGCGCGCGATGGAGAAGGCTGGCGCGGCCGGACTCGAAGTGGCGGCCAGTGGCGGACACGCCGCGGGCGCCATGCTCGAGGCTCTCGAAGACGAGCCCGAGCCCTTTCGCGCGTGCCGTCGGCCTCTCGAGAGCGCGGTCGTGATGGCCAACGGCGACGTCGTCCCCTGCTGCATCTCCACCTTCGTCGCGCCGCGCGAGTCGATCACGATGGGCAACCTCCACCGGGAGACGATGGCCGAGATCTGGTCGGGCCCGCGCTACCGGCAATGGCGAACGAGCTTGCGTCACGGTACGCCGCCCGAGGCCTGTGTGCGCTGCGGCGTGTGCTGGAGTCTGTGAAAGGACATGAAATGAGCACCAGAGCAGTGGCCGTCGTGGTGATGGCGAAGCAGCCGCGGCCCGGCGCGAGCAAGACGCGCCTGATGCCCGAGCTCTCGGCCGAGGAGGCCGCGGACGTGTACGCGGCGATGCTGCGCGATCGCTGTGCGTGGGTGCGCGCGGCCCACGACATCGTGCCGGCCATCGCCTTCGCGGACTTCCGCGCCACGGGAGGTCTGCCCGAGAACCTGCCCGAAGGCTTCGAGGCCGTGCCGCAGCCAGAGGGCGACATCGGCGCGGGGTTGGCGGCGGCGGCGGAGCATTTCCTGGCGCGCGACATGGCGGTCGTGCTGGTCGACAGCGACTCGCCGACTCTGCCTCTCACGCACCTGGAGGCGGCGGTGGAACTCCTGCGCGGCGGCGAGGTCGACTGCGTCGTGGGGCCATCCGACGACGGCGGCTATTGCCTGCTGGGACTCGCGCGCTCCGCGCCCTCGCTCTTTCAGGCCATGCCTTGGAGCACGGACGAGGTCGTCCCGCTCACCCTCGGACGTGCGGCCGCGGCGGGGCTCGTGACCCACGTCCTACCGACCTGGTGGGACGTGGACACGCCCGACGATCTCGCGCGACTCGAGCAGACGCTCTTCTCGAGCTGGTGGCCCGCGCGGACCGCGGAGTGGGTTCGACGACGCATGCTCGCGCGGCTGCCGCACGAGCCCGGCGCGGTGGTCGCGGAGGAGGAGCGCTGGCGTGCGCCCTGGCATCGCGTGACGAGTCGCTCCGTGTACGAGACACCCTGGCTGCGCTTGCGTGAAGATCGCGTGCGCCTACCGAGCGGCGGTCACACCACCTACAGCGTGATCGACACGGGCGAGTGCGTGGGCGTGTTGCCCTTCACCGACGATGGGCAGGTGTTGCTCGTGCGTCAGTATCGCTACATCACCGGCCGCGTGAGCTGGGAGATGCCGACGGGCGGCAAGGAGCAGGGCGAGACGCCCGAGCACGCCGCGCGCCGAGAGCTCGCGGAAGAGGCCCACGTGGCCGCCGCCGAGCTCGAGCATTTCTGCACCTATCACACCAGCAAGAGTGTGATGGACGAGACGGCGCACCTCTTCCTCGCCCGCGGGCTGAGCCCCAGCGAAGGTCAGCCCGACGAGACCGAGTTCCTGCGCACCGAGACCGTCTCCCTCGAGCGCGCGCTCGACATGGTCGCCAGCGGCGACATCACGGATGGCATGACCATCATCGCGCTGCTGCACGCCGCGCGCGTCTCCCAGCTTCGCGCGGATGGTTGAGTGCGAGCGCTACGGCGTTTCGGAGGAGACGATGATTCCGTCGGGCACGGCGCTCGAGAAGAGGTTGCCGCCGCTCGCGTAGAGCTTGCCGGTTCCGTCACCCCACACGCAGTGCAGGTCGAGCTCCGTCGGGCCATAATCCGCGGCCGCCGCCCAACCGTGGCCGTCGTTCGCCATCAAGACGCCGCGCTCCCCCGAGATGCCGATGCCGTGGTCGGGCGCGGTCCAGATGCCCATCAGTCCGCCGAAGGCGTCCACGGCGACGGGCGACCAGCTCGTGCCGTCGTAGTGGATCACGGTCGGCGTGCCGAGCCCTCCGACCGCGTAGATGTCGTCCGACGCTCGTCCGCGCACGGTGAGCAGACGCGCCGTCGTGCCCGACTCCACGCGCGTCCAGACGGCGCCATCCCAATGCACCGTCGCGCCTCCCGTGCCCACGATCCAGACGTCGTCCGCGCGCGTGCCCCAGACCTTGAACAAGAGCTCGCTCGGCAGGCCCACGTCCGCGACGTCGGTCCACGTCGTGCCGTCATAGTGTCGAATCACGCTCGGTGCGCCGCCCGCGGCGACTCCGCCGACCGTCCAGATGTCGGTCGGCGACGCGCCCCAGATGCCCCAGAGCGTGTAGCTCTGGCTCGGCGGCTCCACCGTGGCCCAGGTGCTGCCGTCGTAGTGGAGGATGATGCCGTGCTCTCCCACGGACCACACGTCGTCGGCGGTGAAGCCGAAGACCCACCACAGCGTCGTGCCCGTGAGCGTCATCGGCTGCCAGCTCGCGCCGTCGTAGTGGAGCATGACCGCCATGCCGCCATCCGCGGCCAAGGGTCCGCCCGCCGCGAAGATGTCGCTCGGCGAGGATCCCCACATGCTCAAGATCGCGCCCGGCAGATGCTCCTGCTCGATGCTCCAGGTGCGCTCCACGGGTGGCGTGCTCGGACACGCGCTCAGCATGCTCGCGCACACCAAGAGCTCCAGCCATTCGATCCGCCAAGCTCGCTTCGTCATGTTCGTCCTCCACTTCGTCGATGAATGAGCAACGCTACGCCCGCATAGTCTCCGCCCAGGAGCAGGGTCTCGTAGCGCACCGCGTGGCCGTCGGGGTCCACTCCGTCGCTCGTCGCGCGATCGGCGACGGTCATCGAGAGATCCATGGAGAAGGCCGGCAAGCGCACGCGCACGGCGTCCGCGCTCACGTCCGCCTGCACGCTCGTGGTGTGGCGACCGTGGCCGCCATCGCTGACGAAGGCGTGGTCGAAGCCTCGTACGTCGAGCGATCGCTTGAGCACCAGAGCGCCGTGTTCGTGGCTGGCGGCGAGCACGAGAGCGTAGTCGCCGTAGTCGACGAAGGCGTGCTTCGGTCGCTCCCGCGGTGTCGACTCCACGACGATCCACCCCGCCTCCGTCGTCGTCCCGGAGCGCAGCCGGCCTCGCCCTGCGCGGTAGGTCGAAGCTCCTTCGGGATCCGTGCTCTCGCCGAGCACGTGCAGGCTATCCGTCGAGAGCGTCATGTCGTGTGACGACGTGCGAATGCGCAGACTCATGGCGCCCGAGGCCTCGGGATCGCCGTTCAGCGTCAGGCGCGCGGTCGGGCCCGCCTGCGCCGAGAAGACACGCAGCGTGCGCTCGAGATCCGACGCGTCGCGCCCCGCGATGGCGAAGCGTCGATGCATCGACGTCTGCCAATGCTGGTCCTGACCGAGCCAACCCTTCACCTCGGCGTGACCCTCGGACCAGCGCAGCACGCCGAGGGGCACCACCGCGCCGTCGTCGCCCACGAACACGTATTGGTCGCGCCAGAAACCCTCGGGCCCCGAGCAGGAAGCCAGAACCAGCCCGAGCGCGAGCGCCAGCAAAGAGGCCCTGGTTCGCTTCAGGGGGGGCATACCAAGGTCAGCGTCGGATCGGGGCACATGTCGGCGCTGTTGCAGCAGGCCGTCAGGTCCGGGCAGCCGCCTCGCTCGAGGCGCACGGTCACCTGACCCTCGAAGTCCTGGCCCGAGTTGTCACGAATGCGCGCGGTGATCGTGCCCTCGCCGCAGACGTAGCAGCAGAGCTGGGTCTGGAATGGGACGCGCAGCTCCCACAGCACGTAGCCCGTGCCGTCGTCCATCATGTCGACGCGTGCGCCCTCGATGTCCGCGCCCATCGCGATGCCAGCCACGTCCACCTCCACCGAGGGATCGGGCGCGCGAGGGTTGATGCCCGCGGCGCGAAGCGACGTCACCACCATGTTGAGGCCGTTGGCACCGAGCACCACCGGCATCGTGTCGCCGTCGTGGAGCGGCGTGAACGTGCGGTCCGCGGCTCGCGTGCCGATCTCCATGGGCAGCGCCGGGCCGCTCACGGTCGGGCCAGGACACCCGCTGACGAGCAGCGCGCAGAGGAGCGTGGGGAGGATCATTCGCACGGGTAGGGCACCTTATCCGCCCCGATCGGACCTGGGCAGTTGAAGAAGATCTGCCCGTCGTTGCCGGGCACGGGGTTGCCCGCCTCGTCCTCCGTCTGGGGCACGGGAGTCGAGAAATCGCCGGCGGCCACGCCCGCGAAGATGTCCTCCGAGGACTGCACGTCCGATCGCGTGGCGTCGTGGTAGGTGTCGATCATGCCCACGTCGACCCCCGGGTGGACGGGCACCTCGATCACCTTCCACAGCGGCGAGTAGGCCAGCTCGTCGGGGTTTCTGCGCTCGCAGATCAACGCGCCCATGGTGTTGTTCGAGTCGGTCGTCCTGCGGTTGTCGGTGATGTCCTGGCCGAGTCCGCCTTCGGACACGGGGCGCTTGGTCGCGACCGCGTAGCCCGGGATGTCGCAGATGTAGGGACGGGGATCGCTCTCGCAGGAGCGCCACATGATGTAGATGTTCGCGAAGGGCATGAGCGGGCGGCTCTCGCTGTCCGCGGCGGTCGGGAACACGCCGTCGGAGCGCGAGAAGTCGACGAAGTCCACGCGATAGCCCGCGTGCCAGCCGGACCGTACCTCGGGGATCAGCGCCGGGCCGCTGTCGTCGGGCATCTGGCCGATGTCTTCCGGCAGCGTGCCTTGCAGCACGAGCGCGCAGTGCAGTAACGTCTCCGTCGGACCGACGGTCGTGCCGAAGATGGTTCCGAAGTCCGTAATCTCCGGCGCGACGGTGACCTCGCCCGCGAGATCCATGGCGTGCAGCGTCTCCATCGTCTTCACCGAGTCCGGCTCGAAGTCCGCGGGTACGCGCACGGTCCAGAGCTCCCAGAAGGGCGAGAAGCCGGGCTGTCCTGGGATGCGCATGAAGATCGGATGGCCGACGATGTGATCCCAGTTCAGCCGATGGTGCGAATCGAGCGGGCACTCCGTGTCGCCCTCGCGGCAGAACCAGAAGGAGTCGGCCGTGCGTCGCGGCGCGAAGCCGAGGAACCAGTAGCCCGCGGGACGGCCCGTGGAGAAGCCGTGGATGAAGGGGATCTCGCGGTGATCGCCCAGCTCGATCCCCGGCCAGTTCACGCGATCCGCATAGGTCAGCGTGGCGTCGATGGGGCCGAGGTCCGGATCGGGTCCGTGGCTCGAGGGCGGCGTGCAGGCCGCGAGGGAGAGCAGCGCGAGCACGACGCCGGTGGCGCTCGAGACGCGTGCGACCCTTGCCGGAGGCGTGCCCGTGAGTACTCTTTTCATATGCGCCTCGCTGCATGGATCTCGATGCTGTGGATCGTGTCCGTCGTGGGTGCGGGCTGCGCGCACGTGAACCCCTGGGAGCGCGAGCCCCTCGCGCGCGTCCAGCGCAGCGATGACTCGAGTGCCATGACGCGCCACTACGACGCTCACTTCTGGGGCGTGCGCGGAGGCATGGCCGGCGGCACGGGAGAGCCCGGCGGAGGCTGTGGCTGCAACTGAGCTTGGATTTCGAGTCATCGTCTCACTCCGACTTCGACGTGAATGATCAAGCCCGTCACGTCTCCCAAGGTGGTCCATGGTGCGCCGCCCAAGCTGTCGAGCTGCGGCACGGCGTAGTCGTTGAAAGTGTAGATCACGCCATCCATGGAGGCGCGCAGCTCCAACGTGTCCAGGTGCACGTAGGAGCCGAGGTTCCACGCGATGGCGGCGCCCGCCATGCCGGAGAGATGCGGGCTGAGTCGCCGGTCACGCGTCCGATACGCGGTCGGATAGCTGTAGATGCGCTGGTAGAAGCTCGCGCCGCTCTGCTGGGATCCGCGCGCCTGCAGGGAGAGCGTCACGTGGCCGGGTAGCTCGACCGAGGTGCCGAGCCGAAGCGTGTGTCCCGTGACGCCCCAGGTGTCCCAGTAGAAGCGGTAGTCCGCCGAGGCGATGAAGCGGTCGCCGAACGCGTGCTCTCCGCGCAGCGTGAAGGCGTTGCGCTGACGCGTGTCGGGCTCCACCTCGTCGACCCAATCCGTGGCGCGCAGATCTTGCCGAAACGTGATGGGCACGCGGCGATAGCGGCTCGAATGGTAGCCGCGTGAGAGGCCGCCGGAGTAGATGAGCTCGACCTGTGTGCGGGGATTCAGGATGTAGGTGAGCCCGAGGTCGAGCGTGTGCACCCAGAGCGGGCGCCAGCGGCTCATGGCCTCGTCGCGCAGGCCCAGGCGGTTGTAGGAGATGCCGTAGTCGAGGGAGAGGGCGAGGTTGTCCTCGAGAAATCCCTGCCGCGCCCCGACGTGACCGACGTGCGCGTACGAGTCGCGCTCGATCGAGAAGGTGTAGCCCGCGTCCAGATCCAGATCCGGCAAGACCGACTCGCGGCCGAGGGTGATCCCGCCCTGATTGCGCCGCTCGTCGATGCGGTCCGTCGCCGCGGTGACGACGTCGACGGACGCCGAGCTGATGATGTCGGCGCTCCAGGCAGCGTCCAGCTCGAGCTCGTGCGGCAGGCGCAAGCCCACGTTCGCGTGGGTCGAGACGATCGAGGTGTCCATCGACTCCGAGTACACGGTGACGCCCGCGGCGCCGCGAGGGTGCAGGTCGTCCGCGAGGCTGCCCGAAGCTGGCGTCAGGCCGCACGCGGCCACCAGGGCGCATGCTCTGAGCCAGCACCTCGCCTCAGGGGAGCTCATGGGTACCGCCGAGGAAGACGCGCAAGACCTCGAGGTCGGCATCGTGGACGTTGTCGAAGACGACGACGTCGCCGTGCGGAATGCCGCCCTCGGAGATCGGCACCAGGCGCAGGATCACGTCCTCGCCGTTCGGATCCGCGTCGCTCGTCTGGGCGGCGAGGGTGCGTCGGTTGTGCTCGAGCTCGACGTCCGTGAGCCTGCGTTCGTCCAGGGGAGGGGCGGTGGGATCGATGTCCCCGGTCGGATCGCGCAGGCGCAGGAAGTCGACGGCGTACAAGCTCAGCGGCATGCCTTCGCGGCCGTGACAGCCCTCGAAGGCGCAGTGACGGTGGATCACGGGCTGCACGTGCTGCGCGAAATAGGTCGCGTCCCCATCCCGCTCCGTGCCTCGGGGGTTCTGGAGGGTGCAGCCGGCGAGCGCGGCCGCGATCGCAACGACCCCCACCCAAGCGCGTGCCTGGTGAATCATCCTGCGATCCATCATGGGTGGCCCGGGGTGCCTTCCGGTTGCGCCAGAGCAATCACGCTGAGCGCGCGGATTCCGGCCCGGCCCGACCCCTGCTGACGCCCTCCCTCTCCGGGCTGTCACCGCGCTGATGCATCGGTCTCGCCAACGCGCGACGGGCACGTCACACGGCTGACGCAAAGGCCACCTACACGTCTCGGCATGCGGCGAACTCGCTGCGCTGAGATATGTTTCAAGACTTCGACGACCGGGACGGGAAGCAGGAAGGACGTGGACGCATCGGCGTCTCCTTCGGCGTGTCGCTCGTGGTCTTCGCCGCCATCGCCGCCTTCTTGGCCACCGCCGTCGCCACCGCGCGCGCGGTCGTGCAGCACCGAAACGACGTCAGCATCGAGTTCGCCGAGCTGCCCACGGCGCCCGACGTCGAGCATGCGCCGCCGCCCCCACCGCCGCCGCCCCCGCCGCCCGTACGTCGGCAAGGACCGCGTCCTCGGGCCCATCGCCCGGACATGGGACCCCCCACGGAGATCCCGGACGCACAGCCGGAGGAGAGCGACGACGCTCTGGCGGACGCCGGTGACACGGGACCCGTGGATGGTTTCCTGGATGGTACGGACGATGGACAGGGCACGGGCGACGCGCCCGCTCCGGCACGTCCCGCACCCGCGCCACCACCGCCTCCCCCACCCGCGCCGCCCGCGAGTCAACAGACGGAGTCCATCTCGCGTCCACGCTTCCTCTCCGGATGCCGCGCGCCCGAGGTGCCCGACAGCCTCCGTCACCAAGCCGCCACCGTGCGCATCGACGTGCGCATCCTCGTCGGCAGCGACGGCGTCCCCATGAGCGTGCACATCCTCGCGCCCAGCCCGCTCGTGCCCGACACCCTGGTCCTCGACTGCGCACGCGCGCAGCGCTTCGAACCCGCGCGCCTCAGCGACGGAACGGCCATCCCCTACCCCTTCACGCGCCGCTTCGTGTTTCGCCCCTCGAACCTCTAGTGCCGAGCCTGAATTCCCCCTGTGGGAAGAGTTGGAGACCCCGATGGACATGAACCTGATCGAGATCTGGTCGAACATGAACAACCTGGTGCGCAGCGTCGTGCTCGTGCTCACGGTGGAGGCTCTGGCCTGCATCACCGTGGTGATCGACCGCATGATCATGCTCTGGGTGTCCCGGCGCAGGTCTCGTCACTTCGCGCGAGAAGCCGGTCGCGTGCTGGCGAGCGGCGAGTACAGCCAAGCCCTCGGTATCGCCAAGAACCACGAGGGCAGTCACCTCGCGTCCTTCATCGAGACGGGCGTGTCGGTCTTCCTCGACAAGCGCGAGGCCGGACTCGGGCGCGAGCGCGCCGCCGTGTTCGCGAACCGCGCCCTCGAGCGCAAGGGTGAGAACCTCTCGGAGAGCTTGAACCGCGGCATGAACGTGCTCGCGTCCACGGGATCCACGGCACCTTTCATCGGCTTGCTCGGCACCGTGCTCGGCATCCTCAACGCCTTCCACAGCATGGCGCAGGGCGGATCGGGCGGTATCGCCACCATCGGCGCCTCCATCGGCGAGGCCTTGGTCGTCACGGGCTACGGCTTGATGGTCGCCATCCCGGCCGTGTTGACCTTCAACTTCCTCTCCGCGCGCATCGCCAAGTACGAGGCCGGTCTGGCCAACGCGGGCAGCGAGCTCGTGGACCAGCTCGAGGCGGGCGGGGGCTTCGAGTCGCGCCAGACGAGCTCGTCCGGAGAAGAAGAGGCGCCCATCTCGGAGCCGAGCTCGGCCCGCGTGGCGAGCGAACCCGTCGCCTGCTGAAGACCATGGCCTCCCTCTCACGCAAAGGCTCGAGTCGGCCCAAACCGACCATGAACGTCACGCCGCTCGTCGACGTGGTGCTCGTGCTGTTGATCGTCTTCATGGTCGTCATCCCGGCCATGGAGCAGGGCCTCGACGTCGAGGTCCCGGCCATCGTGCACCCCGACCAGAGGCAGGAGAGCGCGATCGATCCCTTCCTGCTCAGCGTCACGCGGGACGGCACGCTCTACTTCGAGAA
>Ga0210044_10003004_pt1 | contig 24424 bp, 23 predicted proteins | sample CryGey13umfilter_2_FD_183959 | JGI IMG/M metagenome (GOLD analysis project Ga0210044, IMG submission 183959) | Groundwater microbial communities from aquifer in Utah, USA - Crystal Geyser 4/9/14 3 um filter (SPAdes) (version 2) | ecosystem: Environmental > Aquatic > Deep subsurface >... | reverse complement strand
CTTCGTACAGCTGCCCCGCCCGCCGCAGCCGCGGTGAGATGTGAGACAGGGGCGTCCACAGGCGGTACGTGTCGTCGGTGGCGAGCGTCAACCGGAGCAGCGTGCCGTCCATCGCGTGAACCGCGACGGAGGAACCAAAGCCGCCGCGCAGGGGCGAGCGGGGCCACAGGTGGGGCAGCGCCTTGCCCGTGGAGTACAGCAGCAGCAGGGCCATGGCCAGGCGTCGGGTTCGACGCAGGGTGCGATGGGCAGTCACCGCCCGGAGCCGGAGTCTCCAGCGGCCGATGGCCTGCCACATCACTTGCATCCTCCGCCCCTGCATGGTTCCGCCACGGTGATCATGCTCGCTCGCGAGCTGGCCACGACCTCGCGGTCGTACATCGACTCGGCCTTCACCGCCGGAACCGTGAAGCGTCCGACGGAGGTGGCCTTCAACGCGTAGCGGAACTCGCTGACCGTGGTGGAGGCCATGCCGTACAGCACCAGGCGATCCTCCCGGGCGTCCTGGTGCTCCGGGGTCCAGCTGGAGCCGGCGACGTGGCCCTGCATCTCCATCGGCTCGAAGCCGGCGGGGAACATGTCCACGATGGCCAGCTGCGGCTGGGGCTCGCGGGTCAGGGAGCGCAGCCGGATGCGGGCCTCGATCTCGTCGCCCAGCCGCACGGAGGTGACCGGCTTGCCGCTGGCGTCGGTGTACTCGCGGAACAGCTCCAGACCGCGCCGGATGGGCTGCGTCCGCGGCCGGCGGTCGAAGCCGGACTGGACCACGGCGTAGAACCCGCCGAAGCGCCCCGCGCTGGTGAACGTCAGCTCACGCGCCGCGGGCGAGAATCCCACCCGTGGGAACAGCCCTTCGGGCAGCGGAAGATGGGACCGCGTGGAGTCGCCGAGGAGCTGGGACGCCGACAGGCGGGCGTCCTGCGCCCCCGCGGCCGTGGCGTAGGCCTCCAGTGCCAGGATGATGTAGGCCGAGGAGAGGGTGTTGTAGCGGCCGAGCCGGATGGCCTGCACCAGGTGCGTGATGCCGGGACCACTCACGCGTCGGGCGTACCCCGGAAAGTGCCGGGCCAGGACCTGGAGCAGCTGGGCGTCGTGGATCTGGACGTCGTGGTAGTGCGCGAGGTCGGCCGTGGACGGCCCACCGAACACCGAGGCCTCGATCAGGTCGCGGGCCAGTCGATCCTGGTGTAACAGCTGATACGTCGCGGCGAGGTACACGCCGCACAGATCCGTGCGCCAGGCGCGGGGAAAGCGCCTGTCGAGCCGCTTGTGCAGCATCGCCGCGCGCGCCCCCACCACCCGTCCGTCCCGGGCCAGCAGGTACAGACCGTAGGCCCGCAGCCGCTCGTCGGCCAGACTGTCGCCCGCGGTGGTGACCAGCCGCTGGATCCAGCCCAGCCCGCGCCGCAGCAGGTCCGGCGGCACATCGAAGCCCCGCTGCCGCGCCTCGATCAAGAAGTGCACGGCGTAGACCGTGGCGAACTCGGAGATGTGGGAGTTGGCGGCCCACAGGCCGAAGGCCCCCTCGTCGTTCTGTCGCGCCCGCAGCAGGTCCAGCACGCGCTCCATGCTGTGCCGGGCGCGGACGCCGTCCAGGCCGAACTCCACCCGTTGACTCAGCACCATCGCTGGCATGGCCTGGCTCACCACCTGCTCGGTGCAGCCGTGCGGGAAATGCTCCAGGTAGCGGATCAGTCCGTGGGCCAGGCCCAGCGGCAGCGCCGAGATGCCAGCCTCCAGCGTGCGGTGGTGGGGGAACAGCTGACGCGGGACGACCACGGTGGCGGATCGACCGGCCTCCAGCCGCCCGATCTCGATCGTGGTGAGGTGCGGGGTGGCGGGGCGCACGTCGAGCGAGACCACGCGGCGGGTGCGGGCGCCGGTGCTGCTGTCCCGCGCGGTGAGCGTGACCTGCGCCGGGCCGAGCTCGTCGGTGGCTCGCAGCCGGAAGCGCGCCGTGGCCTCCCCCAGGTGCGGAATGGTCAGCGTGGCGGCGTGAGGTCCGATGCGCTCGAGGTGGGCGGAGGTCTCGAGCGCGAGCTCGACCCGCGCCTCGCGTCGGGCCTCCAGCGTGTTGGCCACCGCGACGCTGAGGGTGAACTCGTCGCGCGGTACGGCGAACAGCGGCAGGTTTGGACTGATCACGAAGTCACCGCGCACCAGCGCCGTGTGCTGGGTGGCGCCCACCGAGTCGGGGGCCACCGCCACGGCCATCACGCGCAGCGTGCCGTTGAAGTGGTCCGGCAGCGGATATGTCACCTGCCGCTCGTCGGGGCCGCTCGGGAGGATGCCGGACCAGAAGGCCACGGGTGGATCACGGCGGCGGGAGAAGGGGTTGAGGTTGGCGCCCAGCGTGGAGCGCGTCGGACGCGTGGCCTCGTCGGAGTCGTCGCCGCCTCCGGGCGCCGAGGTCAACTGCGCGAACTCCGGCAGCACCAGATCCAGGATCTGGGCCGTGCGCACCTGCAGCGCGCGCTTGGCCAGGAAGTGATCCAGCGGCGCGGGCTGCTGGTAGCGGGCCACGCGCAGGATGCCCTCGTCCACGGCGAAGATCACCAGGCGCGCCTTGCGGTCCGTGCGGTAGCGGATGGTGAACGGCTGGCCCGGACGGGCGCGGGGCGGCGTGGTGAGGGTGATCGCCGTGGTGCGCTGCTTGCGGCTGATGGTGAACGGCGCGACCCCATGGCTGAGAGGGCTGATCAGCACCTCGGGGGAGGAGGGGTCCCTGAGGTAGGTCACGGTGACGTAGGCGTTGCCCTCCAGCGTGGCGGGGACGCGGATCTGCTGCACCGAGGAGGTGGTGCGGCTGCGAAACCAGCGGTGGGCGTGGACCCGATCCCGTTCCACGGTGATCAGACCGGCGCCGGTGAACGGCGCGCGGATCTGAAGCTGGAGCATCTGGCCCGGCTCCACGTCGCTCTTGTCCAGCGTGAGCTGCAGCTCCGCGTTGCGCTCCATCGAGCGCTCGACGTTGGCCTCGCCGGCGACGCTGTAGGGTACACGGCACAGGTCGGCGCCCCTGTCGTTTCGCAGCACCAGCACGAAATCTCCGGGGCGCGCCGTGGAGAGCGGCACCGTGCGCGGCCTCAGGCCGATGGACAGCGTCCGCTTGCGCAGCTCGCGCTCGCGCAGCATCGACTCATAGCGGTAGGTGCCGTCGGGCTGTCGGGTGAGGACCGAGACGTGCTGATGCTCGATCAGCGCCAGCGTCAGATGTTTCACCGCCCGCGGCTTGCCGTCGGGGCCCAGCGCCACGAGCTCCACCGTGCGGCGGCTGCCGCGATTGATGTAGCGCAGCTCTCCGTCGGGCTTGTACCCCACGAGGTACGGCAGCGGCGAGACGATGGCGCCGGTCTCTGCCACCACGCTGCGACCGCCCCGGGACTCGAAGCCCTGGGCCACCAGCCGCAGGCGATGGGTCCCGGCCGCGAACCGGCCCAGTCGGAGGTCGAAGGACGCGCGGCCCTCGCCGTCGGTGGTGGCCTCGGGCAGCTCGTCGGTCAGGCTACGCCTGGTGTCGAGCCAGTCGTGGAACGAGTGCTCCGGAAAGCCGGGGAAGCTGACGTGGGCCGGGCTGAGATACAGCGTGGCCCGTACACGCCGTCCGGCGGCGGCGGTGCCGAACAGGTTGTGCAGCGTGATGCTGGCCGACAGCTTGTCGGGGTGGATCCATCCCCGGGGTGCGCGAGCGGAGAGGGAGGCGTGGATCTTCATCCGGTCGGGCAGGAACTCGCGGACCCGGACCGAGGTCGACCCCAGCAGACCCGCACCCTGACCGTCCTGCACCAGGCGCAGGCTGAAGGTGTAGCGCCCGGTGAGCGCGCTGTCGGAGGTGACGTGGCGCAGCTCCTCGAAGCCGGCCCGCCCTGGCCGCAGCTTGTGGCGTCGGATCACGACGCCCCGGGGATCGGTGACGGTGGCCTCCAGCGGTACGCCGGTGAGGTCGCGCTTCCAGTCGCGGGACTTGACCACCACCCCGACACGGATCTCGTCGCCCGGACGGTACAGCCCGCGATCCGAGAACAGGTACGCCGACAGCCCGTCCGGCAGGTCGTCGTCGGTGACGCCCCCCACGTCGAACCGCGACAGGTTGAGGTAGCGTGCGTGACGACCGTAGGGCAGCATCGCCATGTCGTTTCCGTGCCGCACCACGTACAGCGTCGGCGTCTCGGTGCGCTCTCGCCGGGCGACCGAGGGGAGCGATGCCCGGCCCGTGGCGTCGGTCGTGTTCTGCACCAGCGGAAGACCGTTTCGTCCCAGGATCTGCACCCGCGCGCCGGTCACCGGGGCCCCGCTGCGCAGCGACTGGACGAACACCGCGTGGCTGCCGTCCTGCTGGTCCTTGACCACCAGACCCAGATCGGTGACCAGCACGAGGCGGTGATCGGATGGCTCGCCGACGGTCTTGTGCACCGGGTCGTGGCGCTGGACCTTGAGCAGGAACAGGCCCTGGTGCTGGCCGGCGAGGTAGCGCGACAGATCCAGCGCCTCGTAGCGTCCGGTGCCCGGGGCGGAGGGCGGCAGCGCGTGCTCCTCGGTGAACAGCTCGGTCAGGTGGTCCGGTCCGATGCCGCGCCAGAAGCCGGGGGCGGTGAAGGTGGGCTCGGTCTGGCTCACCAGGGTGTGGAGCTGCCCCGGCAGCACACGGCCGATCTCGAACCGCAGGCCGGGGACGTCCCGCGCGAAGACCGCGACCTTGTGTTCGCCCCCCAGGGCCAGGATCGCGCCGGGGTGCACGATCTTCACCATGCTGGGATAGTCGGGTACGCGCAGGATGCGATCCTCGGTGCGGGCCAGCACGAAATCGCTGGCGGAGCGCAGCCCGCGCGTGACCTGCACCAGCAGGTAGCGCCCCACCGGGGCGCTGACGTGGAAGCCGTGCACCGTGCCCTCGGGGCCGCTGCTCGGTGCCGGTGTCAGCGCCAGCCGACGGGAGCGCTTGAGGATCTCGGGCCCGATGAGCGCCGGATCACTCCAGTCATCGGGCGTGGTACTTCTTCGTCCCCGTCGATCCGGGTGGTGCAGCGGGAGCAGGTGCGCCGAGAGGTGCGCCCGCATCTGCGCCGTGGGAACGGCGAGCGATGTATTGAGCACCAGGATCTGGGACAGCTGGAAGTTGTCGGCGGTGACGATGGCGAGTTGCATCTGGTTCAGCTTGAGGTGGTTGTAGCGGGCGGGGATTCGAAGCTGGCTGGTCCGCGTCGTGTCGGTCCCCGGTCCACCGCTGCCGGCGCGCACGCCGGATTCGATGGTCAGCTCCATCGTCTGGTCCTGCTCCCGGATCGTGATCGGGGCGGAGTGCAGGTAGGCGTGGCCCCTGAGCCTGTCGTAGGACAGGTTGAAGGGGTGCGCACCCTGCCCGGGTGCCAGCCAGCGCAGGCCGATGTGGCGCTGCAGGGAGAGCACGTCCACCGGGTGCGTGAAGCGGAGAGTGGCCACGACCTTCTTGGTGCCGGGGTTCTGGGGGTCCTGGTAGAAGCGGAGCGAGTCCACCGTGACCCCAAACGGCCGTGTGGTGAGCTCCAGCTCGTAGCGCTCGAGCTTGATCGTCTCGGCCAGCAGCCCCTGTCGTGCCAGATGGATGGTCAGGGCGCGGCCCACGGGCCAGTCGCGGTTCGGGGTGAAGACCAGGCGCTGGTCGGAGGCCCAGCGCCAGGTTCCCTCGATGGCGGGCGACAGGGAGCAGCCCTGGGTCACCACCTTGCCGATCTGCTCCAGCGGCGCCGCGGAGCGATCGAACTCGATGATCAGCGGCCGGGGGCGAGCGTTGTGCTCGATCGGGGTCAGCGCCGGGATCGTCACCGCACCGTGCGTCAGCACCGGTTTGGGCCGGCTCGCGTACCAGCGCTGGAACCACACCCCGCCCAGGGTCAGCGATGCCACCAGGGTGACGATGCCCAGCGTGACTACACGGTGCCTGAATGTCCACCGACCGGCGCGCGCGATCCAGCGTCCCGTGTGACCCAGCCATCCGGGTGGAACCCAGCTGACCTGGCCGACGACCACGGTCGAGGATTTGTGCAACAGGGCCAGGATTTGCCGCGGGGTCGGTCGGTCCACGATGCGCTCCTTCACATGAGGTGGTCCGGTGTGGGAGCAAGCGGCATGCCATCCACGACGCCGTGCACCCCCAGTGATTCCGCCGAGGTGGTTCGGGAAACCGACAGCTGCGTCACGCTTGCCACGGGCGTTGTGGGAAGATCGCCCCTCTCTCCAGCGGAGAAGACACATGAACACCTTGTGGATCGCGACCCTCGTGCTCAGCGGCGCGCTGAGCCTCACCTACTATGTCTATCGCTTGCTGTGGCACCGTCGATATGGCGGTCACGCGCCGGGATCCGTGCGGATCGACGGCCGGGTCGTGGCCTGCGATGGGACCGACCTGCTGGTGCAGACCTCAGCGCGCGGAGCGGGGGAGCCGCGCTCGAGAGCGGAGTGGAGCGCGCGAGACAAGACTGACGAGGGGGGATTGCTGCGACGGGTGCGGCTGCAAGGGCACACGGCCCCGCCCGTGGAGTCCGAGGTGATGGTGGAGGGGCGCCTTCTGATCTCCGTCAGCGAGGAGCGGCTGTACCGCCAGTCGGCCCACACCTGCATCGCGGCCACCCGCCTGGTGGTTGGGCGGTGGCCCGAGCTACGCTGGCTTCAGGTCCCCGTGGTGCTGGCCTGCCTGATCTGGCTTCTGAGCCTGGGGCAGCTGCTGTTCGGCGCCACGCCCACCGGTCGCCTGTTCGAGTGATCTCCAGCGCCTTCGCCGTTGAGACCGATTTCTTCCACCACGGGCTCAAGTTCGGCGCACGATTGCCGATGGAACCAGTGAGATGGTGGATTCTATCCTTGGCAGCTCGATGTACGGCATGGACGCGGCTTCCCGGGTCCTGTCCCGGACCGCGCAGCGCGTGTCGAACCCCGACCGATCGCTTCAGGCCCCGGAGCGGGATGCGGTGGATCGCTCCGTGTCCATGGTCACCTATCGCGCGAACGCCGCCGTGTTCCGCACTGGCGACGAGATGCTGGGGACGCTGCTGAACATCGTGGCCTGATCTCCAGGCGGCAGCGCTGACACCCCCCGATGGACCCTCCCGATGCACCCGGTGTCAGGTGAGCTTCTCCCGTAGCTGCTCGAACACCGCGCGCTTGCGCTCCACGTTGCAGTTGCTCAGCGCGTCGAGGTTCTGCGCCACGATCATCGCCATGCGGATGCAGGTGTCCTTCGAACAATAGGCGTGGACCCCCGAGCGGCCCATGGGCACCACCCGGCTGGCCGCCGCGCGGTCCAGCTGCAGCTTGACGCGATCGATGCCCTTCCGCGTGCTCACGGGGTAGACCTGCTCCTTGTTCCAGACCCACCTGGCCACCACGTCCCGATGCAGCACGTCGCGGCAGAAGGCGTCCACCTCCTCGTGGTACCTCGCCTCCTCGCACTCACCAACCCACGGGAACTCGAAGTCCAGCAGCGTGGACTCGGAGTCCACACGGTACTGCTGGCGGTACTCGATGACCCGCACGAAGGAGTGGTTGTTGGGAAACGAGGTGGTGTACGACGGCATCACAACCTCGTCGGAGCGCAGCACGACGTAGATGATGCAGGTGTTGATGAAGTCCAGCTCCCGCGACAGCGGCAGCGTGCTGATCACCAGGTCAGCCTCCACGGGACTGCCGTCCACCGTCACGCGCTGAAAGTCCTCCGACACCGCCGCCTCGCCCCGCACCCGCTTCACCCCCCGGGTCATCCCGTCCCACATCGGGTTGTAGTTGCCCGGGTGGCCCTGCCACTTGCCCATGAACATGTCGGGCTTCTCGCGCAGGGTCAGGGCGCGAAAGCGAGCCCACTCGGCGTCCATCTGGTCCGGGTGGATCTTCCACTGCTTGATGTTGTAGTTCTTGATGTAGGTCTCGTACAGCGTGCGGCCCATGCGGCTGATGATGTAGTTCTCGAAGCTGGAGTAGTCCGGTCGGTCCAGGTTGAGGCGGTACAGCTCGTAGATCGCCTGGGCCGGATCGGGCAGCTTGAGCACGTTGGCCACGGTGACGGGGAAATCGTGGGGGTCGTCCAGCATCCCGTCCACCGACACCGCCGGGTGGTACTCGTGGTCCGACGTGGGCGGCGGGGTCTGCTGCAGGAACTGCTCGAACACCGCACGCAGCCGGTCCTCGTCGGTGTACATGATCTGCGGTCCGAACTCGTACGGAATGTTCTCGTACAGCTGAGTCCTGGCGCACCCCCCCAGCGTGGGCTCGCGCTCCACCAGCGTGATGTCGGTGACTCCACGCTGGCGCAGCTGGTATGCCGCCGCGCAACCCGCCGGCCCTCCACCCAGGATCAATACGTTCATGCCGCTTCCTCCTGCCGTGGAAGCAGCGACTCCACCGCCTCCGTCAGCTGCTCCAGCGTGTTGTCCTCCAGCCGCACCTTCCCCTCCACGGCATGCCACCGCTCACCACCAAACAGCCTCACACCCTCTCGCGCGGTGACCTCGCGACCATCGACAAACAGGCGCTTGTTCAGCACGCGATGGCCGGGCTCCCACGGAAACCAGTGTCGCCTCGTGCCCAGGGCCGGCTGCCCGTGGCACGAGTTGGACAGCACCGAGGCTGTCCCTAGCGCCACGCCCAGGGGCCAGATGCCGGAGTCGGTGGCCACCAGCAACGCGGCGTGCTCGATCAGCCACGCGTCGTGCACCAGCCGCTTGCCCGCCCAGTGGGCCGCGTCGAACAGTCCAGGTTGCGGCGGAAACGGCGTGGAGCCGGGGTCGCCGATGCGGATCACCTTGAACCCCCGGTGGAGGTAGTGTCGCGCCAGCTGGATGAAGATCTCCACCTGGACGAAGCGCTCCGACTCGTGGTCCGGCCTGATGTAGTGCTGGTAGCCCGGCTCCCGGGCGTGCAGCGCGATGATCGGATCGGTCACCTCGATGCCGTGCTCCCTCAGCACGGGCACCAGCTCCTGGCCGGCCTCCTGCGGCGCTCGCATCCGCACCACCTCGGTGTTCTCGATCAGGTAATTCCATGTTAGCCCGCCCGTGGCGTCCAGCGCCCGGTCTGGATCGCCGCAGAACGAGTCCACGGCGCAGACCTCGTCGAGGTACGGATTGCACAGGATCAGGTCGATGTGGAACTGCCGCGCCGGATCGTAGAGCAGCCCCACCCGGCGACCGCTGCGGACCCGGTGCTTGGCCACAGCCACATGGTCCACGACGCAGTTGCCCACGGCGTTGGGTACCAGCAATCGAAACCAGTCGATGGGCGCGGCCATGATTCCTCCGAGGAGCTGGAGAGCAAGCCGCGTGCCACGCCCAACGTCCCACAATGACGAGGACCCGGCGCAGTGGGCGCCAGATGGCCAACCGACTCGGCGCCAGCTGGTTGACGGTGAGAGTCCGCCGAGGCCCAAGATCACCCGCGCTTCACGCTGGCATCACGGTTGCACCGCTGGTCACGATGGGAGACGAGCGTCTACGCACCGCGCTGGGCTACCGACGGTTCACCGAAGCCGAACCGCGGGTGCTGATCTTGAGCTCGGGCTACCTCGTGGTGCGAGACACCCTGGATGCAGCTCGCGAGCTTGGCTGGACGGTCCACGAGCTGCAGACGCCGAGCGTCGGCGACCTGCCACCCGACTACATCGCACGGCTGCTCACGGCGCTGGTCGCCTTTCGACCGGACTTCATGCTGACGATCAACCACCTCGGCCTCGACGAGCGCGGCGAGCTGGCCACCCTGCTCGACCGGTATCGGGTCGCCACCGCCTCGTGGTTCGTGGACCATCCGCTGCCGGTGCTGGGCGGCGCGCCGCGCAACGCCACACCACACTGCCAGGTGTTCTGCTTCGAACGCACGGCCCTGCCCTGGCTCGAGGCGCAGGGCTACCGCGATCCGGTGTTGCTCCGCACGGCGTCCAACGCGCGGTATTTCGACCCACGACGAGTGGACCGAGCCACCATCGCGCGTCTGCAAGGCGCCCTGACCTTCGCTGGCAACTCCTGGTGGACCAAGGCCCGCGAGGAGCCGGCCCCGGCGCTGCGCCGGGCCGCCGCGCGCTTCGCCCGCCAGCACCGCGTGGACCGCAGGGCGGTGGCGGGCGGGGTGCTGGACCGTCTGAGACCACATGCTCCCGCCGAGCTTGGACCGCGAGCGCCCTACCTGCTGGGGCAGACGGTGATGGCCGAGGCATCGATGCAGACCCGGGGCAGACTGGCTCGGGCCCTGGCCCCGCTGGGCCTGCGCGTCCACGGCGACCGACACTGGTCCAACCTCTGTCCCGAGCTCGACCTGGTGCCGATGCTGGACTACGCCACGGAGCTGCCAGCGCTGTTCGTGGGCAGCGCGATCAACGCCAACGTCACCGCCGAACAGATGCCCACGGCGCTGAATCAACGCGTCTGGGATGTCCCGGCGGTTGGTGGATTCCTGCTGACCGACGCCCAGGAAGACGCGCTGGAGCTGTTCGTCGACGGTGAGGACATCGCGCTGTACCGCGACATGGCGGAGGCCGCGGACAAGGTGCGGTTCTATCAGGCGCGGCCGTCGCTGCGGGCCGCCATCGCCGCCCGGGGACAGGCCAAGGTCCACCGGCTGCATCGCTTCACCCATCGCATGCGGCACATCGGCGAGGTGATGCGGGCTCGCTTCGGCTAGGTGGCCTTTAGCGCCCCTTGACGGTCCAGACGTCGCCGAAGCTGTCGGGCGGGATGCGCACCTCGTCCGGCTCGGCCCGGTTGTAGACCTCAGACGCGGTGGAGATCATCTGCGTGTCGTCGGACAGGGAGATCCAGCCGTGGAACACACCGGGAGGCACCGACACCAGCATCGGATTCCGATCACCGGTCACCACCACCTGCATGTTGCGATACGTGGCGCTGTCCGGCCGGTCGTCCACCAGCACGAACTTCGCCATCCCGTGGCTGACGAAGAACCAGTCCCACATCGCCGCGTGCTTGTGGAACGCTCGCACCGTCCCGGCCTTGACGTTCCCCACCAGGTAGACCTGGCCGAAGCGTGTGAAGTGATCGTCCGTGCTGCGCAGGATCTCCACCAGGTAACCGCGATCATCGACGCGCGCCTGGAGGGACGCCGTCGTGACGCCGTCGATCGTTGTGGGCTGCGGCTCCGGGGTCGGGATCGGCGCAGCAGATGGGTTCGCCGCGGCAGACGGGATCGCAGCAGGCGGGATCGGCGCGGCAGACGGGATCGCAGCAGGCGGGATCGGCGCGGCAGACGGCTCCGGAGCCGGTGGTTCTGGTGTGGGCTGCGTGGCCTGTGCCATCAGCGCCCGCGTCACCTCGTCCTGCGGATCCAGATCCAGCGCCCGCTGACAGGCCACGACGCAGCCATCCGTCACTCCGTCGCTGAGTTGGACCTGCGCCAGGTTGCGCCAGGCGATGGGGTTGTCCGGGTCGCACCGAACAGCCTTCAGGAAGCGCTCCCGCGCCTCGCCTGCCAGACCCAGGCCAAACAGCACGGCACCCATCGTGTTGTCCAGGTCGGGGTAGTCGGGCACCATCTGTTCCAGCATCTGGAGGCTGGCCAACGCCTCGTGCAGGTCCTTGCGGTAGAAGGCGCACTTGGCAAGACCCATCCGGGCTCTCGAGGCCTGACCAGACTCGAGCCGTCGTTCAAACAGCTCCTCGGCCTCGAAGATCTGACCGTCGGCCAGGTGGCGCTCCGCGAGCTCGAGATCCTTCTCGACCTGGAACACGGGGGCAGACCGGATCAGTGATTCCGACAGATCGGGTGTCGCGGTGGGGATCGGGTTCATCAACGCGGAACCTCCTTGCAGGACGGAAAAGCAACGGACGTGCCAGACTGCAAGTCGTCGGAATGAAAATGACCGTCCCCCGTACTGCGTGTCAGGATCGTGGCGACGGAGCCATTGTTCTGACGTGGAGCCGGTCTTCGCCCCAACAAATTCGACGGAGTTGTCGGCCGCATGGCTCGGCACGAGGATTGCTGTCCTCGTGGACATGGGGAAACTCGCCCTCCTGCTCCTGGTGCTGAACAGCCCGGCACCCGTGGTGATCATCAATTCCCACACCGGGAGCAAACTGACCGTCACCTCACATCTGCCCTCCCCCCGCACGCTGAACCGGTTCTTCCGCTGCGCCCACGACCGGCGCTACACGCTGATGGATCCGCGGCTGATGCTGGCAGCCGTCAACGCCGCGCGCCACTTCGGCCAGACCCGGATTGTGATCATCTCCGCCTTCCGCACGCGCCGGCTCAACGAGGAGATGCGGACGAAAAGCCACAAGGTCGCCCTGCGCAGCCGACACGTCCATGGCCAGGCGCTGGATCTCCGCATCCTGGGCGTCGACACGGCCGTGCTGTGCGAGTACCTCCGATCGGTGCACAAAGGCGGCGTCGGGTGCTACCCGCGGCTTCGGTTCGTACATGTGGACGTGGGACCCGTGCGGAAGTGGGACGGGTGAGCACGGAGGGTCGGACACCGCTACGTGACGTTGACTGGGCCAGGTCGTGGTGCAGGCCACCCTCGCGCCCACGGGCCAGGTGGTGGTCTGCCGGATCCAGGAGTCCACGGTGAAGGACGCCGAGGTCGAGCCATGCATGACGCAGGCCGTGCGGCGCTGGCCGTTTCCCCGACCCAGGGGCGGCGGGATCGGGATCGTGTCGCTGCCGCTCGTCCTCGCCGGCTCGTAGCTATTCGGCCAGCACCACCCGGTTGCGCCCCTGCTCCTTGGCCCGGTACAGCGCGTCGTCGGCCTGCTTGATCAGCGCAGGTCCATCGGGGGCGTGGGGACCCAGCTCGGCGCAGCCCAGGCTCACGGTGACGCGCAGGCGCTGGCTGTTCCAGTCGATGGCCAGGTGCTCGATGGCCGCGCGGACGCGCTCCGCGGCGATCAGCGCCCGGTCCGCGGGGGTGAAGGGCAGGACCACGACGAACTCCTCGCCGCCGTAGCGCGCCGGGAAGTCCGCGGTCCGGACCTGGTCCTGCAGGCAGCGGCCCACCTCCTGCAACACGAGGTCCCCCGCCTGGTGCCCGTGGGTATCGTTGAACTTCTTGAAGTGGTCCACGTCCAGCAGCAGCAGGGACAGGGGGTGCGTCTGGCGCTGGGCCCGGGCCAGCTCCCGGACCAGCGCCTCATCGAAGGCCCGGCGGTTGGGCAGGTGGGTCAGGCCGTCGGTGGTGGCTTGCTGCTCCAGCTGCCGATTCAGATCGCGCAGCTGCTCGGCCATGCGTTGCTGCTCTTGCAACGACTGCTGGAGGTGATCGTACATCTGTTGCGCGTTCAGCGTGAGGGCCATCAGCGACTGGCTGGCCTTGGCCGCCAGCTCCTCGTAGCGGGGTTGCTGGCCGACCTTGAACTGCAGCATCTCCGCCGTCGCGTGCACCATCTCCCCCACCTGATCCACGAGGGAGGTGAGATCCTCGACGGGGACGCCGATCTGGTCCATCTCGGCGCGAAACCGCTCCATCGCCGTGGCCTTGTCCGCCACCCCCAGCAGGTCGGCGATGGTCTCGGCCACGTGGGCCAGGCGAGCGCGTGAACGGGCCACCTCGGGGGTCGAGTCGAGGTCGTGGTGGAAGCGGATGGCGAGCGCCATGGACTCGGGGAAGTTCCAGGAGCGAAACAGCGCGTAGCCGGTCTCGGCGTGTGCCACCCCGACGGTCCGCTCCAGGGCCAGCCGTTCGTCGGCGGACTGCTGCAGCACGGCGGCGTACTCCTGGGCCAGGCCGGGGTGCTGTTGGCATGCCACCAGAAGGCCGAGGTCCTGACACAGGCCGAGGGTAAAGCACTCGTCCGGCGGCAGATCCATCTGGCGTGCCAGTGCATTCGAGGCCGCGGCCCGGCGCAGCGACCACTCCCAGAAGATCTCGAGGTCGATATCGGTTCGGGGCGGGTACAGCTGCCGCACCACCATGCACAGCACGAGGTTGCGGACGGCGTTGATCCCCATGAAGCTCACCGCGCGCTGTACGGACGTCACCTGGCAGCGGGGACTGTAGAACGACGTGTTCACCGCCTGAAGCACCCTGGCCGACAGCACCGGATCCTGCTGGATGATGTGAGCCAGGTCCGTCGCCCCGCACTCGGGGTCGGCGGCGGCCTCGGTCACCCGGGTGACCACCACGGGCAGAATTGGCAGATCAGTCTCGGACATCCGGCCTCCCGAAGGCCAGCCTCCTTCAGCCCCGCAGAGACACCAGACGGGGTTGATGTCGAACACAGCCGGCCTTCTGCAACAAGGGCAACATCTTATACCGGATTCGAGTCAGGGTCCCGATCAGATGCTGATCCCGGGCGAGGATCTCGGCGGTTAGGCCGCGCCCCTGTTCCGCGAGGGGGTCGTTCGCTGCCAGCGGGGGCAGAGAGCCCAGCTGTGCCATCAGCTGCTGCCGCTGGGCCAGCAGCTGTCGGATGGCGGCCAGGTCCACCGGCGGCGGGGTCGAAGGGGTCAGTTGGAGGATCTGCTGCAACAGCTGAATGCGGCGCTGGGCCGGGCTCATGGCGTGCTCCACGTCAGATCGCCGCGGCCCTGAGCTGCTGGGCCCCGGGACCTTCCACCTGCGCCACCGCCTGCTCCCACGCCTCCTTCAGCGTCTCCAGCAGCCGGGCCACCTCCTCGGCGGGCTCCGGTTCCATGTGTGCGTTGGCCAGGGCCAGTCGCTCCTGCATGTAGAAGTAGAGCAACTCGAGGTTGTCGCACAGCTCGGGGGCGACCTTGCGGTCGAGGGTGCTGGCCAACTCCCCGACGATGGAGGAGACCCGCTGCAGCTGCTTGCCCTTGGCGCTGTGGTTTCCGCTGCGAATGGAGGCGGCCCCCATCAGTGCATAGCGGATGGCCGTCTCGTACAGCGCCAGCAGCAACTCGCCTCTGGACATGGTCTGCACGTCGACCTGTTTGTACTTGGCCGCTCCAGGATAGTACATCGTGTTGGCCCTCCTTCACGGGTTCGATGAGCTACTTCAGCAGCGACAGCGCGATGGACGGCAGCTGGTTCGCCTGGGCCAGCACGCTGACCCCGGCCTGCATCAGGATCTGACCGCGGGTGAAGTTGGCTGACTCCGCGGCGATGTCGGCGTCGCGGATGCGGGAGTTGGCCGCCGACAGGTTCTCGTGCATCGCCGACAGGTTGTTGATCGTGACGAACAGCCGGTTCTGCTTCGCGCCGATGGACCCGCGCCGGCTGCTGACGTTGGCGATGGCCGTGTCCAGCACGGAGAGCACCATCCGCGAGCCCGTGACGGTGGACACCGTGAGCGTGCCCGAGACGCCGATGGCCGAGGCCCGGGCGTCCAGCAGCGAGATCGAGACCCGATCGTTGGTGGTGTTCTGCACACCCACCTGGAACGTGACGCCCGCCGACTGCGTTCCGTCGAGCAGCGTGGTGCCGGCGAACTCGGTGGAGCTGGCGATGCGGTCGATCTCCTGCTTGAGCTGGGTGAACTCGCTGTGCAACGCCAGGCGCTCGGTGTCGCCCAGGGTGCCGTTGGCCGACTCCACCGCCAGCTCGCGCATGCGGATCAGCATTTCGCTGACCTCGTTCAGCGCACCCTCGGCGGTCTGCAGCATGGAGATCCCGTCGTTGGCGTTGCGCTGGGCCTGGGCCAGTCCGCGCACCTGTGCCCGCAGCTTCTCGCTGATCGCCAGTCCGGCCGCGTCGTCCGCGGCCATGTTGATCCGCAGTCCCGAGGAGAGACGGCCCATGGCAGTGTTCAGCACATGCTCGGACTTGATCAGGTTGCCCTGTGCCTTGAGGGAAGCGGTATTCGTCTGAAGGGTGAGGGACTGAAGCGGCATTTGACTGTCTCCTTGTTCGAGGGCCTCGTTGTCCCTCGTCGTTCACCTGTTACATCGCTCGCGCTGCGCGGGACTTGAGAGAGAGTTTTGAGTGGATGCGATCAGACGAACACCTCACGGGTCGCGGTGCTTCTGGTGTCGGTGAAGGAAACCAAGCTCTGCACGCGCGACAACCGCGGCGGCTCTGACGCAGGGGAGCGCTTGGGGGCTATTCCAACTAGCTGCCCTGCGCCGTGAGGAAGTTGCCCTGAGCCTGCAGTCCGCTCAGCAACTCCTCCAGGGCGGAGAACTGGCGCATCAGGCCGGTCTCGTAGTTCTCGAGGTTGCGTTCCAGCGATGCTACACGGCTGTCGATGTCGTCGATGCGGTGTGCGAGTCCGCTCTTGTGTGCCTCGAGCAGGCCGTCGGTGGAGTTCAACATGCCGTCGATGGCGCGCTTGAGCGAGACGGCGATGCCATCGTTGTCGGTGGAATCGATGTTGTCGCTGTAGGTGAACAGCGCGGCCACGGCCTCCGGATCGGCGGCCAGCGCGGCGCGGAACGTACTGCCATTCAGCGCCATCCCGTCCGAACCGGTCTTGATCCCCAGCCGGGAGAGCGCGTTGAACGGCTCGGCCAGCGCCGCCACCGAGCCGGAGAAGATGCTCTGCAGCCGGCGCTTCACGTTGCGCGTCGCGGAGTCGCCCATCAGCGTGTCGGTCCGCGACTCGCCGGTGAAGGTGAACTGCTTGTTGATGAAGGCGGAGACGTCGTTGTAGGCCGTGAGCAGCGCGTTGACCTTGTCCTCGATGGCGTCGACGTCCGGGGCCACCGTGACCGTCAGGGCCGACGCGGTCTGGGCCATCAGGTTCAGCGTCACCCCCGGGATGGCGTCGCTGATCTGGTTGGTGTCGCCTTTCACCACGACGCTGCTGTCCAGCGTGAGCTGCGCGCTCTGGGCCGCCTGCACCTGGTTCGCCACGACGTCCAGGTTGAGCAGCAGCGTCCCTCCCTCGGTGAAGGTGACGTAGTTGTCGTCTCCGGCGTGGTTGCCGGTGACCACCAGGCGGTACTCGGTCCCGGTGTTCATCACGGTTGCGCTGACCTCGGCGCCCGAGTCGTTGATCTTCGCCGCCACCATCTCCAGCGTGTCGGTGGTGTCGTCGATGGCGACGTTGACCGCGGTGGTGGTGCCGACCTGGATCGACAGTGTGCCGCTGCCCACCAGCCCCGTTTGATCTTTGGCGATGAACCCGTCGGAGTAGGTGCGCTCGGCCTGGGCCAGGAGGTCGACCTTGACCTGATACGTGCCGGTCGCGGCGCTGCTGCCGGCGGTCGCGGTGAGGCTGGTCGTGTCGCTCGAGGCCGCGCTGTAGCTCCAGAACTCGCGCGCGGTGTCGAGGTTCTGGGCCGCGTCACGCAGGCTCGAGAGCTTGGACATCAGCGTCGAGATCAGTGATGACTGGCTCTGATAGTCCGACTTCTTCTCGTTCAGGCGCGTGATCGGTTGACGCGCCGCCTGTACCAGGGCATCGACGATGGCTCCGGTATCGAGGCCGCTCGCCAGCCCGTTGAAGGTGATCGCGTTGCTCATGTCATCTGTCCTGTCCCGGCGCTGGAGTGCATCACAACAGTCGGTCCATCAGGCGTTGCCGCCCCGAGCGGAGCAGGCGAGCGAGTCGTAGTGCTTCGTCGGACGGAATCTGACGCAGCACACGCTGGGTGCCGGCCTCCTTCACGGTGACGATGATCACTCCAAGGTCGCGATCCAGCCGGAAGTCGAGCTCATTCATCGCCGGATCGTCTCGGGCCGCCGCCTTGAGGTCGGCCACCGCCTGCTCGAGATCGAGATCGCTCGCCTCCGCCGCCTGTGGCCGTGGAGCCGACCGGTCCGGCAGCCGCTGGTCCATGGGCTGCATGCCAGGAGTCCCGTTGCTCCCGTCCACCGGGTCGACGCTCATGATGCACCTCCCTCGCTGAGACTACATCGGCAAGTCGGCAGGGAGCTTTAGCCCGGGGTCTTTCGGGAATCCGATGTGGTTCTACGCTGTTGGCGCTGGGCATTGATCATGAAGCGGTGGATCTCGTCTCGATCGGCCTCGTTGATGGCGATGAAGCGGGCGGAGACCAGATAGTGGGGCTGTACGGCATCCTCACCCTCCTCGATCTGGCACTGCTCGACCTGAGCCAGGAAGGTGATCTCGCGCGGAGGGAAGAGCATCAGCCCGAGGTCCAGCTCCATTACCTCGTGGAGCGTCAGCGCGGTGGGCCAGCGGAAGGTCAATCCCTCCCCGTGGAGCTCCAGATTCACGGCCTCGTGACGTGCCCGTCGCTGCTGTTCCAGCAGCACCAGCGCCACCAGCCCATCAATCTTGGCTTCCAGGCCTTCGAGGCGGCTGACGATCTGGCCCAGCACGTCCATGCGCTCGTAGCGCGGGTAGAGCGAGGATGTGTTTGGTTCGCGCACCTGGGGTCCGCCCAGGACAGCCTTGCGCCGACGCGCCACCTCCCCGGAGGCCACGGGTCGAACCCTCAGCGGCAGGCAGGCGTCGACATGGACCCGTGTGGCCATCAGATGGCTCCGGCGGTCTCGATCTCGACCGCCAGCTGCAGGCCCTGGCGCAGCTCGGTCGCGATGGGCTCCCACCCCAGCAGCAGGGGGAGCAGCTGGTGCTCGATGTGGCTCGACACCGCATGGTGGTCCTGGCTCGCGATGGGGTGTTCCAGCTCGCGGATACAGCCGACGAGATCCTGCTGAAACAGGTACGTCGAGCCCTGCGCCGGGACCTTCGCCTGGTGCGCCATGCGGTAGAACAGCTGGATGAACTGCTCCAGATCTTCCATGCCTCGGGCCAGCGCGTTCATCCCGTCCGTCTCGTTGCCGGTGCGCAGTCGGACGGCGCAGTCGGCGAGGATCTCAGCGATGTGCGCCACATAGCCCGGGGCGTCGGCCAGGGCCTGCTGCGCGATACTGTGAGCTTCGCTGTGCATGATCATCTCCTGAATCAGTTGGCCGGCAGGCTGAACATCATGAGCGGTGCCGGGGAGGGAAACTGGTAGCGGTCCAGGCCTGGCCGGGGGTACTGCTGCCCCGGCCCCTCGAACCACGACTCGTGCGGTCGCGCGAAGATGGGCAGCTCGAGCCACAGTCGGAGGTCGCCCTCCCGTCGCTGCAGCCGAAGTCGACCTCCCAGCGCCCGGGTGGCGCGGTCGCCCACCAGTAGCTCCACCTGTCCCATGGGAACGGTGCGCCACTTGGACGAGGTGGCCGTGGTGGAAGCCCACATGCGCTCCATCACCACCACGGCTCGATGACGCACCACGCGGGTGGATACGCGCAGCACCGGGGGCGGTTCGGTCTGGAGGCAGAGATCCAGCGCCGCCGCCAGCGCGTCCTCGATCGGCCCGAGGAGCATGGAGACCGCCGGAACCCTGGGATCCTGGTGCAGCACCACCCGTGCGCCCGTGGCCTGACACAGCGGGAGGGCGTCCTCGACCACCGAGCCCACGAGGCGGTTGAGATCGTACAGCTCGGCCTGCTCCACGGTGAGCATCGGGGGTGTCTCGGCCAGCCGCGTCAGCCGGTGCGAGACGCGCTGCGCCCGCAGGGCCGACGCGGAGTCGTCCGTGAGCTGCTGGCAGACCTGGAGCAATCGAGACCGGGTATCGTTGTCGTGCGTCATGGCGACCTCTGCCGCGGGTAGGATGCAAGGCAGGTGCCGGATTCCCATGGCCGCAAGGTGCCGGAATGCGGTCGTTCAAGGCGCGGAGAGCGTCATGCGACAGGCGCCGGCGTGGTGATTATTGACGTCGAGGAGGGGGGCCAGCCGGCCGGGCGTACTCCACACATCGTGGGGCGGCCGACTGGCCGAGGAGTTAGCGGAGCAGCGACAGGGCCATGGAGGGCAGCTGGTTCGCCTGGGCCAGCACGCTGATGCCAGCCTGCATCAGGATCTGACCCCGGGTGAAGTTCGCCGACTCCGAGGCGACGTCAGCGTCGCGGATGCGGGAGTTGGCAGCGGACAGGTTCTCGTGCATCGCCGCCAGGTTGTTGATCGTGACATACAGTCGGTTCTGCTTGGCACCGATGGTGCCGCGGCGGGAGCTGACGTTGCCGATGGCGGTGTCCAGCACCGAGAGTACGGTCTGGGCGCCGGTCACCGTGGAGATCGATCGTCCGGCCGAGACGCCGATGGCCGAGGCGCGGGCGTCGAGCAAGGAGACAGTCACCTTGTCGTCGGACGTGGCCTTGACGCCCACCTGGAACGTGGTGCCCGTCGACTGGGAGCCATCCAGCAGCTTGGTCCCCGCGAACTCGGTGGATGACGAGATGCGATCGATCTCCTGCTTCAGCTGGGAGAACTCGGACTGCAATGCGGAGCGCTCACTGCTGCCGAGGGTGCCGTTGGCAGACTCGACCGCCAGCTCGCGCATACGGATCAGCATGTCGCTGACCTCGTTGAGCGCTCCTTCCGCCGTCTGCAGCATGGAGATGCCGTCGTTGGCGTTGCGCTGGGCCTGGGCCAGCCCTCGCACCGTCGCCCGCAGCTTCTCGCTGATGGCGAGGCCGGCCGCGTCGTCCGCTGCCATGTTGATGCGCATGCCGGAAGACAGCCGACCCATGGCGGTGTTCAGAACCTTCTCGGACTTGATCAGGTTCCGCTGGGCCTTGATGGAGGCCTGGTTGGTTTGCAGGGTGAGGGATTCGAGTGGCATTGTTTCCTCCTTGGAATGCTGACCGGAACAGACCGGCCAGTGGGCAACCTTGCCCTGTGTTTCGAGCGGCCCTGGCAGCACGCCCTACCGTGAACGCTCACCAATCACAACGGCGGATGGAGGGTGGGCTTGAGAAGTTTTTTCGGTTCAGAGGGCGAGCGCCGTCAGCACGCTGTCGGCCAGGTAGGCGGCGTCGCGCTCCACCCGACCACAGAGCTCGGCGGGGCTGGCCCCGGTGCCGGGGCGGCTCATGGGCTCCAGCGTGGACCAGCAGGCGGCGTAGGTCAGCGGTGCGCCGTGGATGGATCGCGCCAGATCGTCCAGCACCGCAGCGGTGCACCCGGCCGCCCGACAGGCACGTGCCTGGCGCAGGACGCCAACGGCTCCGTCCAGCTCGATCTGCAACGATCGTCGAATGCCGGCTCGCGTCAGCCTCGCGCCACACGGCCGGGCCGGGGGGCGGGTCACGGGTAGCTGACGTAGCACGTCTCGCAGCGGCTGCTCGACGAACCCGCGTATCCGGGCGCCACCTTCGGTGGCGTTGATCGCGTGCCCCGGTGTCATGGCGACGGCCCAGCGCTCGAGGGCGTAGCGAAAGTAGTTGAACTCGGAGGTGGTCCAGACCGTCCCCCCTCCCCAGCCCTCGACCGGCGTCACCTCCAGCGCTCTGGATGTCGACCCAGTGCGTGACAGCCCGCTGTTGACGCGCTGCTTGGCCTCCAGCCCGTCGAGCTGCGCCGTGCCCTCCGAGATGCGGGCCGACATGGCCTCGAAGATCGTGCCCTGGGCGTAGACTCGGCCGTCGGTATAGGCCAGGTCCTGTCCGACGAGGATCAGCGGGCTGGCCTTCATGCGCCGGGCCAGGGTGAAGGCCGTGGTGGAGACCGATCCCCCCGAGACGACCGCCTGCCCCAGTCCGGCGCGCCGAGCCAGAGGGGCGAAGTAGGCGATGTCGCTGATGAAGGGGAAGATCTGCGCGTCGGTGTGCTGGAACAGTGCCGGGTGGGCCATCACGTCCAGCAGCCGGGGACAGCCGGCGTTGAGCCGCAACGCGCTCAGTTGCTCGGAGACGTCCAGCATCTCCACCGTCACCACCAGGTCCACCGACACCCCGGCGCGCTCCAGCGCACCCATCGCCGTGTTCACCGCGATCACGGTGGCCCGGTCCTGCACCTGACGCAGCTGCTCCACGTTGCGATCAAGCGATGGACCGGCGGCGACCAGCACCACCGGGCGACCGGCGAGGTGACCCTCGAAGGCGCTGGCCGGGACCCGTCCCTCGCAGCGCGGAAGGTTCTGCAGCAGGTGCTGGATCCAGTGCGGCAGGTTGACGTGCAGCGTCGAGGAGGTGATGTGCGCCACGCCCGCAGCCTGCTGCACGGCGGCCCGGGCCGCCAGCACCAGGGCCGGAAAGGACTCCAGGTACGGCGGCCAGCTCACCACCCGTATCCGCTGTTGAAGGCGCAAGCGCCCCGCCAGATGCTCCCTCAACGCCATGGGAGTATCGACGATGGTCAACGACCCACGGTCGGCGAGGGCCTGGTGCCCGAGCGTCACCCGCAGCAGCTCGAGGCTGGGCTCCAGCACCACGAGCGGCAGCTCGGTACGTCGGGTCAGGGCCCTGACGTGGTGACCGGCGCCGAGACCCACCACCACCACCAGGTCACAGTCGTCGAGAGCGAGGTCATCGGACCAGCGCTGTGCCTCGGCCAGGGGGTTGTCGCTGCACAGAGGGAGGCCGGCGAGGCGCACCACGGCGTGGCCCCCAGCGGTCAGCCGGAGCGAGACGCGGCGGGGTGTGGACTGCTCCACCCGCCGGGCCAGGTCGGGATCCGCCAGTCGCGCCAGGTTGTGTGAGAGGGTGCAGGGCGAGACGTCAGTTGTCGTGTCGGGGATCGCGGTGGGTGCGAGATTGGACTCACATCTCATGACGAACCTGGTACGGGGAATCGTGCAGCACGACCTGAACCCCGACGCGGCTCGTCAGCCCCATCACCAGCGGGGCCAGCAGGTTGGCCGTGGGACGGGTTGGAGGCCCGGGCACGGTGACGATGGCGGCGATGGCCAGGGGCTGCGCCGGGTCCAGGCCCAGCTCGCCGTAGATCCGGCGCACGTCGTCCATCGGGTAGTCCGGGTCGAGGCTCACCGGATCAGTGACCACGAATGCGAGCGCGGGCAGCTCCACGCTCTGCAGCAGCTTGAACCGCGAACCTTGCTTCACCTCGAGCAGGCAGTACTTTCTCAAGGCGGGGAAACCAGGGATGCCGAAGGGGAACGTCACCACGCTCTCCTCGGGGATCTCCAGCGGTCCCAGCTGCTCACTCTGGATTTGCATCGTCACTCCAGCCCCTCCAGCAGGTCGGGCTTCACGCGCGCCGCCCGTTCGTTCTCCTCGGCGATCTGCTGGAACAGCTCCTCGCGGAACACCGGCACCTCGCGCGGAGCCTCGATCATCAGCCGCACCTGGCGGCCGCGGATCTCCTTGACCGTGATCAGGATGTCTTCGCCGATCCGCACCGCTTGACCCGTCTTGCGTGAGAATGTGAGCAACAGCGCCTCCTGGCCGGAGCATATCATGATCGTGATGGCGCGGTGCGCAGGAGGGCTGTGAGGCGGCGGGGGTCGGTTCAAGGGGGATCATAGCTTGTCCACCAGGGACAGGCCGGAGAGCATCTGGGCCGTGACCTGGAGCGCGCCGCTCAGCGTCTGCTGTGCTCGCACCAGATCGGACAGGGTCTGCACCGCGTCGGCCTCCACCAGCGTCGACCGCTGGCCGTCGAGCCGGGTCAGTTGGTCACCGTTGATCTGATCGATTCGATTCAGGCTGTCGAGCTGAATGCCAGCGCGGGCCCAGACCGAAGTCACCTGCTGCTGGCACTGGCCGAGGGTGCCCACGGCGCTGCGGATGCCGTTGACGTTGTCGGCTTGCAGGTCGCTGGCCAGCGTATCCAGCAGCGCCAGGACGTCTTGTCCGCCCGCCGGATCCAGCGCCTCCACCGCGCTGACGCTGGCCTCGACCTCGAGGCCCGGCGCGGCCAGCACGTGACGGATGTTGCTGTCGGCCACCACGTTCCCCGTGCCGTCCACGGCGGGGGTGCCAGACTGGTAGCCGCCGAAGATGTACACCTCGCCCACCCGGGTGTTGGCCAGACTGATCATCTGGTCTCTCAGGCCGCGTACCTCCTCGGCCGCCGTGGCGCGGTCGCTGGCGCTGTACTGGTCACTGGCCATGGCCGTGGCGAGCTCGCGCAGCCGGAGCAACACATCGCCCATGGCCCCCAGACCCTGGTCGGCGGCCTGCAGCTCCGCCACCGCCGAGCTCGTGTTGTCCCGACAGCGCGTCATCGCCTGGCGTTCGGAATCGAGGGACACCACCCGGGCTGCCGCGGCCGGGTCGTCGGAGGGTCGCTCCACCCGTACCCCGGACGACGCCTGGCGCTGTTTCAGCGCCAGCTGGTACTGGGCCCGGGCCAGGTCCTGCTGGCCGGTCAGGTAGCTCATGTTTTCGGTGATCCTCAGCATTGGCCCGCCTCGAGTCGGTCGCGACTCACATCTTCATCACATGCGCAGTAGCTGTTCCATCAGCTGGTCCACCACCTGCAGCAATCGGACGCCAGCCTGGTACGAACGCTGATACTGGACCAGCTGGATCATCTCCTCGTCCAGCGACACCCCGTCGCTGCTCTGCTGCAGCGTCTTGAGGTAGCTCAGCTCGTCGGAGCGCACCGCGGCGGCGCGGATTGCCGTGTCGGTCAGCGTTCCGATATGTCCGGTCATCGCGGCCGCCTCCTCGGTGAAGGTGGCGCTCGCACCAGCGGCCAGATCCTGATCGGCCAGCCCGGCCAGGGCCAGGGCGTTCTCGTTGTTGCCCGCGCCGCCGGTGGCGCTGGAGCTGGCGGCGACCTGGTCCGGGGTCAGGGTCGAGCTGACGCTGATCGCCGCGGCGGTGCCTGGCGCCGTGGCGGGG
>Ga0210044_10002993_pt1 | contig 24455 bp, 22 predicted proteins | sample CryGey13umfilter_2_FD_183959 | JGI IMG/M metagenome (GOLD analysis project Ga0210044, IMG submission 183959) | Groundwater microbial communities from aquifer in Utah, USA - Crystal Geyser 4/9/14 3 um filter (SPAdes) (version 2) | ecosystem: Environmental > Aquatic > Deep subsurface >... | reverse complement strand
GCAGACAGGTGAACCGTTGGATACGGTGGGGGCTGGCCAGGCGCACGAAGCAGCCTGCTTTCTTGTACTTCCAGCCATCTGTCAACTGCCTGTGGTGTTTGCAGTTGGGGTTGGGGCAGTGGGGCGGCTGCCAACCGGATCGTGTTGTGGGGCAGAGAAACATGTCCGGTCAATTGCAAGCAGCTGGCCGGAAACATTCTTAGGGGCACAACTGAAACAATACACAGGGGCCGCCTGCAGGCAGCCCCTGTGCGTTTCCACTACCGGGATTCTACTTCTTCTGGACCCGGTCTTTCAGGCTTTTGCCGGCCACGAAAGCCGGATACTTGGCAGCCGGAATGGTCATCGCGGCACCGGTCTGGGGATTGCGTCCCGTCCGCTTCTTGCGCTTGCGCTGCTCGAAAGTGCCGAAACCGGTGATCTGGACCCGGTCACCCTTGGTCACCGCGTTGGCGATGATCCCTTCCCGCGGTGCGGTGGAGAAAAGGGCATCGATGGCCCGCTTGGCAGCGGCCTTGCTCATTCCGGTCTTCGCAGAGAGTTGTTCGGTGAGTTCGGTTTTGTTCATGATTACCCACCTCCTTTCTATTCGGATCAAACCGCCGCCCCCAAAACCTGTCAACAAGTATTTTCGGCATTTCCCATGGTGGCGGGACATTCGGGGGCGACCGATCCGAGGGCCCTGTCCCCACGCGGGTTTTCCCACACCCCGATTTACCAAACTGCGAATTTGGGGCGGTGGGGGCGATTCGGGGGCAATGGTCAGAACAGATTCCCGCCGGATCCTCCGGCTAGGCTGCCGAAGTCTCCCTCCCGACCACGCACGAATTTCAGGGCCGGGATCGCCTTGAGGTAAAGACGGAAACCGAACTGGCTGTCGACCGCGCTGAGGTTTCGGTTGAACTCGAGAGCCCAGCAGTGCAGGTCCCGGGTCAGGGTGAACCGCTGGCTGACGGGGTTGCCCACGTCCAGGTCGAAGGAGGTCTGGTAGCTGAATTCCCACAGCCGGGTCAGGTTGGCCGACACCGAGAAGTTCGCGTTGGCGCGTTTGGTTTGCGAAGAGTTCGTGTAACTGTAGCTGATGCTGGAATTGAGCCGGAAGGGAAGGTAACGCCCACCCTCTGTCGGATCCTTGTCGGATCCCGACTTTTTCGTCTGGCCCAGCCGGCCGGCATCGGCGAAGCGATCGTCCCCTTGGCCCGCAAAGGCACTGTCCTTCTCGTTCTTGAAGGGGTCGTCGGGATCCGGTTTCTTTTCCTGCGGCTTCTCCTTGTCGGTGCCCAAACGGTCCAGGGCGCTGTTGCGACGGTCCTCATCCTCCTCCTTCTGGACCACCCCGAGATCGAGCCGCCCGTTGAAGCCGAGGCTGTAGTTGAACCGCGTGCTCTTGAGCGCCAGGTTCGTCGGGTTGATGGAGTTGGACACCGAGAGCTGAAGATACCGGCTCTGACCCGGCTTGATGCTCAGGCTGCTGCTGATGTCCGACCAGCGGTCTCCCTGGTCCTTGTCCGGGTTGTAGCTTGTGGACAGGGACCAGTCGATGAACCCGTCCAGTTTCTTGACCTTCGTGGAATCGTCTCCCGCCGCGTACTTCAGATCCAACCGGTTTTTCCAGCTGAGAGAGACGCTCGTGCTGTGCCTCTGCTTGTCCGCGATGGCCGGCGTGAGGTTCCAGCTCGCATTGAGCTCCGTGGTGTGGCGCATCGCCCGCAGTTTGCCCACATGCACCGGGAACAGGCCGTAGAGCTTGGTGCCCACCCCGGAGCTGAAACGCAGATTGGGCCGGGTATCTTCGATGCGCTCGTAAACATCCTCATAATGCCCCGTGGAATCGGTGTCGCTCACCCAGGTGGTACCGGTGGTCGTCTGCCGCGACCAGTCCTGGCCGGCGGTGGCGCTGAAGTTCAGTTTGAAGATGCCCAGCGGCGCGGGTTGCAGCGTGACGGAGGAGTTCCCGGTGGCGCGGTACTTGGTGATCCGGGTCAGTTCGTTGACCTGACGGTCAGAATTCAGGTTGTAGGAATGTTTGACGTGGGTGCTGCGCAGGAGGTTGCCCAGTATGCTTCCCTTCTGTCCCCCGCGCAGTGGCGCCTTGAGGTCGAAGGGGCGGAAGTCGAGCTTCAGCGACGGCAGGGTCAGGTTGTAGAGCAGGTTGTTGGTTTCCGGATCGTCGTCTTCGGCGTTGACGCGACCATCGCGGCTGGCACTCAGGTTGGCGCCCACGAAACTCCATTGGCGGCTGACGTACGCAGTGGATTTCATCTGGCCGGGGACGATGTTCCGGCGCACCGAACTGGTCAGGTCCTGGCTGCTCAGTTGCGAACTGGACATGCGGACATCAACGCGCAGTTTGTAGTCGTTGAACAGGGTCGGGTGCGAGTGGACCCAGGTCAGATACCACATGCTCGATTCGCCTGCACCCCTGAGGCCGATCTCCCGGGAATAGTCCACCGATCCGTTGAAACTGTACCGCTTGACGTAGCGGTTGGAGATCCGGTAGGCCAGATCCTGGTGCTCGTTATAGGAACCCTTGACGATGAAATCCATGTATTCGTTCGTCGCCCAGTAGTATCCGAAGTCCCGGATGTAGCGGCCCTCGCGGGATGACCAACCGAAATCGAAAGTGGGAAAGAGGATTCCGGACTGACGACCTTCCTTGAGGCTTTTGTAATAGAAGGGCAAGGCGAACACCGGCACGTGCCCGATCTTCAGGACGATGGGGGCGGCCACCACCTTGTCGCCCTTGCGCATCATCATGTTGTTGGACCAGAAGTGGTAATGGGGCGGGAACTGGTCGCAGGAGGTCATGTGTCCCCCCTTGATCTTCATGGTCCCGTCAGGATAGCGGCGAATGCCGTCTCCCACGTAATAGTAGCCGTCCATCGTGGTCACACCGGATTGCACCGCTCCGGTCTTGTACTGGAAATTGTAGCCCATCCGTTCGCCGACCACCGCGTCGCCGTCCTTCAGGTAGGGCTGGTCCTCGGAGTAGAGTTCACGACTGCCGGTGTTCAGCAGGATGTGTCCGGCCGTGTGTTCCATCGTTCCGTAGTTGAGCTCGCCATCGCCGTTGATTTCCATGGATTCGTCGTCGAGCTTGAAGACGACCTTGTTGCCCTTGTAGTCCACCGTCTCAACGGCCCCGGTAAAATCGTATTGGCCCGCAGCCAGGGTATCGAGCGACGCCACAGCCAGGCCGGCCGAATCCGCCGGGGCCGACGCCAGCGTGTCGGGCGGCGCAGGACTCTTCCGGCGCCGCTCCATTTCGGCGATCTTGGCGAAGCGATAGACCCCCGTCACGCCCCCGAAGACCTCGACCCTGCGCACCTTGTCCTCGCGAAAATGAATGACGATGGTGTCCCCGGACACGTCGTTGGTGGCGATCTCGTCGGTGATATCCTGCGGGGTGTAGTGGCTCGCGGCCTCGCCCACCACCTGGGTGCGGTAAATTTTCCCGGCCTCGAAATCGATGGAGATGGTGTCACCGGACAGCACGTCCAGCGGGGGCAACCCGCGGTAGATGGCGGCCAGGCTGTCGGGAGTCGAATCCTCCAGGCGCGCCTTGCCCTGCAGGATCATGCGCCGCAAGTCCCCCGCCTCGTATTCGAATTCGATCCGTTCGCCCACCAGGAGGTTGGTGTCGCCCAATCGCACCTCCGGCGACCCCAGCAGGATCATGCGCTCGCGTCCGTAGATCACGGCGGAATCGGCGCTGGCGCGGGTGTCCTTCTGGCGGATGCGCACCGAATCGACCATGACGGCCCGGTCTTCTCCGCTGAAAAACCGCATCCGGCCGGAACTGCTGACGATGGGGTCGCTGCCCTCCTCGTGGCTGGTCAACAACGGCAGGCTGTCCACCAGCGCGGTGCCCGCCTCGCGATCGAATACGGCGTGCTGGCCGGTCACCAGATTCTTCGCTTCCGGTTCGACGATGCGGACGTTGCCGGTGGCCTCGCCCAGGTTCGTGACGGAGTTGCGGCTGATGGTGTCGGCGCGAATGGTGTAGTCGGGCGCCACCAGCAGGGCGTCGCCCATCAACAGGAACAGATCCCCCCCGCGGCGGGCGGCGGCGTTGCGGGATGTGCCGATCATTTCCCCGTCGATCATCCGGACATCGCCGAAGAAATTGCTTTCCGAGCCTCCGCTCTGGAAAACGGCCTTGCGGCAGTCCAGGGTCCAGGTGGAATCCTCGTCTGAAGCGGCGGAACCCCGCAGGCTGTCGGCAGGAGTCGCGCCGACGGAACCGGCGGGCGCAGGGGCCGGCCCATGCTCGCCGGGGGCCTTTTCCAGCCTGACGTGGCCCATCGCAATGCCGACACCCGTGCGGCGATCCCGATAGATGGTGTCCGCCTCGACGGTGAATTCGGGGTCCACCATGCGGGCCTCGTCGATGAGACGGACATAGCGTCCGCTGCCGCGCATCTCCCCCCGCAGGCTGGTCCCGGTCAGGCCGCCGTCCACGAGGCGGACGTTCCCGGAGAAATCGGCCTCGCCGCCGCCCTTGCGATACAGGCCGCGGTCGCAGTGGAGAACGGCGCTGCTGCTGGTCAGGACGACGTGGCCGAAGAGGAGATAGTAGTCCTCGTCCACGTGATCCTCGGCGGTGTCGGCAACGGCTTTCAGGGTGTCGCGATCGATGAAGAAGTTGTCGTAAAAGAAACGGATGGTTTTCCCGTTGATCCGCCGAGAAACCATCCGGTCGGCGCCCACCCGCGAGGTCTCGCGCTCGCCCTGGGGCTGGGCGGTTGCGGAGTGCCCGATTCCCCACCCCGTCACCAGGACCAGGGCAGCCAGGAAGGCGGGCCCCAGCACCCGGCGGTTGAACGCCCTGCGGTCGGTCGCGCTGCCCGGGCAACCGGAATTCAAGGGGTGCTCTCCTGCCGACCGGCCATCAGGGCGGCGCCGATGGCCGCGGCCCCGGTGCCCAGGCTCGCCGGCACGATATCCACGTCCCGGGCCTCCTCGGCAAGAATGATGGTGGGGGCAACCTCCCGGCAGGGGCCGAGAATCAATTCACCTGCGCCGGCTACCCCGCCACCGATGATCACCCGCTGGGGATCCAGCACGTTGACCAGGTTGCCGACGGCCTGGCCCAGCTTGCGCCCCGCTGCGGCGAAGAGTTCGCGGGATGCCCCATCGCCGCCGTTGGCCAGATCCGCCAGGTCGCGCGGGGTCAGGTCTTCCCCCTGATCCCGGACCAGATCGGCCAGAGGGCCGGTGCCCTCGCCCGCCGCACGACGAGCGGATTTGAGCAGGGCAACGCTGCCGGCGTAGGCTTCCAGACAACCGCGGTTGCCGCAGGGACAGACCGGACCGTCGGGATCCAGGACCATATGACCGATTTCCCCGGCGCCGCAGTGGGCGCCGATCAACAGGGAGTCCTGCAGGATGACTCCGCCGCCCACCCCCGTACCCAGGGCTATCATGATCAGATCCCGGCACCCCTGCCCTGCGCCGCGCCGGAATTCCCCATACAGGGCGCTGTTGACGTCGTTGAGCACGGTGCGGTCCACGTTGCCGAAAACACCGCCGACGGCGGCGAACAGGTCGGAATTCTCCCAGCCCGGCAGGTTCGGCGAGCGCCCCAACCATCCGCGGTGGGGATCGACGATGCCGGCGCAGGCCAACCCGACTCCGCCCAGGCCCATGTCCCGGGTTCCGGCTGCATCTTCCAGGCCCCACAGGACAGGATCCAGGGCGGCGGCCACCGCATGCAGGGTCGCCGCCGCGCTGGTCGAATCGGAAGCGGCGTCACCGGTCTGCAGCACCTGATCCCGATCACCCAGCACCACGAACTTGGCCCGGGTACCACCGACGTCCACGCCCAGCACAGGTCGTTTCATGTATTGCTCCTCAGGGTCACCGATGCGGCCTCCCGCACCGGCAAGGTGGAGTCCAGAGTGTCGGACCCCATGAGATACAGGGTCTCGGCCACCAGAAAACAGCTTCCGGTGACGAGGACCGCGTCATCCGGGGAGAGTCTGGCGGTCAGATCGGCCAGGGCCCGGCCGAGATCGGCAGCCACCGTCGCACCAGTCCAGGCTTGGGCCAAGATCTCCAGTTCCTCTCGGCTACGGGACCGGGGCAGGGAAATGGGCGTCAGCATCACTTCATCCACCCGGTCGATCAGGTCCAGCACCTCAGCGTCCCAGGTCTTGTCCCGCATCCCGCCCAGCAAAAGCACGCGTCGGCCCCGCTGGGGCCGGGCGAGAAACCGCTCCAGAGAGGCGGTCAGGGCTTGGGTGTTGTGTGCGGTATCGAAGATCCAATCCGGACGTGTCAACACCTGCTGGTACCGTCCGGGCAGGAAAAGATTCCCCAGGGCCTCCCCCGCACGATCGGGCACCAGTTGCAGGTCGAGCCGGGACTCGAGTTCGTCCAGCGCCAAGAGCGCCAAGGCGGTATTGCGCCGCAGGAACGGCATGCCGTGGTCCGGCAGCCCCGTCACCACGCGGTCGCGCAGGGCAAGATCCCATGGCGAGCCGGGCTGCTCCCCCGCATCGGGCCATCGCGCCAACTCGTCCAGGAAATAGCACGGAGCCCCTACCTGCACCGCGGCCGTGAAGGCCTGGGCTTTGAGTTCATCGGGCAGGGCGCAGAACAACGGCACCTGCGGTTTGAGCAGGCCCAGTTTCTCGGCGGCGATTTCCGGCAGGGTCTCGCCCAGGATATGCTGATGGTCGAGGCCGATGCCCGTCAGCAGGACAGCCTGGGAAGGCAGGGCGTTGGAGGCGTCGAGCCGGCCACCCAGTCCCGTCTCGCAGCAAAGGAAGTCCACTTCCGCATCGGCGGCGGCCTGCACCGCCAAGGCCGTCAGGGATTCGAACCAGCTCGCCTGGTGGCGTTCGACCAACGGGCGGATGCTCCGCACACGGCGCCGGAATTCAGCAAAAGACAGGGATTGCTCGTCGATCTGGATCCGTTCGGTGACCTGAAGCAGGTGGGGGCTGGTGTAGGTCGCCACCCGGTAACCCGCCGCCCGCAGGAGCCGGGCCAGGATGCGGGTGGTGCTGCCTTTACCGTTGGTGCCGGCCACCACCAGGGTTCGCAACCCGACCTGGGGGTCACCGAGATCCCGCAACAGGCCGTGGATCCGCGAGAGGCCGGGACGGATGCCCATCCGATTGAGCGCAAACATCCAGGCCGTATCGGGGTCACGGGCCCGAAAGGGGTCGGGCAGGCCCGTCCCCACGCCCGGCTCACCGGGCAAAGCGTCCGCGTCCGGGCGAGAATTCCTGTTCCTGTCCACGGATCTCATCCCCGGGGGGGACGGCGCACGGAAACATCACGGCCGGCGGTGAACCAGTTCAGGACGCGGACGAGGTTGCCCTTGAGATCCTTGCGTTCGCTGATCAGATCCAGCATGCCGTGCTCCAGCAAAAATTCCGAGGACTGGAACCCCTCCGGCAGGTCGCCTCCGATAGTCTGCTTGATCACCCGCGGACCGGCGAATCCGATCAGGGCCCCGGGCTCGGCGATGTTCACGTCGCCCAGGGTGGCGAAGCTGGCGGTCACCCCGCCGGTGGTCGGGTTGGTCATCAGGGAGATGAAGGGAATGCCCTCGGCCCGCAGGCGCGCCAGGACGGCGCTGGTCTTGGCCATCTGCATCAGCGAGAGCAACGACTCCTGCATGCGGGCGCCGCCGCTGCGGCTCAGGATGATGGCCGCCTCCCGGTGACGCAGGGAATCCAGCAGGGCGCGGCTGATCTTCTCGCCTACCACCGAGCCCATGCTGCCGCCCAGGAAGGAGAATTCCAGAATCGACATGCTGACGGGAATGAGCCCGATGGTCGCCCTCCCGCACATCACGGCCGATTCCTTGCCCGTCTTGCTGCGTGCGGCCTTGATGCGGTCGCGATAACGCTTGGTATCGCGGAAATCCAGGGGATCCTTGCTGGTGATCCCGGTGTGGGTTTCCTGCCACGAGCCCTCGTCGCACAGAAGGGTGATGTACTGCTCGGTGGTATACATCAGGTGGTGACCGCACGCGCCGCACACCCACAGGTTGCGATCCAGCTCACGGTGATACAGGACTTCCGCGCAGTTGGGGCACTTGCGCCACAGATTGTCCGGAATGTCCGATTTCTGGCTCGTCAGGGCCTTGATGCCCTTGGCCGCTTGGGTCAACCAGGACAAACGGTTCTCCTTGGCCGGGGGAACATGCTTCGTGTTCCCGTGATCGATCGGTTCGTGATCGCCAAATTAGCCCCATTGGGCCTGTTGGGACAACCCTTGATTCCCGATCGGCACCCGACTCAGTCCGAATCCAGGACCGAATCCAGGGGCCCCGTCATGATCAGGGCATCCTCCCCGTTGTCGGCGTAATACCCTTTGCGGACAGCGAGTTCCTGCAATCCCCGCTTGCGATAGAAATGGCGCGCCGAGGTGTTGCTGCGCCGCACTTCCAGGGTGATTTCGCGCAGTCCCTGAGCCCAGGCCCGCAGGGCCGCTTCCCGCAGCAGGAATCCCCCGACCCCGCGGCGGCGCAAGGCGGGGTCGGTGGCGATGTTGAGCACGTGGAGCTGCTCAGCCACCCGCCAAGCCATGACGTAGCCACAGACACCCTCGGGACCTTCGGCCACCAGGGCCATCCGCAGCACGTCGTTGGCCAGTTCCTCGGCCAGGAACGCATCGGACCAAGGGTCGGAAAAACTCGCCTGTTCGATGCGGATCACGGCCGCCAGGTCCTGGGGACGCGGGGGTCGGATGGTGATGCCCCGCGGACCGGTCATGAAGGCGTCCCGCCTCCCTCGAAATCCGGAATCCCGTTGGCCGGAGCATGAGGGGTCAGATCGACCCGGCGTTTGATCTCCGCGTCGGAGACCCGCATGTATTCGGGGGTCAAGGCAAAGGGGTGGACCCGCGGCAGGACACCGGGGGCGGCCATGGCCAGCGCCAGAGCCGCGGCCGTCCGGGGATGGGAGCTGGACCAGGGGCGCAGGCGCGGTTCGCCCACGGCCTTCAATTCCGGGCGCAGGCCGTCTCCCTGCCCCAGGAGCAGGTGCGCACCTTCACCGCCGTAGATGGGTGCCTCGGGATCCTCGACCAGGGTCATGACCTCCTGCCACCATCGCTCCGGTGACCGCGCCGCCGGAGGGGACAGCGGGCGGACCCAACCCGATTCGCGGGCGAAGACTCCCGCAAAAACCTCGCCGCGACGGGCATCCAAAACCGGCACCGCCAGGTCGGCGGAGCCATGATCGGCCAGCAGGGCGCCGGCCATGGCTTCCAGGGTGGTCACGGCCACCAGTTCGCAATCCAGGGCGTAGGCCAGAGCCTTGGCGGTGGCCACCCCGATCCGGACCCCGGTGAAGCTGCCGGGCCCCATGGTGATGCCGATGCCCCCCACCTGGTCCAGGGTGCAGCCGGCCTCCGCCAACAAGTCGGTAATCACCGGCATCAGCGCGTCCGCGTAACTGCCCTGGATGTTCAGCGGACGATAGCCCAGCAGTTCGGTGTCCCGGGCCAGGGCGAAGCGGCCCCAGGGGGTTGCCGTATCCAGGGCCAGGTTCAGCATGGCCCCTCCCCCAACTTGGAAAGGCCCAGATCCGCGGCCAGCGCGGCTGCCTTGTCATCCTGGTAGCGAAGGCGCCACAACCGCTGGTCGGGGTCGGTGCCCGGCGTCCCCAGCCAGATCAGGGGCGGGGCCAATCCCACCAACTCAGGGACCAGGGGATCAGGCCACTCGGCCACCAGCACCGCTCGCCCAGCGGCCACCTCGTCCATGACCTCCATGACCCCGATGTCCTCCAGGGAGGTTTCCCGGTCGATACGGTAGAAGTCCAGATGGTGCACGGTCAAGCGACCCGCGTAGGTGTTGACCAGGGTGAAAGTGGGCGAGACCACCTCGTCGTCGATCCCCAGGCTGTGGCACAACCCCCGCACGAAGCAGGTCTTGCCCGCACCCAGCGGTCCGTACAAAAGCACCGTTTCCCCGCCCTCCAGACGGCCCCCCAGGCGGGCGCCCAGATCCTCGGTCTCCTGCTCGCTGAGGGTCTCGATGCCCCAGGGGAAACCGGCCGGATCGGGCAAGGGGTGCTGCGGGGTCTCCATGGCCTACCTCGGCCGCAGCATGACGAAGGGGCACATCATTTCCTGCAGGGTGATGCCGCCGTGCTGGAAGCTGTCCCGGTACAGCCGCTCGTACTCGTGGTAGTTGGTCGGATAGACCAGGTAGCAGTTCTCCGTGGTGACGGCGTAGTTCTCGATGGTGGTATTGGCCGGCAGGCGGACCTTCTCCGGCTCCTTGATCATCATGACCTTGTCCTCGTCCACGCCCAGGTTGTCGCCGAACTTGTAGCGCACGTTGTTGCTGGTGTCGCGGTTGCCGCGGATCTGGACGGCCTTGGAACACAGCATCGATCCGTGATCGGTGGTCAGAAATACGGTGCAATCCCGGCGAGCGAGATTCTTCATGACCTCGTAGAGGTTGGAGTGCTCGAACCAGGAGCGCATCAGGGTGCAGAAGGCCGCTTCGTCCGGGGCCAGCTCCTTGAGGATGCGATTCTGGCTGCGGCCGTGGGCCATGATGTCCAGGAAGTTGTAGACCCCCGCCACGAGCTTCACGTCCCCCAGCGAACCCAGGTTGCGGTGCAGCATGTCGGCGTCGCGGGCGTCGGACACCTTGTAGTAGCGCATGCTGCCGGCCGCGGGGCTGTCCAAACGCTTGAGAAGCTGGCCCAGCAGGTCGCCCTCGTGGGCGTTGCGGCTGCCCTCGTGGTCCGCGTTCCCGATCCACCACTGGGGATAGCCCTCGGCGATGTCCAGCGGATACAGCCCCGCGAACAGGGCGTTGCGCGAATACGGCGTGGCCGTGGGCAGGATCGACCAATAGAGGCGGCGGTCGATGTGGTAGTAAGGTTCGAGCAGGGGTTCGATGGTCCGCAACTGGTCCAGGCGCATGCAATCGATGACGATCCAGAAAACCTGGCGACCGGCCCGCACCTCCGGTTCGATCCAGGTCTCGTAGACCCGCGGGCTGAACAGGGGGGTGTCGGTGTCCCCTGCGGCCTGCGGATTCCCCACCCCCGGGCCGTCGTCGACGTTCACCCAGTCCTGGTAGTGTTCGCGCACGAAACGGGCGAATACCGTGTTGGCTGCGGACATCTGCTCCGCCTGGGTCTGCAGCAGGCCGTGGTCGCTGTAGCGGTACAGATCCATGCCCCAGGTCACCAGATCCTTGTAGATGAGCTCCCAGTCGGCGGGCTTGCCCGCCAGCGCAACGCGATCACCCAGGCCCATGAAACTCTTCATGTACTCCCGCGTGACCTCTTCGCCGGCCAACCGGCGCGCCTCAAGCTGGCGCTTCAAGGCGCTGAGGATCTGCAGGGGCGAAACGGGCTTGACCAGGTAGTCGTCGATGCGCTTGCCGATGGCCCGACTCATCAGGTCCTCGGCTTCGCTCTTGGTGATCATGATCACCGGGATGTGCTCGTTGAGCTTGCGGATATCCTCCAGGGTTTCCAACCCGCCCATACCCGGCATCATTTCGTCCAGGAGGATGGCGTCGAAGTCCCGGTCCGCCAGGATGGCCAGGGCGTCGCGACCGTTGGTCACCCCCTCGACCTCGTAGCCTTTTTCGCCGAGATAGCGCACGTGGCCGCCCAGTTCCTCGATGTTGTCGTCGACCCAGAGAATGGAGAAAGCCACGCGCGGCTCCTTTGGTTCAGGTTGTAAACGGCCTCTGCGGCGGCCCGTCTTCGGGTGGGGCGGGCGGCAAAGTCACCTGGAAGGTGGTGCCGTGGGAACCGGTCTCGGCGACCAGGATCCTGCCCCCGTGATACTGGGAAACGATCCGTTTGACCAGGGCCAACCCCATGCCCCAGCCCCGTTTCTTGGTGGTGAAACCGGGTTCGAAGATTCGTCGGCCCACCCGCAGCGGGATACCCCGGCCGGTGTCGCTGACCAGAAGCACCGCACCGCCGTCGGCGCCGTCCTGCAGCTTGACGGTGATGGTCCCCTTGCCCTCGATCAGGGCGTCGATCCCGTTCTTGATCAGATTCTCCAGGACCCAGCCCAGCAGATCCTCGTTGAGCAGGACCGAACCCGTCACCGCACCCTCGCGATGCAGATTCACTCGCCCGCCCAGGTGAGGCAGGCGTCGCCGGAAGTACTGGATGGCGGAGTCCACCACCATGTTCAGGTCTCCCCGCTCGAGCTGGGGCGTGGATCCGATCTGGCTGAAACGCGCCGAGATCTTGCTCAGCCGGTCGATGTCGCGGTTCATCTCCACCACGACCTCGTCGTGCTTGCCGACCTTGTCCTCCATCAGCGCGACCCACCCCATGAGCGAGGTCAGAGGGGTACCCAGCTGGTGGGCGGTCTCCTTGGCCATGCCGGCGAACAGTGCCTGCTGCTGCGCGTCCTTCTTGCTCTGCAAGGCCCACAGGATGATCAGGAAGAACAGGGCCATGACCATCAATTCCAGGTAGGGCATGATCCGCAGGCGCTGACTCAGGGCGCTGCGCCCGTAGTGCAGGGTCCCCAGACGTTTCCCTTCGGGATCGAAGACCGCGAACGGCTCCTGTTCCTGGTCGTAGCCCGCGGTCAGGGTCAACACTTCCTGGATGATGGGATTCCGCGGGTTGGACATGTTCTCCCGCAGCAGGATCTGGTAATCCGGCAGGGGGATGCCGATGACCGGCTCGTTCCACATGATGGGCCGACCACCGTTGTCAGTCAGGACAATCGGCACCTCGTTCTCGTTGACGATTTCGATGATGGGCTGGATATCCTCAAGCGACTCCGCCAGGAACAGGCCGCTGGCTACTCCGGCGAGCAACTTGGTCGTCAGGTAGGCCTGGCGCTCGACGCTGCGGGAGACCCGGATGGTAAAGACGGTGGTCGCCACCACGATGCTCACACTGCCCAGCAGCAGATAGATGTTGAACAGGACTTGCCTGCGCATTTGGCCGATCGTGGCGTTGGCGATCCTGTTCAGCATCTATCCGATATACTCCGTTCCCCGCATGTAGGGTCGCAGGACTTCCGGCACTTCGATGCGCCCGTCGGCGGTCTGGTAGTTCTCCATGATCGCCACCAGGATCCTCGGCAGGGCCAGGCCCGAGCCGTTGAGGGTATGGACGAACCCCCTGCCCTGCTTGCCCTTGAACCTGATCCCGGCCCGGCGGGCCTGGAAATCGACGAAATTGCTGCAGGACGAGACCTCCAGCCACTTGCCGACCCCCGCCGACCACACTTCCAGATCATAACATTTGCTGGCCGCAAAACTGAGATCCCCGCTCGCCAGGGTCAGCACCCGGTACGGCAGCCCCAGCTTCTGCAACAATTCCTCCGCATCGGCGGTCAAGGTCTCCAGTTCGTCCCAGGAATCCTCCGGGGCCACCAGTTTGACCATCTCCACCTTGTGGAACTGGTGCACGCGCAGCAGGCCCCGCGTATCCTTGCCGGCGGCGCCCGCCTCGCGGCGGAAGCAGGGCGAGAAGGCGCAGTACTTCACCGGCAGCTGGTCCCCGTCCAGGGTCCGCCCCATGTGCAGGTTCGTCACCGGCACCTCGGCGGTGGGAATCAGGAACAGGTCGTCCACCTGGCACAGGTACATGTCCTCTTCCAGCTTGGGCAGCTGTCCGGTGCCGGTCATGGCCTGGCGGCCCACCAGGTAGGGAATGTTCACCTCGGTGTACCCCTGGTCCCGGTGCACGTCCAGGAACCAGTTGATCAGGGCGCGTTCCAGCCGCGCCCCGTCACCCTTGAGCACCGTGAACCCGCTGCCGCTCATGCGCACGGCCGCCTCGGGGTCGAAAATTCCCAGGGCCTCGCCGATATCCCAATGGGGCACAACGGAAAAATCCTTCTGCACCGGTTCTGCCCAGGTGCGGACCAACTGGTTGTTCTCCTCGCCCCCGGCGGGAACCGACTCGTGGGGGATGTTGGGAATGCGCAGGTACAGCTCTTCCACTTCCGCCTCGAGCCCATCGGCCACGGCCTTGAGCTCCTTGATGCGGCCGGAGACTTCCTTCATCGACGCGATGGCTGCGGCCGCGTCCTCGCCCGCCTTCTTGGCGTCGCTGATGGCCTTGTTGGCCTTGTTGGCCTCCGCCTGCAGCGTTTCGACCTCCTGCAGGGCGGCCCGACGCTCGGCGTCCTTGTCGTAATAGGCGGCGATGTCCACGGACTCGTTCTTCATGGCGACGGCCCGGGTCACGAGTTCGCGGTTTTCCCGCAGGAATTTCCGATCCAGCAAGGGTATCCTCCCCAGGGCCGCTCCGGCGACCCGTCACAAACACACTGATCCGTAGCCCGGTCCGCTGGGATCCCAATATGGATTTGCATTCCGGGAGTTCGGCTGTTAGAAGGGTAGTAACAAAGAGATCCCTGCGGCAAGGACTATCCCCACTCCCGCTGACGGAATTCGAGGTGCCGATGACCCGAGACCAGCTGCTGTCCCGCCTGCGGGATATCCCCGCCGCCGGCCGCATCATCACCGCCCTGGACGTTCCCGACCTCGAAGCCGCCCGCGAGATGGCTGCCCGTCTGGGTCCTGCAGCCCGTTGCGTCAAGGTGGGTCTGGAGCTGTTCTCTGCCGCCGGACCAGAAGCGGTCCACCTCATGCGCAGCCAGGACCGTGAAGTCTTCCTGGATCTCAAATTCCACGACATCCCCAACACCGTGGCCGCCGCCGCTGCCCGTGCATCCGCCCTGGGGGCCTCCTTCTGCACCGTGCACGCCCAGGCCGGGCGTCGGGCCCTGACGGCAGCCGCTGAAGCCCTGGCCGCGGCGCCGGTTGCCCCGACCGCGCCCGATGGCCGACGACCCGCCCTGCTGGCGGTCACCGTGTTGACCAGCCTGACGGCCGAGGAATTGCAGGAGACGGGTCCCTCGCCCGACAGCCTGACCGCCCGAGTTGCGCGTCTGGCCCGGTTGGCCTGGGATTGCGGCTGCGACGGTCTGGTCTGTTCGCCGACCGACCTGCCGGCGGTACGCGCCGAACTGGGAGGCGATCCCCTGGTGGTCACGCCCGGAGTGCGGCCGGCCGGGTCCGCCGCCGCCGATCAACGTCGCGTGGCCACTCCTGCGGACGCCGTCGCAGGCGGCGCGGATTTTCTGGTCATCGGACGCCCCATCACCCGCAGCGAGGATCCCTGCCGCGCCCTGGCCGCCGTCGCGGCGGAAATCCAATCCGCGCTTTCGGACTCCCCGGAGGAATGAACGATGGAACAGGAAAAGGTACTGGATCTCATGCGCGAACTGGGCGCCCTGCACCAGGGGCATTTCCTGCTCAGCAGCGGTCTGCACTCGAACACCTACTTCCAGTGCGCACGCATCCTGCAATTTCCCGAGCTGGCCCGCGAACTGGGGGCGGCCCTGGCGGGGTTCTTTCCCGGGACGGGATACGACCTGGTGGTCAGCCCCGCCCTCGGCGGCATCCTCGTCGGACACGAAGTCGCCCGGGCGCTGGGCCGCCGATTCGTTTTCACCGAACGCAAGGACGGAAAAATGATGATCCGCCGCGGCTTCGAGATCGCCCAGGGCGAGCGGGTCGTCATCGCCGAGGATGTCGTGACCCGCGGCACCAGCCTGCTGGAAGTGGCCAAGGTGGTCACCGCAGCCGGCGGTGAGGTGGCCGGTCTGACCAGCATCATCGACCGCACCGGCGGGGATGTGGAACTCCCGCAGCCCCTGCAGTCTTTGGCCCGCGTCGAGGTGAAGACCTGGCAGGCGGACGATTGTCCCCTGTGCCGGCGGGGCGAAGACCTGGTCAAACCCGGCAGCCGCGGAAATTGATGTGAACGATCCGGCCGCTGCATCCCCCCGGTCCGGCCTGCGCAGCGCCTTGCTGGCCGCCATCCTGGCGGCGGCTGCCTTCGGACTTCTCTGGGGCCTGCGGCAGCCGGCCCGGCCACTGCCCCCCACCGCCGATCTGTACACGCACCTGTCGGTAGCCCGCCATCTCGAACGCGGCGAAGGCTACCTCACCGACATCACCTATCCCCTGTCCTTCGCCTACCCCTTCGCCCGCCGCCTGCCCCAGCCGCTGCTGCACCGCATGCCCGGCTACGGGACCGTGTTGACCGTTCCCTGGCTGATGTCCGGACGCGATCCCGCCGGCGCACTGGACGCCGTTCGCGTCATGCAGATTATTCTGGTGATCGGGGCGGTGGGATTCGGGGCCTTCGCTCTGTGGCGCCGGGGGTCGGGAGAAGCGATTCCCTTCTGGATGATCCTGCTGGGCACCAGCCCCCTGCTCAGCTTCAGTGTGGCCTGGGGTCAGGATGAAGTCCTGGTCTCCTGCCTGCTGCTGGTGATCTGGCTTCACCTGCGTCGGGCAACCTCGCCACGCCCCATCCTGGTGGGGATCCTGACCGGCCTGCTGGCTCTGGTGAGATTGGAGCTGTGCTGGGTGCCGGTCCTTTGGTGGCTGCTGCTGACACGACCCTCGGGACCCGGCATCCGGCGTCTGCGTGTCGATCGATCATTCGGCTGGATGGTCGCAGTGGCCGTCGCCGTCCTGATCCCCTGGTCCCTGCGGAACCTCGCTCTGACCGGCCAACCGTTCTTCACCCTGCAGGGCGCGGCCGAGCACGCCAAGGACACACGGACCTTTCCGGGCTACGGAATCTATCGGAATCTGGAACCGCAGCCCCTGATCCCGTTCGCGGTGCACCATACCGATTCCCTGCTGCGCAAAACCGCGCGCGGAGTGCGGTTCTATGGCGAGGACATGCCGCGGTTCCTGGCCTGGCCCTGGTTGTTGGTGTTGGTGGCTGCGCCCCTGGGGGCGATCTGGCGTCGCGCGCGGGGGGTTCCCCGCTACGGGGCCTCGGCGCGGGGCCTCGGTCTGGCAACCGGGACCCTGGTCCTGCTGGCACTTTTCTACAGCCCATTCGATCACAGCTTGCGGCACCTGCTGCCGATGTATCCCCTGCTGACCTGGGATTTGGCGGCCTACGCGGCAGGAAGCGACCGCCCGCGCGGTGCCCGGCCGGCGCTGGTTCGGGCGGGAATCCTGGCCGGGGCGGCCGTCGTCGCCGCGATGGTCTTTCCCTGCCGGTTGCCGGGGTGGGAAACGGCGGCCCGCGATGCCGTGAGGCTGCAGCCCGCTGTCCAACAGGAAGCATTCCGCCTGCGTGAAATGGGTCCGGGGATCGCCTTCACCGAGTATTCCGCCGCCCCCTGGCTGGCGGATCGGCCGGCGGTGTGGACTCCGGCCGATGAGACGGTCCGGGAGCGGATTGTGGATCTCCTGACCCCCGACGCCGAGAGGCGTCAGCCATGAAGGGTTGGGTCGGACTCATCACCGAAATGGCTTCTGTCCCACAACCAGCTATCGATCGGACAAGTTGCGGGGGACCGAGCCCCCGTCCAGGAAACAATGCATCATCGCGGATCATGTCCTGACGCTTGCTCCAAATCGAGCGCACGGGCCTTGAGATAGGGCGTCAGTTCTTCGGCAACGATATCCGCAACGCGCGCGCAACCGGCGTTGTTGAAATGGTGATAGTCGTAAAAGTAGCGCGAGCTCTTCGGCATACGATCGCCGAGAACGATACGAAGACAACTCGAGTCCGCGGCGACTTCCTCCGTGGCCCGGTTGTACATCTGGAGAATTTCCCATTTCAGATGCCCGTTTATGTGCTCGCCCATCTTGATCCTGCCCAGGTCCACACCCGTGGGCTCATCGATGCCATCACCATACAACGCGGGCTGCGTGGCGAAGATCGGGGTGATGCCGCTGCTGCGGCAGATCTCGATCAACTCGCGCAACCGATGCTCATAGGATCGCAAGGCCGTCTGCTGGCTCTCCACTGCCGACTCCTCGTCGGCCGCAGACACCTGCAGTTCCCCCAGCCGCTGGAGGTCGACCTGGCTGTGCAGCAACTGGTGTCGGGCCAGGTCTTTCCTTCCGTCACGTAGAAGCATGCCGTCGTGCTTTCACCGACGGCGATGATACTCGTGTATTCACTGAGGCTCCGGGGAGGATTGTCCCCCCGGAAGCCCAGTTTGTTTCTCTTGATTACGATATCCTTGTCCAGGGTGGGGATGTCATGGTTCACGACCCGGGTCGTCTGATTTTTCGCCAGGACAATGTTGTCACCCTTGACGCTGAATCCCAGCGGATTGTAGATCCTCAGGGCAACCTCCAGAACCACCAGGGAAGGCACAAGTCCCATGAAACCGGACAACAGCTTTTTTTTCATCCCCATCCCAACTATTTCCGCCTCCGGTCACCGGGGAGGGTCCCCGGCGCCAGCGGCCTAAAAAAGCGTATAGATGAACGGCGCAACCGCCTGTCCCGAGACGATGAGCACTCCGTAGAGCAGCAGAACGATCACCAAGGGAACGATCCACCAGGCCTTGTTCTGCACGGCGAAGGCTTTCAACTCGCCCATCAACCGAAAGAAATGGGTAAACTTCCGCACGGGTTTTTCCCTTCGCTATCCCACTGCCCCCTCAATCGAGGGGAAATTCCTTCTGCCAGGCTTCATCGCGATCAGCCCACTTGGGCTGATCGGATTTCTTGAGAATGAGATTGCCCAGCACGAGAACGTCCATCTCGGTCCGCATGAAACACCGGTAGGCATCCTCGGGCGTGCAGACGATCGGTTCGCCGCGAACATTGAAGCTCGTGTTGATGATGATTCCATACCCGGTCAAATTCTCGAATTCCTTGATGATTCGATGATACCGTGGATTTGTCTCCGCAGATACGGACTGGATACGAGCCGAATAATCAACGTGCGTGATCGCGGGTGCGTCGGAGCGGGGCTGATTGACCCAATCGTAGATCTTCAGGTCGCCCTCTCCACCCTCGGGCTCGGTGCAGCGGTCCTTCCGGACCTGGGCAACGAGAAGCATGTAGGGGGAGGGACGGTCGATCTCGAAAAAATCGCTGATGCGTTCCTCGAGGCAGCTGGGCGCAAACGGCCGGAACGACTCCCGGTACTTGATCTTCAGGTTGAGCACCGATTGCATTTTCGGGGAACGTGCGTCACCCACGATCGAGCGGTTGCCGAGAGCCCGTGGGCCGAATTCCATGCGGCCCTGGAACAGCCCGACCACGTTCTGGTCCGCGATCAACTGGGCGACCTGCTTTTCAAGATCTCCGTCCGCCACGCATTCGTAGGGACAACCATGATAATCAAGCCATTCGGCGATCTGATCAACGGAAAAACTCGGACCAAAATAGGAGCCGGCCATGGAATCGTGCTTGCCATCCGCGGACCGCGGTTGGTCCTGGAGTTGATGATGGACGAAGAGCGCACTCCCCATCGCCCCACCGGCATCACCCGAAGCGGGCTGGATCCAGACGTCGTCGAACACCCCTGAACGCAGGACGATGCCGTTGGCGACGCAATTCAGGGCCACACCGCCTGCGAGGCACAGGTGCTTTTCGCCGGTGATGGCCTTCGCGTGGCGAGCCATCTTCAGGACGATCTCTTCGGTGACCACCTGCACCGAACGGGCCAGATCCATTTCCCTCCGGGTCAGATCCGATTCCGGTTTCCGCGGAGGACCGCCGAAGAGGTCCGCGAAACGATCGTTCGTCATCGTCAGGCCGTCCAGAAACCCGAAATAATCCATGTTCAGCTGGAAACTGCCGTCTTCCCGCACGGAAATCAGGTTGTCCCTGATCTGATCCACATACTTCGGTTCCCCATAGGGGGCCAGACCCATGAGCTTGTATTCGCCCGAGTTCACCCGGAAGCCCGTGAAGTAGGTGAATGCGGAGTACAGCATACCGAGACTGTGAGGGAAATGGAGCTCCTCCAGCAGGGAAATCTTGTTCCCCTGGCCGATGCCGATACTGCTGGTTGCCCACTCGCCAACTCCATCGAGGGTGAGGATCGCCGCACTGGGAAAGGGACTGGGGAAGAAGGCGCTCGCCGCATGGGCCTCGTGATGCTCGGTGAAGAGGATTTTCCCCGGTGCGCCACATCCCGCGTCACCCAGCACACCTTCGATCTCGGCGGGAATCCACAGTTTCTGGCGCAGCCAGACGGGGACCGCCATCATGAAGGAGCGCAGCCCCCTGGGGGCGACCGAGAAGTAGGTCTTCATGATGCGGCTGAACTTGGAAATGGGTTTGTCATAGAAAACCGCGACGTCGAGTTCGCCGGGGGCAACGTTCCCCTCCGCGAGGCAGTAGCGAATCGCGTGCAGCGGGATGTTCGAGTCGTGCTTTTTCCGCGTGAAACGCTCTTCCTGGGCCGCCGCAATGATCCGGCCATCCTGAATCAGGCAAGCGGCGGAATCGTGGTAAAGTGCCGAAAGGCCGAGGATGTTCATCCCCGTACCTATTCCGACGATTCGGTCGTGATCGACGACTCGTTCCCGGTGCCGACGGGCCTCAATTGACTGCGGGCATCCTCATCCTCGACCAGGAATTGCCGGCTGTAGCTTTCCGGGGAAGGCTCCTGTTGGCGGCGAATCCAGCAGGTGTATTCCTGTCCCAACAGGCGCCGGTTCATCGGATCCCGTCCCCGGATACGCAGGACGACCGCAACGGGGAAGAAAACCAGCCAATACAGGGGAATCAGCAACACCCAGGTCAATAATTGACCGACAGCCAGTCCCAGCCACTTGCCGAAGAGGTGGACGTGGCGGTACACCCGCGGCAGAGCCAACCCCAGGATCAGGAAAACGGCGGCGAGTCCCCAGACAATGCGGGCAACCGTCAGGTGGCCGAGCCATCGATCGAGGACAAAACCGATGGCGACCATGACCGCGACTTGGATCACGGCCGGGCGTCGAAAGGTCGTCTCGGCCGCGTTTCCTTGGGAACCGGATTTCCAGTCCCATACGACCTTTTGCACGGAGGCGGGCATGAGGAAGCTCTCTCAGACGGATGAACCGGGATAGCACCTTCGCCGGATGATTTGCGAGGCACGTCATTCACCTGCACTCTCCATGCAGGCCGACACACCTGACCATTGGGAGACTTCAATCCTCACCAACCAGAGCAGGCATGTGTACGATAAAATCAGCTAAGAGCTTACCACAAGGTAAGTAATGAGTCAATTCCCTTCCGGTGGAGCTCAGCCTTCCTTGAGAGCCGTCACCAGTTCGGTCAGCGCCTTCTTGCCGTCCCCGAACATCATCAGGCAGTTGTCCATGGCGAACAACGGGTTGGGGATGCCCGCGAAGCCCGGACTCAGGCTGCGCTTGACCACCACCACGGTATGGGCCTTGTCCACGTTGATGATGGGCATGCCGGCGATGGGGCTCTGCGGGTCGGTGCGCGCGCTGGGGTTCACCACGTCGTTGGCGCCCACGACCAGGCACACATCCACCTGTTCCATCTCGCGGTTTACGTCGTCCATCTCCAGGAGGCGGTCGTAGGGCACGTCCGCCTCGGCCAGCAGCACGTTCATGTGGCCGGGCATGCGTCCGGCAACCGGGTGGATGCCGAATTCCACGGTGATGCCGCGCGACTCGAGGATGTTGGCCAGGTCCCGCACCACGTGCTGGGCCTGGGCCACGGCCAGTCCGTATCCCGGAACCACCACCACGCGTTGGGCGGTGTCGAAGAGCATGGCCACTTCCTCGGGGGAGGTGGATTTGACCTTGCCGGCGTAAACGTCGTCGGCGCTGGGACCGTCGGCGCTGGGACCCAGCGTGCCGAACAGCACGTTGGTCAGCGAGCGGTTCATGGCTACGCACATGATCCGCGTCAGGATGATCCCCGAGGCGCCCACCAGGGAGCCGGCGATGATCAGCACGTTGTTCATCAGCACGAACCCGGTGGCCGCGGCGGCCAGACCCGAGTACGAGTTCAACAGCGAGATCACCACGGGCATGTCCGCCCCGCCGATGGGCAGGGTCAGCGTCACTCCGAGCACGGCGGCCATCGCCACGATGATCCAGTAGGCTTCCGTGGCCGCGGGATCGACCGTCAACCAGACCACACACCCCAGAGCCCCCAGACCCAAGAGGGCGTTGAAGATCTTATGCCCGGGAAAGCCCACCGCCTTGCCCGTGATGAACCCCGCCAACTTGCCGAACGCCAACAGGGAACCGGTGAAGGTCACCGCTCCGATCAGTCCGGATAGGCCCGTGCTGATGGTCATCTGGGCATTGGGCTCGCGGGCGATCAGGAAGGCTGCACCGGCGACCAGCACGCTGGCGCCGCCGCCGAAGCCGTTGAACAGGGCGACCATTTCGGGCATCTGGGTCATCTTCACGCGGACAGCCGCGATGGCACCGATCAGCCCGCCGACCACCGCCCCGACGATGATCAGGGTGTAATCCAGCCCGTTGGCCAGCAGGGCGACCACCACCGCCAGCAGCATGCCCACGCTGCTGATCAGGTTGCCCCTCACCGCCGTGCGGGGATGGGTCAAGCCCTTGAGGCCGTTGATGAACAGAATGGCCGCGACCACATAGGCCAGGTTGATCCAACCGGAATCGATCAGGTATCCGCCCATCCTGCTACCTCTTCCTCTTGAACATGTCCAGCATGCGGTGGGTGACCAGGTATCCGCCCACCACGTTGATCATGGCGAAGGCCACGGCGCACACGGCCAGGATGCTGGCCAGCCGCGGATTATCGGACCGGGTTGAAATGACCGCTCCGATGAGCGTGATACCGCTGATGGCGTTGGAGCCGGACATGAGCGGCGTGTGCAGGGTCGGGGGCACCTTGGTGATGATCTCGAATCCGATGTAGACGGCCAGCACGAAGACCGTGACGGCGGCAACAAGCATCTCCATGGAATCAGTCTCCTTCTTCGGGGGCGGCCGGCGGGGCCAATGGTGGCAGGTCCAGCATTTCACGCAGGCGGGGATGGACGACCTCGCCGTCCTTGGCCAGCAGGCAACCCGCGACGACCTCGTCGGCGGGATCCAGATTCAGGCCGCCATCCTTGTACAGGCTCAGCAACAGGGTTTCGATGTTGCGGGCGAACATCTGACTGGCGTGGTAGGGCTTGCGGGAGACCAGATCGGTGGGGCCCAGGATGGTCACGCCGTGGGCCGTGACCACCTCGTCGGCGCGGGTCAACTCGCAATTGCCCCCGCGTTCGGCGGCCAGGTCGACGATCACCGACCCCGGGGCCATGGCCTCGACCATGGGCTCGGTGACGAGCACCGGAGACTTCTTGCCGGGAATGGCGGCGGTGGTGATCACCACGTCGTTGCGGGCCACCACTTCCTGCATCTGCTGCTGCTGGCGGCGGATGAATTCGTCGCTCTGTTCCTTGGCGTATCCGCCCTTGTCCTCGGCGCCCTCGGTCTCCAGGTCGAATTCGACGAACTTGGCCCCCACGCTGAGCACCTGATCCCGGACCGCCGGTCGCACATCGTAGGCCTCGACCACCGCGCCCAGGCGCTTGGCCGTGGCGATGGCCTGCAGGCCGGCCACGCCGACGCCCACCACGAACACCCTGGCCGGGGCCAGGGTGCCGGCGGCGGTCATGAGCATGGGGAAAAGGCGGGGCAGCTGGGCGGCAGCCTCGAGAACGGCCTGATATCCCGCCACCGTGGCCATGGACGAAAGGACGTCCATGCTCTGGGCGCGGGTAATGCGCGGCACCATCTCCAGGGACAGGGCCGTCACCCCCTGCTTGGCCATGGCGGCCACGCCCTCGGGGTTGCCCAGGGGATCCTGCATTCCGACCAGGATCTGGCCCGGGCGGCACTGGGGCAAGTCGCTCGTCAGGCCCGCAGCATGGGCTCCCGGCCCCTGCACCTGGACCACGATGTCCGCCTGCGCGAACACGTCGGCCCGATCGCAAAGGGTCACGCCCTTTTCCTCGTAGGCTGCGTCGGGAAATCCGGCCGCCTCGCCCGCGCCGCGTTCCACGCGGACCTCCAGGCCTGCCTTGATCAGAACCGCAGCGGAGGCGGGAATCAGCGCCACCCGCAATTCCTTGGCAGCGGTCTCCTTGGTTACACCGATGATCATGTCCAGTCTCCTGTTGGCTACGGCCCTACCGGCTCAACAAACAGGTACAGGATAGGGGATATGCGGCGAATCTGCATCCCTTGAATTGGGGAGGACTAGCTCATTGACGTGCAGATGGATTCGAGGCGTCGGGATAATTCCGCGCGGGCCTCCGTGTAGAACGCGATGTCCTGCCGGTTGAGCTCCAGGATCTCCTGGGCCTCCGCGCCTTTCAGGACGTAGTGGGATTCAAGATCGCTTCGGTGTGTGTTCAAGACCAGGTTGCGCAGATTCCAGCCGAATTGCTCGTTGGCCAGCCGGAGGGAATCCTCATATTGCTCGGTGATGCCCAGGAAACCCACCTCATGCAAACGGCAACCCGTCAGGTATTGGAGCTGACGATCGATGAACGCGGTGTCGTGACTGAAATCATCGAAACCCTTGGTATAGCCGTTGTGCCGCTGGAAGTGGAGAAACTCCGAAACCATGAGGTGGACCCCAATAATCGGACAGCATGCTAAGGTGGCTCCCTTGCAGAAACCGAAGGAGAGCAACGATGAAAAAGCGTCGCAACTATTCAGCCGATTTCAAGGCACGGGTCGCCCTGGAAGCG
>Ga0210044_10002991_pt1 | contig 24458 bp, 16 predicted proteins | sample CryGey13umfilter_2_FD_183959 | JGI IMG/M metagenome (GOLD analysis project Ga0210044, IMG submission 183959) | Groundwater microbial communities from aquifer in Utah, USA - Crystal Geyser 4/9/14 3 um filter (SPAdes) (version 2) | ecosystem: Environmental > Aquatic > Deep subsurface >... | reverse complement strand
ATATCTGGTAACGACCTAAAGGAAAAGAAGATGACTCTGCCATTAATATATTTCTTGAATAATATTAGCTCTTTCGAACGTCGTAAAATAATCTATAAAATAAAATATCAAATTAGTAATGCCAGAGTTAGAAAAAACATTATTGAAAGTGTAATGAACTCTGGTGGCATAGAATATTCTAAAGCTAAGATGAATGAATATCTAAAAAAAGCCTTGCTGACATTAGAACCTTATGAAAACAGTGAAATAAAATCTTCACTTGTTGAGTTAATCAACTATTCAATACTTCGTGATAAATAAATTAATTATGAAAATATTCAAATTACTTTTATATTTCTTTATGTTTACTTGTGCTATTCAAAATGCAGAAGCTCAAGAACATACTACTCTTATCAAAAGATATGACGACGGCAAAAAAAGCTCCGAAACAGTTATGATTGATAGCACTGCCGATGGCAAATATACTTCCTGGTATCAAAATGGACGATTGATGGAGCAAGGAAATTTTACTATGGGAAAAAAGACTGGCGAGTGGATTCGACTTTATGAAAATGGTGATTCGATTAGTAAAATTAACTATGAAAATGGCGACTACAGAATTTGGTTTGAACAAAGGAAACTTCAGGTAAAAGGAAATGTAAGAAACGGCGAAAAAGAAGGCTTGTGGCTGGAATACTATATAAATGGCAATAAAAAATCTGAAATTTTTTATAAAAGTGGGATCGAAGTAGGCGAAAAAAAATTGTGGTACGAAAATGGGCAATTGAGTTTTAAAGTTGACAAACCCAATGGGAAGTATATTTCATATTACAGCAGCGGAGAAATAAAAGAAACAGGCTCTTTCAAAAATTCTTTGCGCGACAGCATTTGGGTAGGATATTTTAAAAATGAGAAAATATCTTACCGTGGAAATTATAAAAACGACCAGAAAACTGGCGTTTGGAAAGAATATTATTTAAACGGAAACATAAAAAAAGTTGAACCTTTTGAAAATGGAACTTATAGCGAATATTATATTGACTCTAAGCCAAAAATATCTGGCACCATTGCCAATGGGAAAAAACAAAACTCATGGAAAAGTTGGTACCAAAACGGCAAACTAAAAGATGTAAATAACTATATTTCAGATCTTAAAAATGGTTATGCCGAATCCTTCTATGAAGATGGACTAAAAGAATTTGTTGGAAATTACCATAACGATAGCTTAAATGGCTATTGTACTTGGTGGTACGCTAATGGAAATAAAGAAATGGAAGGCAAAAATTCTATGGATTTGCAAGATAGCCTATGGATATTTTATTACGACAATGGCAAAATTGGAAGTACGGGCAACTTCGATAAAGGAGTGCAAACTGGTATGTGGACATATTATTATCTGTCGTCGCCCTTGTGGAAAAAAGGCGAATTCAAAGAAGGTTTGAAAGATGGACTTTGGACTACCTGGTGGGAAAATGGGCAGAAATTGCAAGAAGGGAAATACTCCAATGGTAAAGAAACTGGAGTTTGGACTTCATGGTTCGACAACGGAAAAATAAAAGATTTTGGCAGTTTTAGCGATGGAAAAATGACTGGTAAATGGGAAGGCTGGTTCAAAGATAGTGGCAAAAATTATATCTATAACTACAAAAATAATTTAAAAAATGGCTATTGCATTCAAAATTACGACAACGGCAAAGCTAAATATAAAGGCTCTTTTAAAGATGGAATTCAAGATGGTAAATTCAACGAATTTTATAAAACTGGCAATAAGCTTTCTTCAGGGAAATATAATAACGGCAAAAAAGAAGGAAAATGGACTTATTATGATGTAAATGGCAAACTCTTTAAAAAGCAAAATATGAGTGATGGTAAACCTACTGGAAAGTGGGTAGAATATTTTGCCAACGGAAAGAAAAAGGGACAAGGAAGCTACAAAGGGGTGCTCCGTGATGGCGTTTGGACATATTGGGATAGCGAAGGCAAAATTGTTTACAAAGTTCTTTATGAAAATGGTCATAAAGTGAAAGATCTTGTAAACCAAAAATTTGGAAATGCATTGCCTCAAAAGTAATTATGATTTTTTTACATAGATAAATTTAACTTAAACTTTTACTAATTTGCTTAATATTTTATCTTTTTATAAATGCAAACATCAATTGAAAATATTTATAAGATTTTTCGCCAATCTACAGGCATAGAAATAGATACAAGAAAAATTAGTGCAGGCAAATTATTCTTCTGCCTAAAAGGCGAGAATTTTAATGCTAATGAATTTGCAGAAGAAGCTCTTGAAAAAGGAGCAATTAAGGTGATTGTGGATGAAGCTGATTTTGCTACCGATAGTAGAATAATTCTTGTTGATAATGTGCTAAAATGTATGCAGAGTTTGGCAAATTTTCACCGCCATAAATTCAATATTCCTATAATTGGTATTACTGGAACAAATGGAAAAACTACCACCAAAGAGCTTATCGCTACAGTGCTTTCGACAAAATTTAAAACTCATTTTACTTTAGGAAATTTAAATAATCATATTGGTGTTCCTCTCACTTTACTTTCGATGCCAATGGATACCGAAATTGCCGTGGTTGAAATGGGAGCAAATCACCCTCATGAAATATCCGATTTATGCAAGATTGCTGAACCTAATTTCGGAATTATTACTAATATTGGCAAAGCACATCTTGAGGGTTTTGGTAGTTTACAAGGCGTAATAAACACTAAAAGAGAGCTTTATGATTATATTGCGGATCATGGGAAATTGATTTTTGCTGATGATGACAACACATTGTTATTGGAAGTCGGCAAAAATCTCGAAAGAGTAACTTATGGCAAAAATAAAAATGCCGACTACCAAGCTCAACTTCTTTCTTCTGAACCATTTATCGAAATTTTATTCCAAGGAGATATAATTGAAACCAATCTTTTGGGCAATTACAATTTTACTAATGTGCTTGCTGCCATAGCTATAGGCAGCTATTTTGGAATTAATAAAGACGAATTGAAAAAAGCTATTTCTTCCTACCAGCCATCAAACAAAAGGTCACAATTGCTTGAAACAGCAAAAAATAAAATTTATCTCGATGCTTATAACGCTAATCCAACATCTATGCGCAATGCTATCGAGAGCTTTGCTTCTATTAATATTTCTCCAAAAATTGCAATTATTGGTGATATGCTCGAACTTGGAAACGAAAGCAAAGCTGAACATTTGGAAATTGTAAATCTTCTGAATTCTACAGATTTTGAAAATATTATTTTCGTTGGTCCAGAATTTTCCTCGGCAGCAAAGGACACCAAATTTCCAAGGTTTTCAAATTCACAGCTTGCATCTGAATATTTATCCAAAATTAATCTACAAGGAAAATTCATTTTGGTAAAAGGCTCTCGAGGAATTTGTCTTGAAAAAACTCTTGAGTGGCTTTAACATTAAAAAATATGACTAAGACTTATAATGCAATCGGTCTTATGTCGGGTACATCACTCGACGGATTGGACATTGCTTATATAGAGTTTTCAGAAAACCACGGACATTGGAATTTTGAAATAAAATGCTGTGAAACAATAAAATATGACTTCCATTGGAAAAATACACTTAAAAATGCTCCTTCGTTAAGTGCTGAGAAATTGCGAAAATTGGATGTTGAATATGGTCATTTTTTAGGAATTTCTACTGCAGAGTTTCTGAAAAAAAATAAGATTCGTCCAAAATTGGTTGCATCTCATGGTCATACAATTTTTCATAACCCTGCTGAGGCGTACACTCTCCAAATAGGCGATGGAGCAGCAATTGTGAGCCATCTGAATGTGCCAGTAATTTTCGATTTTCGTTCACAAGATGTTGCCAACGGCGGTCAAGGAGCACCGCTGGTTCCAATTGGCGATCAATTTTTATTTGGCGATTTTGATGCTTGTTTAAATATTGGTGGGTTTGCCAATATTTCAATTTTGATATCTGACCAAAGGCTCGCTTGGGATGTTTGCCCAGCAAATATTGTTCTGAATGAATTGGCGCAAAGCTTAGGTTTTGATTACGATGATGAAGGGAAGTTGGCCTCTGAAGGAAGCTGTGATGAGCGGCTCTTGAGAAAGTTACGCGGTCTTGAATATTATTCCAAAAATCCTCCTAAGAGCCTTGGACGCGAATGGGTTGAAGAAAATGTATTGCCTTTAATTAAAAAATATTCAATAAGTTACCAAGATTTGATCACCACTTTTACTATTCATATTGCTGAAGAAATAGCCAGAACTTTAAGCAATATTAAAGGGAAAGTATTGGTAAGTGGTGGCGGAGCAAAGAATAAATTTCTAATTAATGAAATCATCAAAAGAACTCAAGCAGAGATAATTATCCCCAACGAAAATATTATTGATTACAAAGAAGCTTTAATATTTGCATTTATGGGCGTGCTTAGAAGTGAAAATAAAATTAATATTTTAAATTCTGTTACCGGTGCAAAAAAATCAATTTCTGCCGGCAGTATTGTGATGCCTTAGTTAAAATAGCTATCAATTTTCTCCAAAAGCTCGACTGATTTTATTGGTTTCTCAAGGTAGTCGTTGCAGCCAGAATCCATTGCAAGCTTCTTGTCGGATATTTCAGTAAAGGCAGTTTGAATTATTACTGGCGTTGATGGGCAAATATTTTTTATTATTCTGGTAGCTGTATATCCATCCATAACTGGCATCTGAATATCCATAAGAATCATATCGAAGTCATTGAATTTCTTTACTTTATCTACAGCAATTTGGCCATTGGTAGCCCATATTATGTCGGCTTGTGTTTTTTTCATTAGCAATTCTAAATATTCCAAATTAGTTATTAAGTCATCGACTATCAATATTTTTTTACCTTTCCAATTATAAACGGCTTTGTTTTGACTTTGGTTAAGTGCAATAAATTTATGTTTATCGAATGGAATAGTGAAACAGAATTTTGTTCCTATATTCATTTCAGCACAAACTTTTATTGCTCCACCAAGGAGCTCCACAAGTTTTTTGGTAATGGTTAGTCCAAGCCCAAGTCCGCCATACTCGCGCACATGACCTTCTTCAACTTGGGCAAACCTATCAAAAATTTTATCAATTTTATCCATAGGAATTCCAATGCCGCCATCTTCTACGAAAAATTCTAATACTTCATGGTTTAAATATTTGAATCCAAAATTAATTTTTCCTCTTTCAGTAAATTTCAATGCGTTCGATAGTAGATTATCCATAATCTGCTCAAATCTGAAAGGGTCTGTTTTTATTAAAAGTCCTTCAGAATCTTTAGGAGTAAACATTTTCAATTCAATATTTTTATTGGCAAGTTTAATCTTATTTTCATACTTTATTTTAATATTTTCTAGACATTTTGAGATGTTGGTATCCAATTTATTTATTGTCATTTCACCTGATTCAAGTTTGGCAATATCTACAATATCCTCCAAAATCTTCATTAATAAATCACCGTTATCTATCACTAAATCTGCATATTCATCTCTTTCCCACGTTTCAAGTTCATCTTTTAGTAAGCTCGAAAAACCAATAATTGCATTCATTGGAGTTCTAATTTCATGGCTTATATTCGACAGAAAGCTATTTTTAAGTTTTTCGGACTCTTGCGACTTTTCGAGTGCGCTCTCTAATGCAATATTCTTTGAGCGCAACTCTAATATTGGAGCTAAAGAATTGCAAATTATTTCTATCTGATGAATTTGTTTTTCATTGAATGTTAGGTTTTTATCATAGTTTTTGATAACCATTACTCCAACAATATTTGAGTTATTTATCAATGGTATTCCAACCCAATTTTCAACTGTTTTTCCCATGAATTCAATAATTTTTGAATTGGCAAGTTGTGCTATTTTTTTCTTATTTACCCACAACAATTTTTTAGATTTCACTACAATTGAAGCAAGATTATTGGAATTTGGAATCAACGTAATTGCATCTTCATATTCATTGCTAAAATAAGGAATTGATATAGTGTTTGTTAGTGAATCATATAGGCCAAAGTATAAATTTTTTGTTGGAATAATTTGTTGAACCAGTTTGTGAATCTGAGCTAAAAAAGATTGGTTATCTTTAAACTCAGAAGCAAGGCTGTGTATCTTGAGCAAAGTATCTTCGAGAATTCGAGATTCATGAATCTCTGAATTATCTACCACATTGAATATAAATTTGTTGTTTTTTGAAGTGAACAATAAACCTAAAGTTAACAAAACAGAATGTGAAATGCCTTGAGAATCTGTTATTATTGTTTCTGTTGACATTGATTGGCTTAAAGGTAATTTTTTAAATAATTCCTCTTTTAACTCTTCCCAATTTTTGAAAATTATGTCAACAGTGAGATTAATTATTGAATCCTCGAACTTTAAAATATTCACCAGATATTTGCTAACAAACTTTATTTTATTATCCTCGATCATACCAATTCCCACCGGCATTGAATTATAAATATTTTCAATGATAGCATTGCTTTCATCAAGTTTTTCATTTCTATTTTTAAGAGAAATAGTTAGATTTTGGTTTTCCGAATTTAATCTTTTTTCAAGGGTACGTATTCTTAAAAGAGATTTTATTTGACCAGATAATTCAGCATAATTCAAAGGTTTATTGATAAATGCATCGGCACCCATTTCTAAGCCGAGCACTTTCTCTTCGATAGTTGTGGCAGGCTCCGCCATAATAAGTATTGGAATTGTGGAGGTTATTTTGGATGCTTTTAATAATTTGCAAGCCGCCAAACCATCAACAACAGGCATATAAATATCCAAAACAATGACATCTGGAGCTTCGCTTTCAGCCTTTGCTATTCCCTCTCTACCTGACGAAGCAGTTATCAGTTGCGAATCCTTCAAAATTATCTTCAGCAGCGCTTTGGTGGAAATTAAATCATCAATATTATCATCAATTATAAGAATCTTATTCATCCATTTTCGGTTTTTAAATACTGTTGCATGTTTTCAGGCACAATGATAAAATTAAACTGTTATGAGGTGCAATAATTCTAAATTAAAAAAAATATTAGCTTGATTAAGATATTATAATTATAATAATATCAATGATTTACAAATTATTACTATTTATTATAATATTGAAATATCTGTAGATTCATAAAAGAAATAGGATAAAAAGTAGTATTTATCAGATTTAATTTTTTCGAGAGCATAATTCCATATTATGTAATGCTTCCCAATTTTGGCATTTCATTATTTATTCCTCATTTTTTTTAATTAGATAGCAAAAAAAAGACGGATAAATACATGATTTTGTATTTACCCGCCAACACTTATATGCTGAATTTCAACTTTTTGAAATACTTAATGAATTTATTAAAAGTCTTTAAGGTAGAATTTTATTGGAACTCTAACAGTTGTAGCCACTTTGGTTGCTCCTTGTTGTGCAGGTTTCCAATTGGGCATTTTTTCAATTACTCTTCGCGATTCGTCATCCAAAATACTATGAACTCCTCTGATAATTTTTATATCTCTAATTTTTCCAGTAGCGCCAACCACAAATTGCACATATACAGTTCCTTGGATATTATTTTTAACAGCCAATTGTGGATAGATTATATTTTCAGATAAGAATTGATTTATATCGCCAGTAAATTCACATTGAATTTGTGGAAATTCATAAAATGGTTCAAACTCCATATCATATTTATAATTATCTGCGGTATCCATATAAACATCTGGATCCCATGCATCTGGGAGCAATACATCATTTCTAAAATCGTGAGATTTTGAATTTTTGCTAAGTATAAATTTGTCGGCGAGCACAATTGATGGAATTTTTACTTTGGGCTTTTCCCTTAAAGTATTTTGAATAAAATCCTTTTCAAAGTTTACATTTGTTGCAGAAAAATCTGATGATTTTAAATCATAAGATTTCCATTCAAAGGCTAATAAGGTGAATGTTAGAGTAGTAACTAATCCAATCAAAAGAAAAATTCCTCTCGAACTTTCGATTTCTGCTTTTTTTGATTTCTTGATTTCCATAATGAACGATTTTGTGGGTTAATAATTGAGATGATTTCGCAATAACTTTGCCAAGAATAATTTTTATACACTCCGAAAAAAAATGAATCTTTTTATAGAGAAAATTTATCTTTCATTTTATTGATTATCACGCAAATCTATGATTAGACCTCATCTTTAGGGATGACATTCTATAACAATCTAAGTTTTCCCAAAAAATAATTGTACTTTGGAAGCACAAAAGTTATTCTATAAATGCAAGCAAATTTGCCTTATGTTGATAAATAGAGTATCTTTGCAGCACCTATTTTAGGTATAATTTTTAAATATATTTTGAATTTTTTTAGCTTCTAATCTATTAGCCGACATTAGAAATTCATTAAATTTTAAACATTAATATGAATAATATATATAGCATCATTACAGGTACTGGAAGTTATATTCCTACAAGACAAATTAAAAATGATTTTTTTCTAAGCAATGAGTTTTATGAATCTGATGGCAGGAAATTAGATAAGTCAAATCAAGAAGTTATCGACAAATTTTTGGAGATTACCGCCATAGAAGAGAGACGTTATGTTACAAATGAACTTGTAACTTCGGATATAGCTTATTTTGCTGCTCTTGAAGCAATTAAGTCGGCAAAAATTGACCAAGAAGAATTAGATTATATTATTGTAGCCCACAATTTTGGTGATGTAAAATTTGACAATAAGCAATTAGATATAGTTCCAAGCCTGGCTGCACGCGTAAAACATAGTTTAGGAATAAAAAATCCAAATGCAGTTGCATATGATATTCCTTTCGGTTGTCCTGGCTGGCTACAAGCTGTTATACAAGCCGATTATTATATAAAATCTGGCGATGCAAAAAAAATATTGGTAATTGGTGCCGACACTTTATCACGCATATCAGATCCGCACGACAGAGATTGTATGCTTTATGCCGATGGTGCTGGTGCTGTAATTTTGGAAGCAAAAATTAGCGAAACTGCTATAGGAATTCTTGCTCATAAAACTCGTTCTGATACTTTAGAATATTCTAAAATGCTCCTGATGGACAAATCTTATAATCCTGATTTTCACAATCCTGATGAGCGCTTTCTTAAAATGAATGGTCGCAGACTTTATCAATATGCTCTCGAAATAGTACCTCAGGCGATAAAAGACTGTCTCGACAAAAGCAATACTCAACTCGAGGATGTAAATAAAATTCTAATTCATCAGGCAAATGGAAAAATGGACGATGCTATTTTGAAAAGACTTTATAAACTTTACAACATAGATAAAATGCCGGAAAATGTGATGCCTATGACAATTTCTTGGCTCGGAAACTCCTCTGTAGCTACAATCCCAACTCTATTAGACCTTGTGAAAAATGGAAAAATTGCATCACATGAAATTAAAAACGGTGATATCTTGGTTTTCGCTTCCGTTGGTGCTGGAATGAATATTAATGCTATGGTTTATAAGAATTAATTTCTTCTTAGAATTTAATTTCTCATCCTATTAAAATTTTGACTCTCGTTGATTTTTGAGACATACAAATAATATCCCTTACAATTCAGATTTTGATATTTCCAAAGGCTCTCATGTTTTAATTTTATAATATTTATTATTATATGGTGCAACATATAAAGTTATGACATACATTTGCAGGACTATTAAATGAAAATATTTTTAAAACAATCTATAAATGCGAATATTTTTCAAATTATAATAAATCAACAAATTAAATTAAATGGAAACAACAGAAACATCAAACGTTAGAAACATTATTGGCTGGGCAATAGCTGGATTATTAACCGCGCTTTATCTTTTCAGTGCATCAGGAAAATTTATGCATCCAGAGAATTTAGCACAAATACATTTAGATACTTGGGCAATGATTATTGGCATTGGCGAAATTGGGTCGGCATTACTATTTCTCTTCCCCAAAACTAATATTTATGGAGCTTTTCTCCTAAGTGCTTATATGGGCGGTGCTATAATTGTTCACATGACAACCCAGCAAAGCATTTTATTCCCTTCAGTAATACTAATTATTGTTTGGATTGGCGCTTTAATAAGAAATCCTCAGATATGTAGAAATTGCGAAAAAAAATAAATATTTCTGTATCATAAATCTTCCTTTTCTTTGCAGGAAGATTTATGATTTTATTAAAAAATAGTTAAATATAAATAGTTTATGAGTATTGAAGATGAATTGAAAGGACGCTTTAGAAATGAATATCACAAAGGATTGATAAATCTTCATTTTACATCAAAACTTTTAATCTATAGTTTTGAAAAAACACTCAAACAGCATAAAATAACCGAACCACAATATAATATTTTAAAAGTTTTAAGAGGAAATATTTCGGAAGGACCTTTGTCTATTGGATTTTTGAAAGAAAGAATGCTCGATAAAAACTCAGATGTTAGCCGCATTATTGATAAATTATTAACTAAAAATTTAATAAAACGAGCCGAAAACCCTATCGACCGCAGGCAAAAAAATATAGAAATATCAGAATCTGGTTTATCACTTTTAGGTAATATGGACAGTTGTGAGCTTAAAGTTGACGCCCTACTATCAAAACTCAACGAAACAGAAATTAAAGAACTGAATAGGCTGCTCGATAAAATTCGTGAATAAAATATTTGAAATTTATCCTACCTCAAAGAAAAATTTGTCTCACCAAGTTAAGATTCCAAACCTTTTGAAAAATATTAATCATTATATCATTTAATTTATTATTTTAGCTTCTAATACAAGCTATAATTATGATAAATGGTTTTCTCACTAATATTACCTACTTCATTGATTGGCAAGAATTTGAAAAGATTTCTCCTCACTAATTATCCAAAAGATTTTCATAAATACCATTGATTTTTTTATTGGTAATTCTTTTTAAACTGTTGCGCTTTAATATTTTTATAAATTTTTTTATTCAAATACTTATTTTATGCTAAAAACACAGGATTCAAAAGACAAACTTTATCTTGGAATTGACATCGGTTCCACATCAGTGAATACAGTATTGATAAATGACAAAAAGGAAATTCTTGAAAGTCGCTACGATTACTGCTATGGCAAGCCTTTTCATGTTCTCGAAGATGTTCTAAAGGAAATCATTGACAATACAAAGCACCAAAAAATTGAGAGTATTTCGCTTACAGGCAGCGGTGGTAAAATAGCATCTGAACTTATTGGTGGAAATTTTATTAACGAAATTATTGCACAATCAACCTCTGTAGGGCATTTTTACCCCTTAGCAAAAACCGTAATTGAAATGGGTGGAGAAGATTCCAAGCTTATCTTTATGGACAATAGCGGCTACAACAGTCATTCTCAACTTGCTGATTTTGCTATGAATAGCCTTTGTGCAGCCGGTACTGGTTCATTTCTCGACCAGCAAGCAAAACGTATAGGAGTTTCAATAGTAGATGAATTTGGCACTCTTGCTTTGATGTCCAAAAATCCACCAAGAATTGCTGGCAGATGCAGTGTTTTTGCAAAAAGTGATATGATTCATCTTCAGCAAATTGCAACACCTTTGCACGATATTGTTGCAGGACTTTGCTTTGCTGTAGCTCGAAATTTTAAAAGCACACTCGGAAGAGGTAAAAAATTTAAAGCGCCATTTATTTTTCAGGGTGGAGTAGCTGCTAACTCTGGAATGGTTAGAGCTTTCAAAGAAACTTTTGAACTTGATGATGATGATTTAATTATTCCAAAATATTATGCTTCCATGGGTGCAATTGGAGCTATTTTTCACACTTTAAATCATCCTGATACTGGAAATGGAAAATTTACTGGCTTTAAAAAACTTGAACAATATTTAAAAACTACCATTACAGCTTCCACTTCCTTTGGAAAGCTTGTTGAGTCAAAAGCTATCTATAATAAAGAGGTGAAAATCATTCCATTAGGCAGCGATAAATTAAAGGTATCACTCGGTTTGGATATAGGTTCTTTAAGTACAAATCTTGTTCTTATAGATTCCCAAAATAATGTTATTGCACGACGATATTTACCTACAGCAAGTAAACCACTAAATGCAATACAGCGTGGTTTGAAAGAGATTTATGATGAGGTTGGAGAAAAAGTGGAAGTTATAGCAGTAGGCACTACTGGTTCAGGTAGATATCTTACAGGCGATTTCGTTGGTGCTGATACAGTTAGAAATGAAATCACTGCGCAAGCAACAGCTGCCATCGCCTATGATCCTTCGGTAGATACAATTTTTGAAATTGGAGGTCAGGACTCAAAATATATTAGAATTGAAAATGGGGTAATCGTTGATTTTGAGATGAATAAAGTTTGTGCTGCTGGAACTGGCTCCTTCCTCGAAGAACAAGCAGAAAAATTAAATATCAACATCGTTCAAGAGTTTGGCTCCATAGCTTTGGGCTCCGATTCTCCTTCTCAATTAGGAAGTCGTTGTACGGTTTTTATGGAATCTGACCTTAATTCATTACAGCAAAAAGGAGCTCCTGTAAATGATTTAGTTGGAGGTTTGGCGTATTCAATAGTTCAAAATTATATTCAAAGAGTTGTAGGAACTAAGCCAATTGGCAATAAAATTTTCTTTCAAGGTGGAGTTACCAACAACCGAGCTGTAGTGGCAGCTTTCGAAAATGTTACTGGAAAATCTATAATTATTCCTCCACATTTTGATGTTACAGGCGCTATTGGAGCTGCAATACTTGCTCGCGGAGCAATGCAGGATGGTCGTAAATCTTTGTTTAAAGGATTTCAAACCAGCGAATTACCTTTTGCTATTGATAGTTTCCCCTGCAAAGAATGTTCAAACGATTGTGAGATACAAAGAGTTAGAATTGATGGACAGAAAAAACCTTTGTTTTATGGAGGAAGATGCGAAAAATATGAAGTGGAAGCTCGAAAAAATAAAGTCGATGATATTCCAAATTATTTTGAAGAAAGGTTAAAATATCTCCTTGGCGATTTTGTTGAAGAATCTAAAGATGACAGAATTACGATCGGCATTCCGCGTTCATTGGCAATCTTTTATCAGCAATTCCCTTTTTGGAGAACATTTTTCAGAGAACTTGGCTTCAGATTAGTGATATCAGATTCCACAAATCAAAAGATAATAAAAAAATCACTTGAATTGATGGTCTCCGAAACTTGCTTCCCTGTAGAAATTGTTCATGGTCATGTAAACAATCTTATTGAAAAAGATGTGGATTTTATTTTTGTGCCTTTTGTTGTCAATACAAGAGCTAAAGATGAAAATCCGACCAGCAATTGCAATTGTCCATGGGTACAGTCGTATCCTTTTATGCTTAAAAGCGCTTTCTCCGATGAAAAAATTAGAGAAAAACTATTAATTCCCTCACTCCATTTTCGACATTTTGAAAGGGCTCTAGTAGTTGAACTTCAAAATTTTATGAAAGAGAAATTTGGCCTTTCTAAGAAAAAAACTGCTCTTGCTATTAAATTTGCCGACATAGAACAATCAGCCTTTGAGGAGACTCTTACTAAAAGAGGTGAAGTAATTTTGGCCAACTTGCCAGAGGATAAAATTCCTTTGGTAATGCTTGGAAGACCTTACAACACTGGCGATAAATTTCTCAACCTTAGATTAGTAGAAAAATTAATTCATCTGAATACCATTCCAATTCCTTTAGATTATCTTCCACTAAATCAAGAGAATATCTTTGAAGATTATCCTATGATGTATTGGCCTAATGGGCAGAAAATTATTGCTGGCTCACGTATCATAAGAAAACATCCTAAATTGTTTGCCCTATATTTGGGGAATTTTCGTTGTGGTCCAGATTCCTTTCTCACCCATTATGTAAGTGAAGAGATGAAAGGAAAGCCATATCTTCATCTCGAAATAGACGAACATTCGGCCGATGCTGGTGTGGTTACAAGATTAGAAGCATTTCTTGATAGTTTATCTGGCTTCAACAAAGGCATGCATGAAACAGAAAACCATAAAGATGAGGGACAAAGATTGCCCAACAATCGCGATGGAAGGAAGCTATATTTTCCATATGCCAGAGATACTGTGCATGCATTAGCTGCCGCAGCAAGATATTGTGGAATTGATTCAGAAGTTCTGCCAATGCCAAATAAAAAAGATTTGGAAATTGCCCGTAAGATTACCAATGGTCAAGAATGTTTCCCATTTATTTGTACCACTGGTAGTTTTATTCGCAAAATTCAGGAGCCAGAAACTGACCAATCGAAAATCATGTTTTTTATGCCCGACCATAATGGCCCTTGTAGATTTGGCGATTATCGTAAACTACATAAGATATTATTCGGCCGTTTAGGCTATCACGATGTTGAAATATTATCACCTTCCAACGATGATTCTTATGCTGAATTAGCTCCAGGAAAATCTGGAAAATTCCGTCTAAATGCATGGAAAGGTATTGTAGCCATTGATTTGTTAAAAAAATTAATTCAGGAAAGAAGACCTTATGAAATTGTAAAAGGGCAATCGGCAGAAGTTTATAATTTTTGGCTTCAAGAAGTTGTAAAATCGGTTGAAAAAGGATCTAAAAATTTGTCCATGGTTTTAAAACTCGCTGGGCAAGATTTTGAAAAAATCCCTTTAAATAAAACCACCAAAAGACCGGTGATTGCTGTTCTTGGCGAAACATTTATGCGCGATAATCCATTCTGCAGCGGCTATATTGTTGATAAACTTGAAACTTTGGGCGCAGAAACTATTATGGGACCTTTCGCCGAATGGCTCGAATATTCGACCTATCGTTATAGACGCGACAGCAAATGGAGCGGCGACTTAAAGGGAGTTATAAAATCTCATATTCAACAATTTGCACAGCATTATACCAGCAAACAACTCATAAATGCTGTAAGTGAGATTGTGGATATGGATCACGAAATTAAAGTTGAAGAAATGCTCGAACGCAGTGCGCCTTACGTTCATAGAGATTACGATGGTGAGCCTGTGGTGGCTCTTGGTGAAGCCTCTGGTTTAGTGGATGCAAAAATCTCTGGAGTAATTTATGTTATGCCATTTACTTGTATGCCAGGTACTTTGGTAACTTCTGTTACCAGTGATTTTCGCAGAGACCATAAAAATATTCCTTGGGAAAATATTGCTTACGACGGTCAACAAGATGCATCTATTGAGACTCGCTTGCAAGCTTTTATGCACCAAGCCAATGAATATAAATTGGTTAATGGCTATTGAACTTCGAGAATTTCATGGTCTGTGATAATAAATTAGTGAAATTTCGAAAGTAAATTTCTAATCGATTTTTCACTTGAGATACCTACGGGGATTTCACTCTTCAGCAGTTAAATTATAATTTGTTAAAATAAGAATTTACAAGTGAAGCTCGGTGCTCTCCAATGACTTCTGTAAGTTCAATTTTGGAGGCAGTTTTTATTCTTTTTACAGATTTAAATTTCTTAAGCAAAAGCTCTAAAGTTTTATCGCCAATACCTTCTATATTAGTCAATTCTGAATTGGTCATCGATTTAGACCTTTTATTGCGGTGATGAGTGATTCCAAAACGATGAGCTTCATCGCGTGCTTGTTGAATGAGTTTTAAACTTTCAGATTTTTTATTCAAATATAATGGAATTGTGTCGCCAGGAAAATATATCTCTTCCAATTTTTTGGCAATGCCAATAATCCTAATCTTGTTTCTCAGTCCAAGTTTTGTAATGCTTTTCATTGCAGCGGAAAGTTGTCCTTTGCCGCCATCAATAATTATTAGTTGTGGTATCGATTTATTTTCCGCCAAAAGTCGTGAATATCTTCTTAAGATAATTTCCTCCATAGAAGCAAAATCATCTGGTCCTACAACGGTTTTTATGTTAAAATGGCGATAGTCATTTTTGCTTGGCTTGGCATTTTTAAAAACTACACAAGATGCCACAGCATTAGTTCCTTGTATATTAGAGTTATCGAAACATTCGATGTGGTTAGGCAATTCTGTCATTCGTAAATCTTTGCACAACTGCTCCAAAATTCTTTTGCTATGGCGCTCAGGATCAACTAAATCGCGTTTGCGTCTTAAGTCGAGTTTAAAAAATTTGGCGTTACGCTCGGAGAGTTCTAAGAGAGTTTTCTTGTCGCCTCTTTGAGGTATATAAAACTTCACACCAGGCAATTCAATATCTATTTCAAAGGGCAAAATTATCTCAGCCGAATTGCTATAAAATCTTGTTCGTAGGTCAATAATGGCATGTGAGATAACTTCTTCTTTTGTCTCTTCAAGTTTCGATGTAAGCTCCACACTATGAGATTGAACTACAGCGCCACTTACAACCTTCATATAATTTACATAGCTGGTATCTTGTTCATAATCAATAGAAAATACGTCAGCATCGGATATTGTGGAACTCACTACCGAAGATTTGCTTTGATAATTTTCCAGCACAGCAATTTTTTCCTTCGTTTTTTGTGCTTTTTCAAATTCCAAATTTCCAGCATAATCCATCATCAATTCCTTCAAGGATTTTATCACCGATAAAATATTGCCGCGTAAAAGCTCCTTGATAGCTTTTACATCTTTATCATAATTTTCTTCCGTTTGCCTTTCAACACAGCCACCCAAGCAATTGCCAATATGATATTCCAAACAGACATTAAATTTTCCAGCCTCTATATTTTTTTTAGAGAGATTTAACTTGCAAGTTCTTATGGGAAATAGCTGATATACAAGTTCTAAGATAGTGTGCATCATTTTGCCAGAGGCATAAGGACCAAAATATTGAGAGCCATCTTTTACCATATATCTTGTAGAAAACACCCTCGGGAAAGCCTCATTTTTTACACAAATCCAAGGATATGTTTTGTCATCCTTGAGCATAATATTGTATCGCGGTTGGTGTTTTTTTATCAGATTATTCTCAAGTAATAATGCATCAATTTCAGTATTAACCACTATAACTTTGATGTCGGCAATTTTGCGTACCAGAAAATTAATCTTCGCCCCTTGATTTGCATCTCTATTGAAGTATGATGAAACTCTCGACTTCAAACTCTTGGCTTTTCCTATATAAATAATTTTGCCTTTATCATCGAAATATTGATAAACACCTGGTTTTGTGGGAAGTGTCTGTAGAATCGATGATATATTTTGCTGATATTTAGGGTTAGCTTCTGCCATTTACAATTTGAAAATTATTTGAAAATCTCTAATACTTTCAATTTTCATCCTGGAGTTCAAATTTTGAACCTCAAAATTACACAAGCCTTTGCTGCTGAAATATTTATTCTTGAGCAAGGAGAAATTGTAATTATATTTTCCATTAGTCTTTTTTTCAATAAAATTGCCATCTCTATCTTTTATCGGAATCACAAAGCCCTTTTCCCAAGTTTCGCCTACACTATCTTCGTAAGAAAGCAAAAATCTTATTTCTTCTTCTTCAAAATTACTATCCAAAACACAGTTAGCAATGATTTCATAAGGACGGTCTCTTACAATTATTTCTTGCGAAAATTTCAAAACATTTGATTTCTCCCAACCATTTTCAAATGCAAAATCATGAACATAAGAAGGATGGTTACAAGCTGATAGAACCAAAAGCCAGAGAATAAAAAATCGTTTCAAAGCATTCATAATCAAAATTCTAGAATAGTTTATTAATAATTAAGTTTATTGTTTTAGGAAAATATTCGTATTCCAATTTATGAATTTTGTTGGCAATTTCATCGGCACTCTCACAAGGTAAAATATCAACTTTTGCTTGAAAAATAATATCACCTTCATCATAATTGTCGTTGACAAAATGTATTGTGATTCCGCTAATTTTTTCGCCCGCAGCTTTTACAGCTTCATGAACATGATTTCCAAACATGCCTTTGCCGCCGTATTTTGGTAAAAGTGCTGGATGAATATTCACAATTTTATTTGGAAATGCAGAAATTATGTTCGATGGAATTTTCAACATAAAGCCAGCCAGAACAACAAAATCAATAGAATCATCTTTAAGCTTTTGTAGCACCTTATTGGTTTTATACAGCTCTGAAAAAGTAAAAACAAAACTTTTAATATTCAAATTATTTGCTCTTTCCAGCACATAAGCATCAGCCTTATTCGTCAATATTAAGCTTATTTCCACTTCCGAAATATCTTTAAAATAATTGGCGATATTTTCGGCATTGCTACCATTTCCAGAAGCAAAAATTGCCAGTCTTATAGCTTTTTTAATATCCATTTTATTAAAAATATTTATTTTAATGTGCTTCTAACCAGTTATTTCCAATCTTTGAATCGACTACAATAGGAACATTAAGTTTTATTGCATTTGTCATTTTATCGATCACAATTTCTTTCAATTCATCTATCTCATCAATTGGCACATCGAAGACCAATTCATCATGAACTTGCAGAATCATTTTTGATGATAAATTTCTATTATTAAGCTCATTAAAAATATTTATCATTGCGATTTTAATCATGTCGGCGGAGGAGCCTTGTATTGGCGCGTTTATGGCGTTGCGTTCGTCGAAACTTCTCATCATCGCATTGGCACTGTTGATATCACGAAGATAACGTCGGCGGCCAAGAATGGTTTCCACATAAGTTTTCTCGTGAGCTAGTGCAATCTGACTGTCCATATATTCTTTAACTAATGGATATTCAGAGAAATATTGATTAATTATTCGCGCAGCTTCTACTCTTGAGATATTCAAATTTTCAGATAGTCCAAAAGCCGAAATCCCGTAAATTATTCCGAAATTCACGCTTTTTGCATTGCGTCGCATCTCCTTGGTAACCATTGATTCGTCAACATTATAAACTCTTGCTGCTGTAGCCCTATGAATATCTTTCCCATTTTCGAAATCGTTAATCATATTAAAATCGCCACTAAAATGAGCTATCAATCTCAATTCAATTTGCGAATAGTCGGCAGCAAAAAATTTATGATTGGAATCGGAAGGAACAAAAGTCTTCCTGATTTCGCGGCCTCTTTTAGTTCTTATAGGAATATTCTGCAAATTCGGATTGTTAGAACTAAGTCGGCCAGTGGAAGCAACAGCTTGATTATAAGAAGTATGTATTTTCCCCGTTCTTGGATTAACCAATTTTGGAAGCGAATCTACATAAGTAGATTTTAATTTTGAGAGTGAACGAAATTCCAATATTTTTTCTACTATTGGATGTTTGTTTTCCAATTTTGTCAATATATCCTCACCAGTTTTATATTGTTTGGTTTTAGTCATTTTAGCTTTTTCAATTATCTTAAGTTCATCAAAAAGAACCACCCCAAGCTGTTTTGGAGAAGAAATATTGAATTTGTGACCAGCTAAATCATAAATATCTTTTTCTACAATTTCTATATCCGTTGCTAGTTCGCCAGAGAAATTCAAAAGCACGTCGGTATCAATTTTTACACCTTGCGTTTCCATTGCTGTGAGTACTTTTACCAAAGGCATTTCCACGTTGGTGAATAAATCGAAGGTAGAGGTTTCTATTAAAATTGGCTGAAAAATCTTATGCAATTGCCATGTGATATCTGCATCTTCGCAAGCATATTCTACAACCCTATTCTTTACCACTTGTCGCATGGTAATTTGCCCTTTGCCATTTTTACCTATCAATTTTTCAATGGATTCGGGTTCATAATTGAGATATTTGCTCGCCAGAAAATCCATTCCATGCTTCATATCGGGCTCTATAAGATAATGAGCAAGCATGGTGTCAAAAAGGAAACCATTCACTTCTATTTCATACCATTTAAGCACCGACAAATCATACTTCAAATTTTGACCAATTTTGCTGATGTTTTTATCTTCAAATATTGGTTTAAATTTTTTCAGCTTTTCTATTACATCATTATAATTTTCAGGAAGATACAAAAAATATCCTTCGCTTTTGCTCCACGAAAAAGCAATTCCCACAAGCTCAGCGGTATTTGCATCAAGGGCAGTAGTTTCGGTATCGAAGCAAAATGATTTTTGATTGCAAAGCTTTTCTACCAAGTCATCAATCTCATTTTCTGTTTCTACCAATTGGTAGTTATGCTTTATATTCGACATGCTATCAGGTTGGTTTTCTTCTGACTGATCGAAAAGCGAAATTTGTTGTGATGTTTTTTCGAAAATTTTTTCAGTAAAAATTCTTTGAGCAAGAGTCTTAAATTCCAATTCCTCGAATAGCTCTTTTAACTTTTCTTCATTGGGTTTTGAATATTCTAAATCTTTAACATTGAATTCCAAAGGAACATCTAAAATGATGGTTGCCAACTTCTTAGAGTCCAGACCTTGCTGAGCAAACTTTTTAACATTTTCGGCCATCTTGCCTTTAAGTTCATCAGCATGAGCTATAAGGTTTTCTACGCTACCATATTTAGCTATCAACTCTTTAGCTCTCATTTCGCCTATGCCAGGAATTCCTGGAATATTGTCCACAGCATCGCCCCACAGACCTAAAATATCTATAACCTGAAGAGGGTTCTGAATTTCAAACCTCTTAAGAACCTCTGGCACTCCCCAGATTTCAACTTCATTACCCATGCGCGCAGGCTTGTACATAAAAATATTTTCGCTCACCAGCTGTGCAAAGTCCTTATCAGGCGTCATCATAAAAACTGTAAAACCTTGGCGTTCTGCTTCTTTGGCAAAAGTTCCAATCACATCATCAGCTTCATAACCATCTTTAAAAAGCAGCGGAATATTAAAAGCTTCAATAATTTTTATTATGTAAGGAATTGAGGCAGATAATTCTTCAGGCATAGAAGCTCGATTGGCTTTATATTCGGCAAAAGCTTCATGACGTACAGTAGGCACTTTGGTGTCAATGGCAATAGCAATATGAGTTGGTTTTTGATTTTTTAGAATTTCCCATAAAGTATTGGTAAACCCTAAAATCGCTCCAGTATTTAGTCCTTTAGAGTTCATACGAGGATTACGCTGAAAGGCGAAAAATGACCTGTAAATCAAGGCCATAGCATCTAAAAGAAAGAGTTTGTTTTTCGTAGGCATAATTAAGTTTTGTGGTGCTAAAGTAGTATAAATTGATGAATTGCGATAGCTGTCGGAGGTTAAATTGCTAAACCTACTTTCAAGGAGTTATCGCATGGGCTTATATCTTTCAGAGCGCCTTCACTGAGAAAATTTAAATAAACTTCACTCAAGACAACGTCAAACATGTTTTTCTGCGTGGTATGAAGATCTAACCAAGGGACCGCTTTCTACGAATTTAAAACCTTTTTTCAAACCAAGTTCTTCGTAGAACTTAAATTTGTCTGGATGAATAAATTCCAATATTGGCAAGTGTTGTGGCGATGGTCGAAGATATTGGCCAATAGTCATAACTTCTACACCTACCTTTCTCAAATCGTCCATAGTTTGAATTACCTCTTCTTCAGTTTCTCCAATGCCAAGCATAATTCCCGACTTTGCTCTTGCTTTGGATGCAGAAATAATTTTTAGAACTTCCAAGCTTGTATCATATTTTGCTTTGCTTCTTGTAGTTGGAGTTAGCCGGCGGACGGTTTCAATATTGTGAGAAATTACCTCAGCACCAGCATCTATAACTTTCATTATCAATATTTTATTAGCATCAAAGTCTGGTATTAAAGCTTCGATAGTAACTTCTGGAAGTCGAGTTTTGATCTCTTTTATTGTCTTTGCCCAAATTTCTGCACCGCCATCTTCCATATCATCTCTATCAACCGAGGTAAGCACACAATGTTTAATTTTCATTTTTTCGACTGCATCAGCTACACGCTTAGGCTCTGAATAATCCGCTGGCAATGGTTTGCCAGTTTTCACATCGCAAAATTTGCAAGCTCTGGTGCAAATATCTCCAAGAATCATAAAAGTGGCTGTGCCAGCATTCCAGCATTCGCCCATATTCGGACAATTTCCAGAAGTGCAAATAGTGTTCAAGCCATTGGCACGTACAATTTCTTTTAAATTTATATATGTTTTCCCAGAAGCCATAGGACTTTTCATCCATTTTGGCTTCCTCACAATATCTTTATTTGTCATGTTGTTTTTTTTAGGATAATTTGAAATTAAAAACCTTGGAAAGATTTTTCTTTAATTCTATTTTAACATCTTCAATATCAACAGTTCTGCTAAGTTCATAGCTCAAAGAAGTAACGCCCTTGTCGGTAAATCCGCAAGGATTGATAAGATTAAAATATTTTAAATCGGTATTTATATTGAAGGCAAAACCATGCATAGTTACAAAATGACTTGCTTTTACTCCAATAGCACAGATTTTACGGGTTTTGCCAAAAATGTTAACATCGAGCCACACTCCAGTAGCGCCCTTGAGTCTGCCAGATTCAATGCCGTAAGTTTTGAGGGTAATAATCACAGCTTCTTCTAAATTATTAACATAATCTTTGATGCCCATTTTCATGGCTTGCAAATCTAATATTGGGTATCCAACTATCTGACCTGGTCCATGATAGGTAATGTCTCCACCTCGGTCGGTATGAAAGAGTTCGGCATCATATTTCTCAAGTTGACTTCTATTTATCAGTAAATTTGAGTCTTTGCCACTTTTGCCGATAGTGAATACGTGCGGGTGTTCGCAGAAAAGTAGATAGTTTAATGATTCAACAACTTCACTTTCAGGCAATTCTTTATTAAGATTTTTAACTTTTAAAACCTCCTCAAAAAGTATCTTTTGATAGTCCCAAGCAGCTTTATATTTCATAGACCCTAAGTCCTGAAATTTTGTATTATTTTGCATTATAATTTTGATTTTGCGCGACAAAAATACATTTTATTGACAAAGAATTTTGATTTTTTCTTGCTGTTGAAGTCCAATGAAATAAGTATTACACTTTATAAATCTTCATAAGAATCTTTTATTTATTGTCACTCTTGTTAGATAAAAAAAATCAATAGAAATCCGTACCAAAGGTCATCCTAAGTTTTTGGCAATTTTGCTTTATTCCCCCAAAAAAAATAATTTGGCTCGCCAATCGTGTGGCGGTATAAAATGTTGCCGATTGCGGGCGATTACCTGTCAAGTTACACAAAATTAAAGCGGGCTACAACCGATGAATAACCGAATTTTCGGGCAATTTTTTATTCCACGTTTTAGGTTAAGTAAATTATTGCTTCTCAAACTGTTTCTTTTCTCTCTCTATAAATGATTTCAAATCTGTCGGTTTTTTTCCAGTCAAGCTCTCATAAAAATCCGAAATCTGTGGTTCTTTCTGAAATCTCGGTAAAAAGTGAAGTAAAATCATTACGATAATCATTCCTTTTACCATTCCTTCACTTTTTTTAATTTGATAAAATCTGAACGGATTTACATTTTTATATTCAATCGGATTGTCAATTGAATTATTAATCAGTTCTGCTACTCTTGCAAAGCTCTCGTTTTCCAATCCAGTTATTTCAATTGCTTGATTTTTAAAATCATCGAATTTGTCCAATAGAATTGCCCCAACCTCCCCAATATTTTCAATGTCTATCCAATTGAATTTTGCTTTTCCCGATGGTAAAATAATCCCTCGTTTAGTTTTTATGTCATTAATCAAAGTTGTTGTCAGATTCTGCATGAAGTAACTTGGTCGCAGAAAGATGAAATCCAATCCGTTTTCCTCTATCAATCGCTCAATCTTGTTGTGAGGTATCACTTTACTTTTCTCTGCTCCTTGCACAGAAAGAAAAACTATCTTTTTTATATTTCTTTCCTTAATCTTTAAAATCAGGGGCTTGAAATATGTTTCAACGTCTGATATTTGTGGAGGTCGCAAAAGAAAAATACTGTCAATTCCGCTCAATGCATTATCAAATGTTTCAATATCCTCGAAATCAAAATTTATATAATCCAGATTTGGATAGTTTTTAAAAAAAATCTTGGCTTTATTAATATTTCTTACGCCATCAATAATTCTATTTGGAGAATCAATGTTTGATAAAAACCGAATCACCTCAAATCCAATATTTCCTGTTGCTCCTGTTATCAGAATGTTACTCATTTTTGGTGTCGTTTTTTTTACACTTGGCAGTAACGTCAGTTCCTCGTCGGAGCCGAGGCAAGCTGTCTAAAAACTCCTAAAATTTTTCGTTTTATCGCAAAATCGCGTCCCAAAAATAGGCATTATTTCCATTCTGTGATAAGCAAATTTTTGAGTATAAATTGAGAGTAGATTTTTTTGCCATCGCCAAAATTGCGCTATTGACCCCAAAATGGACCATAATAAAGCAAATAAAGCAAGGAGATAGCTCCTAAATACTTCATAACCCTCTGTTTTATGATTATGATGTAAGGATACTAACAATCAGCTATTTAACAAAATAAAAACTACATAATTTATTAACAATCAGTTGGTTAGTTATTAACAGGGAAAGATGGGGTTTTAGACAGATTGACGCTGCATAGCTTTGGATACTCGCATTATGGTGTGGAATCTGGTGCTGTGGCAATTTTACATTCATGGGGTCAGAATCTGAGTCTTCATCTTCATCTTCATTGTCTTGTGCCCTCTGCTGGCTATTCAATCCAAGGCAAGTGGAAGAATATTGGCAATAATGGCAAATTCCTTTATTCTGTTCATCAACTTAGCACTACATTTAAAGGTAAGTTTTTG
>Ga0210044_10002987_pt1 | contig 24472 bp, 20 predicted proteins | sample CryGey13umfilter_2_FD_183959 | JGI IMG/M metagenome (GOLD analysis project Ga0210044, IMG submission 183959) | Groundwater microbial communities from aquifer in Utah, USA - Crystal Geyser 4/9/14 3 um filter (SPAdes) (version 2) | ecosystem: Environmental > Aquatic > Deep subsurface >... | reverse complement strand
TCTTTAACAACAGAAGTACTAATGCTAATGCCGAATCTTTCAACTCTAAAATAAAAGGATTTAGAGCTAACTTAAGAGGGGTAACTGATGTTAAATTCTTCCTCTTTCGACTTGAAAAACTTTTTGCCTAATTTTACCTAATCCCCAGAAAATTTACCTGACCCGTTTGGAGTTCCCCTCTAAAAAGAGGGGTTAGGGGTGTGTAAAAAGGCGTAAGTGAAAATAGGAAAGTGAAAATAACAATTGGCTAATTTATAGAACCCACCTATACTAAATTAATTCTGCTAAATAAATCGTCTCTATAAGAACCTCCTATTGGAAGCATTTTTTTGCCGCCCTCTATTACCACATTAGTTTGTTCTATGGCCACTATTTTATCTAACCGAACAATAAATGAACGGTGTATTCTTTGAAAATCTTTAATGGGTAATTTATTTTCTATTTCTTTCATGGTAGAGTGTATGGTATATTTTACATCACCCACATTAACCACAACATAATCTTTTAAGGCTTCAACAAAAAGAATATTTGCTGTATTTACCTTTACTAACCTAGAATTCGATTTAACAAAAATAACACCGTCAACATCTTTATTTTCAACCAAAGAATATAAAAAATCTCTTTCTTTAATAATTTCTCTTTCTTTAGAGTGTTTATAAAGAGCCATTTCAATTGATGTGTGCAAATCAATCTCTTTAAATGGCTTAATTATATAGCCATAAGGCTCAGTTACTTTTGCTTTTGCAAGAGTACTTTCGTCGGCATAAGCAGTAAGATAAATGATGGGTATGTTTAATTCCAATTTTATTTTTTCCGCAGCTTCAATTCCACTCATCGTCCCTTTTAGCATAATGTCCATCAAAACTAAATCTGGCTTTGTTTCCATGGCTAGTTCTATTGCTTTTTCACCAGTTGCAGCTGAACCAACAATGTGATAACCTAATTTTTTTAAGCTCTGCTGAATATCTTTCGAGACAATCGCCTCATCTTCAACTACTAATATATTGTTCATTGTTCCTTTTTAAATATTATTGTAAACTTTGTGCCTTTTGTGTTTTCTAATTTTATTGTTCCATTAATTTGTTCTACTAAAGTCATCACTAATTGCAATCCTAAAGAATCGGTTTCCTCATAATTAATATTATTGGGGAAACCTATTCCGTTATCCTGAACAATTAAATATAAACTATCTTTATTTTCAAATAACTCAATTTTAATTTTTCCTTTTTGGGTATTTAAAAAAGCATACTTTAGAGCATTCGAAACTAGTTCATTTATTATTAATCCGCAAGGTATTGACAGGTCTAAATTTAAAGACACGTCTTCAACCTCCAGAATTAAATCGACATAACTATCTAAAATACCGTATGAATGTACTAAATTTTTCGATAAATTAACTACATATTCAGAAAAATTTATTTTTGAAAAGTCGTTTGTTTGATATAGGCTTTCGTGAATAAAAGCCATAGTTTTAATTCTGTCTTTACTTTCTTTTAAGATTGTTAGCGTACTTTCTTCTTTTACATACGAGGCTTGAAGGCTGAGTATGCTTGATATTACTTGAAGATTGTTTTTTACACGGTGATGCACTTCTTTAAGTAATATTTCTTTTTCAAACAATGATTTTTTTAATTTTTCTTCGGCTATTTGTTTATCGGTGATATCATGAGCAATACCCGAAACCATAACAACTTTATTTTTTTCACCAAAAATTGGATTTAAAAAAACCTCTCTAATAATTCTTTTTCCTTTTGTGTTGATTCGTTCTGTAATAAATTTTACTTTTTTTCCTTTAAAAGCTTCGTCATATTTTTTATCCCAAAATGGCTGTAACGAAGTTTCTTTTATCCTATTAATTTCTCCTGGAATTATTTGGGGCCTGGAGCCATACAAATCATAAACTGCATTGGAATAGTTTTGATTAAATGATGTTAGCCCGATGTTTTTGTCATAAGTCCAAAAAAGATGCGAACTGTTTTCGATGATGCTTGTTAGTTTTGATGTTTGTTCAAATAACAGTTGCTCATCGTATTTTCGTTGTACTGTTAGTGCTAAACCCCCTGAAATAAAATTCAAAATTTTTAATTCTTTTTTTCCCAACAAGTTTTTGTCGTTATATGACTGAACAGAAACAACACCTATCACTTTGTTTTTTACCTTTAGAGGAACGCCAATAAAAACCTCTGCTTTTGGTCCATAAATTTTATATTCTTCTTTTAAAGTTATTTTATTCCATTCATCGCAATATATTATTTTTGGTTTTCTATATTTAATTAAGTACTCATTAAGTCCTTTTTGGCGATGTCTGTTTTCAACAAAAATTCTTCCATTTCTTGTCGTGTCATAATAATATGGAAAAGCCAGTGTGTCTTCATCAACAACATAAGAAATGGCAAAAACATCAGTATTGATTACCTTTCCTAATTCTATTCTAATGGCTTCGTATATTTCTTCAGGATTTACTTTTTCGGTAATAATTTTGGCAATATTATTATAAACCGATTGTAATAATTTATTCCACATCTCCCCAGTTACATCTCTTAAAATAGCTCTAGTTGAGTCTGGTTTTCCATTTTTGTATTTTACACTCACATTTCCTTCAACTATTATTTTTTCTCCTTTTTTTGTTTTTAATTCATAAGAAACTTTGTTTATTTTTCCTTCTTTACTATTAATCACTTCGAAGAAGATTTGTTTACATTTTTCCAAACAATCGGGGTGCACAATTTCAAAAATGTTTTTATGTTCTATCTCATGGTCTGAATATCCTAACGCATTTTTCCAAGCTTTATTTACATATACTATATTCCCTTTTTTATCTACACTTTGAATAAGGTGTGTTGCATTTTCGAAAAGGTCTCTATATTTTTCTTCGCTATCAATTAGTTGCTGTTCTACTATTTTAAGTTGTGTAACATCTCTAGAAACACCCATTGTTCCAGTGGGCAGACCATCTTCATTATATAAAACTGAAGCCGATAAAAAAGAGGTAAATGTTTCGCCGTTTTTTCTTTTATTCTTTACTTCGCCGACAAATATTCCATTGTTTTTTAGTTGTTTGCTAACCTGAATAAATTCTTGTTTAGAAGCATAAATAAGTTGAACTCCTTTTTTAATTATTTCTTTTTCTTTATAGCCAAAAGCTTGTTCGGCTGCAGCATTAAATTCTATTATTTTACCATCCTTATCTGATGCACAAATAATATCTATTGAACTGTTGATAATGCTTTTGGTGTATTTTTGATTTTCTATTAACTTCTTTTCTATTTTTTCTCTTTCTATAATTTCTTTTTGAAGTATTTTGTTCGATTCTTCAGCTATTCGCAATCGTAGTTTTTCTTTTGATAATTGTTTTTCTATGGTGATGTCTTTAAAAACTACTTGAATTGCCTTTTCTCCTTGATAATCGAACAATACGGGTTTTATTTCTAAATAAATAAAACTATCCGAGAATGGAGGTTTTACTTTAAACTCTTTAAAAGGAACATCTTCTCCGTTTAATGCTTTTTTAGCTCTTTCTTCGGCTTCTTTTTTATTATTATAAAAGAAGTCGTTAAAAATATTTATTTTCTCTTTTGTTTTAATTCCTAATATTTGGGTGGCTTTTTTGTTGGCATACAGAATAACTCCTTTTTTGTGTACAAATATCCCATAAGGAGAGTTTTCGGTTAGGTCTTTATAATTTTTCTCATTTTGTTTTAATAAGTTTTCCACTCTAACTTGTTCTGTAATATCTATTAATGTACCGTTTATTCTATTATTTTTTAATGTAACATTAGTTAAAATCCATATTTCACTACCATCTTTCTTTTTGTGTTTTATTCGATAGTTAGTCAACTTATTTTTCTTTTTCAGGTCTACTATATAATCTTCTCTTTCTTTAGTTGCAAAATATAAGCTTGTTGCCTTTTTTCCTATTAATTGTACTCTTGATTTGTAACCAAATATTTTAGCAAAAGAATTGTTGCAATCAATAATAATATTTTTTTCTGTAATAAATACCCCAGCAAGGCTTTGTGTAAAAATGTTTTTATATTTTTCTTCGTTTTCTTTTAAGAAAAGTTCTATTGTTTTTCTTTCAGAAACATCTCGAATGGTAACAACCTTAATAATAGAATTTTTAAAGGTCATTGCTTTAGATTGAACTTCACCAAAAAAAACAGTGCCGTCTTTTTTAACACCAAATGCTTCGTAAGAACAGTTTTTATTACTGATAATACTGTTTTTAACCTTATCTATAGAGTCTTTATTGGTTAATATGGCTGCATTTTTACCTATTAATTCGTGGGGTTCGTATCCAAAAATTTGTTTTACAGAATTATTAATGTCTAATATTTTCCCTTGCTTATGTATTAACACCACTTCATTGGTTGCATTTGATAAAATATTAAATCTTTTTTCACTCGCTTTTAATAATTCTTGTTGCTCTTTTTGTTTGGTGATATCTCTTAATATTGATGTTGTTTCTACTAAATTTCCTTTCTCATCGTATTTAGCATTCACTTTTTCTTCTATCCAACAATATTTCTTTTTTCCCTTTGGTTTAAATCGGAAAACATCAATACTATTTTTACATTTATTTATATAAAAATTATTTCGAATATTTTGTTTAATTATTTTCCTATCCTCTGCATTTATTCTTTCTGCTAATTTACCAGATTTTCCCTCTTCTGTAAACTCTTTAATGTTTAGTCCAGTTATATGATAAATGTGTGGACTAACAAAGCTTAATACTTTACCTGTTGGGGTAAATTTTACATTATAAATACATTCTTCAATATTTTCTAAAACAAAAGCGAGGTGTTTATTTTTTTCTATTGAAATATCTTCTTCCTTTTTTTTAAGGGAAGCTATTTCTTTAATTAGTTCTTCTTTTGATTTTTTTGAATAATCCACGTTATTATTATTCCTTTATTGTTGTTCCATCAATTTTATATTCTACACCATTTTTAAAATAGATGGTTAATGTCAGCTCACCTAGTTCATTATATAATTTCCAAGTGTTCGATTTTATTCCCATTACATATACTTCTTCTTTTTTAAGTTTACCATTATCATAATAAAATTTATGTTTACCATCGGGTTCTCCATCTCTAAAATTACCTTCAAAATTTAATTTTCCATTGGTATAATGGTATTTCCAAGGTCCGTTTTTTTGGTCATTTAAATAATTTCCTTCCTCAATATGATCTCCCATTTCATAAAACCAAAAACCATCTTTTTGTCCATCTATATATTCTCCTTTGGTAATAATTTTTCCTTCTTGTGTAAGTTCTTGCAACATTCCATCTTCCAATCCTTTTCTAAAAGATTCTTCTCTTAAAATATTTCCGTTATCATAATACCAAATCCACAATCCAGTTGGTTTCTCTTCTTTTAAATAAGTGCCTTTTTGTTGTAATTTTCCATTTTCGAAAAAATAAATCCATTCATCAATTTTTTTTCCATCTATGTATTTTCCTTTCGATTTTATACTTCCATCAGTATAATATTCTTCCCAATAACCTTGTCTTCTTTCTTTTTCATCAATTTTCCCTTTAGCCAACAACATTCCATGTAAATAAATTTCTACTTTTTCTATTTCACCATTTTCTTCAAAATATTTGCAACTACCATTTGGTTTACCAATAACATCATACAATCCTTCGTATTTAATAGCACCATTTGGGTAATACTCTTTTCTAATATCCAAAGCTGCTAATTCGGCAGCAAAACTTTGTGGAACTCCATCTATGTATAAGGTGGCATTTATTAATTTACCTTTTTGATCGTATTCTTTTAAGTAACCGTTTAATAAATCAGTTGCATACCTCGATTCCTCTTTTAATTTTCCATCCTCATAAAACTTTTTCCAGGTACCCGTTTTAAGGTGTAATTTATCGTATCTATTTATTAATTCTTTACCAACTAAAGTTCCTTTTTTATAATAAATTAATGTAATAACGTTTCCATCTAATCCATATTCAAAAGAATTTCCTTCTTCAATATTATCAATATAATTAATTTCTTTCCATTTAATTTTTCCTTTTGCATCGTAATAGTAGGTGGTAAAATTTTGTTTAATATCATCCAAAAAATTTTCTTCTAAAACAACATTACAACTATCGCTGTAAGTAATTTTTAAACCATTTTTTTTATCATTTTTGTAATTTATTTTTGATTGTATATCTCCATACGAATTGTAAAAAATCCAAGTACTATCTAGTAAATTTTTTTTTCTATTTCCTTCGGATTTAATTATTCCATTTGGATAATAAGAAATCCAATATCCTTCTGGTAAACCATTTTTAATTGTACCTTCACTAGAAATTTGCCCATTTTCATAATAAAACTTATTAAAACCATCTTTTAATTTTTCTTGAGCAAAGAAATGAAAAGAAAGAAAAAATAATGTGATAAAAATGATAATTTTATTAAACACTTAGTATATATATTATATATTATATTTTAAAAAGATTTATTATTATTATTATACTGTTACAATGGTTTAAAATTAATAATTTGTTTCCTTGCATTTATTATTTATAAAAAGTTATCACAGTAAATAAACATTTATTAATGCATTAAACAACTGATTATCTTTATTTTGTGTTTTTATTAACTACATGTTTATTTAACCATATTTGAAAACTTTTAGCTAATTAAAACCTAAAAATACGTTTATATTTTGTTTAAAAAAAAGACTTAAAAAAGTAAAACTAAATTTGATTTCTAATTAATTCGATTGCATTGTTTTTTTAAATCATTATTCCTATTATTATTATTTATTTTTTATAACAAATCATTCTGCTTTTCAACAGGTTTATAGTTAATTTTATACCATTAATTTTCAGCACTTTAAAAATATCAATCAATCATAGTGTTGATAACTAAATAGAAGAAAAATGAAGGTAAAAAAAATTGCAATCGGTAGTGACCATGCTGGTTTTGAATTAAAAGAAATAATTATTAAACATTTAGTAAAGTTAAATATTTTAGTGGAAGATTTCGGAACATTTTCAAGCGAAAGAGCTGATTATCCTGATTTTGCTCATCCAGTTGCAAATGCTGTTGAAAATAATAAGGTAGATTTAGGTATATTAATTTGTGGAAGTGGTAATGGAATAAATATGACCGCAAATAAACACCTGAGAATAAGATCTGCATTATGTTGGAAGCCTGCTATTGCTGAAATGGCTCGCTTACACAATGACGCTAACATTATTGCTTTACCTGCAAGGTTTATTAGCAATACTGATGCTTTAAAATGTGTAGATATTTTTATTACTACCGATTTTGAAGGAGGTAGACATACAGAAAGGATAAATAAAATAGCTTTTTAAAATTATAAATAGTTGTAAAAAGAGTTTAGTATGCTCTTTTGTTTTTTCCTTCGTAGTAATAAATAAAAGCATTATTTACAACCTTATTTCCTCCTGGTGTTGGGTAGTTGCCTGTAAAATACCAATCTCCTTTATGGTTAGGACAAGCATTATGTAAACCTTCTATGCTTTGATACACAATTTCTATTTTGGCATTAATGTTTTCTGGGGTCAATAGTTCTGATATTTTTTTTGATATTTCTTCGGCAGTAAAACAGTCATAAATAGCTTTTACGTGGTTTACTATTTTGTCTTTAGGAAATTTTTCTTGCATTTTACATTGTTGATAGGTTTCATTAATAATAGCCTGTTTTCCATTGTCTTTTAATAATGAAATTGCTGCTTGAAAAGCGATAAAATCTCCTAATTTAGCCATATCAATACCATAACAATCTGGATAGCGAATTTGTGGGGCTGAAGAAACAACAACAATTTTTTTAGGATTTAATCGATCTAAAATTCTTAAAATACTTTGTTTCAATGTTGTTCCTCGAACAATAGAATCATCGATAATTACCAAATTATCGGTAGAAAAAACAGTGCCATATGTAATGTCGTAAACGTGAGCGACTAAGTTGTCTCGATTGTTGTCTTGGGTGATAAATGTTCTGAGTTTAGCGTCTTTTACGGCAATTTTTTCAATCCTATTTCTTAAGTTCAATATTTCTTGTAGGTCTTTATCTGATGGATTGCTTCCTAATGCTTTTATTTTGGTTAACTTTATTTCATTCAGCTTATCTTGTAAACCCTTCATCATTCCATAAAATGAAATCTCTGCAGTATTTGGAATAAATGAAAAAACAGAGTTTTCTAAGTCGCCATCTATTGCTTTCAATATCTGAGGACAAATATTTCTACCCAGCTGTTTTCTTTCACTATAAATGTCTTTGTCGCTTCCTCTAGAAAAATATATACGCTCAAAAGAACACGCTCTTTTTTCTAAAGGTTCTTTCACTTTTTCTTCGCTTACCTTTCCATTTTTTTTAATGATCAAAGCATGTCCAGGTTTTATTTCGTGTATGGTTTCTATAGCAACATTAAAGGCTGTTTGTATAACAGGTCTTTCGGAGGTAACTACCACCACCTCATCGTCTTGATAATAAAATGCGGGTCGAATTCCTGATGGATCTCTTAAAACAAAAGCATCCCCATGACCTATTAAACCTGCCATAACATAACCTCCATCCCAATCGGCAGCAGAATTGGATAATATTTTTTGTAGGTCTAAATCACGGGCAATCAATTTTGAAATTTCTATTCTAGGATATCCTTCCGCCTTAAATTTATCATACAATAGTTGATTCCCTTCATCCAAATAATGGCCAATTTTTTCCATTATGGTTACTGTGTCAGAAATTTGTTTGGGGTGTTGACCTATTTCCACTAATATTTGAAATAATTCATCAACATTAGTCAGATTAAAGTTTCCAGCAATTACCAAATTTCTAGTCATCCAGTTGTTTTGTCTTAAAAAGGGATGACATTGTTCAATACTGTTTCCTCCAAAAGTCCCATAACGCAAATGACCTAAAAATAATTCGCCAGTAAAAGCAACATTTTTCTTCAACCAATCGGCATCCTTTAATAACTTAGGGTCGTGATGATGAACAGCCTCAAATTTGCTATTAATTTTAGTAAAAATATCGATAATTGGCTGGGAATCGTTAGAGCGATATCGGCTAATGTATCTCTGTCCTGGTTCTACGTCAAATTTAATGTTGGCTATTCCAGCTCCATCTTGTCCTCGATTATGTTGTTTTTCCATTAACAAGTACATTTTATCGATGCCGTAGGTGGCTGATCCGTACTTTTTAATGTAAAAATCTAAAGGTTTTAAAAGTCTAACTAATGCAATACCACATTCGTGCTTGATAGCGTCACTCATTTTAATTTTTTTGCTGTGAAATAAGTGAGTAAAGTTAGCATTATTTTAGAGTAAGTGAGAACAAAAAAGCCGTGAAAAATTAATTTTTCAATTAACACTTATTATTTAGAAACGTTTTTTGCCGCACCTCTCCAAGCACTAAAACCACCAACTAAGTTATAGATTTTTGTAAAACCCATTTCTTCCATTTGTGTGGCTGCTTTTCTGCTTCTGTTGCCAGATTTACAATAAACATAAATAGGCTCGTTTTTGTTTAATGTTTTGAGTTGTTCCGAAAAATTATCGTCATAATAGTTCATTTTAATTGCTTCATTTATTATTCCCTCCTGCCATTCTTCGGGGGTTCTAACATCTAATAGTTGTACCTTTTTTTCGGCTATTAACGTGGAAAATTTTTCAACATTAACATCTTCAATAACTGATTTGTTTTGTTTTTCTAGTAGTGGTATTTTGCTCGTTGCTTCTGTTGCATTAACTTGTTTTTGATGATTGGAGCAACCAATTGCCGTAATAACAACACCTAATAACGAGAAGATAAAAAATAATTTTTTCATATGTGTATTTTATTGTTTTTTATATGTCATATGGAATCGCCATGTTAAATATTCATTGTTGTTGGTGAGCATTTTTGCTCATGGCTTATTTCATATGTAGCTATTTATTGTTTTAAAGTGATTATCCGTCAGCTGACGGACACTATGTTATCTTCATCACATTGTTTGTGAGCATTTTGCCATAATTTTTATGATTAACTATTTTGGTTGATTAAAGTTACTAATTCTTTTGCTTGAATCACTCCTGATTGTCGCCAAATTTGTTTTCCTTCTTTAAATAATATTAGTGTTGGAACGCCTCTTACCTGATAAATATTGGCAACGTGTTGGTTTTTATCAACATCAATTTTAATTATTTTTGATTTGCCTTGCACTTGTTTTGCTACTTCTTTTAATATAGGCGACATCATTTTACATGGACCACACCATTCAGCAAAAAAATCGACCAGAACAAGCGTGTCGGAGTTTATGATTTCATTAAATGTTGACATTTCCTTATTTAGGTGGGTTCTAAAAATTGATTTCTTTCAAAAACAAAGATAACAAATAAGATGCAAGGCATATTTTTTTGGAATAGCTTAGCTATTCCAAAAAAATATAACGCAGTCAGATTGTTTGTTATCTTTGCTATCATTGGGTTTTCATAGTTTTTCATACACTGCTTCATCCGTCAGCTGACGGAATCCAGATAGTGTTTCAAAATTTTTCATTGTCTCTAAAAAATTATGAAAATTTTGATGTGAATCAATTTTTAGAACCCACCTTTATTAAATGTAATGCTCCATATCCCTCTTAAATCGCCCGCCTTAAAATCAATTGCTTTATCGGTTGTGTAATAATTTTTGATAATTGCATAATTTTCTTTAGAGATATTTTCTCCAACAGTGCCATGACAAGAAACACAAAGTGGTTGCATAATAATCGGTGCATAAAACACAGTATCACCGTTTGCCAAAAATGAAATTATGGGCGACATCTCTTTACCTTTGTTTTTCATTTCTAGGTACTTATCTAAAACAACTTTTTCTTCCGTGGTTGGATTGTTTGTTTGGTTTCTGGTTTTACGACTTGTTCTTTTTATCGTTACTCGATAATAATTACTTAAAGAATCCATTAATCCACCAGCATTAATGTTGCAGTAGGTTAATGCATTTTCGATGCCTCCATTTGCCATCGCTTGTTTCACATTTCCAGATAATACAATAAAGGCTTTTTGAGCAATTTCTTTTCCCTTTTCAATGTGTTTTTTGTTTGTTTCTGCCGTCAATAAAGGTTTTTCAATCAGCGTAACAACAGTTTCTTTAGTTGATTCGTTGTCATTACAGGCCAGCAACAACACTACAGCTATTATTAAAATTAAGTTAATCCTCATTGCTCTTTTTATTAGATGTTGTTTTAACAAAATCGCCAACTAACCAGCCCATTATTGCACCATATAACATTGTTCTATACCAAACCGAAGTTATTGCACAACTTCCCGAAGAACAGCCTATAAAATACCAATATAAAAATCCAAATATGGCACCTGTTAGGGCAACAATTATGGAAGTTTTATGGTTGATTATCCAATTTTTCATTTTATTTAAAATTATACCAACCACCACCATTGTGGGCTTCAATTCCATTGCTTTTTAATATCGAGGTGGCTTGTCCGCTTCTCATGCCAGAAGCACAGCACAAAACAATTGGTTTGTTTAACTTTTTAATTTTTGATACTTCGTTATTTATTTTATCTAATGGAATGTTTTTTGCACCCTTTGGCTTTCCTTGAGCAAATTCTGAGGGAGTTCTTACATCAATTAATAGTGCTCCGTTGGCAATTAATTCTTTACAATTTACTTTTGGTCCTAATCCAAAAAAATTTCTTAAAAAGCTCATATAAATTTGTTTTTTTATAATTAAATCATCCGCATGGCAACCACATTCCATCTACCGCCATTGTAAAGCTCTTGCACCCCGTTAGCTTCTAAAAACTGAACGGCTTGTGCACTTCTTCCTCCCGAAGCACAACAAACCACTACTGGTTTTTTCATGTTTTTAAAATCTTCGATTTTTTGAGGAACCTGATCTAATGGGATGTTAATCGACCCATCAACGCATCCCATACAAAATTCACCAGGAGTTCTGACATCGATAATTGTTGCTTCTTTTAAATTTACATTTTCGTAACTCATCTCTACTTTTTTAATTATTAATTTATAGTTTCTTTTATTAAGATTATAATACCCATGATTAACACAAAATAGGCAAATCCTTTTTTCAATCGAGTGCCATCTATTTTTTTTGCGAAAAAAATTCCAAAACAAATTCCAACTCCTGCAACAAAAGTATAGGGTAGTAAAAACCGCCAATCCACTTCTATTTTTCCAAGACTTCCTGCAAAACCAAAAAAGGAATTCATGGTAACAATTGCTAAAGATGTTCCTATGGCTACTTTCATAGATAGTTTGCTAATTTTGATAATTGTAGGGATTATAATAAAACCTCCACCCGCACCAACCAATCCAGTTAAACCCCCAATTCCCACTCCTCCTAAAAAGTTAAGAAAGTAGTTGTTTTTGGATGATTTAATTTCGCTTACAACATTGTGGCTCTTAATCATCGCAAGAGCTACAATAATCATTACGATAGCAAAAACATCCATAATCAAATGACGTTTGGTGATTTCAAAAATTCCAATATTAAATAGATGATCAGGAATTGCTGGTACTAAATATTTTCGAGTAAAAAAGATGGCAACAATAGTAGGTATTCCAAAAATTAAGGCTGTTCTAAAATCAACTTCTTTTTGTTTTATTTTTATCAAAACACCTATTAAACTTGAAAAACCGACAACAAATAGTGAATAAGCTGGGGCGGTATCTGATGCATCAATTCCAAAAAGATACACAAATATTGGAACAGTTAAAATAGAACCGCCTGCACCAATTAGCCCTAAAGTTAGCCCAACCATAAGAGCAGCTATATATCCATAAAATTCCAAAATATTAGCTTTGACACTTATCTACACAAGCAATTATCTGAGATAATCGCTGATGTTTTAAATAATAATTACAGTTTTTTCCTTTTCTTTCCGAAAGCAAAACCCCTTTGTTTTTTAAAATACTCAAGTGATGTGATGCCACAGCTTGCTCAATGTTTAACAGTTGGAATATTTCAGTAACACTCATTTTTTTATTTCCATCCAATAGATTGACAATAGCTATTCTAATAGGATGTGCAATAGCTTTGAGCATTTCCGATGCACTTTCGAGCTTGTTTAAATCAATGGCCATATATAAACATCTATATTTGTTAATACAAAGTTATATATAAAAAACTATATATGTAGTTTTTTATTCTTGTTTTTTCAATGAATGATAACTTTTAAATAAATATCTTTATGTTTTAAAACAACTTTATGCTAAAAATTAAGAACTTTATTAATGGAGAATTTGTTGAACCTGTTTCAGGTAATTATCTTGATAATTACGATCCTTCTAAGGGAGAAGTATATTCCTTAATTCCCGATTCTGATGCTACTGATGTAGAATTGGCAGTGAAGGCAGCTAAAGCAGCTTTTCCATCATGGTCGGTAACACCCAAAGAAGAGCGTTATAAAATTATTATGCGTTTGGTCGATTTGATTGAGAAAAATCTGGACATGCTCGCAGCAGCAGAATCTAAAGACAATGGTAAACCTTTAAAATTGGCTCAAACAGTTGATATTCCTAGAGCAGCAAGTAATTTCAGGTTTTATGCAACAGGCATTTTGCATTTTGCTTCAGAATCGCATGCCATGGAAGACCAAGCCATTAATTATACCTTAAGAGAACCTATTGGTGTTTGTGGCTGTATTTCTCCTTGGAATTTACCATTGTATTTGTTTAGTTGGAAAATCGCTCCTGCCTTAGCTGCGGGAAATACGGTAGTAGCAAAACCTTCGGAAGTTACACCAATGACAGCTTATTTACTTTCAAAATTATGTATAGAAGCAGGTTTCCCGAAAGGGGTATTGAACATAGTACATGGCTTGGGGCCAAAAGTAGGAGCAGCTATTACGAATCATCCAGAAATTCCTGTGGTATCTTTTACTGGTGGGACAGTTACAGGTGCAGAAATTATCAGAACGGCAGGACCGATGTTTAAAAAATTATCATTGGAATTGGGAGGAAAAAATCCAAACATTATTTTTGATGATTGCGATTTTGAAAAAGCATTAAAAACTGCGGTACATTCTTCTTTTGCCAATCAAGGGCAAATATGTTTGTGTGGCTCCAGAATTTTTGTACAACGAGGTATTTACCAAAAATTTAAAAATGCCTTTGTAGAAAAAACCAAGCAATTAAAAGTAGGAAACCCCTTAGATGCTTCCACTAATTTAGGAGCGGTAGTTTCTAAATCGCACATGGAAAAAGTGCTTTCCTACATCACTTTAGCTCAGGAAGAAGGCGGAAAAGTGTTAGCAGGAGGAAATCAAGTAACCTTAAGAGGAGAATTTGAAAACGGTTGGTACATCGCTCCAACTATTATTGAAGGACTATCCTTTAATTGCAGAACCAACCAAGAAGAAATTTTTGGTCCAGTAGTAACCATTATGCCTTTCGATACCGAAGAAGAAGTGTTGATGATGGCAAATAGCACAAAATATGGTTTGGCTGCTACTGTTTGGACTGACAATCTAAGTAAAGCACATCGCATTGCCGCAAATTTGCACACCGGAATTGTTTGGGTAAATTGTTGGTTGTTAAGAGATTTGAGAACCCCTTTTGGAGGAGTTAAAAACTCAGGTGTTGGCAGAGAAGGCGGTTTTGAAGCCTTACAATTCTTTACCGAACCCAAAAATGTGTGTATTAAGTTGTGAGAGGGTTTTCGTTATTAAAAACGCTGCTCTCTAAACCAATAGTATTTAAATAATAGTTATAAATTTTACAAAATATATCTACTGGGTCTAATAAAGATGTGGCTGAATGAATTTCGGTGATATTAATTAGTTTACTTGAGTATTTCAATATTTCTATTGTATTAGTTTGTTTTGATATGTACTTTGAATCAAAAGGAGCAGCATTGCTTTCTTTATATTAATGATATAATGTTTGAGTTAACAAAAAAATAGTTTGCCGAAAAATATAAATACCTTTGAACTATTTTTCGTGTTTATTTGTAAAAATGTTTAAAAACATAAATTCATCTTATTTTTTTCTCTTTTTTCTTTTTTTGGCAACTCTTCCTTATTGCTATTTAAGTTTTTTTGCTCAGCCTATTGCCGATGATTTTATTTTTGCCAACTATTTTCAAGAAAATAATTTTTATGAATTACTAAATGTTTCCTATTTTAAAATAAATGGCAGGTATATTTCAAACATTTTAATTTATTTAAATCCAATTTCTTTTAGCAACATTTTAGGTTATAAATTGGTTCCTTTTCTGATGATTATATTATTGATGATAGGAAACAATTTATTGGTTAAAAAAATCTTTTACTTTTTATCTAACACATCTCAATTAATAATATCATTGATGTTAAGCTTACTTTTTCTCCAAAATATGCCAATTATTTCCGAAGGATTATATTGGTATACTGGAGCTATTATTTACCTTGGAGGGATAATTTGTGCTGTATTTTATATTGCGTTTTTTATAAAAATTATTACCGATAGAAATAAAAAAGGTTTATTTGGAAAAATACTGCTTTCAAGTTTACTCTTTTGTGTTTGTGGTTTTAATGAAGTTCTCATGCTAATAATTGTCTTTTTTTTATTTCTAGCAACAATTATTTCATATCTCAATCAAAAGGAAGAAACTAAAGAGATTTTCATTCAATTTCTTTTTTCATTATTATTTGCAGGTATATTAATTTTTTCTCCAGGCAATTTTTCTAGAGAAGCAACCTATGTAAACAATAATAATTTTAGCTACTCATTCGAGTATTCCTTATTGCAAATAGTACGATTTACCGCTTTTTGGGTGTTTTCTTTAGCATTAATTTCTGCATCAATTCTATATTATCCAATTCATCAAAAATGGAAAGAAAAGTCATTGTGGCTCAGTAATTCTTTTTATTTGAAGCCATGGGTTTCTGTTACTATTCTTTTTTCAATTATTTTTATTTGTGTTTTTCCTGCCTATTGGGCTACTGGAATATTAGGACAACATCGAACCTTAAATGTTGCCTATTTTTTCTTTCTATTGATGTGGTTTATCAACCTTTCTATTTGGTTTAATTATTATAAAAAACTTGATAAAATAATCTTATCGAAGAAAATTATTAATGTTTTATCTATTTTATTTTTAGTTGGAATTATGTTTATGGGAAATGGCTACAATGCTTTATCCGATATTTTTTATGGAAAAGCACAACTATTTAATAATCAATTAAATAAAAGAAATGAAATACTGTTTAATGCCATGAAAAACCCTCCACCAAAAATTATTTTATCTCCGATAACTGCTAAACCTAAAACATTATTTGTTTTAGAAATTTCGGAAGATTCAAAGTTTTGGACCAATCAAGCATACAATTCCTTTTTTCGGTTAGATTCTACGGAAATTTATGTGGAATAAAACTATTGAAAAGGGCTGTATTTATTGCCAGTTGGCTTTAAAAACATCTTTTTAAATAATTTAATTGTTATTTTCGTAAAATGGTTTTGTATAAAAATGTTTTAAAAACTCAACTTTTCTTATTTATTTCTCTTTTCTCTTTTTATTGCAATCATTCCATATTGCTATTTAGTCGAACCTTAGCTTTTTATGATTCGACTAATTAATTTTGATTATGGGTTTAGCAATTTATTATACAATCATTTATTTATTACTAGAGGCGAACAGCAAAAAAATAGATTTGAATTTTTTATTGAAAGAATTAAAAGTTCGCCTAAATGGTTACATAAAATTAAAAAACAAGCTAAAGTATTAAAAATGCCATTAAATCAAATGATAAGAGAAAATGCCATTTGATAGTTACTTAAATATTTGTAAAATCAAACAAGCATTACGATAAAGATAATCCACTAGCAGTAATTGTTGATTTTTCTTGATAATCTTCATAATCTGTATTAATGTCCCATAAATTATGACTAGTGTTATTTGCAATATTTTCTGCAGCTAAATATCCCATTAAAATAGAATGGTCTTGATTGTTGTACTTAAAAGCACCGTAACGTCCAATAACACTTAAATTTTTTATGGTAGTCAAATAATCCTCAATAGGTTTTAAACGATCTTTGTATCCTATAGAATAAACAGGATAACAGCTTTTTATTCGGCGAACATAACCAGCAGAAATAGTTTCATTCTTGATTAAACCTGTAATTCGTAATTCTTTTTTTGCTCGTTCAATCAAGGGTTCATCAACTTCTGTCCACAAGTCATCTTTATCATAACACCAATATTCTAACACCACAATAGTTTCTTTTTGGTTGCAATTAATTTCTGAAACCCAATTGCTAAAGTTGGTAATTCTACCTGTTAACACATCAGAAGAATGAATATACAGCCAGTTGTCTGGAAACAAATGCTGACCATCAACTTTTAGATACACCAAAATAGTATTTCTGAATTTTAAAGAAAAAGCTAATTGTTTGATGTTTTCTGGTACTTCAGGAAGACGAGTAACCATTTGTGTTAATGGCATTGAAGAAACAATATGGTCGTACGATTCAATTTTTCCATTTTCTAATTCTATACTTGTTGCAACATTATTTTCGGTAATTACTCTTTTAACAGAGGTATTTAAATGTACGGTTCCATTGTGTTCAGACACGTATTTTGCCATTCGTTCATAAACCATTCCTGTGCCATGTATAGGGTAGGCAAATTGGTCAACTAATGTTTTGTGTTTGTTGTTTTTGTTGGATTTAAACGCACCAATTACAGCTTCCCAAAGCGATAATTTTTTAATGCGTTGAGCAGCAAAATCAGCATCTAATTCTTTACAAGAAATACCCCATAATTTTTCGGAATAGGTTTTGAAAAAAATAGAAAACAGCTGATATCCAAAACGATTGGTTACCCAGTTTTCAAAAGTTCCATCCAATTTTGTGGGAGATATTTTTTCTTTAAAAAATGAAAATAAACAAACTGTAGCGGTACCAATGCCTAATTTAAAAAGTGCATCAAAAGGTTTTAATGGGTAATAATAAAATCTATTTTTATAATAGATTCTTGTTAAACGATCAACCATTTTATAATCTTTGCCCACCACCTCTAACCATAATTTGTTGATACGAGTATCGTTACTAAAAAATCGGTGTGGACCTAAATCAATGTGTTGATTCCATAAATTGATGGTTTTTGCCATACCACCAACTTGGTTAGCTGTTTCGTACAAATCTACTTTTACGCCTATTTTGGCTAATTGATAAGCTGCAGTTACCCCAGCAGGACCAGCACCAATTATTGCAGCTTTTTTATGATACATTCTATTTTACTTTTCTTCGCACAAATATAGTAAAGCTCTTTAACTTTAAATATTTAGATTTGTATCCTAACATTTTATAATTCAAATTATGAATTCATTGTTTTCAAAGGTTAATTTAAAAGATTCATTTTTATTTATACTTATATTAATTTCACTCATTTCTCCAGCTTTTTTTAATGGATATCCAATAGTTACATCGGATACAGGGACATATATAGCAAGCGGATTTGAAAATTTCATTCCTGAAGACAGGCCAATATTTTATGGATTGATGGTTAGGCATTTAAGTCTTAATGACTCGTTATGGTTTGTAGTCATTTTTCAAGCTTTAATACTATCATATTTAATAGTTCGGGTAATAAATATTTATTTACCTCATAAAATTTCTATGCTAAATAGTTTATTTATTATTTTAGGATTAGCATATTTTACTAGTGTTGGGTGGGTTACTAGTCAAATAATGGCAGACGTGTTCACTCCTTTGGGTATATTATGTATGGTTATATTAATTAGGAAAACTAACTTAAGTATTCTGGAGATTGTATTTAATATTATTATTTTAGTTTATTCTACAATATCACATAATTCTCATATGATTACAAATACTTTAGTGATAGTTTTTGTTTTTATTTTCTATAAATTTTCAAAGGATAATATTAAATTAGTCATAAACAAAACAAGGATTTATGTAATAATATTGGCAGTTTTTTCAACTTGGATAATTGTTCCTACTGCTAATTATTTAATTTCAAATGAATTTAAACTATCTGGTTCAGCTCATGCTTTTATAACTGCAAAGATGATAGAAGATGGGATAATGGGAGAGTTTTTAAATGAATATTGTGAAAAGCAATCAACGGAACTCAAGATACCTGGAAAATATATTATTTACGATGCATCATCATTAAAGTGTTGGGACATAAAAGATTTTAGCCAAAAAGATTCTGCTAATCTTCAAATATGGTCGTTTCTAAATGGCGTTAATCAGCAATTTATTATTTTGCCTACAAAAAATAATTGGATTAGAATACAGGCGGTTCATAGTAATAAATTTTTGAGTGTTATTTATTTAGAAAATGAATGGAAAGTAATACAAAATAAAATTAAATCGGATTCAACATCTTTATTTAAACTAATAAAGAAAGATGGTAATTCCTATTCTTTATATTCAGCATCTTCAAAAAAATACCTTGGTATAGTAAATAAAGAAATAATTGATGGCGATTGTTTGAAGCTTTCAGATAGTTCTAATTTAAGTGGCTTTAATTTTAAGTTTTTTCCAGTTCAAGAATGTAAGCTTTGTCTTTTTAGGAACAAAATGCCAAATAACACAATTTCTTTTTTATGGGATTACGAAAGCCCATTTTATAAGGAAGGAGGGTTTAAAGGTACTGAAATTGGTTACTCGAAGCTAATAATAGAATCTTTTACTTCTTATAATTATTTTATTTCGTTTATTAGTAAAGGGATTATAGGAAGTATAAGGCTACTTGTTAATAATGATATAGGTGATGGAGTGCAAATTTATAGAGAGGCATCCTCTCCATTTATGGCAATTTCGAAGCACTTACCAAATGAAACAAATGCATATTTGAATTCACGTCAAAATAGAGGTATTAACTTTGCTGATATTAACAAGAGATGGAGTTTTATTCTTTTCTTAAGTGCAATAATAGTATTTTTCGCTTTATTTAGTTTAAACTACAAAAAGAATAATCCAGAAATATTTGTTCTAGTTGTTCTTTTTACATTAGGGGTTTCTCTAAATGCTTTTACAAATGGAACATTTGCTAATGTAATTAGCAGACTTCAAAGTAGAATATCATGGTTAATTGTTTTTGCTGCTATAATAATTGTAATAAATTTATTATATGATAACAATTTAAAACAAAGGATTATTGAATTTTTTAAGAAGCAATGAAGTATTTGATAGGTACGTTTTTTTTCATAAAATGTAATTGAAAAAAATTAGTTAATGCGTTATAATCTATTAATGTGCTACAATAAAATAATGTACTGACCATAAACCAATTGATTTGTTGCAAATAAATACCGATACAGAATACCAAGAAGATGGAAAAATTAAAGACGTATTGGCACAATGATTAAAAATTTGAAAATAATTAACAAATTATCCTTTTTAGCATTATGTATAGTGCTATTTTCTATTATGTTTTGGTTGTTTTTTAACCTATCTGTTGATGTTATAAAATGGGATGTTTTTGGTTATTATATGTATTTACCAGCTTTTTTCATTCATAATGATTTAGGATTAAGAAATTTAGATTGGTTGAATGAGATAGTTGGAATTTATAACAATACAGGAACTTTATATCAGTTCGCTCCATCACCTCTAGGTTACAATGTAAATCAGTATTCAATGGGAATGGCATTTTTATATTTTCCTTTCTTTTTGCTTGGACATGCATATGCATTAATTTCAGATTATCCCATAGATGGGTTTTCTTTTCCTTATCAACTGGCCATATATTCAGGTGGTATATTTTATTTAGTATTAGGATTAATTTATTTAAGGAAAATTTTGTTGTATTTTTTTACAGACAAAGTTGCTGCTATTGTCTTACTTGTTTTATGTTTGGGAACCAATTATTTTCAAATACAAGTTCAAAGCAATGTTATGCCTCATAATTTTTTATTTGCTTTTTACGCTATACTTATTTGGATAACAATAAAATGGCATGAGGAAATCAACTTTACTAACTCTATCTTTTTAGGACTAATAATAGGTGTTATTATTTTGGCTAGACCAACAGAAATAGTTTGTGTTTTTATCCCTTTATTTTATGGTATAATTTCTTTTAAAGACTTAAAAAACAAAATTAGTATCTTTTATAAAAAGAGGAAGTATATTTCAATAACAATCGTTACAGTATTTTTTATTGGACTTCCTCAATTAATTTATTGGAAGACTTTCGCAGGTAGTTTCATTTATTATAGTTACATAAACAATGGCGAAGGGCTAGACTTGTTATCCCCTAACTTTTTTAACGTACTTTTTAGTTTTAGAAAAGGGTGGCTTATATACACTCCGCTAATGTTGTTCTCAATTTTGGGGTTTTATTTTGTTTTTAAGAATTATCGCCAATTATTTTTTTCATTGATTTTATTTTTTATAGTTAATTTATATTTTATATCTTCATGGAGTAACTGGTGGTACGCAAGTAGTTTTGGTCAACGCTCCTTAATGCAATCTTATGCAGTTATGGCTATTCCATTAGGAGCTTTTATAACAGGAATCTTGAAGAAGAATCAATTCTTTAGGGTTACCTCTTGGCTTTTAATATTGAGTTTTGTGTTGCTCAATTTGTTTCAAACATGGCAAATAAGTGTAGGAATAATTGATGGTTCCCGAATGACTAAAGCTTATTATTTCTCAGTTTTTGGGCAAACGACAAAACAATCTTCAGTTCAAGAAAAACTTTTACTAGTCAATAGAACCACTACAGATACAGAAATATTCGAGCATCAGGAAGATTATCAGTTAGCATTTTCAGAAGTACTGAATTTTGAGAATAAAATTGATGAAGGAATAAATAATGATAATGCTTATTCTGGGGAAAAGGTATTTATATTAAATAAAGAACATCCATTTTCAACAAAAATATCAAAAACATTTACAGAACTTACTAAAGGAAAAGATCATGTATGGATTAAAATTAGTCTTTGGGTTTATCCTTCGAGCAATTGGAAAGCCAGTAAATTGTCGTTGATAGCAACATTTGAATATAAATGGAAATCATATAAATATCGTGGAATTAATAGTGAAGGGTTGGAAAATATAATCCCTAACCAATGGAATAAAATTGAAATGGATTACCTTACGCCAGAACCAAGAACCGTTGAAGATATTTTTTCTACTTATGCCTGGCTTAGGGGAGATGAAGAAATCCTGATAGATGACTTAAAAATAGAAGTTTTTAAAAGAAAATATTAATCGAATCTTGCCATGATATTATTCCAAAAAATAAAAAGCATTAATTCTGATATTATTTTTATCTTGTTATTTTTAATTTTTGCTTTGTTTTATTACGATTCAGTATTAGAAAAAGGTCCATTAAATAATCATATTTGGAGACAAACGGATTGCTTATCATTAACACGAAACTATGCTGAGGGTGCAAATTTCTTAGAACCAGAAATGGATATTCAATTTGGGGATAGTTTTACTTCTGGAAAATCTGCAGGAGAATTCCCTTTATTGTATTATATAGTAGGTAAAATATGGAATATAACTGGGGTATCTTATCTTGTCTATCGGTTATTTTACCCCCTTATTTTGTTAGGAGGTCTTTTTGCTCTATACAAGTCATTAAAACTTCTATTAAAAGATAACTTTTGGGCAACCACACTAACTTTTTTATTATTTACCTCTCCTGTTTTTGCTGTTTTTGGAGTTAGTTTTTTAACAGATGCTCCAGCTTTTTCATTTGTATTAATGGCACTTTTTTTTCTGTTAAAATATGGTATTGATAAAAAAACATCTTTGCTTTATTTATCTATGGGATTATTTGCATTAGCTGGTTTATTAAAGGTTTCTACTTTAATAGCCTTTATTTTTGTTTGTTTTATATTTTTTATCGAAGTGTTTTTCCGTATTAAAACTTTAGGAAACAACAAATTATTTAAAGGAGGAATTCATGAATGGATATGTATAATTTTTGTTTTTTTATCTCTTTTTTCATGGTATTATTATGCTAGTTATTATAATGATATACATGGCTTTAAGTATACTTTTAATGGTATTTATCCGATATGGTTAGTTAAAAAAGAAGAATTAGAGTCATTAATCAATGGGTTAAAAAATTACACTAGTGTTGTATTTTTTAGTAGGTCAATATTATACTTATTATTGTTTGTAGGAGTTTTTAATTTATTTCTAAAGAATAAAATACCACTTATTGCGTATTTTTCAAACATAATAATTACTCTTGGTTGTATCATCTATTTTGTTTTATGGACACCTCTTTTGGGAGTCCATGATTACTACTTTGTAGCATTTTTAATTATTTTTGTTGGCGTACTAATTCCCTTTATTTGGTTTATTAAAGACAAACACAATTCTATTTTTAAAAATAGTAAGGTTAAAACAATTTTTTCATTGTTTTTAGTATTTAATTTTCTTTATTGTTTAAGTGTTGTTAAATTAAAAACTTTAGCACAAGAAGGTAATTTTATTATGGTTGGGAATCATTCATTTGTAAAGGAGTTAAGGCGGGTAAATTGGGACGTGCAAAGTAATTGGTATCGTTTTGAAAGAATGAGACCGTATATAAGAGAGATTGGCATTAAAGAGAACGATAAAATCATTTCTTTACCAGATTTTTCATTTAATACTTCACTCTATTTAGTTGGACAAAAAGGGTGGACAAATTTTTCAAATTATAATAAAAAAGAAGACATCGAAAATCTAATTGATAAGGGAGCAAAATATTTATTTATTTCTAATCCAGAGTTACTATCAAAAGAATTTCTCCATTCATTTTTAATTAATAAGGTGGGTAGTTTTGAAGGAATAGAGATTTTTAAATTAACAGAAGATGAAGATATTAATGAAAGCAACTAATCAACTTTTTTTAATTACTACATTATGTTTATTAATCCTTTCTTCATGTGGCAATATAAGTGGTTTAGAGAAATATAATGGTGAGCAAGTTTGTTTAAAAAGTGTAGAAGGTAAATTTCTTTCTGAAAGAAGAAATGAAAATAATAATATTAAAATAGTTGGAGAAAACCCAAATGAATGGGAAACTTTTATTATTGAAAGAAAAGAAAACGGAGTCGTAAACATAAAAACTAAAGATGGGTTTTATATTAGTTTTAATAACAATGATTCAACACTTGTTGCTTTTGCATCAGAACCTTCTTATACAGAATCGTTTATTTTAAAGCCCTATAAAGAATATTATAGTTTGAATTCTGTTTCTGGAAAACCCTTTTCAGTTGATGATGAATTCAAATTAAGAGTGGCTGTGGAAGGAGATTTATTTTTATTTAAATTTATACCTATACCCATTACATCAAAGTCTGTAATCCACTTAGGTGATATTAATTTTTTAAGATTTTTTTTACAACTAATTGCCTTTTTAATCATTATCTTTTTGATATACAAGTGCCTCCTAAAAGATAAGTTTAAAAATACTCTTTCAATATATGTTTATTTTATTATTTGTTTTACTTGGGGCTATGCTATTGTGCATAATGAGAACTGGAAAACCGATAATGTAATAACCAATGATTCAATAATTTATTA
>Ga0210044_10002986_pt1 | contig 24476 bp, 23 predicted proteins | sample CryGey13umfilter_2_FD_183959 | JGI IMG/M metagenome (GOLD analysis project Ga0210044, IMG submission 183959) | Groundwater microbial communities from aquifer in Utah, USA - Crystal Geyser 4/9/14 3 um filter (SPAdes) (version 2) | ecosystem: Environmental > Aquatic > Deep subsurface >... | reverse complement strand
CCGCCGCTCGACCAGCACGGTCACCGTCTTCTGCATCTTGTCGCTGACCACGCGGCCGGTCAGGACGCGGGTCGCCTTCTGCTCCGTCATTTCGCCACCTCGCGCTCCCGCTGGATCGTTTTCACCCTTGCGATGTCCCTGCGCACCCTGGAAAGCTGGCTCGTATTGGAGAGTTGCTGGGTCGCAAGCTGCATGCGCAGCGAAAACTGTTCCTTCACGAGGTCCAGCAGCTCCTTGTTCAACCCCTCGGCATCCTTGGCCCTGAGATCTTTCGCTTTCATGGTCAGCCCACTTGTCTCGAAACCAGGGTGGTGGAAATCGGCAGCTTTGCCGCGGCGAGCGCAAAGGCTTCGCGCGCGAGCGCTTCATCCACTCCGTCCATCTCGTAGAGGATCTTGCCGGGCTGGATCGGCGCGACCCAGAACTCGGGATTGCCCTTGCCGTTGCCCATGCGCACCTCGGCCGGCTTCTTCGAAACCGGCTTGTCTGGAAAGATGCGGATCCAGATGCGCCCGCCGCGCTTGATGTGGCGCGTCATCGCCCGGCGGGCAGCCTCGATCTGGCGGGCGGTGAGGAAGCCGCGCTCCGTCGCCTTGAGGCCGAACTCGCCGAAGCTCACCTTGGCACCCCGCTGTGCGAGGCCCTTGTTGCGCCCCTTCTGGACCTTACGGTACTTTGTTTTCGCCGGTTGCAGCATCGTTGGCTCCTGACTTCTTCACTCGTTTCGCCGCGGGCTTCGCGGGCGCGGCAGCCACGCTCTCGCCAGCCCCGGCGGCGGCCTCTGTCGCGGGTTTCGCTGCCGTCTTGCGGACGCGCCGCACCGCCGGCTTCGCGCCCGCAGGCACCGGTGCTTCCGCGCCCGCCGCCGCGGCCTGGCCTTCGGCGCTCACCGCCGGTGCCGGCCTGGGCACACGCGGAGGCGCCTTGCGGACTTTCCTCGCCGGCTCGGCTTCCACCGCCGTCTCGGCGACGCCGGCCGGCTGCTCGGTCTTGCCCATCACCTCGCCCTTGAACACCCAGACCTTGATGCCGATCACGCCGTAGCTGGTCTTGGCCTCGGAGAACCCGTAGTCGATGTCTGCGCGCAGGGTATGCAGCGGCACACGGCCTTCCCGATACCACTCGGTGCGGGCGATCTCGGCACCGTTCAGCCTGCCCGCGCTCATGATCTTGATCCCCTGCGCTCCCAGGCGCACCGCATTCTGCATCGCGCGCTTCATCGCGCGGCGGAACATGATGCGCTTTTCGAGCTGCTGGGCGATCGAATCGGCGATGAGCTGCGCGTCCAGCTCGGGCTTGCGCACCTCTTCGATGCTGACATGCACGGGCACCTTCAGGATGCGCTGGAGATCGACCTTCAGATGCTCGATCTCCTCCCCCTTCTTGCCGATCACCACACCGGGGCGCGCACTGAACACCGTGATGCGCGCGTTCTTGGCCGGACGCTCGATCACCACCCGGCTCACGGAAGCGTGCGCGAGCCGCTTCTTCAGGTAATCGCGGACCTGGATGTCCTCATTGAGCATCTTGGCAAACTGCTTGCTGTTGGCATACCAGCGCGAGGACCAGTTGCGGTTCGCAGCGAGCCGGAAGCCGGTCGGATGAATCTTCTGTCCCATCAATGCTCCTTACTTCCTGGCCGGCTTGCTTGCCGGCTGGTCACCGACCGACACATACACGTGGCAGCTCGGCTTCTGGATGCGGAACCCGCGGCCCTTGGCACGCGGCATGAACCGTCTGAGGAACGTGCCGCGCTCGACGTGGATGCGGGTCACCCGCAACGTATCGATGTCCGCGCCGTCGTTGTGCTCGGCGTTCGCGATCGCCGACTCCAGCACCTTGCGGATGATTTTCGCGCCCTTCTGGGGACTGAACGCAAGGACGCTCAGGGCCTGGTCGACCGGCTTGCCGCGGATCAGGTCGGCGACGAGCCGGCCCTTCTGCGCGGAAAGCCGCACTCCTCTCAAACTTGCATTGGTTTCCATCGGCATCCCTTACTTCTTGCCCCTCTTGACCGGCACCACGGCCTTCTTCCCCGACGTATGCCCCTTGAACGTCCTCGTCAGGGCGAACTCGCCGAGCTTGTGGCCAACCATGTTCTCCGACACGTACACCGGAATATGCTGCTTTCCGTTATGAACGGCGATCGTCATGCCGACAAACTCGGGCAGGACCGTGGAGCGGCGCGACCAGGTCTTGATCGGCCGCTTGTCCCCGGTTGCCCGTGCCGCATCCACCTTTTTCGTCAGGTGAGAATCGACGAAAGGACCCTTCTTGACTGAACGTCCCATGCTTGGCCTCTGGCTGTCTTACTTCTTGTGCCGACGCTGGACGATCATGCTGGCGGTGCGCTTGTTCTTGCGCGTCCGATAGCCCTTCGTCCACTGTCCCCACGGCGTGCGCGGCCCGCCTGCAGCGGCGGTGCGGCCCTCACCGCCCCCGTGCGGGTGATCGACCGGGTTCATCGCCACACCGCGCACGGTCGGCCGGATGCCGCGCCAGCGCTTGGCGCCGGCCTTCCCGATCGAACGAAGGTTGTTTTCTTCGTTACCCACTTCTCCGATCGTCGCCCGGCACTCCACATGCACCCTGCGCACCTCGCCCGAACGCAGCCGCAGCTGCGCATAGCTGCCCTCGCGCGCCAGCAACTGAACCGCGGCACCCGCCGAGCGCGCGAGCTGCGCTCCCTTGCCCGGAATCATTTCGACGCAATGCACCGTGGAGCCGACCGGGATGTGACGCAGTGCCTTGGCATTGCCGGGCTTGATCGGCGCATCGACACCGCTCATCACCTGCGCACCGGCCGCCAGGCCCTTGGCCGCGATGATATAGCGGCGCTCGCCGTCCGCGTAGACGAGCAGGGCGACATGGGCACTGCGGTTCGGGTCGTACTCGATCCGCTCGACCCGGGCGGGGATGCCGTCCTTGTCGCGCCGGAAGTCGATCAGGCGATACATCTGCTTGTGGCCGCCGCCCTGATGCCGGGTGGTGATATGGCCATGCTGATTGCGGCCGGCCTTGCGAGGTTTCCATTCGATGAGTGCGGCGTGCGGGCGGCCCTTGTGCAGATCGCGATTCACCACTTTCACCACGGCCCGCCGGCCGGCCGATGTCGGCTTGACTTTGACCAGAGCCATCAGACGGTGCCTCCCTCGACGAAATTGATCTCCTGCCCGGGCGCGAGGCACACGAAGGCCTTCTTCACGTCGCTGCGCCGGCCACGGCCCTTGGCGGTGCGCTTGACCTTGCCCTTCAAATTCGAAACCTGCACCGACTCGACCTGGACCTTGAACAGCAGCTCGACCGCCGCTTTCACCTCGGGCTTGGTCGCGTCTGGCGTGACCGCGAAGATCACCTGCCGGTTCTTGTCGGCGATGCGGGTCGCCTTCTCCGAGATCTGGGGCGCGAGCAGCACTTTCATCAGACGTTCTTCGCTGAACCGGCTCATGCCAGCATCTCCTCGAACTTGGCCACGGCACCGCGCGTCATCACGACTCGCGGATAGCCGACGAGCGAGTAGGGATCGGCCTGATGAACCCGGAGCACGAGCACGTTGGGCAGGTTGCGTGCAGAAAGATAAAGATTCTCGTCGAACCGATCCACGATCAGCAGCACCGAATCGAGCCCCATGCCCTTCAGCTTCTGCACCAGGAGTTTCGTCTTCGGCGCCTCGATGCCGAACTTGTCGACGACCGCGAGGCGATCCTCGCGCGCGAGCTGCGAGAGGATCGCGGCGATGCCGGCCCGGTACATCTTGCGGTTGACCTTCTGCCCAAAATTCTCCTCGGGAAGATTCGGGAAAATCTTGCCGCCCCCGCGCCACAGCGGGCTCGATGCCCGTCCGGCGCGGGCCCGGCCGGTCCCCTTCTGCCGCCACGGTTTGTGGGTGCTCTTGTTGACCTCGCTTCGCCCCTTCTGCTTGCGTGTGCCCTGGCGGCCGTTGGCCTGAAACGCCACCACCAGTTGATGCACCAGGGATTCGTTGTAGGCCCGGCCGAAGAGCGCATCCGAGGCCTGCACAGTCGAAGCCGGCTGGCCTTGATCGTCGATGAGCTTCAGTTCCATTCAAGCCCCCGCTTTCACGGCCGGTCGCACGACGACGTCGGCGCCCTTGTGGCCGGGTACCGCACCCTTGACCAGCAGCAACTGACGCGCTTCATCCACGCGCACGACCTCGAGATTGAGCTCCGTGCGCCGGACATCTCCGAGGTGACCGGGCAGCTTCTTGCCCGGAAACACGCGACCCGGATCCTGTGCCATCGAGATCGAGCCGGGCGTGTTGTGGGAACGCGAGTTGCCGTGCGAAGCGCGGTTCGAGCTGAAGTTGTGGCGCTTGATGACGCCAGCGAAGCCCTTGCCGAGAGAAGTGCCCGTGACATCCACCTTCTGGCCCGGCTTGAACAGGTTCGCGGCGATCACATCGCCCGCCTTCAGCGCGGCGAGTTCCTCGGGGCTGACGTGAAACTCGCGCAGGACGTGACCGGCTTCGACGCCGGCCTTCGACAGGTGCCCGGCGAGCGGCTTGCCGACCCGGCTCGCGCGCCGCTTGCCGAAAGCGACCTGGATGGCGGCATAGCCGTCCCGCTCCGGCGTCTTGATCTGGGTGACGCGATTGTTCGACACATCGAGCACAGTCACCGGGACGCTTGCGCCGCCGTCGGTGAAGATGCGTGTCATGCCGAGCTTGCGCCCGACAAGTCCTAGACTCATTTTCTCGTTCCCTCCTAGGAGGTGCCGACTGCGATGGGTCGGCCGGTTAAAACTTTGCGGCCATGGCCGCCTGAATCGATCGGGAGCCGGAAGCCGCTCCGCTCCTACTGCAGCTTGATCTCCACATCGACCCCCGCCGGGAGATCGAGCTTCATCAGCGCATCGACCGTCTTGTCGGTCGGATCGATGATGTCCATCAGGCGAAGGTGAGTACGAATTTCGAACTGGTCACGCGACGTCTTGTTGACGTGCGGCGAGCGCAGCAGATCGAAACGCTCGATCCGGGTCGGCAGCGGAACCGGCCCGCGGACCACCGCGCCCGTGCGCTTGGCGGTGTCCACGATATCGAGCGCCGACTGATCGATCAGGCGGTAGTCGAACGCCTTGAGCCGGATACGGATTTTCTGGCTTTGCATGATTTCGGTACTGGTTGAGTGTTGAGCCGTGCGCCCCTACTCGATGATCTTTGCCACGACGCCGGCGCCCACGGTGCGGCCGCCCTCGCGGATGGCGAAGCGCAGCCCCTCTTCCATCGCAATGGGCGCAATGAGCTTGACCTGCATCGTGATGTTGTCCCCCGGCATCACCATCTCCGTGCCCGAGGGCAGCTCGATGGAGCCGGTCACGTCGGTGGTGCGAAAGTAGAATTGCGGCCGGTAGCCGTTGAAAAACGGCGTGTGCCGCCCGCCTTCCTCCTTGCCCAGCACATAGACCTCGGCATGAAAGTGCGTGTGCGGGGTGATCGTGCCGGGTTTCGCCAGCACCTGACCCCGCTCGACCTCTTCCCGCTTGGTACCACGCAGCAACACCCCGACATTGTCGCCCGCCTGCCCCTGGTCAAGCAGCTTCCTGAACATCTCCACCCCGGTGCAGACGGTCTTGCTGGTGGGCCGAATGCCGACAATCTCGACTTCGTCCCCAACCTTCACCACCCCGCGCTCGACCCGCCCGGTGACCACCGTGCCCCGACCGGAGATCGAGAAGACGTCTTCGATGGGCATCAGGAAGGGCTGGTCGATGGCACGCTCGGGCGTCGGGATGTAGGCATCGAGCGCCTCGGCCAGCTTCCAGATGGAACCCTCCCCAAGCTCGCCCGCATCGCCTTCCAGCGCCTTGAGCGCCGAGCCGGTCACGATCGGAATGTCGTCACCGGGAAAATCGTACTTGCTCAGCAGCTCGCGCACTTCCATCTCGACGAGCTCGAGCAGCTCCTTGTCATCGACCATGTCGGCCTTGTTCAGATACACGATGATGTAGGGCACCCCCACCTGACGAGCCAGCAGGATGTGCTCGCGCGTCTGCGGCATCGGACCGTCGGCCGCAGATACCACCAGGATCGCTCCGTCCATCTGCGCCGCCCCCGTGATCATGTTCTTCACATAGTCGGCATGCCCAGGACAGTCAACGTGCGCATAGTGCCGGTGCTCGGTCTCGTATTCGACGTGCGCCGTGTTGATCGTGATGCCGCGCGCCTTCTCCTCCGGCGCATTGTCAATCTGATCGTAGGCCTTCACCTCCCCACCGTACTTCCTCGACAACACCAGCGTCATGGCCGCCGTCAGCGTCGTCTTGCCATGATCCACGTGACCAATCGTGCCCACATTCACATGCGGCTTCTTGCGCTCATACCTGGCTTTGGACATGTCGGATGTCTCCCGTCACTTCTTGTTGATCACCGCCTCGGCGACGCTCTTGGGCGCCTCGGCATAATGCTTGAATTCCATGGTGTACGTGGCGCGCCCCTGGCTCAGGGATCGAAGCTGGGTCGAATAGCCGAACATCTCGGCGAGCGGCACCTCAGCCTTGATCACCTTGATTCCCGCCGCCTGGTCTTCCATTCCATGCACGATTCCCCGGCGCCCGGACAGATCCCCCATGACGTTGCCCATGAACTCCTCGGGGGTTTCGACCTCGACCGCCATCATCGGCTCCAGAAGGACCGGGGAGGCCTTGTGCATCGCGTCCTTGAAGGCCATGGAGCCGGCCATCTTGAAGGCGTTCTCGTTCGAATCGACCTCATGGTACGAGCCGTCGAACAGCGTCACCTTGACATCCACGACCGGAAATCCGGCCAGCACGCCGTTCGAGAGCGCACCGACGACACCCTTGTTGACCGCAGGGATGTACTCGCGCGGCACCGACCCGCCCTTGATCGCATCGACGAACTCGAACCCCTTCCCGGCCTCGTTCGGCTCGACCTTGATCCACACATGCCCGTACTGGCCGCGGCCGCCGGTCTGCTTGATGAACTTGCCTTCCTGCTCGACCGCCTTGCGAATCGCCTCGCGGTAGGCCACCTGGGGCGCACCGACGTTCGCCTCGACATTGAATTCGCGGCGCATGCGGTCGACGATGATCTCCAGGTGCAGCTCGCCCATGCCCGAGATGATGGTCTGCCCGGATTCCTCGTCGCTGCGCACGCGGAAGGACGGATCCTCCTGCGCCAACCGGTTGAGGGCGACCCCCATCTTCTCCTGGTCGGCCTTGGTCTTGGGTTCGACCGCAACATGGATCACCGGCTCGGGGAACTCGATCTTCTCGAGCGTGATCGGCGCCGCCGGATCGCACAGGGTATCGCCGGTGGTCACGTCCTTCATCCCGACGACCGCAGCGATGTCGCCCGCCCACAGTTCCTTGAGTTCCTCGCGCTGGTTGGCATGCATCTGCAGAAGACGGCCGATGCGTTCCTTGCGGTCCTTGATCGGGTTATAGACCTGATCGCCCGAGTTCAGGACACCGGAATAGACACGAATGAAGGTGAGCTGGCCGACGTAGGGATCGGTCATGATCTTGAACGCCAGCGCGGACAGCTTCTCGTCGTCGGCGGCCCGGCGCCCGTCCGCTTCGCCCCCTTCGGCGTGCCCCTTGACCGGCGGGATGTCGACCGGCGAGGGCAGGAAGTCGATCACCGCATCGAGCATCGCCTGCACGCCCTTGTTCTTGAAAGCCGAGCCGCACAGCATCGGCACGATCTCGCTGGCGAGCGTGCGCGCGCGGATTCCGCGCTTGATGTCGGCTTCCGAAAGCGTGCCTTCCTCGAGGTACCGGTTCATCAGTTCCTCGTTCGCCTCCGCTGCGGCCTCGATCATCTTCTCGCGCCACTCGCGCGCCTTCGACACCAGTTCGGCGGGAATCTCGCGCATTTCGAATTTCATGCCCTGGGTGGCATCGTCCCAGTAGATCGCCTTCATGGTGACGAGGTCGACGAGCCCCTGAAACCTGTCTTCCGCACCGATGGGAATCTGGATCGGCACCGGGTTGGCCTTGAGCCGGCCGCGCATCTGCTCGTAGACCTTGAAGTAGTCCGCGCCTTGGCGATCCATCTTGTTGACGAAGGCGAGCCGCGGAACCTTGTACTTGTTGGCCTGCCGCCAGACGGTTTCGGACTGCGGCTGCACGCCGCCGACGGCGCAATAGACCATGCAGGCACCGTCGAGCACGCGCATCGAGCGCTCGACCTCGATGGTGAAATCCACGTGCCCGGGCGTGTCGATGATGTTGATGCGGTGCTCGGGGTATTTCCCGTCCATGCCCTTCCAGAAACAGGTCGTGGCGGCCGAGGTGATCGTGATGCCGCGCTCGCGTTCCTGCTCCATCCAGTCCATGACGGCGGCACCGTCATGCACTTCGCCGATCTTGTGCGAAACGCCGGTGTAGAAAAGGATGCGCTCCGTCGTCGTCGTCTTTCCGGCGTCGATATGCGCGGAAATGCCGATGTTGCGGTAGCGATCGATCGGGGTCGTGCGTGCCACGTTGTCAGAACCTGTCTAGTCGATCCTCGGCCGCAGTGCCAGGGCGCTGCCGCCGAACCTTCCGCGCCGCACGGTCGTGCGGCGGCCGTTCAGAACCGGTAGTGCGAGAACGCCTTGTTCGCCTCCGCCATGCGGTGAATCTCTTCGCGCTTCTTGATCGCACCGCCCCTGCCTTCGGCCGCTTCCATGAGTTCGCCCGCAAGGCGCATGCCCATGGATTTCTCGCTGCGTTTGCGTGCCGCCTCGCGGATCCAGCGCATCGCAAGCGCCGCACGGCGCACCGGGCGCACTTCCACCGGCACCTGGTAGTTGGCCCCACCCACGCGCCGGCTCTTCACCTCGACCACCGGCTTGACGTTGCCGACCGCCTGAAGGAACACATCCAGCGGCTCCTTGCCGCTCTTGCTCTTGATCTGGCCCAGGGCCCCGTAGACGATGCGCTCGGCGACCGACTTCTTGCCCCGCGTCATGATGACATTCATGAACTTCGAGACATCGACGCTGCCGAATTTCGGATCCGGCAGGATTTCGCGTTTGGGAACTTCTCTGCGACGTGGCATGGCGACCTCGAATCAGGCTTTCTTCGCGCGCTTGGCGCCGTACTTGGAACGGCGCTGCTTGCGGTCCTTGACACCCTGGGTGTCGAGGCTGCCGCGCACGATGTGGTAGCGCACCCCCGGCAGGTCCTTGACGCGCCCGCCGCGGATCAGCACCACCGAGTGCTCCTGGAGATTATGACCCTCGCCGCCGATGTACGAGATCACCTCGAAGCCGTTGGTCAGCCGCACCTTCGCGACCTTGCGCAAGGCCGAGTTCGGCTTCTTCGGAGTCGTGGTGTAGACGCGGGTGCAGACCCCGCGCTTCTGGGGGCAGGATTGCATCGCCGGCACCTTGCTCTTGGCGCGCGGCGCCCGGCGCGGCTTGCGCACGAGCTGATTGATTGTTGGCATGTTCCGAATATCCCAAAAAGCCGAGGCGGGCCTCCCACCAAAGGACCGCCTCGGGTCGTTGATACCGGTGGCGCCGCGCTGCGATTGGCCCGGCGCTAAAAAGACGGCGGATTATAGGGGCCCTGTTGCAGAGCGTCAACTGGCTTGCACGTTTTCTCCCGCCGGCACATCGAACGGCTCGGCCTCCGGTTCCTCCGCGACCAGCGGACGCCCGGTGGCGACGTCTTCGCCCGCCTCCTGCATCTTGCGCACGCGATGGTAGGCGAGACCGGTGCCCGCCGGAATCAGACGGCCGACGATGACGTTTTCCTTGAGCCCTCTGAGTTCGTCGCGCTTGCCCATGATGGCCGCCTCGGTCAGCACGCGTGTGGTCTCCTGGAACGAGGCCGCCGAGATGAACGAATCGGTCGACAGGCTGGCCTTCGTGATCCCGAGCAGCACGTGTTCGTACTGTGCGGCACGCTTGCCCGCCGCGATCAGCCGGTCGTTCGCGTCCAGCACGTCGGAGCGCTCGATCTGCTCCTCGCGGATGAACCCGGAGTCCCCCGGATCGGTGATCACCACGCGCCGGAGCATCTGGCGCACGATGACCTCGATGTGCTTGTCGTTGATCCTCACGCCCTGCAGCCGATAGACGTCCTGCACCTCGTCGATGATGTAGCGCGCCAGTTCCTCCACGCCCTTCAGCCGCAGGATGTCGTGGGGTTCCGGCGGGCCGTCGACGATGACCTCGCCCTTGTTGACCACCTGGCCGTCGTGCGCGGTCACATGCTTGTCCTTGGCGATCAGGTAGTCGTGCGCGACACCGTCCGGCTCGGTGATCACCAGGCGCTGCTTGCCCTTGGTGTCCTTTCCGAAGGACACCGTCCCGGTAACCTCGGCGAGGATGCCGGCGTCCTTGGGCGAACGCGCCTCGAACAGCTCCGCGACGCGCGGCAGGCCCCCGGTGATGTCGCGCGTCTTCGCCGACTCGTGCGGAATGCGGGCGAGCACGTCGCCCACCGACACCGGCTGGCCGTCGCGCACCGCGATCACCGAACCGACCTGCAGCGTGATCGCGACCGGATGGTCCGTGCCCGCGATCCGGACTTCCTCGCCGGCCTCGGTAAGCAGCTTGACCTGCGGGCGCAGACCCTTGCTGGCCGCACCCGCGCGCCGCTTGGCATCGATCACCACCAGTGTCGTCATGCCGGTCACGTCATCGACCTGCTTGGCGACGGTGACACCCTCCTCGATGTGCTCGAACTTCACCGTGCCCGCGTATTCGGTGATGATCGGCCGCATGTGCGGATCCCAGGTGGCGAGCGGGGCTCCGGCCTTGATCGTCCGGCCGTCATCGACCAGAAGGGTGGCGCCGTACGGAACCTTGTGCCGCTCGCGCTCGCGCCCGAGTTCGTCAGCGATCACCACCTCCGCCCCGCGCGCGATGACGATCTTCTCGCCCTTCGCGCTGGTCACGTAGCGCATCGCCTGGGTGAAGCGCACCACGCCCGCGCTCTTGGCCTCGGCGTGGCTGGCGACGGCGGCACGGGTCGCCGCGCCGCCGACGTGGAAGGTGCGCATCGTGAGCTGCGTTCCCGGCTCGCCGATGGATTGCGCGGCGATGACCCCGACCGCCTCGCCCACATTGACCAGGCTCCCGCGGCCCAGATCCCGCCCGTAGCACTTGGCGCACAGCCCGAACCGGGTCTCGCAGGTCAGCGGCGTGCGCACCATCACCTCGTCGACACCGAGCTGTTCGATCGCATCGACCGTATCTTCGTCGAGCAGCGTTCCGGCCGGGACGACGATTTCCTGGGTATCCGGGTTGACGACGTCGGTGGCCACCACGCGCCCGAGCACGCGATCCTTGAGCGGCTCGATGACCTCGCCGCCCTCGATCAGCGCCTTCATTGCGAAACCCAGGTGCGTTCCGCAGTCTTCCTCGGTGACCACCAGGTCCTGCGTGACGTCGACCAGGCGGCGGGTCAGGTAACCGGAATTCGCCGTCTTGAGCGCGGTATCGGCCAGGCCCTTGCGGGCACCGTGGGTCGAGATGAAGTACTGAAGGACGTTCAGCCCTTCGCGGAAGTTGGTCGTGATCGGCGTTTCGATGATGGAGCCGTCCGGCTTCGCCATCAGCCCGCGCATTCCGGCGAGCTGGCGGATCTGGGCGGCCGAGCCGCGCGCGCCCGAATCGGCCATCATGTAGATGGAATTGAACGACTCCTGCCTGACGCGCTTGCCGTGGCGGTCCGTGACCTCCTCGTGCGAGAGCTGCTCCATCATGGCCTTGGCCACCTGATCGCCCGTGCGCCCCCAGATATCCACCACCTTGTTGTAGCGCTCGCCGTCCGTCACCAGGCCGATCTGATACTGCTGCGCGATCTCCTTCACCTCGCGCGCGGCCGCGCCGATGATGCCGGCCTTCTGCACGGGCACGAGCATGTCGTCGATCGCGATCGAGATGCCGGCCCGCGTCGCGAGCGAGAACCCGGCATTCATGAGCCGGTCGGAGAACACCACGGTCTCCTTCAGGCCGCAGCGGCGGAAGGCGCCGTTGATCAGGCGCGAGATCTCCTTTTTCTTGAGCGCCTTGTTGATCAGCGAGAACGGAAGTCCTGGGGGAAGGATCTCGGAGAGCAGGGCGCGCCCGACGGTCGTCTCGTAGCGGGTGATCTTTTCCTGGCGCTCGCCCGCCGCGGTGATCTCCACTTCGCGGATCCGCGCAAGGATGCGCGCGTGCAGTTCGGCCTGGCCGGACTCGAACGCCCGCTTGACCTCGGCCACGTCGGCGAACGCCAGGCCCTCGCCGCGTGCGTTGATCCGCTCGCGGGTGGCGTAGTACAGCCCGAGCACGACGTCCTGGGTCGGCACGATGATCGGGTCGCCGTTGGCCGGCGAGAGGATGTTGTTCGAGGAAAGCATCAGCGTGCGCGCCTCCGCCTGGGCTTCCAACGAGAGCGGCACGTGTACCGCCATCTGGTCACCGTCGAAGTCGGCGTTGAAGGCGACGCACACCAGCGGGTGGAGCTGGATCGCCTTGCCCTCGATGAGCACCGGCTCGAAGGCCTGGATGCCCAGCCGGTGCAGCGTGGGCGCGCGGTTGAGCATGACCGGATGTTCGCGGATGACTTCGGCCAGGATGTCCCAGACTTCGGGCCGTTCCTCTTCGACATGCTTCTTCGCCGCCTTGATCGTCGTGGCGATGCCCATCTGCTCCAGCCGGTTGAAGATGAACGGCTTGAACAGCTCCAGCGCCATCTTCTTCGGCAGGCCGCACTGGTGCAGCTTGAGTTCCGGGCCGACCACGATCACCGAACGCCCCGAGTAGTCCACCCGCTTGCCGAGCAGGTTCTGGCGGAAACGCCCGCCCTTGCCCTTGATCATGTCGGCGAGGGATTTCAACGGGCGCTTGTTCGCCCCGGTCATGGCCTTGCCGCGGCGTCCGTTGTCGAGCAACGAGTCGACGGCCTCCTGGAGCATGCGCTTTTCGTTGCGCACGATGATCTCGGGCGCCTTGAGCTCGAGCAGCCGCTTGAGCCGGTTGTTGCGGTTGATCACGCGGCGGTAGAGATCGTTCAGATCGGAGGTCGCGAAGCGCCCGCCGTCGAGCGGAACCAGCGGACGCAGGTCCGGCGGCAGCACCGGCAGAACCTCGAGGATCATCCATTCCGGCTTGATTCCGGAGCGCTGGAACGCCTCCAGCACCTTGAGGCGCTTGCTGAATTTCTTGACCTTGGCTTCGGACCCGGTGCTCTCGAGATCCTTGCGCAGCGCTTCGATCTCGGCGCCGAGATCCAGGGTGCGCAGCATCTCGCGCACACCCTCCGCGCCCATCGATGCCGAGAAGTCGTCGCCGTACTCCTCGACTTTCGCCAGGTAGTCGTCCTCGGTCAGAATCTGGCCGCGGCGCAGGGTGGTCATGCCTGGCTCGTAAACCACGAAGGCCTCGAAGTACAGGACGCGCTCGATGTCGCGCAGCGTCATGTCGAGCACCATCCCCAGGCGCGAGGGCAGCGACTTGAGGAACCAGATGTGGGCGACCGGGGAGGCAAGTTCGATGTGGCCCATGCGCTCGCGCCGCACCTTCGAGAGCGTCACTTCGACGCCGCACTTCTCGCAGATCACCCCGCGATGCTTGAGGCGCTTGTACTTACCGCACAGGCATTCATAGTCCTTGACCGGCCCGAAGATCTTGGCGCAGAACAGGCCCTCGCGCTCCGGCTTGAAGGTGCGGTAGTTGATGGTCTCGGGCTTCTTCACCTCGCCGTAGGACCACGAGCGGATCTTCTCGGGGGTCGCGAGTCCGATCGTGATCGCATCGAACTCCTCTTCCGGCGCTACCTGTTTGAACAGATCGAGCAGTGCTTTCATGTTCGGCTCCGAGCGGCAATTCGTTTCTCGCCAGTGCTGAATGAGGCGCCCCGTACGCCGGCCGCTGGCTACCGGCCGGCGCGAGTGCGAAGAATCAGAAACGCTTCAGATCGATGTCGATCGCAAGAGAACGAATCTCCTTGACGAGCACGTTGAAGGACTCCGGCATGCCGGCGTCGATCTTGTGTTCGCCCTTCACGATGTTTTCGTAGACCTTGGTGCGCCCGGACACGTCGTCCGACTTCACGGTCAGCATCTCCTGCAGCGTGTAGGCGGCACCGTAGGCTTCCAGTGCCCACACCTCCATCTCGCCGAAGCGCTGCCCGCCGAACTGCGCCTTGCCGCCGAGCGGCTGCTGGGTCACCAGGCTGTACGGGCCGGTCGAGCGCGCGTGCATCTTGTCGTCCACCAGGTGATGCAGCTTCAGGATGTGCATGTAGCCCACCGTGACCGGCCGGTCGAACGCATCGCCCGTGCGCCCGTCGTGCAGCGCGATCTGCCCGCTGCGCGGAAGCCCGGCGAGATCGAGCATTTCCTTGATCTCCGTCTCATCCGCGCCGTCGAATACCGGGGTGGCGAACGGCACGCCGTTCTCGAGGTTCCCGGCGAGTTCCATCACTTCCCGGTCGTCGAGCGAGTCGATCCGCTCGCCGGCCCCGCCCCTGCCATAGACCTCGTCGAGCAGCTTGCGCACTTCGGCAGCGGCGGCGTGCCTCCTGAGCATCTCCCCGATCTTCATTCCGATGCCCTTCGCCGCCCAGCCCAGGTGCGTTTCCAGGATCTGGCCGATGTTCATCCGCGAAGGCACCCCGAGCGGATTGAGCACCATGTCGACCGGCGTCCCGTCGGCCATGTACGGCATGTCCTCGACCGGTACGACCTTCGAGACCACACCCTTGTTGCCGTGGCGCCCCGCCATCTTGTCGCCTGCCTGCAGGCGCCGCTTGACCGCCAGGTAGACCTTCACCATCTTCTGCACGCCCGGAGCCAGCTCGTCGCCCTGGGTCAGCTTCTTCTTCTTGGCTTCGAAGGCGAGATCGAAGTCCTTGCGCGTGCGATCGATGCTGTCCTTGAGGGCCTCGAGCTGGCGCGCGAGATCCTCGTCGGCCATGCGAATGTCGAACCAGTGGTGCGGATCGAGCGATTCCAGGTACTGCCTGGTGACCCGGGCGCCCCTGGCGAGCTTTTTCGGGCCGCCGTTCGCAGGCTGCCCGACGATGAGCCGCTCGATCCGCGCGAAGGTGTCCCGCTCCACGATGCGAAGCTGGTCCGCGAGATCGATCTTGAAGCTCTTGAGCTGATCGTCGATGATCGACTGCGCCCGCTTGTCGCGCTCGATGCCCTCGCGGGTGAAGACCTGCACGTCGATGACGGTACCGGTCATTCCCGAGGGCACCTTCAGCGACGTGTCCTTGACGTCGGAGGCCTTCTCCCCGAAGATGGCGCGCAGCAGTTTCTCCTCGGGCGTGAGCTGCGTCTCGCCCTTCGGCGTGACCTTTCCAACCAGCACGTCGCCCGCTTCCACTTCGGCCCCGATGAACACGATCCCGGACTCGTCCAGGCGGGAAAGCTGCGCCTCGCCCAGCGAGGCGATGTCGCGCGTGATGTCCTCCGGCCCGAGCTTGGTGTCGCGCGCGACCACGGTGAGTTCCTCGATGTGGATCGAGGTGAAGCGATCGGTCGCGACCACCCGCTCGGACACCAGGATGGAATCCTCGTAGTTGTAGCCGTTCCAGGGCATGAACGCGACCAGCATGTTCTGGCCGAGCGCCAGCTCGCCGAGGTCGGTGGAGGCCCCGTCGGCGATCACGTCGCCCTTGGCGATGACATCGCCCACCTTCACCACCGGTCGCTGGTTGATGTTGGTGTTCTGGTTGGAGCGCGTGTACTTGATCAGGTTGTAGATGTCGACGCCCACTTCACCCGCCACCGTCTCCTCGTCGCTCACCCGCACGACGATCCGGTTGGCATCGACGTAATCGACCGCACCGCCCCGCAGTGCCTGCACCGCGGTGCCGGAGTCGACCGCGACGGTACGTTCGATCCCCGTGCCCACCAGCGGCTTCTCGGCCCGCAGGCAGGGAACCGCCTGGCGCTGCATGTTCGAGCCCATCAGCGCCCGGTTCGCATCGTCATGCTCGAGGAACGGAATCAGCGAGGCAGCGACCGAGATGATCTGCGAGGGCGCGATGTCCATGTACTGGATTGCGTCCGGGACCGACATCATGAATTCGCCGTTCGCCCGGCAGGAAACGAGCTCGTCGGACAACTTCCCCTTCTTGTCCAGGCGCGCATTGGCCTGGGCGATCACGTACTTGCCCTCCTCGATCGCCGACAGATAGTCGATCTCGTCGGTCACGAGCCCGTCCACGACGCGGCGGTAGGGCGTCTCGAGAAAGCCGTACTGGTTCGTGCGCGCATACAGGGCGAGCGAATTGATCAGGCCGATGTTCGGACCTTCCGGCGTCTCGATCGGGCAGACCCGGCCGTAATGGGTCGGATGCACGTCGCGCACTTCGAAGCCCGCACGCTCGCGCGTCAGCCCCCCCGGTCCGAGCGCCGAAACCCGGCGCTTGTGGGTGATCTCGGAGAGCGGGTTGGTCTGGTCCATGAACTGCGAGAGCTGACTCGAACCGAAAAACTCCTTGATCGCGGCCGAGATCGGCTTGGCATTGATCAGATCATGCGGCATCAGGTTGTCCGACTCCGCCTGCGAAAGACGCTCCTTGACTGCCCGCTCGACCCGTACCAGCCCGGCGCGGAACTGGTTCTCGGCCAGCTCGCCGACCGAGCGGACGCGACGGTTGCCCAGGTGATCGATGTCGTCGATTTCGCCGCGGCCGTTGCGCAGCTCGACCAGGATGCGGATCACCTCGACGATGTCGCGCGGGCTCAGGGTGGGGCGCCCCTCGATGCGCGCTTCGAGCTTGGCTGGAGTGATGCCCTTGGACTTGAGTTCGGCGAACATGCGATCGACGATCGCCTGCGCCTCCTCGCGCGTACCTGCGCCCTCGAGGCTCGCCTTGTTCAGCGAGAGTTCGGGGCAGTTTCCGAACCAGCTCCGGATCGCGGTCCAGGCTTCGCCATGGCGGCCGATGCCGCGATCGATGAGGCGCACCTGGTAGCTGACCTCGGAGGCGGCGCCGATCCGGCGATTGAATTTCATCCGGCCGACCGCTGACAGATCGTAGCGCTCCTCGGAAAAGAACAGGCCGTTGAACAGCGTCTCCACCGCGTCCTCGGTCGGTGGCTCCCCGGGCCGCATCATCCGGTAGATCGCCACGCGGGCACCGAGGCGGTCGGCGGTATCGTCGGAGCGCAGGGTGTGCGAGATGTAGGGGCCGCGGTCGAGGTCGTTGATGTAGAGCGTGTGCAGCTCCCCGACGCCGGACGCCGAAAGCCTGGCGAGCAGTTCCTCGCCCACCTCGTCGTTCGCGCGCGCCAGGATCTCTCCGGTCTGCGCGTCCACGATGTCGTGCGCGAGCACCCGGCCGGCCACGAAATCCTCGGGCACGACGATCTTCCTCACGCCGGCATCGGCCAGCTCGCGGATGTGCTTGGCAGTGATGCGCTTGTCCTTGGCGACGATCACCTTGCCTTTTGCGTCGGTGATGTCGAACCTGGCCACTTCTCCCCCACGCAGCCGATCCGGCACCAGTTCGAACTGAATGCCCTTTCGCGAAATGTGGAAGGTGTCGAACTCGAAGAAGGATGCGAGAATCTGCTCGACCGTCATCCCGAGCGCCTTGAGCAGAATCGTCACCGGCATCTTGCGCCTGCGGTCGACCCGGAAATAGAGGAACTCCTTCGGATCGAACTCGAAATCGAGCCACGAGCCGCGGTAGGGAATGATGCGCGCCGAGAACAGCAGTTTCCCCGAGCTGTGGGTCTTGCCTTTGTCATGCTCGAAAAAGACGCCCGGCGAGCGGTGGAGCTGGGAGACAATGACCCGCTCGGTGCCGTTCACCACGAACGAGCCGGTGCCCGTCATGAGCGGAATTTCGCCCATGTAGACCTCCTGCTCCTTCACCTCCTTGATCGTTTCCTTCGACGCTTCCTTGTCCAGGATCACCAGCCGCACGCTGGCGCGCAGCGGAGAGGCGAACGTGAGCCCGCGCTGCTGGCATTCCTTGACGTCGAACGCCGGCTCGCCGAGCACATAGCGGACGTATTCCAGGCGCGCGTTTCCGGAATGGCTGGCGATCGGAAAGACCGACCGGAACGCAGCCTCCAACCCCTGGATCTTCCGGTTCTCCGGTGCGACATCCACCTGCAGAAAGCTCGTGTAGGATTCCAGCTGCGTGGCCAGAAGGAACGGCACGTCGAGAACGCCCGCGCGCTTTGCGAAGCTCTTGCGGATCCGTTTCTTCTCAGTGTAGGAATACGTCATCGCTGCTCCAGAGGAATGTCAGACGTCGAAAAGCAAAAGACAGCGGCCGGCGCGCGGAATTCCCGCGGCCGGTACACCATCCGTAGTACCAACTGAACCGTCGCAACCGTTTCATGCAGGGGCGGACGAGCCAGCGCCCGCCGCCCCCGAGCCCTCCGAACTATTTGATCTCGACCTTCGCGCCGGCCTCTTCCAGCTGCTTGCGAATCGCCTCGGCGTCGGCCTTGGAAACACCCTCCTTGACCGGCTTGGGCGCACCATCGACGAGATCCTTGGCTTCCTTCAGGCCGAGGCTGGTGACCGCACGCACGACCTTGATAACATTCACCTTGTTCTCGCCGAAACTGGTAAGGATCACGTCGAACTCGGTCTGCTCCTCGGCTGCCGGCGCGGCCGCACCCGCCATCGGGGCGGCGACCGCAACCGCGGCGGCCGCCGCGGAAACGCCGAACTTCTCCTCCATGTCCTTGATGAGGGCAGAGAGGTCGAGGACGCTCATGGCGCCGATCGCTTCGAGAATCTGTTCTTTCGTAATTGCAGACATCGCTTGTCGCTCCTGAATATCGTTGCTCGAACCCGGTCGCCGTTACGAAGCCGGGCAATCCTGAACTGCCGTGCCGGACGCAGCCGTGGGGTTACGCACCCTGCGCCTGCCTTGCTTCGGCCACCGCCGCGAGCGTGCGTACGAACCTTGCCGGAATCTCGTTCAAGGTCCGCACGAACTTCGCGACCGGCGCCTGCATCGTGCCCATGAGCGTGCCGAGCAGTTCCTCCCTGCCGGGCAGCGACGCCAGCGCCTGGACGCCTTTCGCGTCCATGACGTGGTTCGGCATCGCGCCGGCCTTGAGAACAAACTTCTCGTTGCCCTTGGCGAACTCGCTCAACACCTTCGCCGCCGCGGTCGGGTCTGCGGAGATCCCGTAGACCAGCGGGCCGGTCAGATGCTGGCTCAAGCCCTCGAAAGGCGTGCCGGCGACGGCCCGCCTCGCGAGGGTGTTCCTCAACACGCGCAGGTACACTCCCCTCTCGCGCGCCTTCACGCGCAATCCGGTGAGGCTGCCCGCTTCCAGACCACGGTACTCTGCGACGACGATCGCCTGCGCTCCGGCAAGACGCCCGGACACATCGGCCACCACCGCCTTCTTCTGCTCCAGATCGAGTCCCAAGGTCAGCTCCCAGTAACGATGAAAAACGCTCCGTACACCCGGCGAAACCGGTCTTCCGGCCCTCCGGAGTACGGAACTGCCACGGCGACCTTCATTCAGCAACCCGGTGTCCGCCCTTCGAACCGCGAAGGTCGTGCCGGGATCCTGGTTCGGGGTGCGCCATCTGCGTAGGTGTCAGACATCCGGTATCAGGGATACAGGGATCGGAAAACCGGCATGCGTTCGCCTCTTCCGCCCGAATACCTTCGCCTGTCATTGAACCCCGAGGTGCCTACGGTCTTTGACAACCCGTCCGGCCCCGGGAAGGCGGCCGGACGGCCCAAAGCTCATTCATTGCATGCGCGGCCACGCGTCGCGCTCCGGCCTCACTGCGTCAGGCTCGACGGGTCGACGCGAACGCCCACACCCATCGTGCTCGACAACGAAACCTTTTTCAGATAGATCCCCTTGGCGGTCGCCGGCCGCGCCTTGTTGAGCGCATCGATGAGCGCCCCCAGATTCTGCCTGAGCGCCTCGGCCGTGAAAGACGCACGCCCGATCGTGCATTGGACGATGCCCGCTTTGTCGGTGCGGTACTGCACCTGACCGGCCTTGGCGTTCTTCACCGCAGTGGCCACATCCATGGTCACCGTCCCCACCTTCGGGTTGGGCATCAGGCCGCGCGGGCCCAGGATCTGGCCGAGCGGACCGACCACCTTCATCGCATCCGGGGTGGCGATGGCGACGTCGAACTCGATCGTTCCACCCTTGACCGTCGCGGCGAGATCGTCGAACCCGACCACGTCGGCCCCGGCATCGCGGGCCGCCTGCGCCTTCTCGCCCTGCGCGAACACGGCGACCCGCAGCGTCTTGCCGGTACCGGCCGGAAGCACCACCGAACCCCGCACGACCTGGTCGGACTTCTTGGCGTCGACTCCGAGGTTCACCGCAACGTCGATCGACTCGACGAACTTCGCAGTGGCGCAGCTCTTCACCAACTCGAGCGCGCCGTCGATCGGATAAGCCTTCGCCGCATCGACCTTACCGCGCAAGCCTGCGATCCGTTTGGATTGTCTGGCCATCTCACATCCCCTCCACGATCACGCCCATGCTGCGAGCGCTGCCTGCGATCGTTCGCGTGGCCGCATCCAGGTCCGCCGCAGTGAGGTCCTTCATCTTGGCCCTGGCGATCTCCTCGGCCTGCGCGCGGGTGATCGTGCCCACCTTGTCGGTGTGCGGTTTGGCGGACCCCTTCTCGATCCTGGCCGCCTTGCGGATCAGCACCGAAGCCGGCGGCGTCTTGATGAGGAAGGTGAAGCTCTTGTCGGCGAACGCCGTGATCACCACCGGCAGCGGCAGCCCCGGCTCCACGTTCTGGGTCTGCGCATTGAAGGCCTTGCAGAATTCCATGATGTTCAGGCCGCGCTGGCCGAGCGCGGGGCCGATCGGCGGGCTGGGATTGGCCTTGCCCGCCGGCACCTGCAGCTTGATGAAACCGATGATCTTCTTTGCCATGATTGCTCCTGAGTGGGTGGTCGCGGATGTGGGTGGCTCGCTGCGGCCGGCATGCATCCGCCGCGCGCAAGCGTGTCAATCCCCGTTCATCCTCCCCGTTGCCGACGCCGGCAGCCCGACGCAAGATTCGCGCGCTCCCGGATCCCTGCTGCTCACGCCTTCTCGACCTGTGCAAACTCCAGTTCAACCGGTGTCGCGCGGCCGAAAATCGTGACCGATACGCGCAGCCGGCTCTTCTCGTAATTGACCTCCTCGACGGTGCCGTGAAAGTCCGTGAATGGCCCTTCCTTCACCCGTACGCCCTCTCCGGCTTCAAACAGCACCTTGGGCCGGGGTTTCTCGACGCCCTCCTGGATCTGCTGGAGAATCTTCTTCACCTCCGTCTCCGAAATCGGCGTCGGCTTGGTCGCCGTGCCGCCGACGAATCCGGTGACCTTCGGCGTGTTCTTCACCAGGTGCCAGGTGTCGTCGTCCATCTCCATCTCCGCCAGCACATAGCCGGGAAAGAACTTGCGCTCGGAGATGCTCTTCTGGCCGCCCTTCATCTCGACGACCTCCTCGACCGGCACCAGGATCTGGCCGAACTTGTCCTGCATTCCGGAGCGCGCGATGCGTTCCAGCAAGGCGCGCTGAACCGATTTCTCGAAGCCCGAATAGGCGTGCACCACATACCAGCGTTTGGTCATGATTTCGTCCAGCCCAGGATCACGTCATAGACGACCCACTGCAGGCCCTTGTCGGTGATCCACAGGAACACGGCCATCAGGACGACGAAGGCGAATACCACGCCGGTCGTCTGCATCGTCTCCTTTCGTCCCGGCCACACCACCTTCTTCGTCTCGACGACGGTTTCCCTGCCGTAGACGAGAAAGCGCTGTCCCGGTTCGGTGAACCAGGCTACCGCGGTTCCCGCCGCCACCCCGCCGAGCACCGAGAGCACGCGCAGGATCAGCGCCTGGTCGGAGAGCAGGTAATAACCAATCAGACCGAGCGCGACCAGCAGAAGCGCCGCAGCGAACTTGATCTTGTCGCCCATCTAGTCCAACCCAGCGAAGCAGGTGGCAGGGGCAGAGGGAATCGAACCCCCAACCTTCGGTTTTGGAGACCGACGCTCTGCCAATTGAGCTATGCCCCTTTTCAGGAATCAGGGATCAGGGATCAGAAGACGGCTCTGTCCCCGCTCCCGAAGCCGTCACTCGATGATCTTTGCCACGACGCCGGCGCCCACGGTGCGGCCGCCCTCGCGGATGGCGAAGCGCAGCCCCTCTTCCATCGCAATGGGCGCAATGAGCTTGACCTGCATCGTGATGTTGTCCCCCGGCATCACCATCTCCGTGCCCGAGGGCAGCTCGATGGAGCCGGTCACGTCGGTGGTGCGAAAGTAGAATTGCGGCCGGTAGCCGTTGAAAAACGGCGTGTGCCGCCCGCCTTCCTCCTTGCCCAGCACATAGACCTCGGCATGAAAGTGCGTGTGCGGGGTGATCGTGCCGGGTTTCGCCAGCACCTGACCCCGCTCGACCTCTTCCCGCTTGGTACCACGCAGCAACACCCCGACATTGTCGCCCGCCTGCCCCTGGTCAAGCAGCTTCCTGAACATCTCCACCCCGGTGCAGACGGTCTTGCTGGTGGGCCGAATGCCGACAATCTCGACTTCGTCCCCAACCTTCACCACCCCGCGCTCGACCCGCCCGGTGACCACCGTGCCCCGACCGGAGATCGAGAAGACGTCTTCGATGGGCATCAGGAAGGGCTGGTCGATGGCACGCTCGGGCGTCGGGATGTAGGCATCGAGCGCCTCGGCCAGCTTCCAGATGGAACCCTCCCCAAGCTCGCCCGCATCGCCTTCCAGCGCCTTGAGCGCCGAGCCGGTCACGATCGGAATGTCGTCACCGGGAAAATCGTACTTGCTCAGCAGCTCGCGCACTTCCATCTCGACGAGCTCGAGCAGCTCCTTGTCATCGACCATGTCGGCCTTGTTCAGATACACGATGATGTAGGGCACCCCCACCTGACGAGCCAGCAGGATGTGCTCGCGCGTCTGCGGCATCGGACCGTCGGCCGCAGATACCACCAGGATCGCTCCGTCCATCTGCGCCGCCCCCGTGATCATGTTCTTCACATAGTCGGCATGCCCAGGACAGTCAACGTGCGCATAGTGCCGGTGCTCGGTCTCGTATTCGACGTGCGCCGTGTTGATCGTGATGCCGCGCGCCTTCTCCTCCGGCGCATTGTCAATCTGATCGTAGGCCTTCACCTCCCCACCGTACTTCCTCGACAACACCAGCGTCATGGCCGCCGTCAGCGTCGTCTTGCCATGATCCACGTGACCAATCGTGCCCACATTCACATGCGGCTTCTTGCGCTCATACCTGGCTTTGGACATGTCCTCTCGCTCCAGTCAAGATCAGCTTCACGTTCTCGCAGCGGCGAATCGCGGCTCCAGGCGGGATTTGGTGCCCATGGCGCGGATTGAACGCGCGACCTCTCCCTTACCAAGGGAGTGCTCTACCACTGAGCTACATGGGCCGCCCAGAAACACCGTGGAGCGGGTGAAGGGAATCGAACCCTCGTCATAAGCTTGGAAGGCTTCTGCTCTACCATTGAGCTACACCCGCCCGGACCGCCCGCCCCTCCGTCCTGTTCGGCAGCCCGATGGTGGAGGGGGAAGGATTCGAACCTTCGAAGGCAGTGCCGGCAGATTTACAGTCTGCTCCCTTTGACCGCTCGGGAACCCCTCCAGCGAAACGGCGCATTATCTTCATAACCGTGCCGCAAGTCAAACATGCTGGCGGCCGGCCGAGACACCGGCGGGCGGCACCCGCGGCAGGGCGGTTGCGTTCGGGCCCGGCGGTGGTGCATGCGCGGCCGGGGTAGAATGCTGCCCCGACCCTCCCACGGTGACACGGCCATGTCAGAACCGCTCAGCCCCCGCCAGCTCGATTCGCTTTTCCTCGAGGCCCGCACGCACAACGGATGGATGGCCCGGCCGGTCGAAGACGCGCTGTTGCGGCGCGTCTATGAGCTCGCCCGGATGGCGCCGACCTCCGCCAACTGCAGCCCGATGCGCGTCGTGTTCCTGAAAAGCCGCGAAGCCAAGCAGCGCCTCCTTCCCCACCTCATGGAGGGCAACCGGGCGAAGACCCTGGCCGCGCCCGCCACCGCGATCATCGCCATGGACACGCGCTTCTACGAGCACCTGCCCCGCCTGTTCCCAGCCGCCGATGCACGCTCCTGGTTCGACGGGCCGGGCAAGGAGGCGCTCGCCGCGGCCACGGCCTTCCGCAACTCGAGCCTGCAGGGCGCCTACCTGATCCTGGCCGCGCGCTCGCTCGGTCTGGACTGCGGCCCGATGTCCGGCTTCGACAACGAAAGCGTCGACCGCGAATTCTTCCCCGAGGGCCGGGTGAAGTCCAACTTCCTGTGCAACCTCGGCTACGGGGACGCGTCGAAGCTCTATCCGCGCGCACCCCGGCTGGACTTCGACGAGGCGTGCCGCATCCTCTGAGGCCCGGTCATGAACGCCCCCTACCCAGCACACGCCCCCCTGCCCGAAGCGCTCGCCGAAGCGCTCGCCGCCCGCTTCGGGGAACGCTTCTCGCGCGGCGAGGCCGTGCGGGCCCATCACGGCAAGGATGAATCGGCCCACCCGCCGGCCCCG
>Ga0210044_10002984_pt1 | contig 24484 bp, 21 predicted proteins | sample CryGey13umfilter_2_FD_183959 | JGI IMG/M metagenome (GOLD analysis project Ga0210044, IMG submission 183959) | Groundwater microbial communities from aquifer in Utah, USA - Crystal Geyser 4/9/14 3 um filter (SPAdes) (version 2) | ecosystem: Environmental > Aquatic > Deep subsurface >... | reverse complement strand
TAAAAAAACTTACCTTTACATCTATGAATAAAAGTTCTAAAATAAGTTTTTTGGTAATTCTTTTGTTGTTTTTTTCCTGTAGAAAAGATTTTGAACGCCCCAATTGGGATGTTGATTTGTTGGCTCCTTTAGTGAAAACATCATTAACATTAGACAACTTATTGCCTGATTCTGTGTTGGTAACCAACCCCGACACTTCACTAAAAATTGTTTACCAAACAAGTCTTTTTGATATTGATATGGATTCTATTTTTAGAATTCCTGATACCAACATCACAGAAATATTTTCATTTCCAATTTCCACTTTTCCATCACCAGGTGATGCCTTTTATAGCACCGATAAAGAAACAACACTTGGCGTTAGTAATGGTGTTCAACTAAATCTTGCATCAATAGAATCAGGAAGAATAGAATTAGAAATATGGAGTGAAATCAAAGAAAAAGTAATTATTACGTACACCATACCTATTGCTACAAAAAATGGTGATACCTTGATTTTACAAGAATTAATCCCAGCAGGAACAACCTCACAAGCAGGTTATTTTACAACAAGTGTTGATATTAGTGGTTATGAATTAGATTTAACTGGTATTTCCAAAACGAAAGTGAATACTTTTGTTACAAGAGCAGTTGGTAGGTTAGATACCCTTGCAGCAGGTCCAGTGGTAGTTCAGGCAGGAGAGAAAATTACTATATCCAACAAGTTAATTGATGTTGTACCGTCTTATGTGCGTGGTTATTTTGGTAATCAACAGTATCATTTTGGTCCTGAAACTACCGATTTTAATGCTTTCAGCAGAATCCTCGCAGGAACACTTGACCTCAACCAAGTTGATGTAAATTTGAGTTTTGAAAATGGAATTGGTGTTGATGCTCAAATCACACTCAATCAATTAGCCGCTACAAATTCAAAAAATGCTTCAACCATTTCCCTCACTCATCCCATTATAGGAAATTCACTAAACATCAATCGAGCATTGCAAACTTTTTCTGTTCCAGAAGTTAATTATACCTATTTAAATACGCTTATCAGCACAAGCAACTCAAACATCGACCAATTGATAGAAATTTTTCCTAACCAACTGTTGTTTGATATCAACTTACACATCAATCCATTTGGAAATCTTTCGGGCAACAATGATTTTGTATTTAAAAACCATCCCTTAAAAGCAAATTTGAATGTAGAATTTCCATTGTCAATAATAGCCAACAACCTTACGCTTGTTGATACCATTGACATTGACTTAGATAAGGAAAGCTCATCAGGTCAAATTTTAAATGGAGATTTAGTACTTTTTGCTGACAATGGATTTCCGTTTAATGCAGCTATTTCACTTCAACTTTTTGATGCATTCAATCAACCACTTTCAACCATTTCTTCACCATCAATAATTGAAGCGGCTCCCTTGAATAGTAATTTAAGAGTTACTTCAAAACAAGCTTCAATGCTGAGATTTTCGCTAACCAATTCTACCATTAACGATTTATATAATGCCAAAAAAATTGCTGTAAAAGTTTCCTTCACAACCATAGGTCAACCTCAATTTGTAAAAATTTATGAAGGTTATAATTTAGACCTTAAAATAGTAGGAGATTTTACTTATAATGTCAACCTAAAATAAGCAAGTTAGTAAAATGAAAAAGTTGATTTTAGTTATCAGTTGTTGCTTTTTAGGTGGTTATGGTAATGCTCAATACAACAATCAGTTTTTTGAAGATACCATTCAACGATTAACTATTTCAAGTGAAATGTATTATAATTATGGCTCTAATGTGATGAACAGTGAAATGCTCAATAAATTCGTTTTTGGAGGCAAAATAGATAAAACAATTAAAAATGATGCCTATAATAATCTTTCTAACAACAATAGATTAGGAGGCGATTTAGAATATCATCTAAATGTTGCCATTCCATTTGATACACTGGTAGGAAAAACAAATGTTTCTCTTATTCTTGGGCTAAGTCAAAAAGAACACGCTGACAGCAAGTTTTCGTCCGATTTATTTCGATTTACTTTTGATGGCAACAAACAATTTGCAGGAAAAACCATCGATATTGGCAATACCGATTTTAATTATTTTAAATACCAACAATTGAATATTGGTTTTATCTCTCACAAAAAAAAACAAGGGAAAATGGCAACTGAAGGAGCAATTGTTTCGTTTATTAAAGCCCAAGAAAACCTCGAAATGGAGATCAATAAAGGGACTTTGTTTACAGAAGAATATGGGAGAGAAATTGACTTAACATTAGATTACACTTTTTATAGAAGCGATACCAATCATACCGGAATTAGTGCTTTTAATGGCTATGGCGTTTCCACCGAATATTTTAAACAACTTTACCTCAAAAATGGAGATAAAATCTATTTAAACCTAAAAGACGTTGGTTTTGTGTATTGGAATAAAAAATCAATTAACTATCAGACTTATGATTCTTATCACTTTGAGGGAATAGAAGTAGATAATATTTTTGATTTAAACGATAGCTTACTAAACACTATTTCAAAAGATTCTCTTATAGAAAACATTGGTTCTATGAAACAGAAACAAGGAGAGACAAAACTACTACCAACTTCATTTACTATTGATTACACTAAATACATCAATGAAAAATGGCAATTTAATGGAGGGGTTTACTACAAGATTTTTGCTAATTATTTTCCTTTGTTTTATACTAATACTTCTTATTTTGTTACTCCAAATTTTATTACTAGAGTTCATCTTTCTTACGGAGGATATGGAAAACTAAATTTAGGATTAGCCTTGGCATATCAACTAAAAAACAGCTACACATTATTTGTTGGTAGCAATAATATAGATGCTTTTATTTCTCCTTCAACTTCATTTGCCAATAATGGTTTTGTGGGAATAAAAGCACAATTTTGAGTAACTTTGTAATCATATACTAATGCATAAAATCATACACATATTATTTATATTACTTCCTCTTTTTAGCTTGGCTCAAAAAGACACCATTGCTCACTTATATGCTATTGGAGGAATAGGAATAGATGTTGGAGAATCCATTGAAGCAACTTCGGACGGAGGCTATATTATTGTTGGTTCAAATTCTACCAACACAACAGGAAATACAGATGTTTATTTACTCAAAGTAGATTCGCTTATTAATATTGAATGGAGCTACTCATTAGGCGGAACAAACAACGATTGGGGCTATGCTGTGAAACAAACTTACGATAAAGGATATATTATTGCAACAAGTTCAAACAGTTATGGAAATGGTGGTTATGATGCAGTTTTGATGAAAAGAGATAGTTTAGGAAACTATGAGTGGACAAAAAAATACGGAGGCAATGATTGGGATTTTGTGTATGATTTAACCATCACTTACGATAGTGGTTTTGTATTTTGCGGAGAAACTTATAACAACACCGCTGGTCAATCGGATGTATTTGTGGTGAGAACCAATAAAAATGGAGATACACTTTGGACAAAAACCATAGGTGGAAATTTAATTGACAAAGGAAATTCCATTATTGAAACTTCCGATAGTAGCATCGTTATTGCTGGATTAACAAATACCACAACAGATTCAACACAAGCTTATATTATAAAAGTTTCAAAAACAGGTCAACTCCTTTGGGATAGTGCTTACGGAGGAGGAAATGGCTATGATATGGCTAACTCTGTGATTGAAACAGCAAATGGAGAATATGTTATTGCCGGAACAACAACCAGTTATAATACTAATAATGATAAGGATTTTTATTTAGCTCGAACTGACAACAATGGAACATTAATTTGGCAAAGTAACTTTGGCAATCCTGGAGAAGAAGAAATATTCGAAGTTTATGAAGACAACATAGGAAACCTAATTAATGTCGGATTTACAAAAGCTGCTGGTTCAGGAGGAAAAGACGCTGAACTTTTTTACATAGGGGCTTCTGGATGGTGGATGGGCATCAGTCCAACCTATGGAACCAGTCTAGATGAATGGTTTAAAAGTTTTGCTATTGGTTTAAATGGTAATTTTTGTATGTTGGGGACAACAAACTCTTATGGAAATGGACTAAATGATGTTTTTGTAGTAAGGGTTGATACTATTTTTGCTAATCAACCTACTATACTTATTACTTTTAATGATAGTATTCCATTAACAATAAAAGACACTGAAAACAATTCTACTATTTCTATTTATCCTAATCCAACACAACAATTTTTAATGATTTCTATATCAGAAATCAAAGGAAACACACCCTATTTTTTTGAACTTTATGACTTACAAGGTAAATCCATACTAAAAAAAGAAATAACCAATACTTCAACAACATTAAATTTAAGTCAACTGTCCAAACAATTTTATGTTTTCAAACTATTCAAAGAAGACGAAATTGTTAGTATAGGAAAACTAATTGTAAACTAACCTTCATTTCCCGTTGAAGCTTCTTTCTTTTATACCTGATACACCAATAAAACAAGCTATCTTATTTGTTATTTTATTGCTTAGTGTATATTTCTTTTACGGCTTTCACAACATCTTATTCCTTCCTCCACAAGGAATACATTTCATTCGTCAAACCGATTGCCTTTCATTTGTAATAGGTTACTATAAATTTGGAATGAATTTTTTTGAACCAAAAAACCTTAATCTGGCAAGTGAAGGTGGAAAAGCAGTAAGTGAATTTCCTATTTTGTATTATCTAACAGCGTGTTTATATTTCATTTTTGGAGAAAAAGAATTTATCTTGCGTTTGCTCAATGTTAGCATTGTTTCTGTTGGATTTTTCTACTTATTTCGTTTGTTAAACCAATTCTTTCAAAGCATAACTTATGCTTATGTTTTTTCTTTTCTTTTTCTTTCATCAACAGTATTAATTTATTACACAAACAATTACTTACCCGATGCTCCTGCATTAGGTTTTACATTAATTGGATGGTATTTTTTAAATAAATTTTTATTAACCAAAAAACATAAATCACTAACTATTTCTGTATTATTTTTTACGTTTTCATCCCTATTGAAAATTACATTTTTCATGAATCCAATAACTGCATTTTTATTGCTTTTGTTTTTCTTTTTTTCAAAAAAAATTACATCTCAAGAGTTTAAAAAAACACTTCTTCCTTTCATGATTTGCACTTTCATTCTTGCCGTTTGGTTGATTTTTGTAATTTATTATAATAATTCTAATCAAAGTACTTACTATTCAACAACAATTCATCCTATTTGGACATTATCACATAAAACCATTAATGACATTTGGAAATACATAACTGAATTTTGGTACACTAAATATTATTTTCAAACAACATTTCATGTTTTTATTATTCTAGTAGTAGGAGGATTAATAAGTTATAAAAAAATAAAAAGTGAATTACTATTTATTAGTTTGTTTCTTTGTGTTGGAAGTGTTTTTTACATACTCTTATTTTATAAAATGTTTCAGGATCATGATTATTATTTCATAACACTTTTGTCTGCAATTTTCTTTTTGATAGTAGCCTCATTTCAAGGAATAAAAGAGCGTTTTCCTAAAATCAGCAATCATCTGTTAGTAAAAATATCTTTTCTGATAATTTGTGTATTAAGCCTTAATTATTCTAAATTAAAATTAAATCAACGCTATACAAACAACACAGATGATATTTCAATAATTGGCAAAAAACTAACGACTATTGAACCTTATTTAACTTCTATTGGAGTGGAAAAGAAAGCCAAAATAATTATCGCAACTGATTTATCTCAAAATGGAGGTCTATATTTTTTAAAACGACAAGGATGGGTCATAAAAACATTTTCAGAAACAAGTCAAACGGAAATAAAGGAGCTGATTGATAAAGGGGCTGATTATCTATTAATAACAGATACATTTCCAATCGAACTTAGAAAAAAATTTAAAAAAATAATCTTTCAAGAAAAAGGAATAATCATAGTTAAGTTAAATTAAACGCTGCTTCATTTAGGTTTAAAATTAAAAATTCGTTAATCTTGCCCTTTATTTTCAGTCCATGTTAAAAAATATCGTTCGCTCCATACTCAACTATTTTCACTTGGATGTAACCAAAAATTTACATTACGACAGGCTTACCAAAGAAATAATTAAAAAAGCCCTTACATCCAATTCCAACACCATAGACATTGGCTGCCACAAAGGAGAAATACTTTGTGAACTTTATAAACAAGCTCCACAAGGAACACATTTTGGATTTGAACCTATTCCTGTGTTGTATGAAAAACTGAAGGAAGAATTTAAAAACAAAGCTCAAATATTTCCTTATGCACTTGCAGAAACAAATGGAACAACCACTTTTCATTATGTTAAAAATGCTCCTGCTTATAGTGGTATTAAAAAAAGAAAATACAACATTGAGCATCCTGATATTGAAAAAATTGAAGTAACACTCAAAAAATTAGATGATGTAATTCCTCCAACTACTAAAATTAATTTTATAAAAATTGATGTGGAAGGTGCTGAATTAGGCGTTCTAAAAGGTGCTGAACAACTCTTGAAAAGAGATAAACCTATTGTTATTTTTGAATGTGGTTTAGGTGCCTCCGAATATTACAACACCCAAGCTAAAGATGTTTTTGATTTTTTAAATCTTCAAATTGGCTTAAAAATATATACATTAGAAAGTTGGTTGTCAAAAAATACTTCCCTTTCTGAAAATGAGTTTATTACTTGTTTCAATACCAACTCCGAATATTATTTTATAGCTGATACTCTTTAATTTTCTTATCAAGAATTGATACTAATTACTTCAATTATTTATCAAAATGTGTACTTTCGACAAAAAATATTTCAGTAAAATAAGTTTACTATGCCAGAAAAAATTTTAGTTATAGGTTCATCAGGTCAAATAGGAACTGAATTGGTAGAAGAATTAAGAAAAATGTATGGCAATGAACATGTTGTTGCTTCTGACATAAAAACCCCCCAACAAGAACAAACTGGTCCGTTTGAAATCTTAGATATTTTAAACAAAGAACAATTGTTGAATGTAGTAAAAAAACACAACATCACTCAAATATATTTATTAGCTGCTTTACTTTCAGCTACTGCCGAAAAAAATCCAGCATTCGGTTGGCAACTTAATATGGACAGCTTGTTCAACGTATTGAATTTAGCGAAAGAAGGTTTTATCAAAAAAGTTTATTGGCCAAGTTCTATTGCTGTTTTTGGACCAACAACTCCAAGGGTAAACACTCCTCAACTAACCATTATGGAACCAAGCACCGTTTATGGCATAAGTAAACAAGCTGGCGAAAGGTGGTGTGAATATTATTTCAATAAATACAATGTTGATGTTAGAAGCATTCGTTATCCTGGATTAATTGGGTATAAATCTTTACCAGGCGGAGGAACAACGGATTATGCTGTAGATATTTACCACCAAGCTTTAAAAACAGGAAATTTTTCTTGCTTTTTGTCCGAAAACACATTTTTACCAATGATGTATATGCCAGATGCAATTAGAGCAACCATAGAGTTGATGCATGCAAAAGCAGAAGATGTAAAAATTCGTTCGAGTTATAATTTGGGAGGTATCAGCTTTTCGCCAAAAGAAATTGCCGCAGAAATAAAAAAACACATTCCAACTTTTGAAATTAGTTACAACATAGACGAACGACAAAAAATTGCTGATAGCTGGCCTCAAAGCATTGAAGATATTGCCGCTCAAAAAGATTGGGGTTGGAAACACAACTACGACTTAACTGCAATGACAACCGATATGTTGATGCATTTAAAGTAATTTTTTTTAAGTAGTAACAAATTTACTGCCCGAGCAAATATTGCATTTCAAACAATTTAAGCTGAGTCTCAAATAATTTTAAACGAATATTAAGTAATTCATCATCTTTACTGGATGATTTTTTACTTTTATTGGATTTGTTTCGAGAAAAAATACTGCTTTTAATATCTTCATTGTTATCAGAGTTATCAGAAGTTTCAGTATCATTTTTGTTTACTTTCTCTTTCTTTTTGGGAGCATCGTCTTTCGTGCGATTGAAATTATAAGTTATCCCCAATCCAATGTAATTATATTTGTCTTTGGCAGTCCAGCTTCTATCAAAAGCATCCAAACGATCAGTAAAAGTACTCGTTTGCGTAATATCTAAATGAATATCAATTTTATAATTGTATCTATAATTTACAGTTAATCCATAAGGAATTGTCCATGTTTTAGCCCTAGGAATTTTGTCGCTTAATGTTTTTTGAGCCAATCCCTTTGTGTTATCAACTTCAACCCAACCTTCATAATCCTTTGTGTTTAATGTTTCTGTATCGTACAAACGGGTTCTATACCACATTGAACCAAAACCAATGCTACCATAAATATAAAAACGGTTGTATTCATTTTTTTTAAATAGGACTTTATTAAGTAAATACCTCACTTGAAACGACATATCAAAATATTGGTTTTCAAAAGAAACAGTAGAAGAGTTTTTTCCAGTTTTTCTAGTTCCTATAAGGCTACCTCTTTGATAATTTAATTGTGCTCCCAACCCCCATTTTATATCTCGTGCAATTGACGCTTTGAATCCTCCAGTAAAATGATCGCCAAATTGTCTTGGTCTAGGAAAAAACTTATATGCTGCAATGTCGCCCATGTAATAATTTAATCCTGCAGAAACAGCAATTGAAGCTCCATCAAAAACAACACCTAAACTTTTATCACCTTCTTCTGAAGATTCATCGGTTGAGGTTATTTTCTCAGTTTTGGGCTGTTTCTCTTTTTTCTCTTTTTTCTCTTTTTTTTCTTTTTTCTTTTTTTCTGTAATTTCTTGGGCAAAAATCACATTAGAAGCCATCAATCCTATTAAAAGAAAAGTAAATATATTTTTAATCATTGTTCTGATTTTTAATTAAATAGATGATATAGATGCGTAAAATAATTTCAATAACACCTATTCACCCTACGTGAATAACAAACAAATATATGTTTTTATTCAATACAACTAATCAATTTACAAAATTTTTTAATGAAACATCCTAAATTATATCTTTGTTTGTATCTTTGGAGAATGAGGTATTGGATTCTTAAATTAAGCTCTATTTTATTTTTTATCATTGTTTTAAAAACACAAAGCAATGCACAGTTCATTAATGTATCTCACTACGAAAATAAAGCTCAAGCATATGCTATTCTATCTGCACAATTTAGCAAAGAAGCCTATTTTCACGCAAAAACTGTTAAAAATTTAATTCACATTAAAAACAATTGTGATACTGGTTTTGTTTTTACTCAATTGGCTCTTGAATATGCTGATAGTGCTTTGATTGTAGCCGACAAATCTTCTGTTGAAGCAATTTTGGTTATGAAAAGAGCCATTAATTATCAACAAAATGCAAAACTTCTGTTTCAAGAAATAAAAAACACGCAAAAAACAAAAACATCTAATACTTTAGTTTTTGCACTTGGAAATGCTGTTGACGATGCTTATTTAGCTTCTTTGTTATTCGATTTTGTTGAAGACTCCGTAAATGTAGAAGAAAAAATGGAAACAAAACCTAGAGATGTTTCACGTTTGGAAACTGATGAGTTTTCTTTTATGACCATTAAAGAACTTTTTGGGACTCGTTTGGTTGAAATTGAAGATGAATTAACTAATTTAGAAAAAGAAGCAATTAACAAAGAAGGCGAAGATTTAATTGCTTTGAATATGGTTATTGAGCAACTAAAAAAAGAACAAGTTTCTTTTTCTAATGACATGAAAAATAGTGGTGATAAGTTGGTTTCTATTCGTAATGAATTAAGCGAAGAAATGCTTAAAGTGGTGGATGCAACTATTTTTACGACACAAAAACAAGGTTTTTATAATGAAAATGTGCCTATTCCTCTAAATACCGAGCTACCAGAAGGATTGGTATATAAAATTCAGGTAGGATTTTTTCAAAATCAATTGCCTGAAGCACATTTTGATGGTATTTTTCCTTTAGCTTCCGAACAAGTTGATAATGTTTATTTCCGCTATACGGCCGGAAGTTTTTCTGTTTATCAGGAAGCAAAAAATGCTTTATTAGAAATCAATAAAAAAGGATATAAAGATGCTTTCGTTGTGGCATATTTTAACGGAAAGAAAATTACAATTAGTGAAGCATTGAAGTTTGAAATTAAAAACTAACTTTTTATTACTCCAAATTAGTAACCCACTTCACATTGTTAATTATCAATAAATTTTTGTTTGCTGGAGCATTTACACCTTTTATCGCAAAAACTAAATCAATGACTTGCATTTGGCGTTGTTTAAAATCCAATAATGGAATACTAATTTGTTTAAAAGAATTAGTGTCTAATGTTGAAGTGAAAACTTCCAACGGAGCACTGTGTCTGTATTCGCTACAGAAATCGGCACCTAAATTAAGTTGATTACCATTAATCATTAATCCAAAATTATTGAAATTAGTGTTAAAAGCATCTGGATGTAATTTAGCATCAAAAACCAAATATCCATTTTTAAATTCTAAGGCACTTCTCTTGTTTAGTAGTCTGATAACTAAAGCGTACTCTCCGTTTGCATCTGAATTTACTAATAAATAAGTTTTTCCATTAATTGTAGTATCAGCAGGAACTATTGTTGTGTCTGGTGGCGTTACATTATTATCAATAATTGTATCTTCAGGAGTTATAACCGTATCTGGATTTAAAAAAATAGTAGTTTCGTTGGTAAAACATGCTTTAACTGAAAAAGAACCTGTAACTGAATTCCCCCAAAAACCTAGTTTATTGTTGGAATAAATAGTGAACGATGAATCTAAATACACACAAGAACCATCATCTTCTTTAGCAAGATTATCATAGTTTGTTGCTCCAATATCTGTGCATCCTTTTCTTATTTCATCATTGTTACATGAAGAAAAAACCAAAATAAAAACAAAAGAAATGAGCGTAAAAAATCTATATTTTGTTTGCATAACTCAATTAAAAAATCATTTATAACAAACAAATATACAACTAAAATTAGAAAAAAGACAATTTAGAGCTTATTTTTCGAGCAACTTACAAGTAAATGTAGTAAACATTGTTAAGTTAACAACTAAATTTAATATGAAGTAGAACAACCTTGTTGATTATTTATTTTAGAATGTTGTAATATTTGATGTTGTATGAAGATTTTGATGACTTATTTTTGTTTAATTATTTTAATGACTTCGAGCATTAAAAGTATAGCTCAAAAAACTTTTCAAAGAGATTGCAATCATCCTCAAGAAATACCTCTTTCGGAAATGAAAGAAAATTTATTGTCTGAAGAAATTTATTATCAAGAAGATGATGCTTATACGTTTTGGTATAAAATAACATCCAACATTTCGCTACAAATTAACTATGAATTAAAAAGTATAGATTCGAATGATAACTATGAGATGCTTGTTTATACTTATGTGGGCAACGATTTTTGTAATGATTTAGTTAAAAAAGATATCCGGTCAATGAAAATGGATGAAAAAGGTGTTTTTGATATAGAAAAAAATAAAACACTGTATGTTAGCATTTTGCATATAAATGGAAAAGGGTGTGGACACGAATTTTTTTTAAGTAATTTGCATCTGAATTATGCTTTTAAAGCCATTCAAAATACCTGTGTTGAAGAAATTGCAGCCACAATTATCAATGAAGAAAGTAGAAAAGATAGTGTTAAAATTATTAAAAACCACATTGTTGATGAGCTACCAACCCCACCAACAAAAGCTACAGAAGAACCGATTTTAGAAAATTTGTTTAAAGGATTGGTTATAAATAATGATACCAAGCAACCTATTGATGCTGAAATTACAATAATCACCTCTGAGTACAATATAAAAAATAATATTTTTTCTACTAAAAATGAAGGTTTTGCGTTGGAATTAGCGAACGATAATCCACTTATAATTAAAATAGAAAAATTAGGCTATAAAACCTATACAGATACTATTGATGACTTCAAAAACAGCATCAAAATACCATTGAACCCATTGCGTGTTGGCGAAAAAATTGTGATGCACAAAATTTATTTTCATCCAAACACCGCTGTATTAAAAGCCAATTCAAAAAATGAACTGGAAAAACTACTTAGTTTTATTAAAGAAAACGAAAATTATGCAATAGAAATACAGGGGCATACCAATGGAAACAGAAAAATTAAGAAAGATAAAAAATACAGTCATTTGGGAGATGAATGGAATTTTAGTGGTTCTGCCAAAGAACTTTCTCAACTTAGAGCCGAAAAAATAAAATCGTTTTTAGAAGAAAATGGAGCAAATGAAAATAACCTAGTTGCCAAAGGATATGGTGGTGATAAAATGATAGTTGAACATCCTAAAAACATGAAAGAAGCGATGAAAAATATTCGGGTTGAAATCATCGTGATTGAAAAAGAAAGATAGGAATTGGAAATTAGAAATTTCCTCAAGTTGTCCCGAATCTTCGAGATTGTTACATTATAAATTGTATTTTTGTTTTTCTATCTATGTCAAAAAACTACGAAAATAACACCATTTACCAACACGAGGCGGAAGATGATTTTAACATCAAGCAATTTTTCCTAACCTATTTACGGTTTTGGTATGTTTATGTTTTTGTGCTTAGTATAACATTAAGTATGGCATACTTCTATAACTGGTTTGCAAAACCAGTCTATAATGTTTCCGCTAAAATTCTAATTAAAGATGATAAAAGTACATCCATAGGTACTGAGGATATACTCAAGGATTTGAATGTTTACAGTGTAACCAAAAACATAGAAAATGAAATTGAAATTTTCCGATCTAGACAACTTTTAAGAGAGGTTATTGATCGACTAGAACTTGATGTTCTCTATTATCTTGTTGGAAATGTAAAAAAAAGTGAGATGTACACAGAATCTCCTTTTAAAATTACCTACGATTCGCTTAATTTTTATGCCTACAACAACTATTCTTATATCACAATATTAGACGAAAATCAATTTGAACTTTCCTACGAAATTGAACAAACCAAGGATGCCTATAAAAAACCCCACTCCTTTGGTGAAAAAATCTATTTACCAATAGGAATAATAACTGTTAACAAACGTGCTTTGTTTGATGCAGATTTATTTAATAATCCTTCTTACGATAAAAGAGATTTTAGAATTAAATTTAATAATACCAAAAACAATATTGATTTTTATCAAGCAAAATTAAATATTGCACTACTTAATAAACAATCCTCAGTTATTCTAATAAGTATTGAAGATGTAGTTCCTCAAAGAGGATTAGATTTTATTAATACACTCATTGATGTTTATTTAGAACATGATGTGAAAGAAAAAAATAAAATCGCTAGCAGCACTGCTAATTTTATAAACGACCAACTCACTTCAATTTCAGAAGATTTGAAAACCATAGAAATTCAACGTCAAAATTTTAAAATTGAAAAAGGAATTACCGATGTAAGCAACAAATCGCAACAAATTTTAGAACGAGTTAAACTCAAAGACAATGAAATTTCTAACATTAACCTCCAACTTAGTTTTATTGCTTACCTTCAAAAGTATGTACAAGAGAACAAAAGTATTAGCAACATTGCTCCTTCATCATTAGGAATTAACGACCCACTTTTAGTTAGATTGATAACCCAAATAACCGATTTAGAAATAGAAAAACAAAAATTAGAACAATCTTATAATCAAGAAACTCCAGCTATTGTTGCAATTAATAATAAAATAAAATTTACGAGAAGCACGCTGCTACAAAATATCGAATCCATAAAAACAGGGCTTCAAACTTCAAAAAAAGATTTGCAAGTTTCTATGAATTCGCTTGAAAATGAAATGGGAACTATACCAAAAACAGAGCGTGAATTAGTTGGAATTGAGCGAGAATATAGAGTAAAAGAAAGTTTGTATTTATACTTACTTCAAAAAGAAGCTGAAACCTCTATTGCTTTGGCAGCTTCTGTTTCTGACAACCGAATTATTGAAGAAGCTCGTTCCACTTCCTATCCAATAAGACCAATTCCTAAGAAAAGTTATTCATTAGCATTATTACTCGGACTACTCATTCCAACAGGAGTAATTTTTGTTTTTGAGCAATTTAATGATACGGTTAGAGATAAAAAAACCATAGAAAAACTTACTAAAATTCCCATGCTTGGTATTGTTGGATATAGCAAAGAACACTATGCGTTAGTGGTTTCGGAAAAACCAAAATCACTTATAGCGGAATCATTTAGAACTGTTCGAACAAATTTAAAATACTTTTTAAAAGGCAAAGAAAAAGAAACCATTTTAATTACATCATCTATAGGTTCTGAAGGAAAAACATTTTCCTCGATGAACCTATCCATAATTATTGCTTTGTCGGGTAAAAAAACAGTTTTATTAGGGTTAGATTTAAGAAAACCTAAAATTGTTGCTGATTTTGAAATTTCTAATGACAAAGGAGTAAGTTCTTTTTTAATTGGAGCTGAAACAATAGCATCCATCATACAAAAAACTTCCGTGGAAAATTTAAGTATCATTCCTTCGGGCCCTATTCCTCCAAATCCTTCCGAATTGATTATGGGAGAAAAAATGGATGAGTTAATAAACAAACTTCAACAAGAATTTGACACTATTATTATTGACTCCCCTCCAGTTGGATTAGTTACAGACGCTCTATTGCTTTCAAAATATGCTGACGCAACTATTTTTGTTGTACGGCAAAATGTAACAAAAAAGGAATACCTCACGCAAATAAACCAACTCTACAAAGAAGAGCGTATAAAAAATCCATCCATTATATTTAATGCTGTAAAACTTTCTGGATTAGGTTATGGCTATGGATATGGTTATGGATATGGTTATGGATATGGTTATTATGAAGAAGACCAAAAGAAAGGGTTTTTTAATCGTATATTTAAGAAAAAGTGATACGCAACTTATTTAATAGTTTTTTTTCTGGTCATGAACGCACAATAAGAGCTAAAAAAAATATTATAGGCTCTTTTTTGTTAAAAGGAATAAGTATAATAATTAGCTTGTTGTTAGTTCCTCTTACTATTGACTATTTAAATCCCACAAAATATGGGATTTGGCTCACATTGTCTTCTGTTATTGGTTGGTTTGTTTTTTTTGATATAGGATTAGGAAACGGACTACGTAATAAATTTGCTATTGCCAAAGCAGAAGGAAACGACCTTTTGGCAAAGGTTTTTGTTAGCACTACTTACGCTATAATTACTTTAATAGCAGTTGGACTTTTTGTAGTTTTTTTTATTGTAAATCAATTTTTAGACTGGGGATTAATACTTAATACTTCAAATGAAGTTCGAGAAATAGAACAACTTGTTTTTATTGTGTTTTCTGTTTTTTGTTTTCAATTTATAATTAAATTAATCAATGTTGTTTTCATTGCCGACCAACGCCCAGTAATTAGTAGCTTAATAAATACCTTAGGAAGTTTATTTTCACTTATTGTAGTATTTATTTTAACCAAAACCACACATGGTTCACTCTTGTATTTAGGAGCTTCATTTAGCCTTATTAATCTAATAATTCCATTTTTAGCAAGTATTTGGGCGTTCAATGGAAGATATAAAAGTTATAGTCCTTCATTTAAAAACATCGATTTTAGTAAAGCAAAAGAATTACTCAACTTGGGTGTGCGATTTTTTATAACGCAAGTAGCTGCAATAATTGTTGCTGCTACAGACAACATTATCATTTCTCAATTAATTGGCAATGAAGATGTAGCCGTTTATAATGTATCTTACAAATATTTTGGAGTAATGAATATGGTATTTACTATTATCACAGCACCTTATTGGTCTGCATATACAGAAGCCTATACAAAAAACGATATGGAATGGGTAAAACAAGCTACCTTAAAAATAATAAAGCTGTGGTTTATTGTTATTATAGGAATTATAATAATGCTATTATTCTCAAACAACGCTTACCAATTATGGATAGGAGATAGATTAGCAATACCTTTCAATCTATCAATAGTTATGGCTCTTTGGGTAATTGTAAGTACTTCCACCATGATATTTGCTAATTTTTTAGCTGGTGTAAACAAAATTCAACTGAGTTTATATCATGCTATTTTTGTAAGTATTATTAATATTCCGTTATCAATTTACTTTGCAAAAAATTTAGCAATGGGAAGCACAGGAGTTATTTTAGCTACATTAATTGGAATAATTCCAAGAGCAATTTTTCAACCCATTCAATATTGGAAAATTGTAAATGGAAAAGCCAAAGGAATTTGGAATAAATAAAGTTATAACATTTTAACTCCTTAATGCCGCAATGGTATTTCCTAAAGTATAATGCCGATGTAGATTTTAAGGAGCATTTATGCGACATTTAAAATCACAATCGGCATTAGCGAATCCAATTAATGTTATTTTGTTTACTTTTGTTTACATAAACAATTACCATGAAAAAACTAATTTACACCTTTCTCTTCCTGTTAATAACCGCTCCTTTTTTAAATGCACAAGACACAAATTTTACTCATAAGCCTATTCTTTTCGAAGGAAAAATAATCAATTCAGACAGTTTGCAACAACCATTGCATGGAGTTAATTTAATTGTAAATAATAGCAAAGGAGTTGCAACAGATATAAATGGAACTTTTTCTATGCTTGTTTCAGCTAATGATTCTATAAAATTTACTCACGTTGGTTTTCATCCATTTATAATTTATATTTCTGATTCAATTGTTGGTGGTAAATTTACTGCCACTTTTTTAATGGTTAGTGATACCATCAATTTAGAACAATATTTTGTGTGGTCTAAAGGTAATTATCATGATTTTAAAACTTCCTTTCTCAATATGGAGGTAAAACCCGATTTGTCGCTTATTAGAGCAAAAAACAATATCTTTTTATCCCTCTATGAAGCTAAAACAACTTCTGCTAATTGGACAGCAGAAGACAATCAAAAAAATGCCATTAAACAAGAAGAAAACAAAGTAGTTTATAAAGGTCAAATTCCTCCTGAACAAATGTTAAATGTGAATATATTAACTATTTCTGGTAGTTTAAGCAAGATACTTTCTGAAAAATCAAAAGAAAACGACTTTTACCTCAAATTATTAAACCTACAAAATCAAAACAATTTAATTTATACCGCAACCAAATGATTTTTCAGAAAATAGTTAGTGATTTAGTCGCATGTAATACTCTAACTAAACATTTCCGCAGTATTGCGGAACTATTAAGTTTGAGTATATTCAAAATAAACGCTGAAGCAAGGTTAAATAAGTTTTTTTTCTATACACCTCATCGTGTCCAATCTTTTTAATACGCTTATAACCTTGACTTACCATAAAGTCATTCATTTCTTTAGTTTGATAATTATTTTCAACCAACAATATATCAATATCAAATGCTTTAAAGTTTATTGTTTTTAAAATACTCATTTCGTTGCCTTCGGTATCTATGGTAAAAAAATCAACATGATTGAACTTGTTTTCACTTAACAAATCATTGATATTATAGCATTTTACTTCAATTTCTTCTTTGCTACCTCCATACTGTTTAATTTCACGGTCAATACGTTCTAAATGTCTTGGGTCATACTTATTTACTAATCCACTCAACATTTCCGTATCAACAAATTCGCCCCTTACACGTAAAAATTTTTCAACACCAGTTTTTTCTGAAATACAACCATTTACTTTAACACAAGTTCTAGCTTCATTTAATTTTTGGAAAATTTCAGGAATAGGTTCAACGCAAATGCCTGTCCAATTACGTTCTTTTTCAAAAAACAAACTGTTGCTAAAAGTTAAGCCATCATGAGCACCTATATCTATAAAAACACCTTTAGTTTTTTTCTTAAAAAGTTGATCAAGATATTTGTCTTGTTGGTATTGTCCGTAATATTTCATCTGTTTTTGCTCGTTAAACGAAAATTATTAAAAGTAATATTTTTCGTGGTGTTTTTGTAGCCCAATTTCAGGATATTGTTCTGCTAATTGTTTATTTAATTTTCCAAAATGAGTTTTTAATTCTGCTGTTTTTTTTAGCGAAAAACATGGTTTTTCATTGCTTCTTTTCTTTTTTAAAATGTTTCGTTTCAATTTAACATAAATGCGATAAAGTAGTTTTGAATGTGAGGCTAAGTTTTGAAATTTATTTAGTTTTCTTAGCTTTCTGGCTTGAACAACATCAACACTTTTGTTTAGTAATTCTTTTTGATTTAGCAAACTTATAGTTGTTGGTTGTTCAAAACCAAACAACGCATCTAACTTTGTTGCAAAATCCTTTGGTTGATGAATAAAATCCTCAAAAAGTAACACTTCAACATGGTTAAAGTATTTTTTGTAAAGTTGGATAAGTGATAAGTAATCATAACCTTCTATATTTTCATAATCTTCATACGTATTATAATATAACTTGGCAGGACCTGATTCTACATCTGTGTTTTTATCTTTTATTGGTTGCCAAATGTAATCATCAATATGCTTAGTTTCTCTCCATTCCAAACTAATAGCATAAAGCGAAGCCAACAAATCAATTTGATTGCGCAACACCAATAAAATTTTTGCTTCAGGAAAAGCCTCACTCAATCGTTTGGCAATACTTGTTCTGTTGTTATGATTTAAAAAATAAGACTGTCCAACAAAATTTTCGTTTGAGAGTATTATGTTTTTGTTTTTACAATTGTTAGCAAAATCTAAAATTTTAGTATTATCATAAAAAGTATCGTCAGCAAATTGCAATTGGTTGAAAACAGCATCAAAATGAGTTGTTTCTAAGTTAAAAGCAAGATAATCAGGTATGAAGGGGAATACGTTTTGCTGAAAAAAAGTGGTTGCCGTTCGAGGCATTCCTATATGAATAATTGTATTGGTCACTTATAAAATGGTAATAAAAAATGGATTAAAAAATTTAATTTATTAAAAGTGCTTAGTTTGTTCAATAAAGGATGAATAATTACTTCAAACCTTAGCTTTGCTTTTTGGTTGGTAAAATTACTTTCATTTGTTATATTTATTCTTTTAATATTAAATTTAATTAGCCATTTACTGTTTTCTACAACATCTTTTTGCCCACCAAAAGCCAATGTATATTGGTGTTTTTTTAATAGGTTAAAAGTATTTTTTTTATTACCAACATAACCTCCTGGATAAGAAAAATAGGTAATAGGAATTAAAAAAAAACTTTCTAATTGCTTTTTAGATAACATTAATTCATCATTAATTTCTTTTTCGGTAAGTTGATGAAATGTTTGATGCGAAAAAGAATGTGAACCTATAGTTAGTAATTTAGAGTTGAGCATTTCAATTATCATTTTTTTTGATAAATGTGCTGCTTTTGGTCTTTTTTCAGCATCCCAAGTATTAAATTTTGTTATAGTTTCGTCACTTAAAAAATTAGCTATTAAAAAAAGAGAAAAATTAATGTTATACTCTTTAAGAATAGGAAAAGCAAGTTTATAAACATTTTCATATCCATCATCAAAAGTAATTAGAATAGGTTTTTTTGGTAGTAAATGTGGTGTTAATAAAAGGTGAGGGGTAATAAAAGTATATTTTTTTTTTTGTAAATAAGCAAGTTGTTGTTCTAAAAGAGCAATAGTTATCCAATCGGGAGCATTAGGAATTTCTTGCTCCACAATGTTGTGATACATTAATATAGGAATAGAATTAATCAAGTTTTTTTTCTATAATAACAGTGTGTTCTTGTATGCTAAATTTGGCTTCAGGTAGGATAATTTTAAGGTCGTCAACAGTTATTGGAAAAGCAAAATCTTGGTGATATGCCATGCCTTTTTTGTCAGTTATAATATATCCATTTGGTTTTAGTAAAGCAAAATAATTACGCATCATTTCTTCAAAATGTTGTTGACAACAAGCAAAACTTGAAAGGTTATTATCCGAAATAATATCATATTTAACAGGTAATCTCAGTAAATCATTTGAATATTTATTTAATTTAAAGCACCTATAATTAGGTAAATTAAGTGCAATGGCATAATCCAATTCATCATCAACAATGGTAATACTGTCGATGAAATTAGTAGCGTGAAATTTTTTGGCAAAAGAGGAATTTCCAGTGCCAATATGTAAAATTTGCTTTACTGTAATTTGCTGTAGTGTTAAATAATCTTCTATTCTTTGTTGATCAGGCGTTGTTGCAATAGTGAGCCACGAACCATCAGTGTATTTTATTTTAGGAATTTGTTGGTTACAAAATTCTTTTTTTTTAGGAGCTGTAAGTTGCCTAAAAGGAAAAATAATAAATTTTTTTATTGCTTTTTTTATACTTCGTAAAATCATACTATTGAAACATTTGCTGCACCAAAAGTAATTTATTTTACCGACTTTTGTAAATGAATGAAACCCAAATTTACCATCATATTTCCGGTAGCTCAAAACGTGCATTTAATTAAAGATGTAGGGCAAATTGCCAATGCACTTGCCGAGCATCATGGGTTTGATTCTACCTTAGTCTGTTATAAAAATAGTGAAGAATACACGCACTTAAAAACGGAAGCAAATCATCTTAAATTAGATTTTATTTCTCCTAAAGGAAAATTTCTGTTTTTAGAAAAAGCAGTTTTAAAATACCTACAACGAAACGCAAAGCAAATTGACGTTTTACACCTATTTCATCTTACCAAAGAAACCATCTATTATGCGTTATACTTTGCTTTACTCAATAAAAAAGGAAAAATTTATGTGAAAATGGATGTGTATAACGAAACATTAAAACAAGATGTAATTTACTCTAAAAAGCCTATTTTTCAATGGACACATAAAAAAGCAGAAAAATTATTTTTTAAAAAAATTACTGTTATTTCTGCAGAAAACCCAACCTCATTAACACTTTTAAAACAAAAATTTCCAATACTACAACACAAAGCAATTTTAGTTACTAATGCAGTGAATAGTTCCTTTTTGAAAACAAATTTTCCATCAATCAATTCGTTTGAAGAAAAAGAAAACATCATATTATCTGTTGGGAGAATTGGTGCTGCTGATAAAAATTATGAAATGCTTTTTAATGCTTTTGTTCTGGCAAAATTAACAGGTTGGAAGTTAATTTTAGTTGGTCCAATAGAAGCTGCTTTTCAGGAAAAAGTTAATCAACTCTTTATAGAAAACCCAACATTAAAAACTCAAATTGAGCTTGTTGGAAATGTTGAAGACCGAATTTCTTTATATAATTATTATAACCGTTCAAAATTGTTTTGCCTTTCATCACCACAAGAATCGTTTGGAATTGCCTTTGTAGAAGCCATGTATTTTGGAAATTATATATTGGGAACAACAGGAATGTCTAGTTTTGAATATATAACTGATAACTTTAAACATGGTAAGTGGGTTAATCCTGAAGAAACAAATAAACTTACTGAATTACTAAGAGAAATAACCACCAATCAACTGTTAATAGAAAATAATCGCTTACAGGCACACCATCGAGTTGTTGATTATTTTTGTTGGGAAAAAGCGATTAATTCATTGTTGGAAAGAATTTATAAAAAATGAAAAAAATTTTACGATTAATCGAACGACTTATTTATATTGTAAAATGGTGGTTTTTAAAACAAAAATGGCGTTTTGTTTCTTTACAATATTCAAACGCCAAAACAGTAACTAATACAAACTACTCTATAGGAATTACAACCTATAAAGAACGATTTGAAACGTATTTAAAACCGCTTGTTTTGCACTTAAATTATTTATTCCCTCACATGCAAATTATAGTTGCAATAAATGGTTTTCATAATCAAAAAGAGCAAACAGAATACTTAAATAAAATTAAATCTTTCTTATCCAATTTTAAAAATATTGACTTTGTTTATTACGAACAACCTCATGGACTTTGTAAACTATGGAATCAGTTGATTATATTATCCAAATCAGACAAAATAGTTGTTTTAAATGATGATATTTCTATTTCTAAAAAATTGAAGACAGAAATTGAAGAATCAAAAATACTTAATAGTAATTTCGGGTTAATTAATGGAAGTTACAGCCATTTTTTAATCAATAAAAAAATAATTAACCAAATAGGTTGGTTTGATGAGCGTTTTCCAGGCATTGGATATGAAGATCACGATTATGAAATTAGATTGGCTTTACAAGGAGTTTCTCCCGATTTTTATAATTTTAAAACAATAAAAAACGAGAATGTTACTCCAAAAGATTGGTCGTGGGGCGATGATGACACAAAGATTTTTAAAAAATATAGCCATGCAAATGAAAAACACTATTTTAGCAAATGGGAAATTTCTGATACAGCAAAACATGGGTTTGTTCATGTTCGTATCATTAAAGGATATGCCAAACTAAAAGACGGAATGGAAACACCAAATTTTTACCCAGACCTGAACGAAGTGAAAGCATGAACACCTATAAAAAAAGAATAGAAATATCCTTCATAAATAAAATTTACTAATGATTAATTTGATAATTTATATAGAAACAGCTTGTAGGAACTTGAAATACCGATGCAAAGGCGTTTGGTTTAAATTTTATTTATTGATGCACGGTTGCAAAGTAGGGAAAGGGTTAAAATGTATTGGATTTCCTAAGTTTAGAGCTATTCCTAAAAAAAATATCGCTATTGGAAATCATGTTACTTTGGGACGAAATATAATCTTTGAAATTGGACACGAAGGAAAACTTATTATAGAAAATCATGTGTTGTTGGCAGATAATATTTTATTAAGTACTATTTCTGAAATTAAAATAAAAAACTGGGCTGCAATTGCTGAAAATGTAAGTATCAGAGGTAGTTTTCATGAAATGAAAAAAGACCAACCGTATCGATTACAAGGAAATGTTTCTGAACCTATTGTTTTAGGAGAAGATACTGGTGTTGGTGCTGGATGCGTTGTTTTAATGGGAGTTATTCTTCCAAAAGGAGCTTTTGTTGGAAGTAATTCAACCGTTACAAAAAAAGATGAGTTAGAAGAATATGGAATTTATGGAGGAACCCCATTGAAATTGTTGAAAAAAAGAACTTAAAATTATATTTCCCGCATCCAGATAGTTATCGGGATGCGGGCAACAAAACAAGTAAAAATTCTACGGTAATCTACGGACAAAAAAATGAATAACCCACTCGTATCTATAATAACAGTAGTTTTTAATGGTGAAAAACACATTGAACAGACTATAAATAGTATAATTTTTCAAAGTTATCCTCATGTTGAGTATATTATTATTAATGGAGCATCAACCGATGGAACACTCGAAATTATTAAAAAACACAAAAAAAACATTACACATCTTGTTTCCGAAAAAGATACTGGAATATATAATGCTATGAATAAAGGATTAGCATTAGCAAAAGGAGAAATTATAGGAATTTTAAATGCCGATGATTATTATTATGAAAAAACTATAGAGCTTGTTGTTCAGGCTTTTATAAATTCAAAAGCTGAAATTATTTATGGTGATTTAGTAAAACTAAGAAGTTTTGAGGGTAAAAATTATTTTAAAGAACTAGCCCCAAATATATCTTTAATGGAAAAAACAATGCCTATTTTTCATCCAGCTACTTTTGTAAAAAAAACAGTATATGAAAAAATTGGCAATTTTAATGAAAAATATAAGTTATCTGCCGACTATGATTTTATTTATAGAGCCTTTAAAAACAACATAAAATTTGAATACATTCCTCAACCACTAACGGTTTTTAGAGTGGACGGAATAAGCAGTACAAATTGCCAATCGTATAAAGAAGGCTATAAAATACTTTCCTCGTATGGTTCTCCTTATGACTCACAAATGCGAAAGCTAATTTTTAAATGTAGAATTAAAAATGTAGTACGATTCTTTGGTTATCTTCTTTTAAAGTTGTTTGGATTAAAAAAATGGTATGAAAGAAGATTGGTTGAGAAGTGGAGATAAGTAAATTGAAAAAATGAAAAAAGAAGAAGTAAAAAAGTTTTTTGAACAAACAAACATCTATTTTAATTACGATTACAACATCAAAATTAGAACCGAAACTGTTGCTGAATTTATTGGTGATAAATACTACAGCAACGTGTTGGACATGCCTTGTGGTAATGGTTTTATATCATTAAAAAACAGCAACCAATTTAATGCTTTAATTTTAGTCGATTTTTCGGAAAACATGATTGCACTAGCAAAACAAATTGCTGAGCAAGAAAAGGTAACCCATGTTTCATTTTATTGTGGCGATATTTTTGAAACCAATTTTAACAACAAAGAATTTGATTTAATCATCTCTTTAGGCATTTTAGCACACATTGACGATGTTGATAAATTTTTAAATTACATTCAAAGTAAAGTCAAAAAAGGTGGGGCAATAATCATCCAAAATACCAACAGCAACCACTTTTACAGTAAATTGATTCGTTTGTATTTAGGAGTTCGAAAATTGCTGGGAAAGGATAAATATACACTCAATAAAGTACCAGCAAGTCGAGTAGAAAATAGTTTTAAAAAAGCTGGTTTTAGTTGTCAAAAAGTGTTTCGATACAACCAATCATTTATTGGATTTTCAAAATTATTTTCGAACGATAAAAAATATGAATTGACCAGAAAATGGTTTGGAAATGCAGCTCACAATAAAAATGCTTCGCTTGGAAGTGATTATATTTATC
>Ga0210044_10002982_pt1 | contig 24497 bp, 11 predicted proteins | sample CryGey13umfilter_2_FD_183959 | JGI IMG/M metagenome (GOLD analysis project Ga0210044, IMG submission 183959) | Groundwater microbial communities from aquifer in Utah, USA - Crystal Geyser 4/9/14 3 um filter (SPAdes) (version 2) | ecosystem: Environmental > Aquatic > Deep subsurface >... | reverse complement strand
GATACCTCGTCAAGACCTCGCTGCTTGTCGCTGTAGCTTCCATGAACCAGTATATGGCACGTCTCGCGCGCAGACGCCAGCGAAATCTGCGCCCCACTGCGACACCGGACTTCCGGGGACCTGTACTAAGGAGTTGCGTGCTGATCACCCCCCACCGACCCGGATCGCCGTTGGTGAACTGGCAAAGATCCATGGCCTTGGCGAGGTCGTTGGCCGTCACCCCATTGGTGAGGGTGTTGGTGCTGCAGCTCGTCGCAGGAGGATTGTCGACGATGCCGTCACAGTCGTCGTCCAAGGCGTTCCCTACGAAGTCGTAGGCGCCAGGATTGACCTTGCTCGGATCGGCAGCGCAGCCCTGCCCCAGGCTGTCACAACAGTCGCCACCACAGGACGTGAACCCGTCGCCATCCTCGTCGGGTGTCTCGTCGATGGTGTGATCACAGTCGTCATCGACGCCGTTGTTGCAGGCGTCAAACTGCGGCACGACTTGTCCCCCACACAGGCTCCAGTTCGAGCCTTGCGGGTTGCACGTCTGGACGCCGTCATGGCAGGCCCCTACGCCTCGAGTGGCTGGATTGCCGGTGTAGCAAGGGCGCGTCTCGTTGGGCAGACAAGCACATGCGCCGTTGGCTTCACAGCCGTTGGCCGGGTCCCCATCGCAGTCGCCGAGCCCGGGGGCGCAACCACACACCCCAATCGCACAGTTCATTCCAGCCGCGCAGGCCGTCCCGCAGGCCCCGCAGTTGGCGGCGTCAATGCGGAGCTCCGTGCAGCTGCCCGCACAGGCGCTCAAGCCGGCCTCGCAGCCGTTCTTGCACTCGCCGTTCGAGCACACGGCGCTCGGCCCGCAGTCCTGCCCACAGGCCCCGCAATTCTTGCCGTTATTCACTACATCGACGCAGCCCGCGCCGCAGTCGAAGAGACCTCCGTCGCAGCCCACCACGCAAGACCCCGACAGGCATCCCTGCCCCGCAGCACAGGCAGTCCCGCAAGCTCCGCAGTTGAGCGCGTTGGCAGAGACGTCGACACAGACCCCACCACAGCACGAGCCGTAGCAGTCCGCGGCACACTGGCCAGAGCCCTCAACGACGTCGTTACCGGCAGGGTCAGCGCACGAGGACATGCCAAGGAGGAGGAAAGAGGCGAAGAGCAGGGGGAATCGTCTTGGATTCACAGAGGGTCTCCGATCTACGTGGGGAGCTCAATTCGTCGCAGCCGTGTCTCTCGCCGACCGGATTCACCTCCGCTCAACGAGCCGAGCGGGAGGATAATCGGTCGGTGCCCTTGATGTCGACTCGGTTTCGAGCGTTCACCACGTTTCTGTCGCGTTGTCTTCGTATTCCGATGGCTTGCGTGGCGAAGTCGGTGGTGATTTCTGATGCTGGCCGTTGACCGCCAGACATCGAAATCGATGTGGTTGGCCGCTGAGAGAAGCCAGTCGCCTTTGAGAATTGCACGTCAGCGGTGATTCGGGCTCGCTGCCCCCCACAAGCCTTGCCACGTTGCTGCCCTCACGGGAGTGGCCGCCCTTTCGCCGGAGATTCTTCCTGGGGCTCGCTGGACAGGGCGCCAGAACGGCGCGACAGGCCTCGCAAGAATCCCAATCCGATGAGGATCAGGCCGATGCCGACGGTGCGCCAGAAGGTCAGCCAGAAGAGCAGACCAAGGCTCCAGCTAAGGATGAGCACCCCCAGCAGCAGCAGGCCACCGCCGACCCAGGCCCGCACCAAGGCCGGCTCTCGCTCGCGCTGGGCGGTAAGGGCGACGACGCCCTCGACTCCCAGGCGGTAGGCGCGCCCCAGCCCGTCGCCGAGGCGTCGTGAGTTGACGCGCAAGCGGGCGACGACGGACCCCTCGTCGAACCCAGGGGGGAGCATGAGCAGGGCGAGGAGCAGGTAGAGCACCAGACCGACGCCTGAAGCCAAGGTCAGGAGCAAGAATGTGAGGCGGACGGTGATGGACGGCACGCCAAGGCGCTCGGCAATGCCGCCACAAACTCCCATCGCCACCCGGTCATGTTCGCTGCAACTGAAGGCCACCGCGGGTTCCCCTCGATTCAGTCCAGAACCCTGCGTTCGACACGAAACGCGTCAAAGTCCATGCGCGTGAGCACCTCGATCACCTGCAACCCCAGCTGCGTTTGCACACGCTCTTTGGCGAGGGCTTGCACCGCTTTGCCGAGCTCGGTGAGCACCGCCGAGGGCATCGCCGAGACGCTGCACTTGAGCCGAATGCCCCCGAGCGCATAGTACACGCTCACTTTCACGTGGCGGACCTGCGGCAGCGTGCGCACGGCCTGCTCGACGAGCTGGATGACGCTGCGTTGCTCCACGGTGACCAGGCCGAGCTCGGTCTCTTCGACCAGGAAGGGTTGATGGGCGAGGCGGTTGGGCCGCAGCTCCAAGGCCAGAAGAAAGGCGAAGCCGACGCCGGCCAGGACCAGGAGCAGAATGGTAGACCACCACTCTGCCCCCTGCAGCTCGCCCAAATTCTCCAGCGGCACCTGCAGGCTCCTCGCCAGAGAGGTGTGCTCAAAGGGCGAAAATCCCAGCAAATAGAGGAGCACGAGGATCGAGCAGACGACGAGGGTCGCGAGGACCAGGCACACGACGACGCGGTTGATGAGATTGACGAGCATGGTCTACCCGCAACGTGCGAAAGAGGGTGTGAAGGGGCCGTTATCTCGGCAATGGACGGTCGTTTCGAGGCCAGGTGTCGAGCCCCTGCTGGAACCGGGAGAACCCAGCGACCAGCGCACTCGAAGCCCAGAGCCTAGGCGAACATTGACGCGACGCGATTGCGTAGGCGTGCTTGCCTAGCTCGTTTCGAGCCAGGCAGCAGCACGCCAAATCAAATCGCCACACTCCAAGGCATTTGCCGGCTATTCGACACGCGTCAAGGGCGCGACCTCTTTGATCGTCTCGAAGTGGATGTCAACGACGTTGATGTTGACCTCTTTCACGTTAAGGCCGGTCATCTGCTCGATGCGGTCGTTGACCAAGGCCCGCACCTGGTGCGCGACTTCACGGATGTTCCTGCCGTACTCCACGACGACGTCGAGGTCGATGGCGACCTCCTTCTTGCCCACTTCGACGCGGACGCCTTGAGTCGTCTCGGCGCTGCCGGTAACACGGCCGAGGGCGTGGCGCAGAGCGCCTTTGCCGAGCTGATAAATGCCGTCCACTTCGCGAGCGGCGACTCCGGCGATCGTCTCGATCACTTGGTCGGCCATCACGGTCTGTCCAGCATAGGTCGGTGCGGTCTTGGTCGCGCTCATGTCTCCTCCAGGGGTTCGGGGTGTCGAATCGTTGCTAGGCTGAACCGTCCTTGGGCCACGCGTTGGGCGCCAGCTCGCTCGCTTCGAACTTGCTCGGTGCTGAGCAGCGCGCGAATCCGAGAAAGAGGCATGACTCCAGACCTTCGACCGCGTCGGAACCGCTCGAAAGAGAACGACCCCACCCGCCTTACGCGAATTCCGTGGTCCAGAGGCGCTCTATTCAGGCTTCCAAGCTGAGATTTGTCAACGGTTACGGCGAAAAGGGTCAGCTTTTGAGCAATCTCACTTCGCTCGCGAGCACCGGCACGCCAGCTCTCTCTTCGAGCCACCTCACCGGAATCCTCGACGGAGTCGTCCGGATTTCGTAGTGGATGCTCACTCACGTCCGAATCGTGCACAACACGTTTGTCCCCAGTGGTTCACTCCACCCTGAGGTGCCTCTCATGAAACTTCAGACCAGTCGGTTTTCGTTCGCGTGCGCTCGCAGCCCCATTGTCCTCATTGTGCTCCTGGGCTCGTGGTTCTCGGCCTGTGGCCCGAAGGCGACGACTCCGCCAGAAGACTCGGGACAGGGCGTCGCGGCCGTGGAAAAAGTGACCGGCCTGAGCTTCAAGCTCAGCGAAGGACAACCGACCTCTGACGTGCTCGCCGCACGCATCAAGGTTGTCGAAGCGAGCCCTCTTTCGGACGAGCGCGTCGCCGAGCTCTTGGCGCGGCTGAGCGCCCTTCCCGAGCCGCCGAAGACCGCCGACTTCGCGCTGCGCTCCGACTCGCCGCCGCCGCCGCGCAAGGGCGAGCGCCTCGTGGACAGCTTCAAACCGACGAGCGCCACGGCGCCGAAGGTCGAGCCGACCGCGCTGTCCGTCACGCGCGCGGCTCCGCAGGGCGACGTACCTCTGGCTCCGAAGCTCAGCGTCACGTTCTCTCAACCCATGGTGGCGCTGGCCAGCCACGCCGAGGCGTCGAAGAACCGCCCAGTTATCTTGACGCCAGAGCCTCCTGGAGAGTGGCGTTGGGTCGGCACTCGCACCCTCGTCTTCGAGCCGGAGGGCGGCCGCTTCCCCATGGCGACACGCTTCCACGCCAGCATCGCCAAAGGCACGCCGTCTGCGCTCGCTTCGGGTCTCGACGCCGAGTACGCTTGGGACTTCGCGACCCCGCCGTTGCTGGTCGAGACCACGGCACCCACCTACGGGCCCGTCGAGCAGCGGCCGGTGCTGCTCCTGACCTTCAACCAGCGAGTCGATGTGAGCGCGCTCGCGCGCCAGCTCGTCCTCGAGGCAGCAGGAACAAAATGGGCCTTTGACGTCGTCGACACCGAACCCCTCAGCAAGGACGACCGTTACAGCTGGGTCCTGCAGGAGAGCCAGCCCGATCGCCGCATCGCGATTCAGCCCAAGGAGGCGCTGCCCCTCGAGGCCACAATCTCCGTGAGCGTTCCCGCAGGCACGCTCTCGGCCGAAGGTCCCGTCCCCACAACGTACGCGCAGTCGTACACCTTCGCGGTGCACGGCGCCTTCGAGGTCGTCGACCATCGCTGTGGCTGGGAGGGCTGCCGCCCCTGGGACAGCTTCGAGATCTCGTTCACCAACCCGCTGGACGCCGAGGCCTTCGACCCGTCGAAGGTCAAGATCGAGCCGAAGATTCCGCACCCGCAGGTCTATTTCTACGGCAACAACCTGAGCATCTACGGGGCGACAGCAGGCCGCACGACGTACACGGTCACCCTCGACGCCTCGCTGCTGGACCGCTTCGGTGGCACCCTGCAGGGCGAGCGCAGCTTCACCTTCGACGTCGGCGACCCCTATCCAGGGCTCTCCGGTCCGGACCAGGCCATTATCGATCCGGCCAGTAAGGCCTCGTTCAGCGTCTTCAGCTCGGGCCATGACGAGCTGGAGGTCCGCCTCTTCGAGGTCGAGCCCAGCGAGTACCCCGCCTTCCTCAAGTTCCGCAACGAGTTCATGTACGGCGGGCTGGCCTATTTGCTCACGCCGCCGCCCGGCAAACAGAAGGCGGCGTTCAAGGTCGAGGTCAGCACCGAGAAGAGCGCCGTGCAGGTCGAGACCCGCATCGACCTCAGCGAGGCGCTGGCTGGAAAGAAGTACGGCCACATCGTCGCCATTGTGCAGCCGACCCATCCGACCCCGGACACCTACTATCGCGAGGCCGTCGTCACCTGGATCCAGCGCACGGACATCGCGCTGAGCGCCTTCACCGACCCCAGCCAGGTCTTGCTCTGGACCACGAACCTCGCCGACGGCACGCCTCTCGAGGGGGTCGAGGTCAGCGTCGGCGAGCCCAAGGGGGTGGCCGTGAAGACGGACGCCAACGGGTTGGCCAAGCTGCCCTCGACGAACCCCTCCGTCGGGCTCATCGCGCGCAAGGGCGACGACGTGGCCATGCTCCCGTGGAGCAACACCTACAGCGCCACCCACGACCCGCTCGTCTGGTACACCACCGACGATCGACACCTCTACAAGCCGGGCGAGTCGGTCCACGTCAAGGGCTGGGTACGTCACGGCGACGTGGCGCACACAGCGCTCTCCTTGCTCGACGACGACCTCAAAGAGCTCACTTACACCGTCACCGACGGCATGGGAAACCAGGTCGCCAAGGGGCTGACCACGCTGGGCGGCAAGAGCGGCTTCGACCTCGAGTTCGTCCTGCCCGACAACGTGAACCTGGGCTACGCCTCGGTCACGCTCACGCTGGACACGCAGCGCTACCAAAACACTTCCGCCTACCACTCCTTCGAGATCCAGGAGTTCCGCCGGCCGGAGTTCGAGATCAAGACCGAACACGCAGGTGGGCCCACTCTCGTCGGGGGCTCGGCGGACGTCACCGTCGACGCGAAGTACTACACGGGAGGAGCGCTCCCCGACGCAGAGGTCAACTGGAGTGTGAGCTCCATGGGCGGCTCGTTCATCCCACCCAACCGCGAGGAGTACACCTTCGGAACATGGAGCCCTTGGTGGGTCTACAGTTACAACGACCCCGGCTACCACTATGAGTCTCTGGCTTCTCGCACCGACCAGAACGGGAAACACTCGCTGCACATCGATTTCGAGTCCATGAGCCCGCCGCGGGCCATGGTCGTCAGCGCCTCGGCCACGGTCACGGACGTCAACCGTCAGGGCTGGAGCGACACGGCGACGCTGCTGGTGCATCCGGCCGAGGTCTACGTCGGGCTGAAGAGCGACCGGTGGTTCGTCGAGCCCGGAGAGGAGGTCAACGTCGATCTCATCGTCAGCGACCTCGACGGGAACCTGGTCGGCGGCTCGCCTATCCGCGTCGAGGCGTCCTTCATGACCTGGAAAGAGGTCGACGGCGTCTGGTCGCAGGTGCCGGACGGCGAGCCCGACGTCTGTCTCGCCGTGTCGAAAGAGGCCGGGCCAGTGCCCTGCAAGTTCACCTTCGCTTCTGGGGGCAGCTACCGCATCCGAGCCTTCGTCGCGGACGCGGCTGGCCGTCCCAATCGCTCCGAATTCACCCTCTGGGTCGCCGGCGGAGACCAGCCGCCCTCGCGCAACGTCAGCCAAGAATCGGTGACGCTCATCCCCAGCGGCAAGAAGTTCGAGGTCGGGGAGGTGGCCCGGATTCTTGTTCAGTCCCCCATCGAAGCCGAGAAAGCGCTGGTCACCGTGCGCCACCAGAACGTTGAGTCCGCATCGATCCTCGCCTTGGACGAGAAGGGTTCGGCCACGCTCGAGGTGCCCATCACGCCCGACCTCATGGGCGGCGCCTGGGTGCGCGTCGATGTCATGGGCTCGGCGCAGCGGCTGAACTCCAACGGCGAGCCCGATGAGCGCTTGCCGCGCCGACCGGCGTTCGCTGGCGGGTTGATTCAGCTCGAGGTCTCTGCCGAGAGTCGGCGCCTCAGCCTCGAGGTCACCCCGGCCAAGTCCATCTTGGAGCCTGGCGGCAAGACCACTCTCGATGTCGTCGCTCGCGACTCCGCTGGGGACTTGGTTGCCGACGCCGATGTGCTCATCGTGGTCGTCGACGAGGCGGTGCTCGCGTTGACCGACTGGCAGCTCGTCGACCCCATGCAGCTCTTCTACGCGATCGGCTACTCGAGCGTTTACGAGACGTACTCTCACAGCCTCATCACCCTCGAGACCCAGCCCGAGCTGCTGGCCGGCGGCGGACAGCTCAAGAACGTGAGCCAGTCGGTGACGCGCGGAGCGGAGGATGGTCGCTTCGCGCGCAACGAAAAGCTCAGCGCCGATGCGGCACCGCCAGCTGAAGCCAGGCCGACAGTGGCCTTTGCGGCCGCGGTGTCGGGTAAAGGCAAGGCGGCGAGCGGCCCCATGGGTGGACAGGCGGGACTGAACGTCCCACTGGCGGTGCGCAAGAACTTCGACGCGCTGGCCCTCTTCCTGCCGGACGCCCGCACGGACGCCAACGGCAAGACCAGCGTCGAGGTGACGCTGCCCGACTCGCTGACACGTTATCGCATCATCGCGGTGGCCGCCGACGTCGATCGCTTCGGCAAGGGAGAGTCGACGCTGCAAGCCAGGCTGGACCTGATGGTCAGGCCCTCGGCGCCGCGCTTCCTCAACACCGGCGACACGTTCGAGCTGCCAGTGGTGCTGCAGAACCAGAGCGACGCGGACATGGAGGTCGAGGTCGCCGTCCGCGCCCAGAACGCCGAGCTCACGGCCGGCGCCGGCCGTAAGGTCAGCGTTCCGGCCAACGACCGCGTCGAGGTCCGCTTCCCGTCCAAACCCTTGGCGCCCGGCGAGGTCGTCTTCGAGATGGCGGCGGTCAGCGCCAAGCACGACGACGCCGCCGAGGTGCGGCTGCCGGTCTGGAGCCCCGCGACGACGGAGGCCTTCGCGGTCTACGGTGAGCTCGACAAGGGCGCCATCATGCAGCCCCTGAGCCCGCCGAAGGACGCCATCCCGAACTTCGGCGAGCTGCAGGTCAGCACCTCTTCCACCGCGCTGCACGCCTTGAGCGATGCGGTTCTGTACTTGGTCGACTATCCCTTCGAATGTTCGGAGCAGCTCTCGTCGAGGCTCTTGGCCATCGCGACCATGAAGGACGTGCTGGCGGCCTTCGACGCCGAGGGTCTACCCACTCCCGAGGCGCTGAAAGCCTCGCTGGACAAGGACATCGCTTTCCTGCAAGCGCGCCAGAACTGGGACGGCGGCTTCCCGTGGTGGCGCTGGGGCCAACCCTCCTCGCCGTACCTGAGCGTCCACGTCGGCCACGCCTTGGCCCGCGCCAACGCCGCCGGCTTCGCGGTGCAGCCCTACGTGCTGTCGAACCTGAGCTACTACCTACAGAGCATCGAGAGCTATATCCCCTACTGGTATTCGGTGCAGATGAAGTACGCGATCTTGAGCTACGCCCTGTATGTGCGGCAGCTCAGGGGCGAGGACGTCGTTGCCGACGCCCAGGCCATCGTCGCCTCGCCTGGCCTCGACGCGCTCTCGTTGGAGTCTGTGGGTTGGCTCTACGCCGTGCTGGCGGCCGACGACAGCAGCCGCAAGCGCGCCGTCGACGACTTGGTCGCCATCCGCAAGCATCTGACCAACCGGGCCTCCGAGGAGGCAGGCACTGCCCACTTCGCCGCGGACTATGCCGACGGCGCCGAGGTGCTCCTGGTCTCGGACCGACGCGCTGACGCGGTCATTTTGGACGCGCTGTTGCGCGACGACCCGAAGAGCGACTTGGCCGTGAAGCTCGTGCGCGGCCTGCTGGGCCATCGCACGGCGGGCCGGTGGACGACGACCCAAGAGAACAGCTTCGTGCTGGTGGCCTTGGCCCAGTACTTCGAGATTCACGAGAAGGAGGAGCCCAACTTCACGTCCCGCGCCTGGCTCGGCGACGGCTACGCTGGCGAGCACAAGTTCGAGGGCCGCAACACGGACCGCTACGAGCTCTCGATTCCCATGGCCACGCTCACCGCCGGTCCGGCCGAGCAGGACCTGGTTCTGGAGAAAGAAGGCAGCGGCCGCCTGTATTATCGCATCGCCTTGCGCTACGCGCCGGTCTCCCTGGAGCTGCCGGCGGCTGAGCACGGCTTCGAGGTGACGCGCGTCTACGAGGGCATCGACTCGCCCGACGACGTCAGCCGAGACGACGCGGGCGTGTGGCACGTGAAGGCCGGCGCAAAGGTGCGCGTCAAGCTGAGCATGGTTACGGCCGACCGGCGCTATCAGGTGGCGCTGGTGGACAAGCTGCCGGCTGGCTTCGAGGCGCTCAATCCGGCGCTGGCGGTGACGGAAACGGTCCCGCCCGCGGACCCCAGCACGCCGAACTTGTGGTGGTGGGGACCCTGGTACGAGCACCAGAACCTGCGCGACGAGCGCGTCGAGGCCTTCGCGAGCCTGCTCTGGGAGGGCGTCTACGACTACTCCTACGTGGCGCGCGCCACGACTCCGGGGCGCTTCATCGCGCCACCGGCGAAAGCCGAGGAGATGTACAACCCGGAGACGTTTGGGCGCAGCGCGGTGGACGTGGTGGTGATCGAGTAAGAGGGCTCGCGGCCGTTGGAGAGGTCTGGTCGGCGCGCTCGGGGACCTCGGGCGGGCAGTGAGCGGGCGTCTTGTTCGACCTTGGGCTGCGCGCTTCGCGCTGTGTCGATGGTCTTTGGCGGTCTCACGGTCTTCGGATTACGGCCCGGCGACGCTGATTCTGGCGGGCTGCGGTGCGCAGGGGCTTCGAACGACGTGGGTTCAGGCGGTCTGCAGTGCAGTGGCTTCGGACGAGGTAGATGTCACGCACTCCGCCCCCACCTCACTCACCGCATCGGTTCGGCCCAGCCTCCCGAAGCTGCGTCCGGCCACCCTCCCAGACCACCGGTACGCGGTTCAGGACGTCGTCGAGGAGCTCACAACCGTCGCGCTCCAAGACAGACAGGTCCCAGCCCTGCGCGGCGCCCAGCTCGCTCAAGGCCGATAGAATTGACCCTCGCACCTGCAACTCGACGATCTCGCCGTGCAGATGGCTGTCGATGAGACGAGCACCGGTGCGGGTGCTCCACAAACCGACGCTGCCGTCAGTGAAGCCCACGAAGAGCGTCCCAGGGAGCTTTGCCGCAATGGCGGTGACGGCGCTCAGAGGGGCGCCGTCGAGGCTGTCGGAGCCGACGAGGACGTGTCCATGCCTGGGCAGGCGGACGACTCTGCCGTCGAAGAGGCCGACGATGACCGCCTCAGCGTCGAAGGTCACGGCGCTGACGCCGGCCGGAGCTGGCAGCGCTGCGCCCTGCGGGACTCCCTCCGCGTCGAAGAGTTGGACCTCTGTGGCGGTCGCGACGACGATCCCGTTCTGAGTCGAATCGATGGCGACGGCGCGCTGCGCGAGGGGCTTGGAACCCGAGGAAGTGGTCAGGGTGACGACGCCGTCGAGCAACGTCAGGCAGGTGCCATCGGTCTGTCTGACGTCACGTGGGTCGACGACGGCACCAGGGGGTGTCGAACCCGCCGTGCCGCTCCAGACCCGAAAGGTCCCATCGGTCATTCGCACACAGAGGTCGAGCGTGCCGTCGTCCTTCGAGCCTTCTCGCAGCTCCAACTCGTCGTCGCGGTTCAAGAGCCAGGCGGCGCCAGGCGAGCGACCTAAGCCCAGCCCGCGCATCGTTGGTCGGCCGCTGTTGGTGTCCCAGAGCCGCAGCGTCCCGTCGTCGCCTCCGGTCGCGACAGTGGCCCCGTCCGGCGAGATGGCGACCCTCGAGATGGCTCCTCTGTGCGCTCCGAAATCGACGTCTGGAGCCCCATCGAGCGAGAGAATCATGGCGCTCTCCTCTCGCCCGACCACGATCAGCCGCTGACCATCTGGATGGAAGACCATGTCCCTGACGGGCCAGCCCAGATTCCTGGAGAAGAGCAGCTCACGCTCTGGCACACTCGTGACCCTTATCTCGCCGTTCTCGCTGGCGCTGGCGAGGCTCTTGTCATCGGGGCTGAAGGCGACGGCGCTGACCCATTCTTGGTGGGTCGCGACGACGCCCAGCGAAGTTCCAGTCGCCTCCCAGAGGCGCACGGTCTTGTCGCGGGCCCCCGAGGCGATGAGTTTCCCGTCGGAGGTCACCCCGACCGCGAGGACAATTTCCGAGTGGCCTGTCAGGGTGTGCAACATTTCTTTGCTCCCGGGATCCCACACCCGCACCGTGTGGTCGTAGCCACCGCTGACGACGATCGCTGGCGTGCCCCCCGAGGCGACGGAGAAGACCCCCGCAGAGTGTCCCATCAAGGTCCCGACGTTGCGTCCGGTGCTCAGTTCCCAGATGCGCAGGCTGCCATCGACGCTCGCTGAGATCGCAAATTGCCCACTGGGGGTGACGGCTAATTCGTTCACCCACCTCGTGTGGCCTTGCCCCACGATGCGGGGCGAAGGCTGGTCCGCATCCCAAAAGCGCACACTCCCGTCCATTCCTGCAGTGGCGAGGTGGGAGTCGGCGCCAAAAGCGATGGCCCCAATGCTGCCGTCCTCCCCAGCCAGCGGCGCCACCTCCGCCAGTTGAGTCAGGTCCCAGAGGTTGACCCGCCGATCGAAGCCACCGGTGGCAAATTGGACGCCGCTGGCGTCTATAGAGAGGCCGTTGAGCATGTCGGTGTGACCTTCGAAGATGGTCTTCGTTGCCCTCTCTTCGACGTCCCAAAGGCGCACGGTCTTGTCGTAGCTGGCCGAGAGAAGCAAAGCGTCACTGACGAACACCAGCGCGCGAACCGTCTTGGAGTGGCCGACCAAGACCGCTTCGGCCTCTGGGTTGCCCAACCGCCAGAGACGAATCGTGCTGTCGTCGCTGCCGCTGGCGAGTATCCCGCTGCTCGCCCAAGCGACGCTGACGACCGGGCGGTCGTGGCCGACAAAGGTTTCGAGCAGCTCCCCCTTCGTGGTCCAGACCCTGAGTTTGCCGTCCCGTCCCGCCGCGGCGATGTTTGCGCCGTCGGGTGAGACGGCAACGCCAGTGACGCCGTCCTTGTCAGACTCGATGGTTTGCAGAAGGTTGCCGGTTGCGGACTCCCAGAGGCGCACCGTGCCATCCCAGCTCGCCGAGGCCAGAACATCGCCCTGTGGCGAGAAGGCGAGATCGAAGACCATACCCTCGTGCCCAGACAGGGTGCGGACCTCGTTCGTGCCCAGGTCTAGGAGAATCACCGGGCCTGGGGCCGTGCCAACGGCAAGTCGGTCTCCTGAGGGGCTGTATTCGATGGCGATGGGGGACGAATTGGCGAAGCGCCGCTTCTTCAGCAACGCGGTTTGGGTGTCGAACAGGGAGAGGCCGCCATCGAGAGTGACCGCGAGAGTCAGACCGTCCGGCGAAAGCGCGACTGAGGCCGTTTCTCCTACGTCTTTTGACCAAAGCACGGGCTCGTGAGCCAGCTGGTTCCAGAAGATCCGCGCCTCGAGGCTTCAAGGCCAACGCGCGCCTGCTCACCCGCCGGCAAGTAGACATGATCGCGGGCATGCGGGGCTATGCGGTGACGGGACAGGAGAAATTCCTAGTGCCGTACGACGAGGGAATAGTCGGTTTCGAGGTCGCGATGGGCGACCTCGAGGCGACCGTCGAAGCCTCTGCTCAAATCACCCACCTGCGAGAAATCAAGGCGATGGTGCAACGGCATCAAGCCTTCCTCGAGCAGGTCATCGAGGCGCGTCGGAAGGTGGTCAATGGCGTGCCCGGCGCGGACCTGGCGACCGTGTATGCTTTCATCGAGTCGGGAGAAGGCGAGCTGCTCATCAACTCGATCCGTGACCAGGTCGAGAAGTTCGTCGAGGTCGAGGACGGGATCCTCGAGGAGCTAAATGCCGACTCGGACGCCGCCGCCCGACAGACCATCTGGTTCGTCATCGTCGGCACGCTCCTAGCCATCGGACTGGGAGTGGTCGGGATGCTCCTGACTTCGCGCACCATCCTCCGACAGGTCGGCGGAGAGCCGGCGCTCATCGCGGGCATCGCCGACGAGATCGCCAAGGACAACCTCGACGTCGACCTCGGCGCCGATCCGACGGCGGGCAGCGGCATCCGCTCGGCGATTGGGCAGATGCTCATCTCGCTGCGCTTGAACAAGCAACAAGCCCAGCGGCAGAACTGGCTCAAGACCGGGCTGGCGAGGCTCAACGACGTGACTCGGGGTGACCCCGACCTCGACACTCTGGTCACCAAGGTGATCTCCGAGATGGCCACCTATCTGGACGCTCAAGTCGGAGTCTTCTACCTCGCCCAAGACAAATCCGGCCGAACCTCGTTCGTGCTCAAGGGAAGCTACGCCTACACCAAACGCAAGAACCTCTCGAACGTCTTCGAGCTGGGCGAGGGGCTCGTGGGCCAAGCGGCTCTCGAGAAGCAGCAGATCCTCCTCAAGAACGTGCCTGAGGACTACCTCCGAGTGACCTCTGGCTTGGGTGACCAGGTGCCCCGCTTCATCTGCGTGACACCTTTCTCCTACGAGGACCAAATCAAGGGCGTCATCGAGCTCGGCACCCTCAACGAGATGACCGAAAAGGAGCTGGAATATCTGTCATTGGCCATGCCTGCGCTGGGCATCTCGGTGCAGACCGCCGACAGCCGAACGGCGTTGGCGCGGGCGCTGCAGGAAGCGCAAAAGTTGGCCGAGGAGCTGCAGACGCAACAAGAGGAGCTGCGCGTCTCCAACGAGGAGCTGGAGGAGCAGACCCAGCGCCTGGGCCAGTCCGAGCAAGAACTCAAGTCGCAGCAAGAAGAGCTGCAGGTCACCAATGAAGAGCTCGAGGAGAAGAACGAGCTGCTCGAGCGCCAGAAGCGAGCTGTGGAGCTGGCCCGCAAGGACATCGAAGAGAAGGCCGAAGAGGTGGCGCTGGCGAGCAAATACAAGTCCGAGTTCCTGGCCAACATGTCCCACGAGCTGCGGACCCCGCTCAACAGCCTGTTGCTCCTCGCCCAGGGGCTCACCGAGAACAAGGAGGGCAACCTCTCGCCAGAGCAGGTGCACTCGGCCCAGATCATTCACGGCGGCGGCAACGACCTGCTCAACCTGATCAACGAGATCCTCGACCTCTCCAAGATCGAGGCCGGACGGATGGACGTGCAGATTCATTCCGTCAAGATCGAAGACCTCATGGAGAGCTACCGCGCTTGGTTCGGCCACATGGTCGAGAAGAAGGGGCTGGCGCTGGAGCTGACCGCCGACAGTGATTGCCCGACGACCCTCTCCAGCGACCGCAAGCGACTCGACCAGATCGTCAAGAACCTGCTCTCCAACGCCATCAAGTTCACGGAGGTGGGGACAATCCGGGTGCACTTCGGTCGGCCGCTCGCCGGGACGAACCTTGGCCGTAGCGGTCTCGTCGCAGCGAATTGCCTAGCGATTGCGGTCAGTGACACCGGGATCGGGGTCGCACACGAGAAGCAGAAGCTCATCTTCGAGGCGTTCCAGCAGGCCGAGGGAGGAACGGCGAGGAGGTACGGTGGCACTGGACTGGGGTTGTCCATCTCACGAGAGCTCGCCCGCCTGTTGGGGGGGAAAATTGGCATCACCAGCGAGCTCGGGCAAGGGTCGACGTTCACCCTATACCTGCCCTTGTCGCCCGACACCGAACGCGCCCCGTTCAAACGAGAGGTGCCCTCCAGTCCCACGAAAGTTCACTCCACGTCCCGCGTCGAGCTCACCAAGGAGACCGTCTCCGCCTTGCAGATCGAGGACGACCGAGAGCACCTACGGGATGGAGACCAAGTGATCTTAGTCATCGAGGATGACCCCAACTTCGCCAAGATTCTCTATCAAAGCTGCCACGACAAGGGCTTCAAAGCGCTGGTCACGCCAACAGGGGAAGCCGGCCTGGAGCTGGCCTCGAAACACCTCCCCATGGCCGTCATTTTGGACCTCCGCCTGCCCGGGATGGACGGTTGGGCGGTCTTGGCGGAGCTCAAGGCCAGCACCCGCACCCGACACATCCCCGTCCACGTTGTCTCAGTCGAGGAGGCCTCTGCCGAGGCCTTGCGCCAAGGTGCAGTGGGCCACGCCACCAAGCCCCTCACCAAGGAGAGCTTGGCCGAGGCGTTCCGGAAACTCGAGGAAGTGTCGGCCGGAAAACCTCGTCGGCTGTTGGTGGTCGAAGACGACCCGGACCAGCGGCAGCGTACCGTCAAGCTCATCGGCAACTACGACGTGCAGGTGGACGAGGCGGAGACGGGCAAACAGGCGCTCGCCGCGATGCGCGCCAACACCTACGACTGCGTGGTCCTGGACCTGGGGTTGCCAGACATGGACGGCTTGACGCTGCTCGAGCTCCTCGAGGAGGAGGGTCTGGCAACGCCCCCCGTGATCATCCACACGGCGCGAGACCTGACGCGAGAACAAGAGGCTGGCCTGCGCGAGCACGCGCAGTCCATCGTCATCAAAGACGTGCGCTCGCAGGAGCGGCTGCTCGACGAGGTGTCGCTGTTCCTGCACCGGGTCGTGAGCCGGATGCCCGAGAGCAAACGCCAGATCATCCGCAACTTGCACGACACCGACGAGCTCCTCAGAGACAAGAAGATCATGGTGGTCGACGACGACATGCGGACGGTCTTTGCGATGTCCCAGTTCCTGTCCGGGCGAGGGATGAAGCCGCTCAAGGCCGAGAATGGGGCCAAGGCGCTCGAGCTCCTTGAAAAAAACTCCGACATCGACCTGGTGCTGATGGACATCATGATGCCGGTGATGGATGGGTACGAGGCCATTGCCAAGATCCGCGCCCAGGACAAGTTCCGCCGCCTGCCCATCATCGCGCTGACCGCCAAGGCCATGAAGGAGGACCGCGCCAAATGCATCGCTGCTGGCGCCAATGACTACCTTTCGAAGCCCGTCGACCAAAGCCGACTGATCTCCATCATGAGGGTATGGCTCTACCGTTGACCTACCACCAAGAGGAGACCTTCTTTGAATCGAGCAGAGAGAGAGCACATCGAGATCGACCTCCTATTGGAGGCCGTCTTCCGGCGCTACGGCTACGACTTTCGCTCGTACGCGAGGGCGTCGATCGAGCGGCGCACGCGGGTCTTCCAGCACACGTCTGGGTGCGCCACCATCGCCGAGATGATCCCCAAGGTGCTCTACGACGAGGGGTTCTTTTCGCAGCTGGCCCAGACCCTCTCGGTGACCGTGACCGAGATGTTTCGCGACCCGTTCTTTTATCTCTCCTTCAGGGAGAACGTGGTCCCGCTGCTCAAAACCTGGCCGCATTTCAAAGTCTGGCACGCCGGCTGCGCGACGGGCGAAGAGGTCTATTCGCTGGCCATCGTCCTCAAAGAGGAGGGGCTCCTAGAACGAGCCACGCTCTACGCCACCGATTTCAACGACCGCTCGTTGTCCATCGCCAAAGAGGGCATCTACGACCTCGACTCCTTGCGCAAGGCCACCGAGAGCTATCAGCTGGCGGGGGGCAAGAAGTCATTCTCGCTCTATTACCACGCCCAATACGACGCCGCAGCGATGGACGCCGAGCTGAAGAAGCGCCTCACGTTCTCCAATCACAACCTGGCTTCGGACCATGTCTTCGGGGACATGCAGCTGATCCTCTGCCGCAATGTGCTGATCTACTTCAATCGGGAGCTGCAGAATCGGGCCCTCGGCCTGTTCACCGAGAGCCTCGTCCACGGAGGATTTCTCTGCCTTGGGAGCAAGGAAGAGCTGCAGTTCAGCAGTGTACGCGACGAGTATGTGAAGTTGGATCCCAAAGCCAAGATCTACAAGAGGACAGCCACGCCATGAGCGAGGGAGACAAAGAGTCTTCGCCCTGGCGGGTGCCCTCTCCGCCTCGCTCAGGGACCTATGGGGCCGTCGCCATCGGGGCGTCGGCTGGAGGGCTCAGGTCGCTCACCGCTATTCTCCAAGGACTCCCTGCTGATTTCTCGGTGCCGATCTTGCTCGCTCAGCACTTACATTCCACTGACGAAGGGCGCTTCGCCGACCACCTGAGCGAGCTCACCTCGAGGACGGTCGTCGACGCCATCGACAAGGTCTCCATCCAGCCCAGAACGCTCTATGTCGCCCCCGCCGATTACCACCTCCTAGTGGAGCGGGACGGCACCCTCGCCCTCTCCATCGATGCCCGCGTCAACTACTCGCGTCCCTCCATCGACGTGCTCTTCGAGAGCGCTGCGCACGTGTTCGGGCCGCGCCTCATCGCGGTCATTCTGTCCGGCGCCAGCTCCGACGGCGCGCGGGGCATGCTCGTGGTGAAAGAGCTGGGCGGTGTCGGCATCGCTGAAGCGCCGAAGAACGCCGAGTTCCCACTTATGCCTCAGGCCGCCATCGACTTGGCGCACATCGAGATCGTGCTGCCGCCGGACCGGATTGCCAAAAAACTGTCCGAGTTGTGCATCCCCGCCCAGCGAGCACTCTCGGAACCCGCGCAGCACGGAGGTTCGAAATGAACGAACGGCAGAAGCTCCTTATCGTCGACGACAAAGCAGAGAACCTCTACGTGTTGGAGCAAACGCTGCGCAAGACCGGCGCGCAGATCGTCCAGTGCAGCAGCGGCAACGAGGCTCTGGTGGCCTCTTTGGAACACAACTTCGCGTTGGCCGTTCTCGATGTGCGGATGCCTGGGATGGACGGCTATGAGCTGGCCGAGCTGCTCCGGGGCGACTCGAAGACCCTGCACCTCCCGATCATCTTCCTGACCGCGGAGTTCGGCGAAGAGGAGCAGATCTTCAAGGGCTACGAGGCCGGCGCCATCGACTACATCGTCAAACCTTACAACTCGGCGATCCTCTTAGCCAAAGTCAAACTGTTCCTGAAGCTGGACCAGCAGCGGCAGGAGCTCCGAGAGCAGAGCGCGCTGCTCGAGGCGACTAATCGCGAGCTCGAGGAGTTCGCACACTCTGTTTCCCACGACCTGCGGACCCCGTTGCACGGCATCGACGGCTTCTCCAAAGCCCTCTTGGAAGATTGCTCCGACCAACTCGACGAGACCGGTAAGGACTACCTTCGACGGGTCAGGGGAGGCGTCGAGCGGATGGAGAGCCTCATCGAGAATCTGCTCCGGTTGTCTCGCTTGAATCGAACCGAGATGCACCTACAGCGCCTCGACCTAGGAGAGCTCGCCCGCAAGTGCCTCGGGGACCTGCGCGAGGCCGAGCCCGAGCGAAGCGTCGAGTTCGTGGTCAAACCTCAATCTCTCGAGGCTTATGGTGACCGTGCGCTCTTGGAGATCGCGGTCAACAACCTCCTGAGCAACGCCTGGAAGTTCACGAGCCGCCACACCGCCGCTCGGATCGAGGTCGGAACGACTCAACACAAGGGGCGCCCAGTCTACTTCGTGCGAGACGATGGAGCGGGGTTCGACATGGCCTTCGCCAAGAAGCTCTTTGGTCCCTTCCAACGGCTGCACGACACCAAGAGCTTTCCGGGCATCGGCATCGGTCTGGCCATCGTGATGCGGATCATCGCGCGCCACGGTGGCCAACTCTGGGCAGAGAGCGAGGTGGAGAAGGGCGCGACCTTCTTCTTCACGCTGCCGAATACGGTCTCGGCGTCGTAGGTTGTTGGGTCACGCAACATCCGGTGGGAGTCTGCGAACACTTCCAAAGAGGCATGATGAGTAACCTGGAGCCACATCACATAAGGGGGGGAGCATGAAGAAGCCCCTCGCGGCGCTCCTCCTCGAGGACCACGAAGACGACGCGATGCTCGTCCTGCGCGAGCTGCGCCACCAGGGCTATGACGTGACGTGGGAGCGCGTCTGGACGGCCGAGGACACCAAGGCAAAGCTCGAGGCCAGGCCCTGGGACGTCGTCCTGTCCGACTACAACATGCCCAACTTCGATGCGCCCGCGGCCTTGCAGATCCTCCGTGGCACCGGTCAGGATCTGCCCTTCATCGTACTCTCGGGCACGATCGGAGAGAGCGCTGCTGTGGCCTTGATGAAGACGGGGGCCCACGACTATTTGATGAAAGGTCATCTCGCGCGGCTCGGGGCGGTGATCGAGAGGGAGATTGGCGACGCGAAGGTGCGTCGAGCGAATCGCCACGCACAGGAAAAGATCCTGCACTTGAATCGGGTCTTGCGGGCCATCCGCAACGTCAATCAACTCATCATCCAAGAAAAAGATCCCACCCGCCTCACCAAGAGAGCCTGCGACCTGCTCATCGAGACCCGCGGGTACACGGACGTCCTCCTCGTGCAGACCACTGTCGACCTCGAGCCGGACCTCATTGCCCACAGCCCTGCCGTCGGTGGGGGGACAGATTCTGTGGGCGAGACGATCCGGCGCACAGGTCTCACGAAGTGCATGAACGAGTGTCTGGCGAGTGGGGCTCCGTTCGTGGTGACGGAGGACCGGCCTGACTGCCGTACTTGCCCCCTCCACCGCCTGCATTCTGGACGACATCGTCTGGCCTGCGCGTTGATCCACGAGGGGAAACGCTATGGGGCGATCAGCGCCGCTCTGCCGCAAGGGGTGTTGCTCGATGACGACGAGCTCGAGCTCTTTGCAGAGGTCGTCAACGACCTGTCGTTCGCCCTGCACACCATCGAGCTGGTGACCCAGCGACAGCAGGCGGAGATCGCCCTCAAGCAGAGTGAGCACTGGCACCGGCTGTTGTTCGAGAAGTCTCGCGACGCGTTGCTGACGCTCACCCCACCGGAGTGGCGATACACCACCGCGAACCGCGCCACCGTCGAACTCTTTGGAGCGGTTGACGAGGCGGATTTCGTCGCCAGGGACCCGGACGAGTTCTCGCCGCCACTGCAGCCCGACGGCACCTCTTCGGACGAAAAATCGCGCCGTATGATCGACGTCGCGGTGCGTGTCGGCTCCCATTTCTTCGAGTGGACTCACCGACGGCTCTCGGGCGAGGAGTTTCCGGCGACGGTCTTGTTCACCCGCGTCGACTTCGACGGCGAGGTGGTCTTGCAGGCGACCGTGCGCGACGAGACAAAGACGAGAATTTTGCAGGCCAGCGTGGCGCAGTCCGACCGCCTCGCGACCATGGGAATGCTCGCCGCCGGAGTGGCGCACGAGATCAACAACCCTCTCTCCTACGTGACCTACAACCTCGAGAGTCTCGCCCAGGATATGCCCGAACTCGCCTCAACGTTGCGGGAGTCGCTGCGGCTCGCCTCTGAAGCGGTCGGTCCCGAAGCCTGGCAGAGGTTGCTGGCCCAAGTCCCCCGACCCCTCGACCTGTCGGTCTTCGACGACATTCAGGAAAGGCTCAGCGACGCCCTGCAGGGCACCCATCGGATCAAGGACATCGCTCAGGGGCTGAGAATCTTTTCGAGGGTGGAACAGGACGACAAGGTCGCGGTCGCGCTGACACCGATCATCGAGATCGCCATCGACATGGCTTTCAACGAGATCAAATATCGCGCGCTGTTGGTCAAGGACTTCGGCGAAACCTCCCCCGTTCTAGCCAACGATGGACGTCTCTCGCAGGTTTTCCTGAACTTACTCATCAACGCCGCACACGCCATCCAGGACGGAGACGTCGAGCACAACTTGGTCAGCGTGCGCACCTGGCAAGAGGGCGACGAGGCGTGCGTCGAGGTCCGCGACTCCGGACGAGGGATCCCCAAGGAGAACTTCCCGCGCCTCTTCGAGCCCTTCTTCACGACCAAGGCTGCAGGGGTAGGAACTGGGCTCGGGCTCTCGATCAGCAAGAGTATCGTCGAAGACTATGGGGGACGGATCCAGGTCGAGAGCAAGGTCGGAGAGGGAACCCGCTTCGTGGTTCGCTTGCCCGTGATGAAGAGCGCGCCGGCCGTCGAGATTGTGCGGGAGGCCCCTGAGGCGCGGCAGGCCGAGTCCTTCGGACATGTCCTGATCATCGACGACGAGAATGGTATTCGTGCTGCGATGGTCCGGATGCTGAAGGGCCACAATGTGGTGTCTGTGGCCTCGGGGGAGGAGGCCAAGAGGGTCCTCGAGGCCGACACCTCCTTCGACGTGGTCATTTGCGATGTGATGATGCCCGCAATGTCGGGCGTGGAGCTGCACGAGTGGCTCGTGCACCGAGAGCCCGAGCTGGCTCGCAGGGTGGTCTTCGTAACGGGAGGGGCGTTCACGCCCAAAGCTCGCGAGTATTTGGCCTCGGTTTCCAACCGACACCTCGAGAAACCTTTCGGGGTGAAGGTCTTCAGGGCGCTCGTGTCGGAGCTGGTCGAGGCTCGACGAGCCGCAGCTCGAGGAGGCCGCTGATGGCCCGAACGGTTGAATCCCTGCATGTGCTTCTGGTCGAGGACGATCCGGGCGACGCCGGTTGGGTCCGAGAGCTCGCGGAGGCTGAACAGCACCGAAGGTTCACGTTGGACGTCTGTGCCACCCTGCAGGAGGCCATCGACGTCGTGCAGGCGAGGGCTTACGACGCCATCTTGCTCGACCTCACGTTGCCGGACAGCGCTGGCTTCGAGACCGTTCAGAGGATGTCGTCGGCGGCGCCGTTAACGCCTCTGATCGTCCTCACGGGCCAAGACGACATCGAGACCACGAAGCAGTGCATCGAGCGAGGCGCGGACGACACCCTCGTCAAGGGAAGAGTCGGCGAACGCATCGGCGACATCATTCACGTCACCGTGGCGCGTGCGGTCGCACAAAGAGCGCTGCGCGAAGCCCACGAGAACCTGCGGCGGCTGCTCTCGGACAGCCAAGACGCCATCGTCGTGCTTGGCCCGGACAACGCGGTGCGCTACGCCAATCAAGCCGCCGTCTCCCTCCTCGCAGAGCGCGTCGAAATTGGACAGGACTTTGGAATTCCTCATCCAGGAGAGCTCGAGGTCGTGGTTCCAGGACGTGCGATGACCGCCGTCGTCGAGATGAGAGTCGGCGAGACGGTTTGGCACAACGAATCCGCTCAGGTCGTCACCTTTCGTGATGTGACCGAGCGCGCCCGTGCGGTGCGCGACCAGCTGGTCGCAAAGCAGATCCTCGAGCGGCTCAACAGAGCCGTCGAGGGGGATGATGCTCTGCTGGAAATTTTGCACATGATCCAAGACTACGCGGAGGTCGAAGCGGTCGGGCTCCGTCTGCGCAAGGGCGATAATTTCCCTTATCACCGAACGTTGGGCTTCCCTCCTGCGTTCGTAGAGCGGGAACACTCCCTCTTCGCTCTGGACCCGCTCGGCGAGCCCATTCGAACGGACGGACAGGCGATCCTCGAGTGCTTTTGCGGACATGTGTTGACCCAGAAGGTCAACTCGATGCTCGACTGTTTCACCCGCTTCGGCAGCTTCCACACGAACAGCACGACAGACCTGCTCGCCTCCATCACGGACGCTGAACGACTGGCGCGAGTCAGGGCCCTCTGCAACGTTGAAGGGTACGAGACCGTGGCGCTGGTCCCCTTGCGTTTTGGCGACGAGACCATCGGATTGTTGCAGCTCAACGATCGGCGTCATGGGCGCCTCAGCGAGGAGACGCTGGGTTTCCTCGAGAACATCGGCGCCTCGATGGGCATCGCGTTGGCCCGAAAGAAGGCCGAGGACGAGCTGAGGTTCAGAAATCTCATCCTCTCGACCCAGCAAGAGACCTCCATCGACGGCATCTTGGTCATCGACCGAGAGGGCGTCGTCGTCTCACACAATCAGCAGTTCGTGAGCATGTGGGGAATCCCTGAGTCCACCATGCAGTCGAAGTCGGGCTCTCAGACGATGCACTTTGTCCTGAATCGGCTCGTCGACCCACAAGAATTCAAGGACAGGGTGCGGCAACTCCACCTCTCCCCCAACGAAAAGACCCAGGATGAGGTGCTGTTGCTCGATGGGCGGATCTTCGACCGCTACTCCGCCCCGATGATCGGGGCGGATGGAGTTCACTTCGGTCGGGTCTGGTACTTTCGAGACGTCACGAAACACAAGCATCTGCAGGCCCAGATCGCCAAGTCCGAACGACTCTCCAGCATGGGTTTGCTGGCGGCGGGCCTGGCCCACGAGATCAACAACCCACTCTTCTACGTGCTCTACAACCTAGAGAGTCTGGCCGCCGACCTGCCGAGAGTGAGCTCCGCTGCGCAGAGATGCCGTCGAGAGCTGATTGAGCACTTCGGCGAGGTCCGGCTCGATGAGCTGCTCGGCGAGGACTCGAGCGCGCTCGCCGCCGACCTCTTCGTGGACATGCAGGAACGCTTCGACGACGCCCTCGATGGGAGCCAGCGCATCAACCACGTCGCACGTGGGCTGAGCAGCTTCTCGCATGTCGAGGAGCATCAGCTGGCGCCCATGTCATTGAATCAGGCGATCGAAGCGGCGATCAACTTAGCGTTCAACGAGATCAAATACCGTGCGCGCCTGATTAGGGATTATGGGAGGACAGCGCAAGTCCTGGCGAACAAGAGCCAGCTCTCACAGGTTTTCCTCAACCTTTTGGTCAACGCGGCGCACGCCATCCCTGAGGGGAGGTCTGAGCACAACTCCATCACGCTCCGCACCTACCAAGACGGCGACGAGGTCGTCGCAGAGGTTCAGGACAGCGGCGAGGGGATGCCCGAAGAGCAGCTCGACCACCTCTTCGAGTCGCTCTTCTCGACGAGGGTCAGGGCGGGCTTGGGATTGACCATCTGCAAAAGCATCATCGACGGCTACCAGGGCACGATCCAGGTCAGCAGCGAGGTCGGAAAGGGCAGCAAGTTCGTGGTGAGGCTCCCTTGCATGACCGGCGCAGAGGCCGATGAGGCGCGGACGCCAGAGGCCAGGGATGATGGCGAGCCCAGGTTGAGGGGACGGTTCTTGGTCGTCGATGACGACGCCGCGGTGCGCCGCACGATCGTCCGTATTTTGGGAGACTGCGAAGTGGTCGAGGCCACCGATGGCAGCGAGGCGAAGCGGATCATCGAGGTCGACAGGGAGTTCGAGCTGATCCTTTGCGACATTATGATGCCCGTCCTATCTGGAGTGGGTTTTCATGAGTGGCTCTCATCTGCGTACCCCGAATTGTCCGCTCGGGTCGTCTTCATCACCGGCGGGGCGTTCGCTCCGCAAGCGCGGCAATACCTCGCCAAAGTCCCCAACCCACGCGTCGACAAACCCATTCTCACCGAGGATCTCAGGAGGGTTATCAGAGAGCAAGTGCACTTGTTGGGCGCACGCTAGTGTAAACCGTCATGACTCTCCATGTTTATTGACTGCAAGGAGCGCCCCCCAATCCTCAGGAATTCTTCAAAAATACCGGCATGTTGTTGATTACCGGAAAAAGAAAGTCATTGGGGGTCCGGGGGACAAAGTCCCCCGGCGGGTCAGGGCAGAGCCCTGCTTCCCTGAAAGGCCACGCTCATAAGCACGGACACATGTGAAGCGTTACACTAGC
>Ga0210044_10002981_pt1 | contig 24505 bp, 32 predicted proteins | sample CryGey13umfilter_2_FD_183959 | JGI IMG/M metagenome (GOLD analysis project Ga0210044, IMG submission 183959) | Groundwater microbial communities from aquifer in Utah, USA - Crystal Geyser 4/9/14 3 um filter (SPAdes) (version 2) | ecosystem: Environmental > Aquatic > Deep subsurface >... | reverse complement strand
TTGGTTCATCACCTGCGTTTTCCAAAACTTCGGCATATTTTATTTTACCTTCAGCATCAATAACAAAAGCAGATCTTTTAGCAACACCCTTAAAATCTAATTTACCCGGCGCAAAAATATCATACAATGCTCCAAAACTAGTTGCTGCTTCTTTATTAAAATCGCTTAATAAAGGGAATGTATAATTGTTTTTTTCAGCCCATAATTTTAATGTAAAAGGACTATCTACACTTATACCAAGAATTTGTGCATTTAAATTTTCATAGCTTTTAAGTTCATCACGGAATGTGCACATTTCTTTTGTGCAAACACCTGTATTTGCTAATGGAAAAAATAATACAACAACCTTTTTACCTTTAAAAGAACTTAATGAAACTCTTTCATTATTAGCATTTAATAAATTGAAATCCGGTGCTTTATCACCAACTTTTAATGACATATAATTCTCCTTTGATTTTAATAATTGAATAAGTAGAACTTAATTTACATTTTTCATGAAAATTAAGCTAATTTTTTAGTATGAATTTGGTTAGAGTGTACTCTTAATGACTAATCTTTAGAAGTATCTAATGATTTAGTACGGATCAAAATTTCAAAAAATAATTTAAAATCTGATAATAAACTCCAAAATGGATAGGAAAATGTAGCTGGTCTATTCCTTTCAAAAAAGAAATGCCCAATCCAGGCAAGCCCATAGCCTGCAACAGGTACTAAAAGCCAATTGAGTAGTGTACCATAAAATATTGCAGCTAATAAAAAAGTTAATACTAAAGTTGTTCCAATAAAATGAAGTGTACGGCAAGTGCTATTTCTATGTTCAGTTAAATAGTAAACATAAAAATCATTGAAAGAATTAAATTTCTTTTTCATAATTATTTGGGTTTTAATTAATTAATTTTTTACTTTTAGTCCAATCTTTAAACCCCGATTCAAGTTCTTCAAATGATTGAATAGCAAACAAAATTGGTTGCAAATGCCAAACATCATAATCTTGATTAATAATTTTTTCAACATCAAAATCTACAACTTCAACTACATCTGATAAAGAATGTTGTACTTCTTCATTGGATGAAAGAATTCCTGCACCATAAATTCTCATACCTGCTGGATTTTTAATTAAACCAAACTCAACAGTAAACCAATGAAATGTTTCAAGAAATTTACTATCCATTCCTTTAGCATTTAAAGCAGCTTCACCAAAGCTTTGGTAAAAGGATGCAAAATTTTTATTTGTAATAAGCGGCATATGACCGAACATATCGTGGAAGCAATCAGGTGCAGGTGTGTAATCTAGTTCATTTTCTTTACGGATATAATCTGTTGAAGGGAAAACTTTTTTTCTTAACAATTCAAAAAAATCATTTGATTCTATTAATCCAGGTACTCGAGCTACTTGCCATCCTGTCGTTTCTGAAAATATTTTACTTAAATCTTTTAAGGCAGGAATTCTATCAGGTGAAAAATTTAATAAATCAATACCATCTAAATATTCCTCACAAGCTCTGCCCGGCAAAAAATTTGTTTGTCTGTTATAAAGAAATTTCCAATTGACATTATCTTCTTGGGGATAATTAGGATAAACTATTTCATCACCAATTGGTACAGAACCAATTAATCTTTGAGGAATACATCTTGGATCTACACCTTCAATAGCAGCTTTTTCATAAGCAGACAAAATCTTGGGATCTTTAACACCATTTTTCATTTATTATTCCTTCTTCAATAGCAAATTAAATTGAGCACAAATTTATATTCTAAGAATTTAGGCTCTTTCTCAGCTCAGGCATTTTGAAAGTATAAATTTGTGATTTTATATATACAAATTCAACACTAATTTTAGAGAACTTTAAATATTTTATATTTCCTAGTTAAATTATGTTAATTTCCTCTTCAAGTGTAATATCAAATTTTTCTTTTACTGATTTTTTTATATTTTGGGCAAAATAGAGTATATCTTTGCCGGTTGCATTTCCATAATTAACTAAAACAAGTGCTTGTTTCTCAAATGAAGCTACATCGCCTGTTCTTTTTCCTTTCCATCCACATTTTTCAATCAACCAGCCTGCTGAAATTTTATAATTGTTAAATTCATTTTTAAAACCTTTTAGATCATCAAATTCATTCTTTAGAGATAAATATTGCTGTTCAGAAATTTCCGGATTTTTAAAAAAGCTTCCGGCATTTCCTAATTTGTTAGGATCGGGTAATTTACTTCTCCTTATGTTGCAAATAATTTCACTTATTTGAGAGATTGAAGGTTTGCTGATCTTTAATCTATCAATTTCATCTTTAACAGGCTGATATGTTAAAATTAAGTTTTCTTTTTTTGATAATTTTAAAGTGACAGAAGTAATTAAAAATTTATTTTTATGTTCTTTTTTAAAAATACTTTCCCTGTAGCCAAATTTACATTTATCAAATATAAAGGATTTGAACTCATTTTTTTGTAGATCAAAACCTTTAAGTTTATAAAATACTTTTTTTAATTCTTGTCCATAGGCACCTATATTTTGAATTGGAGCTGCACCAACAGTCCCGGGTATTAAAGAAAGGTTCTCAATTCCCCAATAATTATTTTTAATTGTATATTTAACAAGCTTATGCCAATTAACGCCTGCACCGGATTTTATAAATACAAAATTTTCATCCTCATCAATATTCTTAATTCCCTGTATTGAATTTTTAATTATTATTCCATCAAAATCTTTGGTGAAAAGAGTATTACTTCCTCCTCCAAGAATATATCTATCAGTATTTTCTTTTAGAGATGAAATGAGTTCTGTGATTTTACTTTCATCAGATAATTCTGCTAAATACTTTGCTTTAACATCAATACCAAATGTATTATATTTTTTGAGTGAAATATTTTTTTGTATTTGCATTTATATTATCTAATATGAAAATATTGTAATAAATTTGTAATTAAATAAACTTAAATTACTGCTTAATTTACTTATTAATTAAAATAAAAAAATATGAGAATAAAAAACATTGCACTCGTAGCACACGATAATAGAAAATCAGATTTAATTGAATGGGCAATATGGAATTATGAAGTGTTAATGCCACACAATTTAATTTGCACAGGAACAACCGGTAAGTTAGTTGAAGTAGCATTAAATAAAAAATCAAAAGAACTTGATAATAAATTAAAAGTAAAACTACAGAAACTTAAATCAGGCCCTTTAGGCGGAGATCAACAACTTGGCTCATTAATCGTTGATAATAAGGTTGATTTTATGATCTTTTTCTGGGACCCAATGGAACCTCACCCTCATGATGTGGATGTAAAAGCTCTGCTCAGAATTTCAGTCCTTTATAATATTCCTATTGCTTGTAATAGAGCTACTGCAGATTTTATGATCTCATCAAAATTGATGAATGAAGATTATGAAAGAATTGTCAAGGATTATAATTCTTACATAAAAAGAGATTTAAATTAAATTTAGTTGTATGAATAATGTTAGAAATAAAAAATCATTTTACTCTATTCAATGCTTCTTTAGCTGTTTCGTAATCAAATCCTTTTCTGATTAAAAAAGCCATTAATTTATCATTATTTTTTTTTTCGTTTAGATCAATTTTTGATCTGTTCTTTATCTTTTTATTCAAATGGTATACTGCTTCATCAGCATCATTGCCATCCGGAAAAATCTCATCTAAAGTTTCTTCAATTATTTCTATATCAACTCTTTTCTTTAATAATTCATTTCTGATTCTAAAACTTCCAAAATGTTTGAATTTTTGTTTATCTCTTGCAAAGGCTAATGCAAATTCATGGTCATTTAAATAGTTTTTACTTTCTAATTCATCAAGAAGATTATTAATTAACTCATTATCATATTTTTTTAGTTTTAATTTTATTTTTAGTTCATATTTGGAGTGAGGTCTTCGGCCCAATAGAGTAAATGCTTTTTGTCGAATAAAAAAAGATTGATTTTCCTCTATTAAAGAAATTGATTTATCATCAGAAATTATATCTCCTTTACGCAATCCATTTTTTAATATAACTTCTTTAGAAAGAAAAAGATTTTCACCATTGTCTAAATGAACAATAACATTTCTATCATCCTTCTTTATAATTTTTTGGATGATCATAAGCTCTTATCAGTATAAATTAAAATTATTTACCTTTAGCTTTAACATATTTTTCTGTTACTTTCTCAACTGACTTTTCATCAACTTTTATTTCAACCATTCCTAATTTAGCTTTTACTTCTTGGTTTAATGCATCATACATTTTAGCATCCTCAATAAGCTTAGCTCTAAATTGTTCTCTTCCTTGATACCTATCTTCACCAAAAGTAAACCAAGCTCCACCTTTTTTAACTACTCCATGATCAACACCTAAATCAATCAAATCACCGGTTTTGCTTATACCTTCGTTATAAAGAATATCAAATTCTACTTGTTTGAACGGAGGCGCTACTTTGCTTTTTACAATTTTTACTTTAGTTCTGTTACCGATAACATCTGTTCCGTCTTTAATTGCAGCAATTCGTCTTATATCTAATCGAACTGAAGCATAAAATTTTAATGCGTTACCGCCAGTTGTTGTTTCTGGACTTCCAAACATCACACCTATTTTACTTCTTAATTGGTTTATAAAAATAAGTGATGTTTTTGATTTTGAAATTGCTCCGGTTAATTTTCTGAGTGCCTGTGACATAAGTCTTGCCTGCACAGCCATTGTAGCATCACCCATTTCTCCTTCAATTTCAGAGCGAGGAACTAATGCCGCTACAGAATCTATCACAATCACATCTAAAGCATTACTACGAACCAGTGTATCAGTAATTTCAAGAGCTTGCTCACCAAAATCTGGTTGAGAAATTAAAAGATTTTGAGTGTCAACACCTAATCTTTTAGCATAATTAACATCAAGAGCATGTTCTGCATCAATAAAAGCAGCTAATCCACCTAATTTTTGTGCTTCTGCAATAATATGAAGGCAAAGAGTAGTTTTACCACTTGATTCAGGCCCATATATCTCAGTCACTCTTCCACGAGGTACTCCGCCAATTCCTAATGCAAAATCTAGAGAAAGTGCACCAGTTGGGATTGATTCAATATTATTGATTACTCCGTCACCTAGTTTCATTATTGAGCCTTTGCCATATGTTTTTTCAATATTGGCTATAGCTTCATTAATTATTTTTAATTTTTGTTCTCTATCAGCAGTACTCATCATTCCTCCGATTCAGGTTAATTTAAATATTTTAATATCGTTGTAAACAGATCCTGTTGGTAATAATTTGCTCTTCATTATTGCAATTTCGTTTGCTATAAAATTTACCTCAGGTAATTTATAGTTAACAAATGAATCTACAAATTTTTCCTGAATTCTTTGTTTGATCCTTAATAATGTAATATGCGATTTAAATTTTCTAAAGTCTTTTTTAATAGAAAATTTTTCTAAAGAATTATTAATTTCTTCAACAAGTTTTAATATTACGGGATCAGTTTTTATGTTTAACCATAATATCTTGGGTTCATTATTTCTAAAAAAGAATCCAAATTTATTGAAACTACAATTTAGTATTTTATAATTAGATATAAAGCTTAAACTATCAATAATTTTTTCTAAATCATTATCTTCAACAACACCTATAAATTTAAGTGTAATATGTAACTTATTTACAGACTCCCACTTAAAGTTATTATAATCTCGGTTTGCATCTATGCAAATTGTAATTATTTCTTCTTGAATATTTTTAGGAATTTTTAATGCAATAAAAATTCTGTTCATAATTACATATTATGGATGTCTTAATAATACTAACAATCTTAATTGGAAGTCAAACAACAAAAATTTAGAAGTATGAATGAATGAATTTAAGGATATATGATTTAATAATATTTTTTCATACAATCATACATTTTTAACGCCATACAATACTTGAAGTCATTCAATACCTAAGATATACCGTCTAATTAATTCCAGAGCAGCTTGTGTTGTTCGTTGTTTATTAATAATCCTATCCTCCCCAAAAACGAACTTTTTAGCTGTGCAAACTTTATCATCGCAAAAACCTATATAAACCAAACCGACTGGTTTATCTGTAGTTGCACCTGTTGGACCCATAATTCCAGTTATTGATAAACCAATATTAGATTTACTTATATTCCTTACACCTTCAGCCATTTGTTTTGCGACTTGCTCACTAACAGCCCCATATTTTTCCAAAGTTTCTTCTTTTACTTTTAATATTTCTACTTTAGAGAAATTACCATAAGAAATAATCCCTCTTTCAAAATATTTGCTTGCACCCGGTACATTAGTAACTAAATTAGACAAATTCCCTCCCGTACAAGATTCAGCTAATGAAATCGTAAGCTCCCTTTCTGTTAGTAATCTACCTACCACTTCTTCTAAAGTTTCTTCAATTCTTGTATAAATATATCTACCAACTTTACTTCTGATTTTTTGTTCGATTTCAAGCAATTTATTTTTTGCCAAAACTTCTGTATCAGCATTTACTGTTATTCGCATTTTTACACCAAATTGGTTAGGTAAAAAAGCAAGTTTTGATCCATTTAATAACTCGTTTAGATTACCTAATCTTTTATAAAGAAGAGATTCAGGTATGCCTGTGGAAAGTAAGTTACTTCTTAAAGAATATGATTTTATTTCGCCGACTTTTTCTTTTAATTGTGGTATCACAAAAGAATCCATCATATAATTCATTTCAGCCGGAACTCCAGGCAAAACCACAAAAATCTTTTCATCTTTTTCAATATAAAAACCCGGTGCAGTACCGAGCATATTTCTAATTGGTGTAGCAATTTTAGGCACCAATGCCTGACATTCATTTATTTTATCAATTTTTCTTCCGCGCTTTTCAAATATTTTCTTTACATCATCAAGTACTTCAACATTTTCCTCAAGTTCAGTATCAAAAAATTTGACTACACATTGTCTTGTTACATCATCGTGTGTGGGACCTAAGCCCCCTGTTACAATAATTAAATCATTCTTATCCCAACATTCTTTAAATTCATCAATTATTTCTGTTTCATCATCAGCAACAATTGAAGCTTTTTTAACGAAGACCTGAATATCAACCAATTTGTTGCCAATATAGGCAGCATTAGTATTAAGGGTCTGCCCAATTAAAATTTCATCCCCTATTGTAATTATATGTGCATTCATTATTTTATGATTTAAGGATTTTATCATTTTATTATAAAAATTACTATTAGATTCATTGTAATTAAAGCATAAATTCCTCCAATTACATCATCTATCATTATTCCTAATCCTCCGTTTAATGATTCAAGTTTTCTTATTGGAAATGGTTTTATTATATCAAAAACTCTCCAGACAAAAAAAGCTATTGCAGAAATAAGTAAAGTTTTAGGAAGAAACAAAAGAGTAATCCACATTCCTACAATTTCATCAATCGTACATTGTCCCGGATCTTTACCATAAACCAATTCAAATTTTGTACCTAAAAAGATTCCATAAAAAGTAAAAATAATAATTGCCGAAATCAATATTTGGGGATTTTCAAATCCGGGGATATTATAAATTAATAGCCCGGCTAAGCTCCCGAAAGTACCGGAAGCAAAAGGAATAAACCCTGTAAAAAATCCTGATCCAATAGTCTTTTCAAGTAAATTAATTTTGCTCAATAAATAATCTCTTAATTAAATTTTTATTATTAAATATATAAGTAATACCCGAGTGTAAAGTAATTATGGTTATAACAAGCATTGTTACAAAAATAAAAGTTGAATCGAAAAGCATATAGAAAATATTCTCATTCCCATTATAAATTTGAGGTATCTTCTCTCCGGTTCTTATTAGTAATAAATAATAAAGAAATGTCATCTGCAAAAATGTTTTCCATTTTGCATAATAACTTGTTGGGAAAGTTTTCCCTTTATAATCAGCAAAAGCTCTTATTGTTGTAATTACAAAATCTCTAACTAATATAACTATTACCATCCAAAGTGGAATAATATCTATTATATAAAATCCTATAAAAGCAGTTGATGTTAAAATCTTATCGGCAAGAGGATCCCAGAATTTTCCCCAGTTGGTTATATAATTAAATTTTCTTGCAAGCCAACCATCGTACCAATCAGTTAATGCAGCTATAATAAAGACTGCAAGAGAAATTTGATTTAATAAAGGATCAGCCGATAAAAAAAGAAATAAAAATATTGGTGTTAATATTATTCTTAAAATCGTTAATTGATTTGGCAGTATCATGTTGAAATTTTTTAAAGATTTGATAATCTTTTTAAAAATGAATATTCGTAAATACCGGTAGCATGCCCATCATTCCAAGTCAGCTTTAATGCATAATTCCCTACTTTTTCAATTTTATTCAACATAATTTGATCTTGATTATAAATACGAATATAATCTTTACTTTGGTGTTCTCTTTCTGTCATACAAGATGCACAAGGACAATTTTTTCTTAAATGACGAAATGAAATTTTTACATTATTATCATTGCCCCAATCTATTATTAAATTTTCTTTGTCGGTAGTAATTTTCTTAGGATTCTTCAATTAAAATTTTCACCTGTCAATTTTTTAAAAACATCCAGATATTTTTTACTAGTTTTATTTACAATGTCATCCGGTAATTTTGGAGGAGGAGGTTGTTTATTAAAATTTATAGAAAGTAAATAATCTCTTACAAATTGCTTATCATAACTTTGTTGCGCTCCGCCTGGTTTATATGCATCTTTTGGCCACAATCTAGATGAATCAGGTGTTAATGCTTCATCAATTAATATTAACTTATTATTAAACATTCCAAATTCAAATTTAGTATCTGCAATTATTATACCTTTAGTCAAAGCAAAATCGGCTGCGTTTTTATATAAAGCAATAGATCTCTCTCCCAACTGATTTATTATTTCTCTAGAAATAAATTTTTCTGCATCTTTTGCTGAAATATTTTCATCGTGTAGACCTATTTCTGCTTTTGTTGAAGGAGTAAAAATTGGTTCATGTAGTTTGTCTGATTCCACCAATCCTTTGGGTAATTTTATTCCGGAGACCTCCCCATTTTTTTTATAATCATTCCATCCGGAGCCAGAAATATAGCCCCTTATAATACATTCAAGCGGAACTACTTCAGCTTTTTTAACAAGCATTGACCTGTCTTCCAATTCGTTTTTGTATTCCTGGCATTCTGATGGAAAATCTTTAATATTAGTCGAGATCAAATGATTTTCAATAATTTCTTTATTAAAATTAAACCAGAATTCAGAAATTTTTGTGAGTACTTTTCCTTTAAAAGGAATACCTTGATCCATAATTACATCAAATGCAGAAAGCCTGTCAGTAGAAACAATTAAGAAATACTGACCTAAATCATAAATATCTCTTACCTTGCCCTGTTTTACTAATTTAAGATTGGGGAAATTTGTTTGAAGTATAACTTTTTCATTCATAATAAATTCTGTTTCCTTTTGATCAAATATAGCAATGGTAAGTATGATATGCCAAAATGATGAGTTATAATTAACCCAGATTTTCCATTGGAAAATCTGCCCTTTGGGCCGACAATTTGTAAGTAAATAAAGATCATATACTTAGCTATATAAAAATCTCGGAATTCGTTATTTGAGTAATATGTTTTTCTTACAAATTGCCAGGGGTTAACCCCGCTATATAAAATGTTTTATAAAAACATTTTATGAGCGGCCTTCGGCAAAAAATTCATTTCCAATGAATTTTTTGGGTTAATTATTTTATTGGCGGGTTGAAATTTAGTTTGTAAATAATTCAGGCTATATTTGTCGTTTTATTACTCAGTATACCCTAATATTTTTAGATTTGATAATGTATATGTTGTACTTAATGTATCAGCAGGAGCAACAACAGGTTGAGCTACGATAGTAAATTTGTATAGATTATTCCCAATCAACTGATAATTTTGTAAAGTGACTGAATATGAATCTACAGATTTTGTTACTTTTTTAAAAAATAAAGTTGTTGGCAATCCATCACTTGAATTTCCATAAAGTCTTGTTTCAAAAGTAACTAAAGAATCTGAGTTAGGAAATGGACTAAAACCGGCAGTCCAACTAACCTCAACTCTTACATATTTTGACAAATTGAATAAAGCAGTTGTACCGGATGCTAAAGTACTGCTATTTGGAGGACCGCTAGTTACTATTGTTAAACCATTCCAGCTTGTTGTAATTGTAATTGGTGTAATAGTTGGGGTAGGGGTTGGAGTATCAGTCGGAGAATAACTTTTAACGCATGAAGCTAAGAAAACCATTGAAAAGAGTAATAAATAAAATAAACCTTTCATCTTGTTACCAATGCTAATTTTGATTCTAAAATTAGTCCTATTTAATTTTTAATTCAATACAAGAAAATGATTTTTCAAAGTTTTTCCGAGACTCTTTTTTCATTATAAATAATAGCTAGAGTGTATCTTTGTGAAGAATATGAATAGACTAATTGTAACTCTAATGATGAACTTGCAAAAGTCCAAAGAGTTGTAAAGTTATTATCTCCTAGAACTTCTTTACCTGTCCTAAATTCTGGTTCTTCTGTAAGTACAGGGCTCCCATATTTTTCAATTAATTTTTTCCTAAATAATTTATATGAAGAACTTCCTTTAGAGATAATACCTTGTTCTACTAACATTATTTTATTAAGCTTAAATTGTAATGAATCAAACAAGAATGTAACTTCAAAATTATAGCTATCTATATCATATCCTTTTTTAACTAAGGTGTTATTTTTTTCAACAATTGAATTAGGATAGAGTACCAATACCTCCATTTTATTCATTCCCCATAAACAATTCCCCCATCCTTTTACATCTTTAACTTGAGAATATAAATTGGAATTAAAAATATGGAGAATAGATAATATGATTATAAAAATATAAATCTTATTTCTCATAAATATTCTCACTAGTTCAGTTTATCTTTTTCATTTATATCTATCATATCAGATTCTTTAACAAATAAATTTATCTTGTAATTTATTTTTTCTAATTGATTCTGTATATCTTGAATATTTTGAAATACTTTTTCAATACCCCAAAACCTCCAAACAAAATATTGTGTAATCGAGATAATAATTCCAACAAATACTCCAATCAAACTACCAATAAAAATCAGAGTAAAATAATTATATGCTATTGGTTGACCCATACTAACCTCTAATTTTATAAAATAAAAATATAATTAAAAGACAAGATATTAGATTTTTGACAAATTAATGAACATAAATTTAGATTATTTTAATTTAAAGAATCTGAAGCTTTAAATATTAATTATTTAATCGGTGGGTTTGAAATAATTTCAAAAACAAAAAAGGAACGCTCGGTATGCGTCCCTTGAGTATGTGGGCAGAGAGGGAATTGAACCCCCGACACATGGATTTTCAGTCCATTGCTCTACCGACTGAGCTATCTGCCCAAAAAATAAAGAACAAAAATATAGATTTTTATTGTTAACTCAAATAAAAAAGATAATTTTTATTCTACTGTAACACTCTTTGCAAGATTCCTTGGTTGATCAACATTTAAACCTTTTTTAACAGCAATGTGATATGCTAAAAGTTGTAAAGGTATAACTGAAAGTATTGGCATTAACATTCTAATTGTTTCCGGAATTTTGATAGAGAAGTCTACCAGACTATCAATATTTTTATCACTTTCACTTGCAATAGCAATTACCCTGCCTTTTCTTGCTTTCACTTCTTGAATATTGGTAATTATTTTTTCATAGGTAGAATCTTGTGGTGCAATAAAAATTGATGGCAATTTTTCTTCGATCAGAGCAATTGGTCCGTGTTTCATTTCTGCTGCAGGATAACCTTCAGCATGAATGTATGAAATTTCTTTTAACTTTAGTGCTCCTTCTAGCGCTACAGGGAAATTATAACCTCTTCCTAAGTAAAGAAAATTTTCTGCATCTTTAAATTCTTCTGCAATTTCTTCAATTTGTTCATTTAGTTTTAAAATTTGTTCTATTTTTTTTGGTAATAAATCCATTTCTTTAACAATATTTTTTCCATCAATAAGACTCATATTTCTTTTCCTGGCAAGATTCAGTGTAATCAATGCCAATATTACTAATTGAGATGTGAAAGCTTTTGTAGATGCTACACCTATTTCAGGTCCGGCATGAGTATAAACACCAGCATGAGTCTCCCTTGGAATACTTGAACCAACAACATTACATATTCCAAGTACAAGAGCTCCTCTAATTTTTGCTTCTCTAAGTGCAGCTAATGTATCCGCAGTTTCACCGCTTTGAGATATAAAAAACATTACATCATCCGGACTTATTATTGGGTTTCTATATCTAAACTCAGAAGCATATTCAACTTCTGTTTGTATTCTTGTATGCTGTTCGAGCATATACTCACCGGCTAATGCAGCATGCCAAGATGTACCACAAGCTGATAACACAATTCTTTTTGATTGAACCAATTTATCTTCAACTGCTTCCAATCCACCAAGTTTAGAAGTACCCTTATCAGCGATTAATCTACCACGCATAGAATTACAAACAGATAGAGGTTGTTCCATAATTTCTTTAAGCATAAAATGGTCATAACCACCTTTATCAATTTCATCAAGTGTCATGGTTATTTTATGAACTTCTTTATCAATGATTTCTTCATCTAATGTTCTTGTATAAAATTTATCTTTATATATTTCCGCTATTTCACCATCTTCTAAATAAACTACATGTTTTGTATGTGCAATTATTGCTGAAACATCGGAAGCAACAAAATTTTCATTATTTCCTACTCCAATAACTAAAGGAGATCCCTTTCTTGCAGCAATTAATTTATCCGGTTCATTAGCATAAACAATTGCTAAGCCGTATGTACCTTCAATTTTACTTAGAGCTAAATGAACTGCTTTAACTAGTGCATATCCTTTTTTTAGAAAGCTGTCTATTAACTGGGGAATAACTTCAGAATCGGTATCGGTTATAAAATCATATCCCAGTGATTGAAGACCTTTTCTAATTGTTAAATAGTTTTCAATAATTCCATTATGTATTACAAATAAACTTTTATCAGTATTAAAATGAGGATGTGCATTAACTTCATTGGGAACACCGTGTGTTGCCCATCTTGTGTGCGCAATTCCTAAATTTGGTTGTTTAAGTGTAATTTGGTCCAGATCTTTTTCCAATACAGATACTTTCCCCTTCCTCTTAATTACCTGAGATTCTCCATTAGAAATTACTCCAAGTCCTGCAGAATCATATCCTCTATATTCCAATCTTTTCAGACTATTTATTAATAGTGGAACGCAATCTTTAGAACCTATATAACCAACTATTCCGCACATATTAAACTCTTTATTTTATAATTAATTATAATAATGATTTAAAATATTCAATTGTTATCTTTAATCCTTCTTCCCTGTTAACTTTCGGAACCCAATTTAACAATTTTTTTGCTTTTTCTATATTTGGTTGCCTTACTTTTGGATCATTTTGAGGTAAATCTTCAAAAACAACTTTACTTTTGCACTTTGTTACTTCAATTACTTCTTTGGCAAATTCTTTAATAGTAATTTCATCAGGGTTCCCAATATTAACCGGTTCAATTTCATCAGAAAACAATAATTTATAAATTCCTTCAACAAGGTCTGAAACATAACAAAAACTTCTGGTTTGTGATCCGTCTCCAAAAATTGTTATATCTTCATTTTTTAATGCCTGCATAGCAAAAGTAGGTAAAGCTCTTCCATCATCAGGGCGCATTCTTGGTCCGTATGTATTAAAAATTCTTACAATTCTAGTTTCAACTGAATGGTATCTATAGTAAGCCATGGTAATAGCTTCTGCAAATCTTTTTGCTTCATCATAAACTCCCCTAAAACCAATAGGATTAACATTACCGTAATAGCCTTCTTGCTGAGGATGAACAAGTGGATCGCCGTATACTTCCGATGTAGATGCTAACAACATTCTTGCATTTTTTTCTTTGGCTAAACCTAAAACATTATGTGTACCAAGTGCACCTACTTTAAGAGTTTGTATTGGTAATTTCAGATAATCAATTGGGCTTGCAGGAGAGGCAAAATGCAAAATATAATCTACATTCCCTGGTATAAATATGTAGTTAGTAACATCGTGTTTTAGAAAAAAGAAGTTTTCATTACCGGCAAGATGTGCAATATTATTAGAATTACCAGTAATTAAATTATCTATACAAACTACTTTATATCCTTCATTAATAAATTTATCGCATAAATGAGAACCTAAAAAACCGGCTCCTCCGGTAATAACAACAGTTTTAATTGACAATTTTTCTCCGCTTTAGAATTTTAGTGTAATTTTTCTTAAAGATAATATACTTACGGCAACACCAATAATCGGTCCTAATAATGACAGAACTATTACTGTAACTTTATCTCCCGATTTAAATAGCTCCCTAATCGGTAAATAAGGCAGCAAGAAATATATTAACAAATAACCAATAATAATTAAAATTAATGATGAAAATACTCCAATGAAAAATCCGTTTAAAATTATAGGCATTTTAATGGTAGTTAGTTTTGCTCCAACTAATTTCATTGTGTTTAATTCTGTATACTTTGAATTTATTACTAATTGAATAGTACTATAAATTATGTATAATGATATAAAGAATATTACAAGTGCTAATATAAAAATATAAACTTCTGCTTTATTCAGATAATAAATTAGTTTATATAAATATTCATATTTCATTGTAACTTCATCTACACCATTTAATGAAGATAATTTTCCAGTTATCTTTTTAATTGATTCTCTGTCTACAAATTTTGATTTTAATGTGACTGTAAATGAGGCGGGTAAGGGATTATAATCAATCAGTTTTCTAAAATCTTCTCCTGTGTCTTTTATAAATATCTGAGCTGCTTTTTCTTTATCAATATAATTTATAGAGTGAATAAATTCTTCTTTAACTATTGTTTTTTTCAGAGCACCTGTCTCTTTTTTAGTAATAGTGTCTTTTAAAAAGATATTTATATTCAAACTGCTTTTAAATTTATCTTGTAAATTATTAGAGATACTTACAGATAAAACTGCTGCACTAATAAGTGCTAATGAGATGCTCATTGATATTAATGAAAGGAAAAAAGAGGTTTTTGCCCTGCCGATTAACTTGAAAGATTCCTTAAACCAAAAAAATATCATACTTTAATTATCATTATTTAATTAAGAAGTAATTTACAAAAATTAATTATAAACTCGATTCATCCAGCCATTTTATCATTTTCCAATTTTTTGTAGATTCATCCCTTATAAAAGATAAATTTACCCTTCCGTCAATTCTAACAACATCTGTGGGATTAAAAGTTACAGTTAAATTAAAACCTCTAACAATTGTTGCACTTAAAGAATCCACATTAGATAAAACTATATTGTTCCAGATAAGGTCAAGCCTTTGTGAATTAGTAAAAAGTCCGTTAGTTGTTTTCATTTCATCATCTCTGCCCCAAGAAACATCAAATCCTTTTTCAAAATCACGAAAAGTAAAAATGAAATCGTTCCCGACTAACTTTCCATAAATGCTTGTATCCCTAAATGAATAAGCAAACTGGAAGCTCTGAAATATACCATCAATAGTTGTTAGGTCTGACAATCCTTGTGAAGGATTATCTGATGAAAAATCCAGCTTTGGAGCAAATGGATTTTTGCACCCGCTAAAAATTATTACAATAAAAATAATATTTAATACTAATTTTTTAATAAAGTCTTCCTTTTAATTCACTCCAACTAGGCAAACTACTGTTCTTTGTGTCTTGCCAGAAATAAATAGTCCAGATTGCTCTTGAATCCCTAATCATGTTAAATCTTAATTCACCTTGATAATTTGATTGTATATCTGAACTTATAGGAGCAATATTTATAAAATATGAAGCTGTATAAAACAAACTATCTCCCTGTGGACTTGAAGATACATTAGATAAATTTAATGTGATTGGTTGATCACTTGCTACTTTGCTTATTAAATTGTTGAAGTATTGTTCTTCATTCCTCACCCCCCAATTATTAGCAAGCGAAGGAAATTGCGATATTGCTGAACTTGAAGCCGAAAAGGTAAATATTTTACTAGTAAAATTTGGATCTGAAAAAGATGATAAATAATTTTCTAAATTTTTATCTGTTAAGGAGTTGATTAGATTTTGGATTAATAAATCAGGCGTTACCGGTGTTTGATAATTTGAACGAGATTGGCTAGGTGATTCAGCATCTCTTGTTGAAAATATATCACATCCACTTACAAATAAAAGTGTTAATATTAAAAATTTTGTACTCATTTCTGAGCAATTATAATAATTCTATCGGAAAGATTCTTGTCAAATTCTGTTTTATCAAATGAGCCGAATATATTTAATATTTTAAAACCTAATTTTTCTAAATTTTCTAATAATTCTTCTTTACTGTAAATTTTAACTGATTCATTAAATATCTTTTCATTTCCATTTTTCTTAATAACTATTTCTTTAATAACTCTTCCATCTATAATTTTTCTTTTTTGAATTATTTCCACATTTTCAAATGAATTAACTGTTTCAGAAATTAAATTTCTTTCTAAATGATTTTTATTGAGATAGTCAAAAATAAAAAAACCATTATCCATTAAATGATGATATGCAGTTTTAAAAACTTTAAAATTATCTTCATCATTATTAAAATATCCAAAACTTGTAAACAGATTTAAGACTAAATCAAATTTCTCATTACTTTTAAATTTTCTTAAATCTGCTCTGATAAAATTTACTTTTATATTTATTGCTTCAGCATTTTTCTTTGCTGCATCAAGAAGGTTTTTACTTAAATCAACAGCAGTTAATTCAAAACCTTTTTTGGCAAATTCAATGGAATGTCTTCCTGCTCCACAGGCAAGATCAAGAATTTTAGATTTTTCTCTTATTTTAGTTATGGATAGTATTGATTCAACTAAAAGGCGAGCTTCTTTTTCATCCCTATGTTTGTAAACATTTAGATATTCTTCACTTTCAAACCAACTTTCAAACCATTCTGCCATTATATTTCAATTCTTCCAAGAACTGCTCTACCGATAGTTGCATCATCTGCAAACTCCAGATCACCACCGACCGGCAATCCTCTTGCAATTCTTGATATTTTTACTCCAAATGGTTTTAATAATTTTGATAAATATAGAATGGTCGTTTCCCCTTCAGTATCGGGATTTAATGCTAAAATTATTTCCTTAAAATCTTCATCTTCAAATCTTTTTAATAACTCTTTAATTCTCAATTCATCAGGGCCAATACCGGAAAGTGGAGAAAGAGAACCTCCAAGAACATGATAAGTGCCGTTAAACTCATTAGTTTTTTCAATTGCTATTACATCGTTAGCTTCCTCAACAACACATACAATAGAATGATCTCTTTTACTGCTTTCACATATTTCACATAATTCATTTACGGAAAGATTAAAGCATCTAGAGCAAAATCTAAGTTTTAATTTCAAATCTCTAATAGCTTTTACAAAGCTTTCAACTTCGTCATTTTCTCTTTTTAAAATATGAATGGCTAATCGTTGCGCAGTTTTTTTACCTATACTTGGCAGTTTGCTTAATTCTTCAATGGCAATTTGTAGAGGCTCGGCTATTTTCACTTCTATAATCCAGGAATATTCAATCCAGGAGGAATCATCCCCTTTGTAACTTTTTTCATTTCTTCTTCGGCTAGCTTTGCTGCGGATTGAAGTGCTTTATTTACGGCAGCTACAACTAGATCTTCTAATATTTCTTTATCATCTGCTACTATTACTTGTGAGTCAATTTCAATAGATACTATCTCTTTATTTCCATTAGCAGTAGCTTTTATCATTCCACCTCCAGCTTCTGCACTTACTTCCATTCTACCTAACTGTTCTTGCACTTCTTGCATTTCTTGCTGCATTTTTTGAACTTGCTGCATCATACCTTGCATTCCGCCTTTCATCAAAATCCTCCAAAAAAATTTATTAATTCTTAAAATTTACTTTATTTTCGCACAAATATAATATAAATGATTGACATTATGCACTTTATTTTTTTAATTATTTGTTTTATTAAATAACATTTCCATTTTTCCAAGATTAATACACAAAATCAATTATGAAAAATGAACTAAAAACTCCGACATTACCTTTAGATTCAGAAGACTATTTAAACCAAGTTTATGAAGATTATATTTTTAATGGAAAATCAAAGAAGATTATATCAAAAAATCTGGGTGCTAATTTTGCAAAAATTAATTCGTTTTTATTAGATTATTTAAAAACATATCATGTACCCGTTGCATCAGTAAAAATGGTTGGCAATAACACAATCAAATTTATTAAATATTCCCCCATAAGCTTTTCAGTAAAAGTATTAAATTATATTGATAAGCGAACTGCTAAAATATTTGGAAAAAATGAAAACGAACATTTAGATTTGCCATTATATGAATATTATTTTGGGGATGGCAATAATAATTTAGTTTCTGAAAGTCATCTTATTTCATTTAATTTGATTAACTTTGAACAGCTAAAAACTATCAATAGAATTTGTTCAAAAGTTAATGCTGTTTTAAGATCTTTTTTTGAAAGAAGAGGAGTTTTTTTAGGTGAAGTTACTTGCTCTTTTGGTAAACACGGGGAAAAAATATATTTAGTTAACAATCTAACACCGCTGAGTTTGAAAATTACAGAACAAAATAATAAAAATAAATTTATTGATCCGTATAAATTAGAAACACCTGCTAAACTTAGAAATTACACTGAATATATTCTCAATCTGATAGACTAATTTAAGATGATAACCAAATACGGATATTCTACATTTTTAGCTATTGTTACTTTTTCTATTCTATTAATTTCAATAGCTTTACTTTTTACCACAGGGATACTTTTTTACATTCTAATCATTCTACCTTTATTTTTAATTGTATTTAGCATTAATTTTTTTAGAGACCCTGAAAGAAATACTCCAAAATCAGATAATATAATAGTTTCCCCTGCTGATGGCAGAGTATTATTTGTTAAAAAAGTTTCAGAAAATAAATACTTAAAAGAAGAAGGTTTTCAGATTTCAATATTTATGTCCCCATTGAATGTGCATGTAAACAGAATTCCAATCAATGGTAAAATTGAATTTATAGAATATATAAAAGGAAAATTTATAGCTGCTTTTGAAGATAAAGCATCTCAGGAAAATGAAAGATCAGAGATTGGAATAAAATCTATATATGGAAAAGTATTTTTTACTCAAGTCGCTGGATTTATTGCCAGAAGAATAGTCTATACGCTAAACATTGGTGATAATGTAAGTATTGGCAAAAGATTTGGTATGATAAAATTCGGTAGCAGGGTTGATGTTGTTGTTAACAATAAATGGCTGCCTAAAGTAAATAAAGATGATATTGTAAAAGCTGGTGAAACTATACTTTTTGAATATCCAAAAGAGAAATGATACAAATTAGAGTTACCAGATCCGTAATACCGAATTTATTTACAGCAATGAATATGTTTTGCGGATTTTTATCCATGCTACATACAAGTAAAGGTGACTATTCTTACGCTGCCTGGTTAATTATTATTGCTTCACTTTTTGATGCACTTGATGGAATTGTTGCCAGACTAACAAATTCCAGTAGCAAACTTGGTGTTCAATTAGATTCTCTTTCCGATGTTGTAAGTTTTGGTGCAGCTCCGGCTTTCTTAATTTATTCGTCATACCTCTATAGTTATGATAATATTGGTATAATTATAAGTTCTTTATTTATGATAGCGGGTGGATTTAGACTTGCAAGATTTAATGTTCAACTAGTTGGTTTTGATAAATCATTTTTCTACGGACTCCCTATTCCTTTGGCTGCTATTACTATTTCATCTCTTATTTTAACATTTTATGAACCAATAGTTGGATTTCAAGAAAATATAAAAATTATTATTATACCATTACTATTAATTTTATCATTGATGATGGTCAGCAAAATAAAATATAATTCCGTCCCAAAAATTTCTTTTGATTCAATCAAACATCATCCATATCAATTTATGTCTTATTTATGCGCCGCGATATTAGTGGTTTTAACAACCGGCAAAGCTTTTTTCTACATCTTTGTTTTCTTTATTCTATTCGGTATTTTTCAGCATATCTTTAATTCAATTATGCTAAAAAAATAATTGAACTTTTGTTTTTAATAAATTTCTTAAGAGCAAGTATGTATAAAGTCAAAGTAACTATAAAAAGAAGACCATCTATTTTAGATCCGCAAGGAACTGCAATAGAAAAAGGTGCAGAAAATTTAGGCTTAACTAACATTAAAAATACAAGAATTGGAAAATTTATAGAATTTACAGTGGATATAAATGATAAAACAAAAGCTAAACAAGAAGTCGAAAATTACTGTAGTAAATTATTGGCAAATCCAATAATGGAAGATTTTGAATATACTTTGTCCGAATGGACTCCTTCAGAGGAATAAGTAAATAATGGCTAAGTTCGGAGTTGTAGTTTTTCCAGGCTCAAATTGTGATCACGATGCATATTATGTTCTTAAAAAAATATTTAATTGTGAAGTAAATTTTCTTTGGCATAAAGAATCTGATCTGAAAGAAAGTGATGTAATAATTCTCCCGGGCGGATTTTCATACGGCGATTACCTTCGTTCAGGTTCTATTGCAAGATTTTCACCTATTATGAATTCCGTAATTGAATTTGCTAATAAAGGCGGAAAAGTTTTGGGAATCTGTAATGGATTCCAAATATTACTTGAAGCCGGACTTTTACCAGGCGTAATGCTGAAAAATAAATCTCTAAAATTTGTTTGTAAAGATGTTTATCTTAAGACAGTAAATACTAATTCAATATTTTCTAATAGTATTTCTAATGGTAATACTTTAAAAGTTCCTATTGCTCACGGAGAAGGAAATTATTTTACTGATAATGATACACTTAATGAATTGATCAATAACGATCAAATATTATTTAAATATTCTTCTAAAGATGGAAATGTAGATGATGAATTTAATCCAAATGGTTCACTATTAAATATTGCAGGTATTATAAACAAAGATGGTAATATCTTGGGAATGATGCCCCACCCTGAAAGATGTTGTGATCCATTGTTGGGCAGTACTGATGGAAAAAAGATTTTTAGTTCGATAATAAATTCATTTATTAATTAAAAAGGATATGTAAAATGTTTGGCAACCTCGGCGCTGGCGAAATAATTTTAATTGTATTAGTAATCTTAATTTTATTCGGCGCAAAAAAAATACCCGATTTAGCTCAAGGTTTAGGTAAAGGTTTAAGAGAATTTAAAAAAGCCGTTAAAGATGTGGAAGAAGATGTAACTTCAGAATTGAAAGACGATAAGAAAAAAGATAAATCTTAAAAATTATAATTTTTTTAAATTTGGAAATTACCTACTCAAACCAAAAAGAGAAATTAGAAAAAATAATTTCAGGTGAGCTCTCTTTAATTGAAAATGTAAAGAACTACTTAAATGAAATTGAGAATAAGAGATCACTTAACATATTTAATTTTGTTTTTAGTGAAGATGCCCTCTCTCAAGCTGAAATAGTAACAAAAAAAATTAGCTCCGATAAGCATGGTAAACTTGCCGGAATGGTTATTGCCATTAAAGATGTACTTTCTATCAAAGACAAACCTACTACTTGCTCTTCCAATATATTAATAAATTTTAACTCCATTTATACCGCAACGGCGGTGCAAAAATTAATTAATGAAGACGCAATAATAATCGGTAAAACAAACTGCGATGAATTTGCCATGGGCAGTTCAAATGAAAATTCTGCTTTTGGTAATGTTTTAAATCCGATAGATAAAACAAGAGTTCCCGGTGGATCAAGCGGCGGCTCTGCAGTTGCAGTTGCAGCAAACTTATGTGATGTTTCACTAGGTACCGATACAGGCGGATCAATACGCCAGCCTGCAGCATTTTGCGGTATCTTCGGACTCAAACCAACTTATGGTAGAGTTTCCCGTTATGGATTAACCGCTTTCGCTTCATCATTCGATACAATAGGTCCATTTTCAAAAAATGTTGAAGATGCTGCTTTGGTTATAAAAGTAATTTCTGGTAAAGATGAAAATGATTCTACATCGATTGAAAAAATTATTCCAGATTTTTCTTCTACATTATCAAAAGACAAGAAACTTAAAATTGGATTACCAAAAGAATACTTTGCAGATGGACTTGATGAAGAAATTAAAACTGCAATCTTAAATGTTATTGATGAATTAAAACTTGAAGGTTATGAAATCAAAGAAGTTTTTCTACCAAAGACGGAATACACAATTGCCACATATTATATTTTAACAACAGCCGAAGCATCTTCAAATCTTTCAAGATATGACGGTGCTCATTACGGTAACAGAGCAAAAGAATACCGGAATTTAATTGATATGTATGAAAACACCCGCTCGGGTGGATTTGGAAAAGAAGTAAAAAGAAGAATTATGCTTGGAACTTATGTACTCTCTGCCGGATACTATGATGCATATTACAGAAAGGCACAAAAAGTAAGAAGACTTATAAAAGAAGATTTTGATAACGCTTTCAAACAAGTTGATTTACTGATCACACCAACAACTCCAACAGTCGCTTTTAAAATAGGTGAAAAATCTGATGATCCATTGCAAATGTATTTGAGTGATATCTACACAACATCAGCAAACCTTGCCGGCATTCCGGGAATGAATGTACCCATTGGTAAAAACTCGGATAATCTTCCAATTGGTTTACAAATTTTATCGCAGCAATTTGAAGAAGAAAAAATATTTCTGTTAGCCAAACATATTCAAGATGATATCTCGAGCTGAAATTACCATTCGTAACTGGACTAGAGAAGATTTCCATATCGTAAAAAACATTTTACTTACAACCTGGAAAAACACTTACACCTTCATTCCTGAAGAAGATATCCTAACTCACTTTGAAAAACATTACAGCGGAGATAGGCTGATTGAAATTTTAAACGATCCATTTTCAGTAGGAATTATTGCGGAAGTAAATTCAGTTTCTGCAGGCTGGTTAAAATTGTTTGAAGATCATATAAACAAAAAATTCTTCGTTTCATCATTATATGTTTTACCCGAGTTTCAAGGATTTGGTCTTGGTAAAAGATTATTAAATGAATCTTACAGAATCGCAAAGGAAAAACAATTTAGCAAAGTCTGGCTCGGTGTAATGAAACAAAATGTTAAATCTTTAAAGTGGTATAAGAATCTTGGTTTTGTTTTCGATGAAGAAGAACCATTTCAAATGGGTTCAACAGAAGTTATGCATTTGATTGGTTATAAAATTATTTAGTGTTGTATTTCATATTTTATATTTTATATTTTTTTAAAAAATTTTAAAAAGAAAAATTAAGTTGAAATAATTCATTATTTACTCAAGTTGACCGTTTGGTTTTGGTAAAGCGTTAAAACGGTTCAAAACCTATTCTCTACTTAAGCAAACCACGACTTAAGAGGCTGTGTTAAAATTGTGTTGGTCATTTCGACCGACCTGCCCGACGGCGAGGCGGGAGGGAGAAATCTTATAATTTATATAGATTTCTCAGTCGAGTTCGCCGCAACGAATCCTTCGAAATGACTTTTCATTAATATTCACACAGCCTCTTAAGTCGTGGGTTACTGAAAGCCAAAAATTAATATTCTAACCGTTTCAACGGTATTTGATCAATAAAAAATTTAAGCAGTCAACTTGAGTTATTTAATTCGTATCAGCTCATTAATCTTTTCAGTCACCTCTGGAATAGCCTTTTTTACATAATCAGATAATTCCATCACCATACTTTTTATTTCTTTTATCGAAACGGTGATCAAATATATTTTTGGCATATTACCAAGTAGGTGCATTGATTCGATCATATCCTTTAAACCAATATCGTGCGCACTTAATGCTGATGGAAAATCAGATGCAAATTTTGGTGTGATGATTTTTATTGTTCCTGCAGGACTGCCGTCCATTGTTGCGTCAATCATAATTATTTTGGGATATTCCTGAAAATAGCTTAGTAAATGAAATCCGCCTGTACCGCCATCGAGCAGAGTTACATTTTTCGGAAATGATCTAGCATCTAATGATTTTATAACATGCACGCCAATGCCTTCATCTCCCATTAAATAATTACCAATGCCGAGAATTAATATTTTGTTTGATTCCACAATAACTCGATTTTATTTCTTTTCAAAGATAAAAAAAGAGGCTGTCCTTTTCTAAATTAATTTGGAGCAGCCTCTTCTCTGTTAAGAATATTTTAACAATTATTCTTTTTCAATAAATTTCCACCCGCCTGCCATTGAAGAAATTGTTCCTCTTCCTTCAACATAATCGTGATAGAATACAAGATAAACATGTATGATTGCAAAGATCACAAAGAACCACATCATAACATGATGCCACTGTCTAACGGCAAAGTCTCCTCCCATCAATGGAACAATCCACGAAAACAAGTTTGGCAAAAATGCATCACTCATTGCAGAGTACATTCCAAATCCAGTTATAGATTGAAAAAGGAAT
>Ga0210044_10002979_pt1 | contig 24507 bp, 24 predicted proteins | sample CryGey13umfilter_2_FD_183959 | JGI IMG/M metagenome (GOLD analysis project Ga0210044, IMG submission 183959) | Groundwater microbial communities from aquifer in Utah, USA - Crystal Geyser 4/9/14 3 um filter (SPAdes) (version 2) | ecosystem: Environmental > Aquatic > Deep subsurface >... | reverse complement strand
GGTGCTTGAATTTCTGAAAATGGGCGAGCTTTACAGCCACGAGGAAATCTTGGACCTGGTCATGGCCACCTGCTTTGACGGCTTGCGCGCCCGTTAGCCATTAGTTGTCCATCTCGGGATGGCAGCGCTTGCAGTCGGCCATGGGGAACGCCACATGCGAATGGCAGACCCCGCAAAACTCGCCGTTCAGGTTGGCCTGCATCGAAAAATGCTGGGTGGTTTTCTTTTTGATGTTGAACAGGTCGGGGTGGCAGTTGCTGCAGTCCAGTTGCCAGGTGTGTGGCCGATGCGGAAAGACTGCCGGGGGGATGCCTGTCCACTCTGATTCGAGCAACAGGATGGCTTTGAACGACACATTCGGGTCGGGTTTGAGCGCCAAGTATTTCACCGGTGACAACAACCCCCGGCTCAGCGCCTTGCCCCAGTCCACCTGGTTGCCAAAACGTGCCTTGGGCAATTTGGACAACTCGCTAAAACGTTCTTTCTGGTAGCCCCTGTTACCGTTGTGGCACTGCTCACAGTTGGCCGTGTCGTGCCCAAAGACGACCTTGCCATCATGGCAGCCGCTGGTGCCGCAAAATTTGCCACTGCGGTTACCAGCCTCGGTGATTTCTGTGGTGTTCTGCTTCATGTTGAACTCCAGCTCATAGTGGCACACCCGGCAGGTGAACTTGCGCCGGTGAATCCAGTGAGAAAACGCCACCGGCTTGACCGCGCTTTTGCTGGACGTGCGGTCAATCAGCAGGTTGCCGTATTCATCAGGTGGCGGTGCGGGCGGCAAATCCCAAAAATCACCCGCCTGTGTGGCCTGTAACAGGCACAGCAGAGCCCCAAAAAACAAGGCCTTGAAGGGGCTCAAGCCCGGTGGAAGGTGCATGGCAGGATTCTGATTGGGTTGAGATGGGGTGCTCATGGGGTCACCGGCTTGGAATGACACTTCTGGCACTCGATCATCGGGAACGACACCTTGCCGTGGCACGCACCGCAGTACTTGCCGTCAAAAATTTCATTCATCGAATAGCTGTGCGCCTTGTTTTTTTCGACCGACGGAAACAGATCCGGGTGGCACAGCTCACAACCGTTCCACACCGCATGTTTGTCGTGTGAAAACACAATGTCAGGCATGCCGTTGGTATGGGGCGCAATGGTTGAATCCACCGGGTTTAAAAACGGTTTGCCCTTGGCCGACACCCCGTCCAGGCGGTCAATCAGTTTGACCAGGCCGGCCGATTCGGTTTGCATCCAGTCCACGCCGTTACCAAATCGGACTCGGTGGAATTTTTCGGTGAAGGCGGCAAAGTCATTTTGCGGCGTTACCCCTTGTCCCTGAGCGTGGCAACGCACACAACGCTGCTTGGTGGCTGTGTCTTGCGGGGGGGTCTTGGCCTCGCAGGCAGCAAAAATTTTCTGCCCCTCAAAGCTGGATTTGCCGTTGTGGCAACTGCCGCAGTAGTTGCCGTTGAGGTTGTCTGCCGCGCGAATGTCGGTCTGGTTGGCGGCCATGGCAAAGCCAAGGTCGACATGGCACAAGCGGCAGGTGTACTTGGCGCGGTGCAGCCAGTGGTCGTAAATCACCGGGGCCAGTCGTGCCGCCTCAGAGTAGCGGTTCAGCACCACTTTGCCATAGTTCTGCGGTGCGGGTCGTATCTTTTTGACCCCATTTTGTGCCAGCGACAAACCCGTCGCCAGCAGCAGGGCAATCAAGACCAACCAGAGCTTTTTCATGACACTTTCCCATTTTCAAATGAGGCGGTGCGCTTCATGTCGCGCTTGGGCACAAAACCCCGTCTTGTTGCAGCGAAACGTGCTGCCCGTGTGGGCTACTGTTTGGACAACTTCATGTATTTGTCAAAGTTTTCAATGTAGTCGTCCATGTGCTCTTCCATGGCTAGGCGGAATTCGCGCACAAAGTAGTCAATGTTGTCCTTGCGGTGCGCCACCATGTCCTCGCGCTTGGCATAGCCACTGGCGGTGAGCGAGGTGGCAAAGCGGGCCGCCGCATAGCTGAACGACGCACTCACCTTGCCGTGAATGTCTTTTTGCAATTGCTCGTTGGCCAGGTTGATGTGCGCGTTGGCACGTTCGTAAAAACCTTGGTCGGCGTTCTTGGGCATGGGGGCTCCTGTGGGTTCAAAGGGGGTCGGTACTGCGCCGACGCCCAACGGGTCTGGCTGCAGGGGCATGGGTGGGCGGCATGGGCAGCAGGCGCTTCATGGCGTGTACCGCATCGGCCACGTAGGGCGCTTGCTCAGGGGCAAGGGGCGCTTCAGGCAGCAGGCTCATTCGGGTGCGAATTTCAGTGAGCCGTTGGCGCTCTTTGTCACGCTGGCTTTCGGCCAGGTTCAGCACCTGGTGGCGTTCCCTGGTGGCCGGGTCGTCGTTGAAATCGAGCGCGGCAGACTTGCGCATCAAGCGCATGAAGCGGGCCAAAATGGCATTCACATAACGCCGCCAGACCGCGTCTACCAACACCAGCGCAAGCAGGTTGGCGGCAAAAAAGATACCCAGCAACTGCAGCGCTTTTTGCATCAACTGCGCCAGGATGGGCTGAGCCTGGTTCAGGTGCACCCGGTACAGGTTGTCGTCCACAATCTGGTTCAGGTGTTGCCACATCAGCCAGGTCAGGCCCGCTGCCAACGCAGCTTCCAGCAACACCAAACCGACCAGAAAAAACTTTTGCAGTGTTTCATCCACGTAATGCAGCTTGCGCCGTGGGTGACCGCGCCGGGTGAGTGTGGGGGTGTTCATAGGCTGTGACATTGCAGGCAAAGTGAAGAATTGGCATTGGTCACCACCAGCTTGCCATGCTCTTTTTTATACGGTTGGTGACAAGACACACAGCTCAGCTTGCCATCGGGTAGCCAGATTTCTTTGGGCAGTGAGCCCTTGGATTTGAAAGAATGGCTCTGGTCAAACACCGGGTAAGGCACGCCAATGGGGTGGTTGGCTCCGCCCGAGCTGTGGCGCACGATGCCGTTACCACCCACGCGCACGCCCATGGCATCGGTTTGCTTGTTGTGGCAGCCCATGCACTGCAAAGACAGCGCGTCAATGCCTACATTGGTCTGGTTGACTGCCTCGCTGGGCAGCGCGTGGCCAGACTGCTGAAGCGACGTGCCACCGTCTTTCATGGCGGCAAAAAAGGCCTTGTCGTGGCACGCCAGGCACAGCGTTTTACCGTGCTTGTTGCCGCGCATCAGGCCTGGCTGGCTGCCGTGCACCTCGTGGCAAGTGCTGCAGGTCAAGTCACCCTTCCAGTCCAGCGGCATGTCCGCAGGCGTTTTGCCCGCCGCTGGGAAACCGCTGGGGTGGCTCATGCGCCGGGCGTTCTTGTGGCAAATGCCGCACAGCATTTCTTGTGAACCCACCAGCCGCCCGGCACGCGCCGGGTCGACCGTGTTGCCGCCGACATGGCAATGGCTGCAGGGCTGATCCATCAAATGTGCCTTGCCGCCCAAGGCGGCGTAAAGCCAGCCCCCCACGCCCAGCAACAGCGCACAGGCCAGGCCGATCAGCCAGCGTTTAGAGTTGAACACGTTGCTCCACCTCTTTCAACTTGGCCAGCGCTTGCGTCAGCGCCGCCGGGTCGGTGGCCGGCTGCAAGGCCTGCTCGGCAGCGTGCAAGGCTTGCTGCAAGTCATCGTAGTGCGCACGCAGGCGGGCTTGGCTGGCATCAAACTGCACCCAATGGGCTTGCAGCAAATCGTCTTTACGGATGGCCTGCGGCATCGTCAACGCGTTGTCCATCAACCCCTTGAGGTTTTGCGAAAACCGAAACAGCGGCCCGGCAATGCGAAAGCTGCTGTACAACGCAATCAGCCAGGTGGCCACGCAAGCCACCAGCACCAGCGCCAGGCCAAAAACCAGCAGGGTCACTTGCAGGTTTTGCTGCGTCAGGCTGTGGCTGGCAATCACATGGGCGTAGTCGATGCCGCTGTCGTCGGTGATCAAAAAAATGGCCGACAGCAGCCCCACCGTGGCTACCACGCCCACCATGAGCGCAAGCTTGGCGACCCATTTCAGGTGGAATAAAACCGGGGGAGTTTCGGGTTGGGTTGGCATGGATTGACCTCAGTTGCTGTTGGCGTGGCTGCGCACCGGGCGGAACACTTCAAGCTTGCCAAACCATTGGTCGGCCACCACCAGACGGCCATCGGTGTCCACGGCCAGGCCGCCACTGATCAAATAATGCCCCGGCGCGTCGCTCTGGCTGCGCGTGCCAATGGCATACAAATAATCGCCCTGGCTGGTGAACACCTGCACCGTGCCCAGGGCACTGTCGGCTACATACACCTGGCTCTGCGCATCCACCGCAATTTCTTTGGGCCGGGCAAACTCGCCGGGCTGTTTGCCGGGGCGGCCAATGCTGCGAATGAAGTGGCCATCCGCGTCAAACACCTGCACCCGCAAATTGCCGCCGTCCACCACCAGCACCTGGCCTTGTAAACCCAGCGCCAGGTCTACCGGTTGATCTAACTGACCCGGGCCATTGCCAGGCGCTCCAAAGTCAAACAAATGCGTGCCGTCCAGGCCGTCAAACACCCGCACCTGCTGGCGCGCATCATCCTGATCCAGGGCATACACGCGCTTGGTTTTGGCCTCTACGGTCACATTGGTCAAGTGGGTAAACCAGCGCGGCCCGCCAATGCGGCGCACATAACGCCCGGTCGTGTCATAGACCAGTACCGCCTGGGCGGCGGCATCGGCCACAAACAGCTCACCAGCGCGGTTCACGCTCAAGCCCACGGGTGCGCGCAAGGCTCCGGTGGTTTGATCGCCCACTTTATAAAAACGGCGTTGATTCAGGTCAAACACGCTGATGGCTGCGTCCATGGCGTTGGCCACGAACACCCGCCCCTGATGCACGGCAATGGCTTGTGGTCTGGCCAGCCCCTCGGCCAGGGTTTCTTGCCCCCGGCTTTTGCCGGTGAGAAAGGTCATGAAACCGGTGTTGGGGTTGGGCATCAGGTCATTGCGGCCATACAGGGCGCGTTCAAACACGTACTGCGCCTGGGCCGGTTCGGCCGGAAACACGCGTTGCCCCATGGCGGCAACCGAAGTTTCGGGGCCGGGTGGAGGAACTTCGGCGCAAGCCCCCAGCCACAGGGTCAAACCAATCACCAGCGCATGCCATGGGAAAGCAGTTAGCAGACGTGGGCGGCAGTTCATCGGGGTAGGCAAGGCAGGGGTGTGTGGTTCAAAACCACGCAATTTTCGTACCGGTTGCAGGTTCATAGTTTGCTCCGGTAGCTTGGTGGCAGCTGTCCAAGCAGCTCGTCACGACCGTGGGCGGGCATCAGCGCCAGGGCAGACCGGTAAGCCTGCAAAGCCTTGGCCTCATTTTTTACCGCATCAGAGGCGTACACATCGCCCAGCAGCCGCCAGCCATCTGAGGCTCGTTCGGGCAGGGCGGCAATGCCGCGTTCCAGCGCCAGAATGGCCAGCGTGGGTTGGTGCAAGGCCAGTCCCAGTTCATAAGCCTGCGCAATCAGATCGGGGTCGTGCACACCGTTTTGCAGCAGGGTCTGCGCCCGTGCCGCCGCCTGAACAGATTGGCCGCTGTGACGCAGCATCAACACCTCCAGGGTTTGTACCACCGGGGCTTGGGGTTGCAAGGCTCGAGCGCGATCAAAAAACAACTGCGCTTGGGTCAGGTCGCCTTCCAGGGCATGGGCGCGCGCCACAAAGGCCAGCATGATCACAATGTTCGGACGCGATGCCAATAGGGTTTCCCACACCTGGGTGGCGTTGCGCATGTCGCCCCAACTGGCCAGGGCATCGGCCACCTCACCGCTGAGCTGGCGCTGGTGCGGGTTGATTGCCATGCCTTCGCGCAGCAGCTGCATCACACGGGCTTTGTCAGTGTCCCACTGTGGCGCTTCGGGCTGGCCAGAGGCCAGAATGCGCTCGGCCAAATGGCTTGCCTGAAGCAGGCGTGATTCGCTGGCCACTGCCTTTGCGCTCACAAACGCGGCCACCGCAGTGGCCAGGGTCAGCGCGCCCATGCTGGGCCAAAACAACGCGCGCGGCCAGGCCAGTTGGCGCAGGACGGGGGTGGAGAGGGTCGTGGCCAAACGCGTGTCAGACGCGGCCAACAGCCCCAGGCTCAGGGCAAACAAAGCGCTGGTGGTGGCCATGTGCCAGGGAAAACCGGCGTTGCTGACCAGCAGCAACACCAACAAGCTGGCCAGTGTGAAAGCCCGCAGCGGCGCTTCCTGCAAACCTGGGGGCGATGGCATGCGCCAGGTGCTGATGGCCGTGCGCCACAAGTAAGCCAGCAAACCCAGCAGCAACACCGCGCCGACCAAACCATATTCGGCCAGCAGTTGCAGCGGCTCGTTGTGTGGAAAGTCAGAGTACTCGGCCTCGCTGCCCGCCTCTTGGTACAGCGGTATCTGCACCTCCCAGGCCCCCGCACCGACACCAGCAAGGGGGTGCGCAGCAAGCATGCGCAGCGTGCCTTTCCACATGATCAGGCGCTGTGCAGAAGAGCCTTCGCTGTATTCGTCAGCCTGGGTCACCGACAGGCTGCGGCGCAGCGTGCGGTCAATGGCACTGCCGTAGCCCGACTCGGCCGCCAGCTTGGCGTTGGTGGTGGGTATGGAGCCCAGTACGCCTACCGTGGCCAGCAGCAGCAGGCCCAAGCCCACCCCGTGCTGGCGTTGCCAGCCTACCGCCTGCCATTGGCTGCGGTAACGGGCAGTGATGAACGGCAGCAAAGGCCCCAGGATCATCAGGCTGATGAGGGCCGAGCGGGTGCCGGTCATCATCAGCGCCACCACATTGAAGCCAATCGAAAACGTCAACCCAAAGACCGCCCAACGGCTGCGCAACCGACCCAGCAGCAGCACAGAAAATGGCAGCGTGCAAATCAAAAACTCCGCAAAAAAATTGCGGTTGGCAAAGGTTGATGCCGGGTTGGGGCCCTGCGGAAAAAATGGCCAGTCAAACCAGAATTGCAAGGCTGTCCACAAGGCCGCCAGGCTGGCCCCGGCGTGAATGCCCCAGGCCAGCGGCGTGGTGCGTCCCAGGGTCAAGGTGTTCAAGCCCAGAAACAGCAGCAGCGCAAACACCAGCCAGCGTGTGGCCTCCACGGTGGCCAAATAAGTATGCGACCAGGCCATGCTGCCCAGCGCCCAAAGCAGCAAACCCAGGGGCAGCCACAGCAGCGCGTGCAACCGCACCGGGGTGGGCCGCTGGCGCTGGTTCCAAAGGTAAAGCGCTACAGCAGCCAGGGTAAAAAAAACGACGGCGATCGCTTTCAGCGAGCCCTGTTGCAAGTCCGAATGTGTTGCGCCCATGGCGGGCACCACCAGCATCATCAGCGCCAGCAGCAGCGCCGTGGGGTCGCGCCGTGGTGCGACTTGGGCGAGGTTCACTTGGCCGGGGCGGCAGGTTTGGCGGGCTCGGCCTTGACTTCGCTGTCCGCAGCAGTGGTGTTCACCAACTGGTACACATTGACACGGTGGTTGAGCAGGTCACCCACGTAGATGCGGTTTTTCTTGTCAATGGCCAGCACCCCCGGGTTTTGCATCAGACCCGGGTAGGTGCCGCGGCCGCCAAAGAACATCAGCACCTGGCCTTTTTGGTTGAACAGCTGCACATTGCTCCAGCCCGAGTCCACCACATACAGGTTGCCAAAGCTGTCCACGCCCACACCCTTGGGCTTGTCAAACTGACCAAATGCTGTGCCACGGCTACCTACACTTTTAACAAACTTGCCGTCTGTGTCGAACTCTTGCACGCGTGAATTCAGGGTGTCAGCCACATACAGGTGACCCTTGGCATCCACAGCGGCAAAGGTGGGGAACAAAAAAGCCCCATCCATATTGCCCTTGCCCAGCCCGACTTTGCCCAGGAACTTGCCGTTCAGGTCAAAGGTTTTGATGCTGTGATCCAGCACGTCGGTGTGCGCTGTGTCCACCACATAGAGTTTCTTGCGCACCGGGTCAAGCGCCAGGCCAGACGGGCGACTGATGGACGGGTCGGTGATGAAGCGCAGCGGCTTGCCGGTGCGGTCAAACACGCTCACGCCTTTCTTGGGCTGTTCCACCACATAAACGTTTTCTTCGGCATCAATGGCCAGACCCATAGGCATGGACAGGGGCGCTTTTTCGCCAATTTTCAGACTGGTCTTTTTGGCAAAGTCAAACACAAACACGCCGCCCTGCACCTTGTCAGAAATATACAAGCGGTCGCCATCGTCAGACACGGCAATGCCCATGGGTTCGACGATGCGGTTTTTGGCGGGCTTTTCGCCCTCCAGAAACTTCAGGATCGACTGAGTGCTGGTGGTGTCTTTGTTGAGGTCTTCGTCGCTGGCAATGGCGCGTAAAAACTCAATGCGGGCGGTTTCTGGCGGCTCAGGCCAGACCAGGCGTTTTTCTTCAGCCACCGGGGCGTTACCGGCGCAGCCGGCCAGCAGCGCCAGGACGCCCACCACCAGGACAGCGCCCAAAGCCTTGAACTTGCGATGGGTTATGGCAGCCTGTGCGCCAGATACAGAAGAAGTGGATTCAATGGATGCATTCATGATAGACATGGTGACCTCTCAAACGTGAAGTCACAAATTTTGCCGCAGCCATGGGGGTCATGGCACGCGCTGAATGCGCATCTGTTGACCTAGGTCATAACAAATGGGGTGCGACTCATTGCGGCTGATTTTGTGGTGTGTGGCGCACCAGGTTCCCATTTGGTGACGCTGTGGCCAGCAGTTTTTGCGTAAACATTACCGTTTGGTAACACGCTGATTTTGGGTTGAGTTATACGCCTAACGTGTTTGTACTGGGCAGGCCCCGCATACTTCAAATAAATCTTCCCGTTTTAAAAAAGTTGGCACAGCCTTTGCATTAAGTGATGCATCTAAACCGATTTTTAACCTTGAAAGGTCTGCATCATGAAGTTCTCTCTTAACAAACTGGTTATTGCAGCAGCGCTGGTTGTACCTGCAATGTCTATGGCATCTGTCGGTGGTGCCGGCATGCTCGATGGCCGTCACGACTTTGCCACCCGCGCCATGTTCTTGACCTTTCAAACTACTGCTGGTACCCAAGGTGTTGCCAACTCGGTAGGCCTGTGTTCTTACTGCCATACACCGCACAATGCGGTGAGCACCAGCCTGTTGTGGAACCGTGCACCGGCCTCACAATCCTTCACATGGGATGAAGCCACCACCACCGGCGGCACCAATTACGCCACCATTGCGCCGGCTTACAAAGGCAGCACGGTCAAGTGCCTGTCTTGCCATGACGGCTCGGTGTCCGTTGGTGACGTGGCCGTGTACAAGGAAAGCAGCCACACGGGTGCTGCCACCTTGAACACCTACAAGGTAGGCGATCTGGATGCTGCACCCAAGGTCAGCAAAAAAGTGGGCGCTAGCGGCAGTATGGCCGGCAGCCACCCGGTGGGCATGCCTTACCCGCTGGGTAACGCTAAGAACACATATAACACTATCACCACAGGTAACGATGTGGTTCTGACCGAGTTTGTTACTACACCCACCCCGTCCGCTCCTTTGGCTAACGGTGTCAAGCTGTACAAAGACACCGGCACCTCCATCGTGGCTGGTACTGCCGCAGGCGCAACGGGCATGGAATGCAACACTTGCCACGACGTGCACAACAAATCGACCAACGAAGACGTGATGCTGCGCGCCAAGCTGGCAGGCAGCACCCAAGCCGATGGTTATATCTGCCTGCAATGCCACATCAAATAAGCACTACAGCTTAACCAGGGCCAACCAGGCGCTGCCCACAGGCAGCGCCTTTTTTGCCTTCTATCAACCGGTTGGGGTTGATGCGTTTCAAAAAATAAAAACAAGAGCATTCAAGGCTTTAAACAGATGGGGATGACGATGAACAACAACAAGATAAACCGCAGACTGCTGGCCCTGGGCGCAGCCACAGCGTTGGTGGTGAGCAGTACGCTCGCTCTGGCAGCCACGCCACCCACGCTGGGTGGTGGTGTGTTTGGCACCAAACATGATTTCAGCGGCACCGGCTATCAGAAACCTTTTGGTGGTGTCATTGTTGGGTCGTGTTCCATCTGCCATACCCCGCACAGTGCGTTCAGCACCAATTTGCTGTGGAATCAGCACGCGTCTACCGTCACCTCTTACACCTGGGGCGATGCCAATGAAACCCGGGGTGGCACACCGCTGCCCAGCACGGCCGGGCAAGGGCCATCGGTGCGCTGCCTGAGCTGCCATGACGGCTCAGTCGCCGTGGGCGACACGGCGGTGTTTCACGAATCGGTTCGCGGCATGGGCGCACCAGGGGACGGCGTGCTGGGGTTTGACACCGGCACCATCGTGGGACGCGTCGGCGGCATCTTCCAGATTGGCACCGCCGCAGCCAATGCCACCAGCGGCAGCATGGCGGGCAACCACCCGATTGGCATTCCCTACCCGCTGAACAATGTCACTGGCACCTACAACGGTGTGGCGGGCGGTGCGCAGGTGGACTACGTGGAGTTCGTAGCCAACCCGCACGCCCCGGCCAACGGCATCAAGCTCTATACAGACAACGGCGGTGGCAACATCACAGCAGGCACCACACCCGGCAGCACCGGCATTGAATGCACCAGTTGCCACGACCCGCACAACAAGCAGGTGCAGGACTGGCCTTTCCTGCGCGGCAAGGTTCTGGGCAGCACCAAGGCCGACGGCTACCTGTGTCTGCAATGCCATGTGAAGTGAGTCACCGGTTTTGAGCCAACGCAAAGGGTGTGGGCGTGGGCTTGCACCCTTTTTGTTGTGTAACACAGCACCTCTCTACAATGGTTTTCATTGCAACAGATCGCCACAGGAATAACAATGTCTGGTAGTCAACAGTTCCCTGTCATGCGTGTCTTGGTGCTGATGGCGCTGAGTGCCAATGCGCAAGCCGCGGTGCAAGGCCCGCCGGGCTCTGGCATGCTGGGCACCATGCATGACTTTTCAGGCGAAGGTTACCTGGTGCCTGTGAGTGGTTTGCAGGTCGGCATCTGCTCCATTTGCCACACCCCGCACAGCGCCATCACTACCAGCCTGTTGTGGAACCAGAAGCTGACCACAGCCACTTACACCTGGGGTGATGCGTCTGAGACCCATGGCGGTACACCATTACCCAGCTCGGCGCATCTAGGCCCATCCACCAAATGCCTGAGTTGCCATGACGGCTCGGTGGCCGTGGGCGATACGGCGGTTTATTACGGCATGATTGGCGGCAAGGGCGCACCCGGTGACACGTGGGACATGGGCACGCTGACCGTTCGCCTGGGTGCAGGGGGCTATGGTGTGGGTCATGTGCCGTCTGGCAGTACTGTGGGTGACATGAGCGGCAACCACCCAATTGCCATTCCTTACCCGCTGAACAATTCTGTTGGGATTTACAACAATGTGCGCACCGGCAGTCGGGTCGACCTGACCGAGTTTGTGGCCAACCCCAATGCCCCGTCACATGGCATCAAGCTGTACACCGACGACGGCACGGGCAAGGTCAGCCCCGGTTCGGCGGCGGGCATCACCGGTATCGAATGCACCAGTTGCCACGACCCGCACAACAAGGCCACGGTCGACACGCCTTTTCTGCGTGGCATGAACACCGGCAGCACCGTGGGCAGCGGCTATCTTTGCTTGCAGTGCCATATCAAGTGATGTGGCGTGTATTTTGTTTGATGGTTTTTTTGAGCCTGCCGGGCTGCTCGATCACGCATGCGCTGCGCGTGCAAGACGGGCAGCGCGTCAGTTTGGAACAAATGCTGGTCGAGCTGGGTGCAACGCCGCTGGTGTTTGTGGGTGAAAGCCACGATTCCTCTGAACACCACGACCTGCAGTTGCGGGTGATTGAAGGCCTGCACGCCACCGGCACACCACTGGCGATTGGGCTGGAGATGTTTCAGCTTGACAGCCAGCAGGTGTTGGACGACTGGGTGACAGGCCAATTGCCCGAGGCCCAGCTGGTGCGCGCTTACCAAGCGAATTGGCGCAACCTGAACTGGACGCTGTACCGCGCTATTTTTGTCTATGCGCGCGACCAGCACCTGCCCATGGTGGCGCTGAACGTGCCGCAGGCGATCATTCAAAAAGTGGGGCGCGGCGGCTTTACCGCGCTGTCTGATGCCGACTTGCAGGCTCTGCCCCCTGGTGCCACCCACGCCCTGAGTGACACCGAGCTGGACTGCATGGCGCAGGTCTACACCGGGCACGCCACCCAGCGCCAGGCGATGTTCAATTTGTGCGAAGCCCAGGCACTGCGTAACCGGGTGATGGCGCGGGCCATTGAGCGCTACCAGGCGCATGCACCAGACGCACGCATGGTGGTGCTGGCAGGTGCACTGCACGCACACCGGTGGTTGGGTGTGCCGGCGCGGTTGCAGGACCAACGTTACAAAGTGTTGCTACCGCCCATGCCTGATGTTGATCTGCATCAACCGCAAGCCATAGGCGCAGACTACTTGCTGAACTAAAATTTTCTGGCTCTGTCCAACCTGCCAGTTTCAACCAAATCTGTAGATATCCAGTGCGTTATTTTCTGAGATTTTCTCTGCTGGTCTGCTGTAGTTTGCTGGTGGCCTGCAGCACGCCGGGCATGCTGCAACGCATGAGCCAGAGTTTTCACGACCTGAGCACCAAAGTGGCAGCGGCAACCGACCACATGCCCGCGTTTCTTTTTGACCGGCCTGCGCCGGGTATCCCCGACCCCGGTGATGCCCCGGTGGTGCGCCCGCCACGGCGCGTGCCCTTCATTGACCCCGCCATTGAAGAGATGAAAAAAGCCATCGCCCTGGCCGAGGCGCGCGCCAAAGAGCCGCCACCGGCCAACTGGGTAGAAATGTTCAAACGTTTGCCCAAAGACGACGAAGACAACATTGACTGGATGGCGGCTCTGACAGACAAAATTATCACCCCCAGCGGCCAGTACGACCCTGAGGTGGCCGATGTGGGCAAAACCGAAGACTTTGATGTGGAGCTGTCCACATCAGGCAAGCCCAAGCGCATGGTGGTGTTCTCGCACGAGTCGCACACCAAGTGGTTGACCTGCACCAATTGTCATCCGGTCATTTTCAAGAAAGAAGCCGGCACGGCCAAGATCACCATGGATGCGATTGATGAAGGCAAATACTGCGGCGTGTGCCACGACAAGGTGGCCATGGCTCAACCCTCGGGTTGCAAGGGCTGCCACAAAGTGAAGGCCAAAAAGTCATGAAGCTGCTGACCTGCCTGGTGGCGTTGGGCATGCAGATGGCGAGTGCGTCGTGCGCGCTGGCAGAATCGGTGGTGGGCGACATCACGTTTGAACGCAAGTCCAAAGGTGCCGATGAGTTTGCGCCGGCGGTTTTTCCGCATTGGGTGCACCGCGTCAAGTACAAATGTTATGCGTGCCACAACAAGCAGGTCAACTTTGCCATGAAGGCGGATACCGCCGCGATCACCATGGACTTGATCGACCAAGGCAAGTTTTGCGGCACTTGTCATAAGGGCAAACCGGCGTTTGGGGTTTCTTTTGAAACCTGCATCAAATGCCACCGCAAATGAAAACCGCGCCTTGGAGGCTGCCGGACTTTCGGTACATCGGCTGTAATCCGACCGCAGCGATCCATTTTTTACCGTCTTTTTGGCCCATAGCTACGGCTATGAGCCTGCAAATCCGGCAAAAACTGTCCTCGCTGGGGTCGAATTTGGCTACGCCGCTCTTCGAGAACGCTTCGATGCCGAAAGTCCGACAGTCTCCTAGCTGGTGGTCACCGTTTTCGCACTTGCGCCGCCTCGCATGGACGCTGCTGCTGGCATTGTTGCCATTGGCAGCGCAGGCAGCCGCCTGGTACGACAGCCTGTATGTGGGTCTGGGCTCGTGGTCGGCCGAAGCCGGTTTGCAGTACATGAACGGCAAGCAGACCAGTACCGCGGCCAATGGGGACAGCGCCAGCAGCAAAACCAATGCGTTTGGTGAATCCATGCGGGTCGGCAACTCGGGGTTTTATGTGCTCAGCCCGCTGTTGTTCACCGGCGGACTGTCGGTGGACTTGCAGCTTAATCAGGACAAAGGCTCGGGCAGTGGCATTGAGTCATCCACGCAGGGCCGTGCGGCGGGCTATGCGTTTGATGGCACTTTTTTGTCTGAGAAACCTTACCCCGTGATGGTGGCAGCGCACCGCAACCAAACCCGCACGCTGCAGTCTTACGGTGGTTTGTCAGTAGGCAGCAATAAGAGCCGCAGTGTGACTTTCAACCTGCACCCCGATGGCATCTTCAACGACTGGGGCTACCCCTGGACTGAAGGAAAAATGGAGATCTCGCAAGAGCACAACCAAAACACCACCAATAGTTTTGGCCAGAGCCTGGTGCTGGACGAAGAAAGCAAAACCTTTAACTTCAATGCCAGCAAAGGTTTTGAAACTGCTGACCTGCAGTTTTTTTTCCAGAACAACGACCGGGTCAACCACCAGTTCAACCAGGGGAACTTTCAGTCCAAAGCTGCCCAGTTGAACTACAGCCTTGACTTTGGCCCCACGTTCAACCGCCAGTTCAATGCCAAATTGGGTTACCAGTCGCGCAACGGCCAGTCGTCTGCCAGCACCTGGACCAACAGCGAAAGCTTGCACCTGGATCACTCCAAAAAAATGAGCACCGATTACAGCTACGACGCGGTTCAGCTGACATCAGGCAATGCCACTAGCCTGGCGCAAAACGTGCGCTCGTCGGTGTCGCACCAGTTGTACCAAAACCTGCACACCACGGCAGGCATCAACGCCGGGCAGACCCGGCTGCTTAGTGGTTCCACCCGTGCTTGGGGGGGGCAGGTGGGTCAGGGTTACAACCACAGTTTGCCGGGCAAGGGCACTTTTATTGCCAACTGGTCGGCCGGGTTCCAGTCCAACCGTAACCAGTTGGACAGTCCCACGGTGCAGGTGACGGATGAAGCCCACACCCCACCTACACCTCTGACGGCTCGCATTGGTTTTTTGCTTAATCAACGGTATGTAGACCTTGCCAGCATTCGCATTTTTAACGTCAAGGGCGGCGGGCGCCTACCGCTTTCTCAAACTGCAGATTTCGATGTATTGACGGAGGGTAACCAGACGCGCATCGTGCCCCTTGCCACCAGTTTACTGGTGGCCGACGGCGACCCGTTGTTGGTGAGCTACACCTACCAGGTAGACCCCAACCTAGAGTCCAATACCAGGTCGCGTTCATATGGGTTGGGGGTGGATTACCGCTGGATCAACCTGTCATATGGGCATGCCGAGTCCAATCAAACCCCGGTTAACCAAAACACCAGCAAGTTTTTGCAAAGCAGTCGGCAAGACTATGTGCAGATGGGTTTACAAGGCGTGGTGATGGGCAAGGCCGCCAATGCCAATGCCACACTCGAAGACAACGCGGGCGACAACCTGGCTAACCGGCAGCTCAAATTCAGAAGCGGCCTGGTCTGGAACCCGCAAAGTGACCTGCATGCCAATGTGGATGCGCTGCTAAGCCTGGCCAGCCACACCCTGCCCGACAGCCACACTACCCAGCTGATGTCGGTGCAAAGCGCCCTGCACTGGTATGACCGCAATCTGGTGTTCGGGCTCCATAGCAGCCGCTCCAGTTACCAGGGCCTGGCACCGCATACCGACAATGTGCTGGCCTTGCGCGCGGCACTGGACTGGCAGGGCGATGACGACTGGATGCACAGCGTCAGCACCGACTGGAGCCACCACAGCGACACCAGCCAACCAGCCGACACCTTGATGCAAGTCAGTGCCAAAAGCACAGTGACGCTGGGCAAGTTGTCGCTGAGCATGAATGCGGCGTTGGGGCAATCGCAACGCGGCGGTAACCGCTCGGTGAACCGGAGCTTTAACATTTCTGCAGTGAGGCAATTTTGATGAAACAACGCTCAGTTCTGCTTGCGCTGTGCTGCACAGTGCTGCTGTGGGTGGTTGCGTGTGCCGACATGGGCGGTGGGGCTGCAAATGGCACCAACGCCCTGCCGCCAACCCCGTTGGTCTGGCCCAAACCACCCGAGGCGGAGCGTATTCGCCTGGTGCAGGTGGTGTCAACCCCACGCGACTGGGGCATCACCCGGTCTTTTTGGCGGCGCTTGGCCGATGCTTTGAGTGGCCGTGCCGAAGACGCGTTGCAGCGCCCCAGTGCGGTGGCTGAGCGTGCCGGGGTGCTGTACGTGGCTGATCCGGGTGCGGCAGCTTTGTGGATTTTTGACGCGCCGCGTGACCGTGCCATCCGGGTGACCCAAGTGGGCGAGCAGGGGCTGGCCTCGCCCGTGTCGCTGGCCTTGGGGCCGCAAGACGGGGTGTTTGTGGCTGACACGACGCTGAAAAAAGTGTTTTTACTGGACCGCGACGGCCAGCTGGTGCGCACGTTTGAAACCCAGGGCCTGGAACGCCCGGCAGCCGTGGTGTGGGACGACCACACCCACCGGTTGTTTGTGCTGGACTCGTTGCGCCACCGGGTCACGGTGTTTGATGGCAACGGTGCATTGCTGCGCCATATGGGTGAGAGCGGCAACCAGGGCGGGCAATTTAACAGGCCTACGCACATGGCGCTTGACACCAGCGACCACCTGGGCAATTTGCTGATCACCGATGCGCTGAACTTCAGGGTGCAGGCGATCAACCCCCAGGGTGGGTTGTTATGGAAATTTGGTCAGAATGGCAACGGCAGCGGTGACTTTGCCGCCCCCAAGGGTCTGGCAACCGACCAGGAGGGGCACCTCTACGTGGTGGATGCCTTGTTTGAACTGGTGCAGATATTTAACCGTCAAGGCCAGTTGCTGCTGGCGTTTGGCGGGCGAGGCAATGGCGTGGGGCAGTTCATGCTGCCGCGCGGGGTGTTTGTTTCAGCGCAGGACAAGGTTTATGTGGCCGACACCTACAACCAGCGTATACAGGTCTTTTTGGGTGCGCTGGCATCCCGTGAAGCCGTCAAGGAAGGTGTGAAATGAACAACAAATGCAAAACGGGCGGTTGCTGGGGCCTGGTGCTGGCAGCGGCTGTATTGGTGTGGTCGCCAGCCAGTCTGGCCGCCACGATGATTGCCAATACGGTGCACAACCTGACCCCCACCGGGCCGGGTAATTTCAAGGCGCCCGAGGCCACTGGCTTGTGCGTTTTTTGTCATACGCCACACAGCAGCAACCCGCAGCGCAGCTTGTGGAACCGGGCCTTGTCGTCAGCGGTGTACCAGCTCTATGACAGCACCACCCTCAAGGCCGTGGTGAAGCAACCCACGGGCAGTTCACGTTTGTGTTTGTCGTGTCACGACGGCACGCTGGCCATGGGCACGCTGCTGTTCCCGCCCTATGGCAAGTACCAGCCCACGCTGGGGGTGCTGACCGGCAAGGCAGCATTGGGTACCAATTTGTCGGCAGACCACCCGATCTCTTTTGTGTACGACGCGGCGCTGGCCACCAACCGGGGCGAGCTGATCAACCCGGCCAGCCTGACCAGTGCGGTCAAGCTGGACAAAAACAGCGAATTGCAGTGCACCAGTTGCCACAATGCGCATGAAGACCGGCATCCGAAATTCATGCGCATGGACACGCGCAACGGCGCGTTGTGCCTGACCTGCCATGCACCCAACGGCTGGACTGGTTCCACACATGCCACCTCCACCGCCACCTGGAACGGCCTGGGCACCAGTCCCTGGACCGCAGGGGCCTACCCCAGCGTGGCAGAAAACGCATGCGGCAATTGCCACAAGCCGCATGCGGCAGGCCACGGCAAATCCTTGCTGGCACAAAGCAACGAGTCCACCAACTGCACGCTATGCCATGGTGGCAGCGTCGCCAGCCGCAATGTAGAGAGTGAGTTCATCAAATCCTCACGACACCCCATAGAAGCCGCCACCTGGACGCACACGCCCAAAGAAGATGCCACCCAAATGACACGCCATGTGTCGTGCACAGACTGCCACAACCCGCATGCCAGCAATGCCACAGCAGCGGTGGCGCCTGCGTTGTCTGGCCGTTTGCAAGGGGTACGTGGCATTAACCAGGCGGGTTCAGCCGTGATGTCTGCAAGTTTTGAATATGAGGTTTGCTACAAATGCCACGGTTTGACGCCCGCCACCACCGCTGGTGTGGTGCGCCAGGACAACCCGCGCAACGCCCGCCTGCAGTTTGACCCGGCCAACCCGTCCTACCACCCGGTGGCGGCGGCAGGCAAAAATGCATCAATCCAGAACCTGCTTCCTGGCTACACTGCCACCAGTCTGATGGGGTGTTCCAGCTGCCACAACAACGATGCCTGGACTTCAGGCGGGACTAGTCCGGCGGGGCCACACGGCTCGGTTTATTCACCCATTCTGGAGCGTGAATACCAGACCAACCAGTCAGTGCTGGAGTCGCCACAAAATTTTGCCCTGTGCTACAAGTGCCACGACCGCAACGCCTTGACCACGGATGTGGTGGGCAAATTCCCGCATGCGCGGCACTTGGCCAAGCAAACCGCTTGCGCGGCCTGCCATGACGCGCATGGTTCAAGGGTGTACCCGAAGCTGATCAACTTCATGCTGCTGGACAAAATGGGCGTGCCCGTGGTGACCAAATCCACCGTGCAACAGCGGCTGGAATACATACCGTCGCTGACTGGTGGGCAATGCTATTTGAGTTGCCACGGCGTGAACCATGAGCCGTCGAGCTACCCGTAATTGCTATTTTTATAGTAGCTAGAAGCCCTTTTTATTAAAGGGCTAGGCCGTTATTTTTATCCGATAATCAGAAACAGGAAGAATCTTACTTTTTCTCAGACAACACGCTGAAATCGGACACGAACATCACTTGGGGAAAGGTGCGGTTCAAAAACTTGCTGTAGAAATTGTCCATCTGCGTGCCCTCGTCGTATTTCACTTTGGCGCCGGGTTGCAGATCCATCAGGTCGACCACAATCCAAGCGGTTTTGCCCTCGCGGAACACTTCCACATAGGTGTAGCTTTCTACCTTGAGGGCACTCATTACCGTGGCCTCAACGGCGTAGGTCGGCATGACGAAAGCGGCGGCAAGCACGGCTGAAGAAATCATTGAAAAAAATCGTTTCATGGCAGTCCAGTCAAGGTTGTAAAAAGGTTCTGGCGACGGTTATTTGTCATCACCAATGCCCAGTTTTTTCATCTTTTCCCATAAATTCTTTCGGCTGATGCCCAGGGCGGTGGCGGTGTCAGCAATGCGACCTTCATTGACCTTGAGCGTCTGTTCGATGTAATGGCGCTCGTAGCTGCCCAGGTAGTCGCTCAGCGACGTGGCGGCGGCTTCCTCTGCGGGCTCCTGGCCGTAGCCGTTGCCAAACAGCGCATCAGGGGTCAGCACGGCCTGGGTGGACAAAATGCAGGCGCGTTCCAGGCAGCTTTTAAGTTCGCGGATGTTGCCGCTCCAGGGGTGTTCCAGCAGGGCTTGTTCGGCTGTGGGGCTGAGCTCGCGGCGCGGGCTGTTGTGCTGGGTGGCCTCGGCTGCAAGCATCAGGCCGGCCAGCCACAGAATGTCTTCTTTGCGTTCGCGCAGGGCGGGCACTTTCACTTCGAGCACATGGATGCGGTAGTACAGGTCTTCACGGAATTCACCGGCCTCCACCATCTTTTTCAGGTCGCGGTTGGTGGCACACACCAGGTTGATGGACACCGGGATCAGTGCCTCGGCCCCCACGCGAACCACCTTGCGCTCCTGAATCACGCGCAGCAATTTGACCTGCATCGACAGCGGCATTTCGCCAATTTCGTCCAGAAACAGCGTGCCCCCGTCGGCTTGCTCAAAATAGCCCTTTTTGTCACGGATGGCTCCGGTGTAGGCCCCTTTGACATAGCCAAACATTTCGGCTTCGAGCAGGGTTTCGGTGATGGCCCCGCAGTTGACGGTGATAAAGGGGCGCTGCCATTGCGGGTCGCGCTGGCCATGCAGGGCGCGAGCCACCACCTCTTTGCCCACACCAGATTCCCCCGTGATGAGCACCGTGATGTTGTCCACCGAGAGCCTGGGCAGCAGGGCCTCAATGTGGCGCATGCCGCTGGAGATGCCCAGCGTGGGTTCTCCAGATGCCGTGCCTGCGTCGGCGGCGTTGCGGGCGCAGATGGCGCGCACTTTTTCAATCAGGGCGCGAATGTCCACCGGCTTGGTCAGGTAGTCTTCAGCACCCAGTTTGAGCAGGCGCACGGCCCGGTCAATGGCACCGTAGCCGGTCATGAAGATGTAGGGCGGCAGCGCCACACCCGCGCTGCGCAGTTCTTCAAAAAGCGCCTCGCCGTCGATGTCTGGCAGCTTGATGTCGCTGATGACCACGTCGTAGCAGTCTTTTTTGAGCGAGGCGCGCGCGGACTCGCCACTTTTGAACCAGGTACAGTTAAAGCCTTCCAGACCGATGCGGTCAGACATGGCCTCACCCATGATTTCATCGTCTTCAATCAAACAAACGCGGTTGGAACTCATGCAGTGGTGTTTTCTACAAAGGGCAAGGATACGGAAAAAACGATATTTCCGTTGTGTTGCTCGACCCGGATGTCGCCACCAAGCTGCTGCACGATCTGGTAAGTAACCCACAGTCCCAGCCCGTGGCCAGTTTTGCTCAAAGGTGAGAAGGGCTCAAACAGGTGCGACATCTGTTCTGAGCTAAGCTGCTTGCCATCGTTTTCTACCTGCAGATGCAGCTTTTGATTACGCTCTTCAATGACGCAAATGACCGTGCCTCTTAGGTTGGCCGCATGGATGGCGTTGAGCAGCAGGTTGATCAGAATCTGGCGCACCTGGTTGGCTTGCAACGGCAGTGACCTAGCCAGGCTGGATCGCCAGTCCAGCAGCAGCTGTTTGGACTGTGCCTGCGGCACCACCAGGCTGCGAATGTCCTCAAAGTCTTGCGGCTCCAGGTCCCGAGTGCGCACCCGGGCCTCCACCAGCAGGGCGCTCACGGTTTCCTTGATTTGAGTGAGCCCACGCTCGATCAGTGAAATGGTTTTGGCAGTTTGGGAATCAAAGGCGCGGTTGTTTTTGCTGCCCACGCTACGCAGGGTGTCGATGGCGGTGAGCATGCCGCCCAATGGGTTGTTGATTTCATGTGCCACACCAGCTGCCAGGTGACCCACCGCCGCCAGGCGCTCCGAGTGCACCACCTGCTTTTCCAGCGCTTGTTTGTTGCTCTGCTCTATCTGCATGTGTTGGTAAGCCTCAAACAGTTGACCGACCTCATCATGGTAGGGGTAGGAGACATTTTTCATTTCCTCTGCCGTGGCTGAGCTCAGGGTGGTCATGCGTTCGGTGATCAGCACCAGCGGGCGTGACAAGCGCATGCCCCAGTACCAGTTGGCCGGCAACAAAATAGCCAGCACCAGCAAGCCGGTGAGGGCTCCGTGCGAGGCAATGCGGACAAAGCGCGGCCACAGGCTGTCTTTGGCATTGACCACAATCACCGTACCCAGGCGATAGCCTTCATTGACCACCGGAGCGGTGACGTAGTAATTTTTTTTGTCCTGGGTTTCGTAAGTGGTGCGACCCGAGACATCGAGCTTCTGGATTTGCTCCACCAGCACGCCGTATTCAGGCGTCAGCTGGTCGACCCGGGTGCCGCGCGGAATGAGCATGGGGTCGGTGGCAATCATGACCTTGAGCTCGTTGTCAATGATCAGGATGGTGTTGGGTTGCAGAATGTCGCGGGTGTTGGCCACGTCAAGCGCCTTGCTGATGATCTCAAACGCTTGCCAGGTGTCGTCTTCCATCAGGGGTTGAAACAAGGACTCTGCCAACCTGTAGGCCAGGCCGGAAGAGCGGACGAACAGGTCTTCGCGCATGTCGTCGTAGGCCTTGAACATCAGTGAACCCGACACCACCAGGGTGGCCAGAATGATCAGAAGGCTACCCCACAAGGGGATTTTGGTGCGGTAGCTGAGGTCCAGAATGCGCTTCATATCATTCGTTCAGAAGCTGCCTCATTTTGGCATTGCGCTCATACACTTTTTCATCCCCAGCCATGAAGCCGTCAAGCCCGATGCGCTTGAGCAGTTCAAGCCCGCGGGCATCTTTGGCCATGCCCAGCAGCACACTTTGCATGTCCTTGAAGTCTTCCTTGCTGACAAAATGGTTGGCCACGACGGGGGGCGCACCATAGGGTAGAGACTTTGCAACCACGCGCGTGCGTGCGGCCAGGTCGGGTCGGGATTTGGCCAGGCTGTCCCAGACATTGCTGTCCACCTCACCCGCATGAGCCAGCCCCAAAGCCACGGCCTTGATCACCTCGCGGTGCGAGCCGGTAAAAATAATTTTGCTGAAAAAACGGTTGGGATCTTGCCCGGCCATCAGCAGTTCGTGCCGCACGTCCAGGTAGCTGCCGTTTTGACTGGGGTCGGTGAACGCGAACAGTGCGCCTTTGAGCTCCAGCAAGGAGGCGGTGTTGTGGTTGAAGGCCGGAACAATCAGGTACGAGGTGAAGTAAGGCTGCCCTTTGGACAGGGGAATAGCCATCAGCCGCACCTCGTTTTTTAGGTGCACGTCGGGGTAATCGGTGACCCAGGCAAAGTCCAGCGTTTCCAGGTACAGCTGAACCGTGGTGTTGCTGAAGCGTTTGTTGAAAACGATCTCCACCGGCCGGTTGAGTTTGTCAGACAGGTACTGGCGCCACTCGCCGATCAGCATGTACTGCATGTTGAACAGGCTGTCGGGCAATCCCACTCGAATGGCTCCAGTGCTGCTGGCTCCCCAAGCGGGAGCCAGCAGTAACAGCCCAACACCGAGCCAAACCAGGCGGCGCAGTTGGTTCAGTAAATGACACCCAAGTCCTGACATGTGAAGGGGCGTAAAGCTGCAGTATTGCTGGGCTGCTTACTTTTGCAGCTTGGCGTTTTCAACCATCACTTTGTAGAAGTACCCGGCCCCAAAGTCCTTGTCAGTGCGCACCGTGCCCGTGACCAGCACGGTGTCACCGGCCTTGGCGGCTTCATTGGTGGTGATCACCAGATCTTGGGTGGCACTGGCGCCAGAACCAGTGCCGTCTTGCACATGCAGCCAGTTGGTGCCCATGATGGACGGGCTGAACTTGACGATGCGTGCGTGCACGGTCACGGGTTTGTCTTTAAGGGTGGCACTTTTGCCAAAGATGTCGGCCACGGTGTAGGCCTGCGCACCCGTGGCTTTGGCTACTTTTACGTCACCCGAAAACTCTGATTTTTTCGCCACCGAGGCATGGGCAGCGTTGATTTTTGCGGCATCGTTGGCAGACATCGGCAAGCGGCCAAAATAGATTTTTGGGAATGTTTTCTTCAAGGTCTTGCTCTCGAAGTTGTCCATTTGCTCGGCATCTTCAACCGTCACGCTGACCCCTTTGGAAACAGGTGTCTTGGCCACGGCAGCCCAGGTTTCACCCGTGGCGGTTTTAAGGCGCAGGTAGGTGTACGCGTCAACGTCTTTAACCTCAAGCACCTCACCTTTGATCACGACGGGAGCGGCAGCTGCGGGCATGCCCCACAGAGTTGCGCCGTACAGCAAGAGGGCAAGTAAATGTTTCATGACGAGAGTGTCCTTTTGAAAATGGGAAATTTGTGGCTTGAGAAAAATCAACCAGCTGACATCCGGCTGCGGGCTTTGGCGATGTGGGCCTGGGTTTGCTTGAAGCTGGGGGAGTCGGGATCGGTCACTGCTAGCAGCTTCTCCCACTGCGCGATGGCGGTCTTGAAATCGTTGCGGTGGTAGGCCGCCACCCCGGACATCATCAGGGCTACAGGGTGTTGCGGGTTGAGGCTCAAAGCCTTGTTGACAAGCTCCAGCGGCCGACCTTCAATGATGCCGTGCGAGCGCGTGGCCAACACCTGGGCGTAATCCACCATCAGACTGGCATCGGTGTTGATCAAGTCCCCCACGTGGCCAAAAGCCACTTCGGCTTCGTCCAGACGCCCCATGACTTTATAAGAGCGTGCCAGCATGGCCCAGCCCTGCGGGTTGTTGGGGTCGGCTCTCAGGCGTTCGGCCAGGCCTTTGACCATGGTTTGCACCTGGTCTTCGCTGGCGTGCTGGGTAAACAGAGCCGGACTGACCGCTTTGGGAACCCCCAGGATTTGGTAAATGCTGGCCCCGACCCCGGTGGACAACAGCAGAGCCAGTAGGGCCAGCAAGGCAATGTGCCGACCACTGCGCCCCGTAAAGGGGTGCGGACGAGAGCCGTTGTCTGGTGAGGAGGTGTTTTCCAACATGTTGATTTCATGCACGGCCTAGATTGTGGGGTGATATGCCCCACGCAGGTTGGCTGTGCATTCGATTCAGACCGAGATTATTGTTTCAAAAGGTAGCTGAAACAACCGCAGAAAACCACGAATATTGATACAAGTCAAAAGACTTGTTGTTACGGTTCAAGCTGTAAAAATCTTCCCCGGGTTCAGGATGTTGTCCGGGTCCAGCGCACGTTTGATGGCGCGCATCATGGCCACCGCACCGCTGCCGGTTTCTTCCACCAAAAATCCCATCTTGTGCAAGCCCACACCGTGTTCGCCGGTGCAGGTGCCGCCCAGCGCCAGCGCACGGTGCACCAATTGCTGGTTGAGTTGCTCAGCGGTGTCGC
>Ga0210044_10002975_pt1 | contig 24542 bp, 19 predicted proteins | sample CryGey13umfilter_2_FD_183959 | JGI IMG/M metagenome (GOLD analysis project Ga0210044, IMG submission 183959) | Groundwater microbial communities from aquifer in Utah, USA - Crystal Geyser 4/9/14 3 um filter (SPAdes) (version 2) | ecosystem: Environmental > Aquatic > Deep subsurface >... | reverse complement strand
CTTGAGGCGCCCGGATCGGGCCGGGGCGATCTCGCGTTTCCCGATCTGGATGACGAGACGGGCGACGCCGCCGCGCTGGCGTTCACCGCCGAAACCGCGCCGCGACTGCGCGCCGAGGGCTGGCGCGTCGAGATCGACGACAGCTGGCCGTGGCGCGTGCATGACGGCCCGGTAGAGTTCCGCGCGGGCGTCACTGAGGGCGACGGCGGCTGGTTTTCGGCGGGGCTGACGCTGGAGGTGGACGGCCAGAGCCTTGATCTGGCGCCGCTGCTGCGCGCCATCGCCGCCACGCTGCCGATCGACGCCGAAGGGCGGGTGGAGGCGGATTTCGACCTCGCCGAATACCTTGAGGACATGGTGCTCTATCAGCGCCTGCCCGACGGGCGGCATGCGCCGCTGACCGGCGCGCGGCTGGCGCCGCTGGTCGAGGCGTTCTGCGCCGCCATGCGGCTGTTCGACGGCGCGCACCCGGCGGAGGCGGCGGGCTTGCGCGACCTCGCCGAGGCGCTGGAGGGCTGCGGCGCGCCGTTCACCGGCGGCGCCGCGCTGCTCGATCTCGCCGACCGGCTGCGCGCGCTGGCCGCGGCGCCGATGGCCGAGCCGCCCGCCGCGCTGACCGCCACGCTGCGCCCTTACCAGAAGACCGGCTACGGCTGGCTGAAGGCGCTGGCCGCAACCGGCTTCGGCGGCGCGCTCGCCGACGACATGGGGCTGGGCAAGACGGTGCAGACGCTGGCGCTGCTGGCCGACCGCCATCTTGCGCAGGGCGCCGACCGCCCCAGCCTGCTGATCGCGCCGACCAGCCTGGTGGGGACATGGCTGGCCGAGGCCGCGCGCTTCGCGCCGGACTTGCGCACGCTGGCGCTGCGCGGGCCGGGGCGGGCGGCGGATTTCGACCGGATCGCCGCGCATCATCTGGTGATCTCGACCTATCCGCTGCTGCACCGCGATCTCGCCGTCCTGAAGGCGCAGGCCTGGGAAATCATCATCCTCGACGAGGCGCAGGCGGTGAAGAACCCGGCGGCGGCGGTGGCGAAGCACATCCGCGCGCTGCAGGGGCGGATGCGGCTGGCGCTGAGCGGCACGCCGCTGGAGAACTCGCTGGAGGATCTCTGGGCGCTCTATGACTGGCTGATCCCCGGCCTGCTGGGCGACCGCAAGAGCTTTCGCACGCAGTTCCGCATCCCCATCGAGCGCGAGGGCGACGCGGGCGCGCAGGCGCGGCTGAACGCGCGGGTGCGCCCGTTCCTGTTGCGCCGCACCAAGGCGGAGGTCGCCGCCGACCTGCCGGAAAAGACCGAGATCGCCGATCTGGTGAGCCTGGGCGAGCGCCAGCGCGCGCTCTATGAGACGATCCGCGCCACCATGGACGCCCGGGTGCGCGCGGCGATCGCGGCGCGCGGGCTGGCCGCCAGCCGCATCACCATTCTCGACGCGCTGCTGAAGCTGCGCCAGGTCTGCTGCGACCCCGCGCTCCTGAAGGACGACACGGCGGCGAAGGCGGGCAGCGCCAAGCGCGAGCGGCTGATGGCGCTGCTGGAGGAGCTGATCGCCGAGGGCCGCCGGGTGCTGGTGTTCTCGCAATTCGTCGCCATGCTGCGGCTGATCGAGGCGGATGTGCAGGCGCGCGGCTGGCGCTACGCCTGGCTGACCGGCGAGACGCGCGACCGCGACGCGGCGGTGGCGGACTTCCAGCACGGCGACGCGCCGCTGTTTCTCATCAGCCTCAAGGCCGGCGGCGTGGGGCTGACGCTGACCGCCGCCGACACGGTGATCCTGTATGATCCGTGGTGGAACCCGGCGGTGGAGCGTCAGGCGATGGACCGCGCCCACCGCATCGGCCAGCGCCGCGCCGTCTTCGTCCACCGCCTCGTCGCGGAAGGCACGGTCGAGCAGGCCATCGTCGCGCTGCAGGCGCGCAAGCAGGCGATGGCCGACGCGCTGTTCGACGGCGAGGCCGGCGGCCCGCTCGCGCTCAGCGAGGATGACCTGGCGCTGCTGTTCGCCCCGTCAGCGTGAGGCGGGCGCCGCCTTGGCGACGCCGGGCGCTGCGCCCGGCGCCGCGCCAGCCCTGCGCCCTCCCATGCCCAAAGGACGAGGCCGTGATGACCCGCGCAACCGCCAACCGCGCCGCCGACATCGCCGCCGACTTGTCCCCAGCCTGCCGGGCTGGTTCTCCGACGAGGATCGCGCGCGCCGTCGAAGCGCTGGTCGCGCTCGACAAGGGCGACCACGCGCTCAAGCGCGCCGACGAACTGTCCGGCGGGCGACAACAGCGCGTGGCGATCGCGCGCGCTGGTCCATGCGCCGCGGATCATCCTTGCCGACGAACCATTGGCCTCGCGCGACCCCCGCAACAGCGAGGCGGTGATGGACGCGCTGGCGCGGATCAACCGGGAGCGGCGCATCACCGTGCTGTGCACTCTGCATTCGGTGGCGCTGGCGCAGCGCGATTGCAGCCGCGCCGTCGCGCTGGCGGCCGGGCGGGTGGTCTATGATGGCACGACTGCGGCGCTGACGCCCGACGCGCTGGAGACGGTTTACGGCGCGCGCTCCGTCGAGGAGATCGAGGAAGCTGCGTGAGCCTGCGTGAAACCATCGCGTCGGCCCGCATCTCGCCGTCGGCGCCGGAGCCTGCGCACAGAAAATTCCTTCCGCCCGAAATGACAGGCTTGATGGCGGGCGCAATGCGTCTTGCCGCGACGTTGGGGCTATTGGCGGTGTAGCCCTGTCGGGCGCAGGCGCTCATCAAGGCCGGAGCGGCGGCGCGCGCGCAGGCTGGCGGCGCGTGGAGGGGAAAGTGTTTCTGGCGCGCGCGCCGCTCAGCCGATCCGGCGCTCGGTGGCGCTGTCGAAGAAATGCGCCTTGCGCGGGTCGATGGTCAGGCGGATCGTCTGACCGTCGGTTCCCATGGCATGGCGCGGGGCCACCGCGACGATCTCGCGCGCGCCAACCGACAGGTGCAGATGTTCGTCGGCGCCAGTCTTTTCGCGCAGGGTCAGCCGACCCTCGATGGCGCCGTCCGCGTCCAGCTTGAGATCGGCGGGGCGCAGGCCGCACAGCGCAGGCCCCGTCCGCCCGGCGAAATCCTGCGGCAGCGCGATGCGGATCTGCGGCGCGCGGAACACCGCCGCACCGCCCTCGGCCACGATCTCGCCGTCGAGAAAGTTCATGCCCGGCGTACCGATGAAATCGGCGACATATTTGCTGGCCGGGCGGTCATAGACTTCGTCGGGGCTGCCGATCTGCTCGATGCGTCCGTCGCGCATCAGCACGATCACGTCGGCCATGGTCATCGCCTCGATCTGGTCATGGGTGACGTAGATCGTGGTGGCGCCCAGCCGGTCGTGCAACTGGCGGATCTCGACGCGCATCTGCGCGCGCAGCTTGGCGTCGAGGTTGCTCAGCGGCTCATCGAACAGGAACACCGCCGCGTCGCGCACCATGGCGCGGCCCATGGCGACGCGCTGGCGCTGGCCGCCCGACAGCTCGCGCGGATAGCGGCGCAGATAGTCGGTGAGGTTCAGCATCGCCGCCGCCTTTTCGACGCGCGCGGCGATCTCGGCCCTGGGCAGCTTGCGCACCTCAAGGCTGAAGCCGATGTTCTCGGCCACCGTCATCGCGGGGTAGAGCGCGTAGTTCTGGAACACCATCGCGATGTCGCGGTCGCGCGGATGGACATCGTTGACGCGCCTGCCGCCGATGGCGATCTCGCCGCCGCTGATCTCCTCCAGCCCCGCCGTCATCCGCAGCAGCGTGGTCTTGCCGCAGCCCGACGGCCCCAGCAGCACGGCGAAGGCGCCGTGGTCGATGTGCAGGTCCAGCCCGCGCATCACCTCCACCGCGCCGTATCGCTTCGAGACGGACTTGTAATCAACCGTGGCCATGCGGCGCGCCCATATCCTTCAGTCGTCTTTGAAAGCAGCGACCGCCGCCCCGAGAGGGCGGCGGCCCGTCTCCCCTGCGGGGCGGTCAGGCCTTCACGATGGCGTCGGCGGCCTTGGCGATGTCGTCCATGGCTTCCTGCGCCGAGGCGAACTGGCCCGCGAAGTATTGCCCCAGCCGCACCGGGATGGTGTCGTTGGACAGTTCCGCCCATTCCGGCAGGTCGGGCTCGGACCCCATGTCCTGCGCGATGGACTCGCGCACCACGCCAAGGTGGCGCGTGGTGCCCGGCCCGACGCGGTTGTTGGCCAGCACGCGCGGATCGTCATAGACCGAGTTGCGCGTCGGCCCGGTGCCGCCGCCCAGCGTGGTGATCAGCACCTGGGTGTCGGCGGAGGTCGCCCACTGCATGAAGATCCACGCCGCGTCGGGGTTCTTCGAATTCTTCGACACCGCCAGCGAAGAGCCGCCCTGATGCGCGACGCCGGGGATCTCGCCGAAGCCGGTCTCGTTCACGGTGCGCAAGGGCCGCACCGGCGCCGGGCAGCGCACCGCCTCCATCAGCCCGGAGACCTTGGTGGCGGAGGGGTCGTCGAAATAGGGGAAGAATTCGCCCCAGCTCATCATCGTCGCGGCCACGCCCTGCGCGATCGACTGGCCCTGGCCGTCCCATGTCCAGCCGGTGACGCCCGGCGGCATGGTCTTGTAGAGCTCTCGCCAGAACGCCATCCCCTCGACACCGCGCTCGTCGTTGCCCGAGAACTTGCGGTTGGCGTCGAAGATCGAGCCGCCATGGCCCCACAGCCACGCCGTCCAGTCGCAGTTCAGCGAGTAGTGGCCGGATTTCATCTGCCCGGTGGCGCCGTAGAGGTCCGGCCCCTTTGCGGCGGTGATCGCCTGCGCCTGCGTAAGATACTCGGCGAAGGTGGTCGGCGCCTTGAAGCCCATCTCCTCATAGATGTCACGGCGATACATCATGATGAAGATCGGGATGTCGTAGGGCACGCCCACCAGACGATCCTCATAACGCGCGATGCCGTCCACCAGCGCGGGCAGGAAATCGTCGATGTTCCAGTTCGGCATCGCCAGATCGGGCTTGGCGGCGGTCTGTTCGCGCGGGTCGAACACGTCGCGCGCGGTGAAAGCCGCCCAGCTCTGGTCGATATAATAGAGGTCGTAGGTGCCGAGCTGCGACGCGATGTCGAGCGTCATCTTCTGCAGCACCTGCTCCAGCGGCAGCACCTCGATCTCGACCTTGATGCCCGAGGCTTCCTCGAAATACTGCTTGAGCTGGCTGTTGAGCGCGTTCGACGGCGGGGTGCTTTCGGTCGCGAACTTCAGCGTGGTTCCGGCGAAGGGTTTCGAGACCTCCCGCACCCAGGCCAGCACCTCGGGGTCGGGGCGCAGATCCTGCGCGTTGGCCACCGGCATGAAGTGGCCGCCGAACGGGCGCGTCACGCCAAGGCCGAAGGCGCCGAGGCCGAGGCCCAGCTTGCCCGCCGCGCGCAGGAAATCGCGCCTTCCGATCTGGCGCTTGACATACTTGTCGGCCAGTCCGGCGACGTAGAGCTTGCGGTCGCTATCTCTCATCGTTTCCTCCTTGGTTCCGGTCGGCCCGGCTGTCGCGGGTCTTGGTCCGGGGGGTTGCGTTCACTGCTTCAGCGAGCCCAGCGTCAGCCCGCGCACGAGATGGCGCTGCACCAGCAGAATGAAGATGAAGGCGGGGATCATCGCCGCCGCCCCCAGCGCCGCCATGTTGCCCCAGGCGGTGCCGGTCGAGGTGACGAAGGTCGAGGAGACCACCGGCACCGTTTTCAGCCCGGTCTGCGTCAGCGTCAGCACGAACAGGAACTCGGTCCAGCTGAAGATGAAGCACAGCACGGCGGTGGCGGCGATGCCGCCCCTGGCCATCGGCAGCACCACGCGGCGGAAGATCAGCCAGCGCGAGGCGCCGTCGATGATCGCGCTTTCGTCGATCTCTGCCGGGATGTCGTCGAAGAACGATTTCATCAGCAGCACCGCCAGCGGCAGGTTCATCAGCGCGTGGACCAGGATGACGCCCTGATAGGTGTCCATCAGCCCGGTGTCGCGGAAGATGAAGAACATCGGGATCGCCACCGCGACCGGCGGCATCATCCGCGTCGAGAGCACCCAGGCGACGAAGTGATGCCGCCCGCGAAACCGCATCCGGCTGAGCGCATAGGCCGCCAGCGTTGCGATGGCGACCGCGAGCAGGGTGGAGAGCACCGCGATCACGATGGAATCCCACAAACGCGGCGCCATGTAGAAGTTGCCGCCGCCGGGCAGAACCTCCTGCTGGCGCAGAAAGCCCAGCGATATGCCGAACACTTCCTCGAAATTGCGCAGCGTCGGCGTGAAGGTCCACACGCTTGGCGGCTTGTCGAAGATGTCCTTCGCCGATTTGAACGCCGTGGTGAACCAGTAGAAGATCGGAAAGGCGAAGAACGCCACCGCGACCCACGCCGCGAGCTGCCGCATCACCCTGGGGAAGCGCGCGCCCACCATCACCAGCGCACCTTGGCCAGCCAGATGAACAGGTTGGCCATGATCAGGATGATCGCGAGCGTCAAAAGGCTCAGCGTCGCGCCGTAGCCCCACTTGATGAAGCTGAAGGTCTGCTGCCACGCGTAATAGTTGAGCGTGTAGGTGGCGGTGCCGGGGCCGCCGGAGGTCATCACGAACACATAGTCGAACACCCGGAACAGATCGATGCCCCGGATCAGGATCGCCACCGCGATCACCTTGCTCATCATCGGCAGGGTGATGCGGCGGAACGTCATCCACCACGAGGCGCCGTCGATCATCGCGGCCTCATAGGGCTCCTGCGGCAAGGCGCGCAGCCCGGCGAGAAAGATCAGCACCATGAACGGCGTCCACTGCCACACGTCCGCCAGAATCACCCCCGCCAGCGCGGTGGCGGGCGAGGCGAGGATCGGCGTCTGCGGCGTGATCAGGCCAAGATTCAGCAGAACATAGCTGATCACGCCGAACTCCGGATCCTGCATCAGCAGGAACATCATGCCGGTCACGGCGGGCGGGATCACCAGCGTCAGCGTCAGCGCGCCGCGCAGAAAGCCGAAGCCGGGCGCGTCGCTGTCGAGCAGCAGCGCCAGCGCCATCCCGAGCACAAGCTGGATCGCCAGCGCGACGAAGAAATAGGTGAACGTCACCGTCAGCGAGTCGGCCAGCCGCTGATCGGAGAACAGCGCGCCCCAGTTGCTCCAGCCGACGTATTCCAGCTTGCGCCGGAACGGGGCGTATTCGTGAAAGCTCAGCCAGATGTTGTAGAACAGCGGATAGACGGCGAAAACCGCGAGCATCGCGATCAGCGGCGCGAGCCAGGGCAGCGGATGGTCGGACAGAAACCATCGACGCGGCAGCGCGGTCGCCGTCATCATCCCTCCCCCTGACGCCTTGGCCTGAACATCTGCGGTTCAGTTGTGCATTTGATCATCGTCACTATGATGCGGCCGATTGCAAGCCCTTTTGCGGGCATGCGCGGCGGGAGGCGGCGATGCGCGTGATCGACGGTCCGGCTCATCTTACGGCTGCGCCGACGGGCGCGGACGCGGGCGACGAGGCGCGGGCGCGCGCCAGCCATCTGTATTTCGTGCTGGGCCTCACGCAGCAGGCGATCGCCGACCGCATGGGCCTCAGCCGCGTCAAGGTGCAGCGCCTGCTGGCCGAGGCGCGTGAGCGCGGCATCGTGCGCATCGAGATCGTTGGCGTCAGCGCGCACCGGCTGGCGCTGGAGGCGCGGCTGGCCGACCGCTACCGGCTCGACGTCGCGCGGGTGACCGCCAGCGAGAGCGGCGCGGGCGCGTCGCTGTCGGAGGTGATCGGGCGCTACGCCGCCGCCACGGTGGCGCCGATGCTGCGCGACGGCGCCACCATCGCCATCGGCTGGGGGGTGACGCTGAAGGCGCTGGCGGCGGAGATCGCGCCCACGCCGCTGCGCGGCGCCACGGTCGCGCCGCTGCTGGGGTCGCTGTCGCGCCGTTCGACCATCGACCGTTTCGAGGCGGCGAGCCTGCTGGCGCGGCGGCTGGACGCGGAGTGCTATGCGCTGCCCGCGCCGATCATCTGCGACAGCGCCAGCTCCTGCGCAATGATCGCCGCGCAATCCATCGTGCGCGACGTGCTGGCGCGCGCGGCGCAGGCCGATCTGGCGCTGCTCAGCGTCGGCGGCTGCCGCTCCAGCACGCTGCGCGCCACCGGCTATGTGACCGACGCGGAGTTCGACGCGCTGGAGGCGGCGGGGGCGGTGGGCAACTTCCTCGGCTACTATTTCGACGCGGCGGGCGCGATTCTCGACCATCCGGTGAACGCCCGCGTGGTCGGCCTGCACCCCGACGCTGCGCGCGCCATCCCGCGCCGGATCATGGCCTCGGGCGGGCCGGAGAAGGTAGCGATCCTGCGCGTGCTGCTGACGCGCGGCTGGTGCACCGGGCTGATCACCGACGAGGACACCGCGCGCGCGCTGCTTGATTGAGGCTCAGGCCTCCGCCGCCGCGTAGTCGTCGAGCAGCCCCGCGTCGCAGGCCAGATCGACGAAGGCGAAGCGGTTGCGCATCTCGTGACCGTGGCGCACCGCCTCGCGCCACAGATCGACGGGCACGCCCAGCGCCGCCGCGCTGGTCGCGCCGCCCGCCGCCGCCAGCAGTCGCGCCATCTCCGCGACCGGGATCATCATCGCCGCGCATTCGGCGCGCAGCGCTGGCCATATCTCGGCCAGCCGCGCGTTCAGCCGCGCCGCGCCCTCGGCGTCGAGCGCCTTCTTGCGATATTCCTCAAGGCACTGCGCCGCGATCTGCGGCCCCATCCGCCGCGCCATGCCGGCCTCGTCGATGCGGGTGGGGCGCAGCACCGGCGGCGTCTCGCGCGCCAGCATGTCCTGCTGGATGCGCGCCATCGCCAGCGAGGCGACGCCCACCTGCTGACCGTGCAGCGTGCCGGGGTGGCGCGCGCCCGCGAAGCAGTCGAGGTAATGCGAGACCTGATGCTCGCCCATCGAGCCGTGGTGCGAGACGCCGGTGAAGCTGATGCCCAATCCGCACAGAATCAGCACCCGGTGCAGATAGCCGATCGCGGCCACCTCGCCCGCGCCCACCCCCGCCGCCCGCGCGTTGAGCGCCGCCTCGTCGGGCGTCTCCAGCAGGTAGGGCTCCGCAAAATACGGCGTGCCGAGCAGGCGGTGCGACATCCACCAGTCGATCTGCGCCACCGAGCGGCACAGGCAGTCGCCGAACCCCGCCGCCGCCAGCCGCTTCGGCGCCGCTGCGTTCACGGCCAGATCGATGAAGCAGCCCGAGGGCGCATGGGCGGGCAGCGACACCTTCAGCCCGCTATCGAGCGTCATCGAGGCGGTGGTCGAAGTGTAGCCGTTCATCGACGCCGCCGTGCCGAACACCGCATACTTGCGCCCGTCGCCGGCGGTGACGAACTTGCACAGATCGTTGACCGTGCCCGAGCCGACCGCGATCACGCCGCTCGCGCCGCTCAGCCGCGCCTTCAGCGCCGCCGCCGTCGCCAGATCGGCGTGCGGATGGTCCAGCAATACCGGCTCCACGGTCGCGATCGCGCCCAGCGCGCGGGCGACGCGGGCGCCCATGGCGTCCCAGGTGTCGGCGTCGGCGACCACGGCGAGCCGGTCGCCCAGGGCCAGCGGCGCCGCCAGATCGGCCTCGGCGCCGTCGAGCGACTCTGCGATGGCGATGCTGTCGTAGGGTGCGGCGGGCGCGCGCTTTCCGGTCAGCGGGTTGATCCACTCTCCGGCGCAGACCGCGTCGATCAGCGCCGTCCATCCGCCCTGCGGCGCTCCATCAGCGGCCATCGCGTCCCCCCCTTGGTTTTGCGCGAGTATTGGCAGGGCGCCCCACCGAACGCCAGAGCCTTGCGCGACGGTTGACGCCGCGCTGAAAGCCGCGCGATCTGTCGGGCAAAACAACGCGGGGAGGGGCGGCCATGGCGCGCGATCTGGTGATCGGTCTCGACAGCTCGACGCAATCCACCAAGGCGATCGCCTGGACGCGCGACGGCGAGGCGGCGGCCGAGGGGCGCGCCGAATACCCCCTCAGCCGCCCCGAACCCGGCTGGGCCGAGCAGGATGTCGAGGACTGGCGCCGCGCGGCCTGCGACGCGCTCAGGGCGGTCTGCGCGCAGGTGGACCCCGCCCGCGTCGCGGGCCTCGCCATCTCGAACCAGCGCGAGACGCTGTGCTTTCTCGACGCGCAAGGCCGGTCGCTGCGCCCGGCGATCCTGTGGCTCGACGCGCGCGGCGCCGCCGAGATCGCCCCGGTCTGCGCGGCGCTGGGCGCGGACTGGCTGCACCGGACCACCGGCAAGCCGGCGGATGTCACGCCCGCGCTCTATCGGCTGGCGTGGATGCGCCGCCATCAGCCCGACATTCTCGACGCCAGCGCGCAAATTCTTGAGCCACATGGCTTTCTCACCCGATATCTCACCGGGCGCGGCGCGGCGAGCTGGACCAGCGCCGACCCGTCGGGCGTGTTCGACATCGCGGGCAAGCAGTGGTCGGCGCCGATTCTCGCCCATCTGGGGCTGACCGCCGACCGGTTCGGCGCGCTGCATCGCCCCGGCGCAGCGGTCGGCGCCGTGACGGCGCAGGCGGCGGCGCAAACCGGGCTTGCGGCGGGAACGGCGGTGTTCGCGGCGGGCGGCGACGGGCAATGCGCGGGGCTGGGCGTGGATGCCGCGCGGCGCGGGCGGATCTATCTCAACCTCGGCACCGCGATGATCACCGGCGCCTGGTCGGCGACGCCCGAAACCGGGCGGTTCTGGCGCACGATGACCGCGCCCGACGGCGAGGGCTATTTCCTGGAGGGCTGTCAGCGCGCGGGCGCCCTGCTGGTCAACTGGTTCATCGACACCTTCGCGGGCGGGCGCGACGACCCCGCCGCGTTCGACCGGCTGGAGGCGGCGGCGGCGCGCATTCCGGTGGGGGCGGAGGGCGTCACCGTGTCGCCCTACCTGATCGGCTGCATGGACCCGCACTGGGACCCCGCCGCGCGCGCCAGCTTCAGCGGCCTCGGCCCCGGCCACGGCCCCGCGCATCTCTACCGCGCCATCCTTGAGGCGCTGACGCTGGAGAGCGCGCGCTGCGTGGCGGCGATGCGCGCGCAGGGCGTGGCGGCGGCGCGCATCCTGGCCGTGGGCGGCGGCGCGCGGTCGGCGCTGTGGCTGCGCATGGTCGCCGACGCCTCCGGCCTGCCGGTGGCGCGCAGCGCCTCGGTCGAGGCATCGGCGCTGGGGGCGGGCATGTCGGCGGCGGTGGGCGCGGGATGGTTCGCAGGCTTTGCCGAAGCCGCCGCCGCCATGAGCCGCGAGGAGGCGGCGCTGGCGCCCGACCCCGCCGCGCGCGCGGCGTGGGACGCGGCGTCGGCGCGGCAGGCAGCCAGCTACCGGCCCGGCGACGGGCTCTCCGGCGGCTGACGGCTCAGGTCGTCTCGGCGATGAAATCCGGCACGATGCCGCTCTCGCGGATCAGCGCATCGACGTCGAGGCTGCGCAACAGGCCGTGCGCGCGCACCAGAATCGTCCGCCATCCCGCCGCCGCGCCGCCGAGAATGTCGGTGTGCAGCGTGTCGCCCACCATCGCGACGCGCCGGGGGTCGGTGTCCGGCCCCAGTTTCGCGCGCACCAAGTCGAAGGCGTCGGCGAACGGCTTGCCGTAGAAGGCGCACGCCACGCCGGTCGCATCCCACAGCGCATGGGCGTGCAGGCCCGGCTCCAGCGACAGCCCGTCCTCGCGCGGCGCCACCAGATCGGGATTGCCGACCAGCACCGGGCGCGGCCGCGCGCGCAGCGCCGCCAGCAACAGCGCCTGCCGCGAAGGCGTCCAGGCGTCGCCGCTCAGCAGCGCGAAGCCTTCGGCCCGGTCATAGGCTTCGGCGTCGTCGCCCAGCAGCAGGGTGCGCGGCGCAAGCTGGTCGAGCGCGGAGTGCGCGGTCGCGGCGAAGCCCCAGAGCAGCCGGTCGCCGCGCGCGGCCAGCGCCTGCGCCAGCGCGTCGCGGCTGGAGACGATGTCGCGCGCCGCGAAGTCGAAGCCCATGGCGCGATACTTGGCGACGGTCGCCGAGACCGGCCGGGTCGCGCCATTGGTCAGCACGATCAGCCGCTTGCCCGCCGCGCGCAGCGCCGCCACGCGCGCCGGCGCGCCGGGGATCGCCGCGTCGCCCACGTTCAGCACGCCAAAGCCGTCGAGCACGAAAGCGTCGATGGCGTCCGCCGCTTCGGACAGATCGGCGATGCGCCGCGACGCTTGCGGAAACGTCGCCGCAGGCAACCGGTCGCGGATCGCCGCGTAGCGCGCGCAGGCGTCGGCCGCGTCCATCCTCAGCGCCGTGATCGCATCCATGCCGCCGTCTCCCCCCATCGCCGCGCCCTCATAGCCGCCGCAGGCGCGCGCGGTAAAGCGGCATGGCCGACCGCGCCATCGCCACAGGCCCCTTCGCGCCTCGCGCCGCGTTCGGCTGCTTGGTGGAGACGGCGCCCCGCGCCATGATCGCGATGACCGTCGCGCCCGGCGCTGCGCCGCGAAGACGCTTGTCGCTTGTTCGGTCCGGCTTGCGATCTGCGCGTCACCCGGCTCGGGGGCAGGCGCAGAGAGGTTCACGAGACGCCGCCAAAGCCCCGCCGCCCAAGCGCGTAAAAGTGGTGGAGGGGGCTGGATTCGAACCAGCGTAGGGTTTCCCCGACGGATTTACAGTCCGTTGCATTTGACCGCTCTGCCACCCCTCCACAGGGCGGCGCCGGATGCTTTCCGGCGGTGCGCGCGATGTAGAGCGAGGGCGGCGCGGGTGTCAACCGCCCTCGCGTGAAATCCCCGCGTCAGTTGGGCAGGTCGCCCACGACGCCCTTCACGAACCAGTTCATGCCCAGCAGCATCTCGTCGGACGCGGTCTCGCCCGCCGCCAGCCGCTCGACGCCGTCGCGATCGGTGATCGGGCCGGTGAACGGGTGATGGCGGCCGAGCCGGATGCTGCGCTCGACGGCGGCGGCCTCAGTGGCGACCTCGTAGGGCATGTTCCAGTAGGGCGCGATCACCACCTCGCCCTCGGCCAGCCCGCCCCAGGTGTCGGTGCTCTCCCAGGCGTCGTCGAGCATCGCGCCGACGCGCTCGACGTAATAGGGCGCCCAGTCGTCGATCACCGCCGTCAGCTGCGCGGCGGGGCCAAAGCGGCGCATGTCGGAGGCCTGACCGAAGGCCGGCACCCCCGCCGCCTCGGCGGCCTGCAGCGGCGCCGGGCTGTCGGTGTGCTGCATGATCACGTCGATGCCCTGCGCGATCAGCGCCTTGGCGGCGTCGGCCTCGCGGCCCGGATCATACCAGCTGTTGACCCAGACGACGTGCATCTCCGCCGCCGGGTTCACCGCCTGCGCCGCCAGCAGGGCGGAATTCACGCCCATCACCACCTCGGGGATCGGGAACGAGCCGATGTAGCCGATCTTGTTGCTCTTGGTCATCCGCCCGGCGATGGTGCCGATCACCGCGCGCCCCTCATAGAAGCGGGCGTTGTAGATCGCCACGTTGTCGGCGGTCTTGAAGCCGGTGGCGTGCTCGAACTTCACGTCCGGGAACTGCTCGGCGACCTTCAGCGTCGCGTCCATGAAGCCGAAAGAGGTGGTGAAGATCAGTTTGTGGCCCGAGGCGGCGAGCTGGCGGATCACGCGCTCGGCGTCGGCGCCCTCGGGCACGCTTTCGACGAAGGTGGTCTCGACCGCCTCGCCGTAAGCGGCCTCCACCGCCTGACGGCCCTGGTCATGCTGATAGGTCCAGCCGAAATCGCCCACCGGGCCGACATAGATGAAGCCGACCTTCAGCGGCTCGGCCTGCGCTGCGGCGGCTGCGGCGGATAGCGCCAGCGTGGCGGCGAGAAGGGTTTTCCTGAGCATCGCTTTCTCCCTGTTGGCGCGTCAGCGGTCCGCGCGGAATGGCCGCCCGAGACAAGCCGGGGCGTTGGCGCGCGTCAACGCCCTGTCGCGCGAAATGATCACCAAAGCGACGATTGTCGCAAGATAAGGCGCCATGGCGAGCACCTGCTGCGGCACGCCCAGCCCGGCGCCCTGACCGTAGAACTGCGCTTGCGTGATCGCGGCGAACAGATAGGCGCCCGCCACCAGCCGTCCGGGACGCCAGGTGGCGAACACCACCAGCGCCAGCGCGATCCAGCCGCGCCCGGCGGTCATGTTCTCACCCCACATCGGCGTGTAGGCGAGCGACAGATAGGCGCCGCCCACCCCCGCCATGGCGCCGCCGAACAGCGTTGCGGCGTAGCGCGTGGCGGTGACGTTGAGGCCCAGCGCATGGGCGCTGTCGGCGCTGTCGCCCACCGCGCGCAAGGCCAGCCCGGCGCGGGAACGGGCGAGAAACCACGCCACAGCGACCGCCATCGCCAGCGCCAGATACACCAGCGCGTCATGGCCCAGCAGGATGCGGCCCGCCATCGTGCCGTCGCTCAGGCCGGGAATGGCCAGCTTCACCGGCGGCGGCAGCGGCTGGCCGATGAAACCCTGGCCGATCAAGCCGGAGGCGCCGACGCCGAAGATGGTCAGCGCCAGCCCTGTCGCGGCCTGATTGGCCATCAGCGAGATCGCCAGCACCGCGAACAGCAGCGCCATCGCCGCCCCCGCCAGCGCGCCAGCCGCCACCGCCAGCACGGTCGAGCCGGTGGTGAACGCCACGCCAAAGGCGGTGACGGCGCCCATCAGCATCATCCCCTCAAGCCCGAGGTTCAGCACGCCGGAGCGCTCCGCCACCAGCTCGCCCATGGCGGCGAACAGGAACGGGGTGGCGGCGATCATGACGGAAATGACAAACGGCTCCATCGCCTCACGCCTCCCCGGCGCGGCGCAGGCGCAGGCGCCAGCGGATCAGCGTGTCGCAGGCCAGCAGGAAGAACAGCAGCATCCCTTGAAACACGCCGGTGACGTTCTTGGGCAGCTTGAGCAGGATCTGCGCGTTCTCGCCGCCGATATAGCTGACCGCAAGCACCAGCGCGCCCAGCGCGGCCCCAAGCGGGTTCAGCCGCCCGAGAAAGGCGACGATGATCGCGGTGAAGCCATAGCCTGCGCCGATGTCGGGCTGGATCTTGCCGATGGTCGCCGACACCTCCACCGCGCCGGCCAGCCCCGCCAGCCCGCCCGACAGCAGCATCGCGAACCACACCGTGCGCGCCTCGCTGAACCCCGCAAAGCCCGCCGCGCGCGGCGCCGCGCCGACCACGCGCACTTCAAAGCCCTTCAGCGTGCGCGTCATCATCAGCCACAGGCCGACACAGGCGAGCACGGCCAGCACAAGGCCCAGATGCAGGCGCGTGCCCGCCACCAGCACCGGCAGCGCGAAGGCGTCGGCGAAATCGCGGGTCTGCGGAAAGCCGAACGACAACGGGCTGCGCCATGGCCCGCGCACCAGCAGGTCGAGCAGCAGCCCCGCGACATAGGTCAGCATCAGGCTGACGAGGATCTCGTTGGCGTTGAAGCGGGTGCGCAGCAGGGCGGGGATCGCCGCCCAGACCATGCCGCCGAGGCACCCCGCCAGCAGATAGGGGACCAGCCACAGCGGGCCGGCGGCGTTGGGCAGCGCCAGCGCCAGCCCCCCCGCCGCCAGCGCGCCCAGCGTGAACTGCCCCGCCGCGCCGATGTTCCAGACGTTGGCGCGAAAGCACACCGCCAGCCCGGCGCCGATCAGCGCCAGCGGGATCGCCTTCACCACCAGCTCGGCGCGGCCATAGGCGTCCTGGAACGGCGAGACGAAATAGACGCTGAGCGCCGCCAGCGGGTCGCGCCCCATCGCCGCCATCAGCGCGGCGCTGGCCATCAGCGTGAGCGCGATGGCGATCAGCGGCGAGGCCAGCGAAAACAGCCGTGACGGCGCGGGGCGGGGTTCGAGCAGGATCATGCGGCCCTCACGCGGCTTCGGGATGGGCGCCGCCCATCAGCAGCCCGACGCGCTCGGGCGTCATGGCGCTTGCGTCGGCGGCCTGCGACAGACGGCCATGGTGCAGCACCGCGATGCGGTCGGCGATCTCGAAGATCTCGTCGAGGTCCTGGCTGATCACCAGCACCGCCGCGCCGCGTCGGGCGAGGGCGATCAGCGCGCGACGAATGGCGGCGGCCGCGCCCGCGTCCACGCCCCAGGTCGGCTGATTGACCACCAGCACGCCGGGTTCGCGCAATACCTCGCGCCCGATCACGAACTTTTGCAGGTTGCCGCCCGACAGCGCCCTTGCGGGCGGCGCCGGGCCGTCGGCGCGCACGTCGAAGGCCGCGCGCACCCGGTCCGACCAGCCGCGCGCCGCGACAGCATTGATCCAGCCGCCGCGCGCCAGCCCCTCCGCCGCGTGGTGGCTGAGCAGGATGTTCTCGGGCAGGGTCATGTCGCCCACGGCGGCGTGGCCGTTGCGCTCCTCCGGCGCGAAGGCGGCGCCGAGGCGGCGGCGGGCGGTGATCCCCTTGTCGCCCACGGGCGCGCCGTCGATGGCGACCATGGCGGCCTGCGGGACGGGGGCCTCGCCGCTCAGGGCCGCAAACAATTCGCTCTGGCCCTCGCCCGCCACGCCGGCCACGCCCACCACCTCGCCGCCGCGCACCGCCAGCGAGATGTCGTTGAGCGAGACGCCGAACGGGTCGGGCGCGGGCAGCGATAACCCGTGCAAGCCCAGGCGCACCGGACCGGGCCGCGCGGCGTCGCCGCGCGCGACCCAGCCGATGCTCTCGCCCACCATCTTCTCCGCCAGTTCGCGGGCGCTGGAGGCGCGGGGGTCGCAGCGTTCCACGACCTTGCCGCGCCGCAGGATGGTGGCGGCGTCGCACAGGGCGCGCACCTCGTCGAGCCGGTGCGAGATGTAGAGGATCGCGCAGCCCTGCGCCGCGACCCGCGTCAGCACCTGAAACAGCGCCTCGGCCTCCTGCGGCGTCAGCACCGAGGTCGGCTCGTCCATGATCAGCAGACGCGGCGATTGCAGCAGGCAGCGGATGATCTCGACGCGCTGCTTCTCGCCCACCGACAGGGTGTGCATGGCGCGCGCCGGGTCGATGGCCAGGCCGTAAGCCTGCGACACCTGCGCGATGCGCGCCGACAGCGCGCGGATCGGCTCGGGCGGCAGCGCCAGCGCCACGTTCTCCGCCACGCTCAGCGCCTCGAACACGCTGAAATGCTGGAACACCATGCCGACGCCGCGCGCCCGCGCCGCCGCCGGGCTGGCGATGCGCGCGGGTTCGCCGTTCCAGAACAATGCCCCGGAGGTGGGTTGCAGCACGCCGTAGAGCATCTTGACCAGCGTCGATTTCCCCGCGCCGTTCTCGCCCAGCAGGGCGTGGCGCTCTCCCGGCGCGATGGCCAGCGACACGCCGTCCACGGCGGTGAAGGCGCCGAACCGCTTGGTCAGCCTGCGCGCCTCCAGCAGGGGGGTCGCTGTCACCGGAAAAGGTCTCCTGTCTGGCGGCGGGGCGTCATGCGCCTCTGGCGGTGGGGGCGTTTTGCGCGGCAACGTTGCGCAGCGCTGCGGGGCGGCGCAAGAGTTAGTTCTCGCAACCGCCGTCACGCCCGCGCAAGACGGATTTCACCATCCATGAGGGCCGCTCCCGATGTCTGACGCCTATCGCTCGCTTGTGCGCCGTTCCCGCGCGCCGGTCTCGGTCTCGCGGCCCGTGGTCACGCCGCTGTCGCCTTCGGTGGTGTATCGCTCCACCGACGCCGACGAACTCGACAGCCAGTATGAGGGCCGCGCGCAGGGCTATACCTACGCCCGCGAGGGGCATCCCAACGCCACCGTGCTGGGCGAGAAACTCGACTGGATGGAGGGGCTGACGCCCGCCATGGGCAAGGGCGTCGTCACCGGCTCGGGCATGGCGGCGATCTCGGCGATGTTTCTGGGGCTGCTGCGCAAGGGCGACCATATCGTGGCGGGCGATCAGCTTTACGGCCGGTCGCTGCGGCTGTTGCGCGACGACCTGCCGCGCATGGGGTTCGACGCGACGCTGGCCGACCCCACCGACGCGCGCGCCATCGAAGCGGCGATCCGGCCCGAGACGCGGCTGATCCTGGTCGAGGTGGTCTCAAACCCCACTCTGCGCGTGGCCGACATGGAGGGGATCGCCGAGGCGGCGGCGCGGCGCGGCGTGATGCTGGCGGTGGACAACACCTTCACCACGCCGCGCGCGTATCGCCCGTTCGCGCACGGGGCGACCATCGTGATCCACTCGGTCACCAAGCTGCTGGCCGGCCATTCCGACGTGACGCTGGGCTGGGTCGCCGCCGATACCCCTGCGCGCAACAAGGCGCTCTACGACGCGGCGGTGACATGGGGGCTGACGCCCAGCCCGTTCGACTGCTGGCTGGCCGAGCGCGGCCTGCACACCTTCGATCTGCGCTACGACCGCGCCACCGCCAACGCCGCCGCGCTGGCCGATCATCTGGCGGGGCTGGAGGGGGTGGCGCAGGTGCTTTATCCGGGCCGCCCCGACCACCCCGACCACAACCGCGCCGTCGCGCTGCTGGACGGCAATTTCGCCAACATGGTCAGCTTTCGGCTGAAGGGCGGGCGGGCGGAGGTCAACCGCTTCCTGCGCGCCGCCGAGCACATCGCGTTTGCGCCGACGCTGGGCGACGTGGGCACGACGATCTCGCATCCGGCATCGAGTTCGCACCGCGCGCTAACGCCGCAGGCGCGGGCGGCGGTGGGCATCGACGAGGGGTTCATCCGCGTCTCGGTGGGGATCGAGGACATCGACCAGCTCAAGCGCGAATTCGCGCAGGCTGTCGCGGCGGCGTGAGGGGAGGGGGGCTTAGGCCACGCTCGCGCAGTCGCGGATGATATGCGCCGCCGTATCGGGCCGCTCCTCATGCGCCAGGTGGCCCAGCCCGGCCAGCGTGCGGATGTGGGCGTGCGGAACCCGGTCGGCGACGATGCGCGCGTCCGATGGCGGCACCGCCCGGTCGGCCTCGCCCACCACCAGCGTCAGCGGCTGCGCCAGCCTGCGCAGGTCGCGCCCCAGCGGGCCCAGGTCCCACGCCGCCATCATGTTCAGCGCCGCCGCCACATGACCGGGGTTTGAGAACAGGCGACGATAGAGCGCGCGCCCTTCGGCGTCGAGCGCGCCGCCCATGCCGCCCAGCAGCCGCTCCACCGCCGCGCGGTCGGCGCTCCACGCCATCGCCCGCGCGGCCAGCGGGTTCAGCGCCAGCAACTTCGCCATCGGCGGAAACAGCACCCCCGCCACGCCCTTGAACGGCAGGAAGGCGCCGTTGAACGCCACCAGCGCGCGCGGCGCGATCATGCCGTCGAGCGCCATGCGCGCCATCACCGCCGCGCCCGCCGAATGCCCCGCCGCGACGCCGGGCGCGGCGCCCAGCCTGCGCAGCAGCGCCGCCAGCGCCGCCGCCATCCCCGGCAGGCTGTGGCCGCCGCGCGGCGGCGGGGCGCTGAAGCCATGGCCGGGCAGGTCGGGCGCGATCACGGTGAAGTCGCGCGCCAGCAGCGGCGCGACGCCGCGCCACGAATGGCAGGCCCCCCCGGCGCCGTGGATCAGCAGCGCGACCGGGCGCGCGTCCTGCGGATCGCCCAGAACCTGCACATGCCAGCGCAGGCCCCCGGCCTCGATGAACCGGCTGGCCTCGCGCAGCGGCCAGTCGGCGCCGTCGCGCGCCCAGTCGAGCCGGTCAGGGGAGATTCGCGACAAGGCCGGGCGCTCCAGCAAGGGTGGTCGCGCCTTTCTAACCATGCCGCGCGCCGCGGCGGCAGGGCGCCAACGGTCGCGGGCGCCTTGGGACGGCGGGACAGGCGCCGACGCGCCGCGCGTCGCCCGCGCCCTGTCCGCAAGCCCCGACGACGTCCGCCCCGGCGCGCGGGCCGCCGCGTCTGTCGCGCGCCGCGCCGCCCCTCAGACCGGCGCGCGCCGCCGCCTGCGGCCCTCGCCCTCGGCGCTCTTGAAGCTGACGTCGGGCAGGCTGGCGACCGTGGCCAGATGCGGAAACGCCGCCGTCTTGTGCGGCACCGCCATCGCGGCGACGAAATGCTCCTGAAAGCGCGGCTCGATCGCGGTCTCGACCTTGACGATGCGCGTCGCCAGCGACTCGATCTCGCGCCGCGCCGCCGCGTTCAGCAGCGCGATGCGCGCGCCGGTTCCGGCGGCGTTGCCCGCCGAGGTCACCTTGTCGAGCGGGCAATCCGGGATCATCCCCAGAACCATCGCGTGCAGCGGCGAGATATGTGCGCCGAACGCGCCCGCCAGCACCACGCGGTCCACGCTCTCCACGCCGCGCTCGTCCATCAGCAGCCGCGCGCCCGCATAGAGCGCGGCCTTGGCGAGCTGGATCGCGCGGATGTCGGCCTGGCTGACGTAGATGCGCGGGCCGCCCTCGCCGCCCTCCCACATCAGATAGCTGTGGGTGCGCCCATCCTCGAAGCAGCGCGCCGAACCGGTCTGCGCCGCCGAGCCGATGGCGCCGTCGGCGTCCACCAGCCCCGCCATGCGCATCTCGGCGATCGCCTCGATGATGCCCGAGCCGCAGATGCCGGTCACGCCCTGCGGCCCGACCGCCGCCGCGAAGCCTGGCTCGTCGGACCACAGCTCGCAGCCGATCACGCGAAAGCGCGGCGCCTTCGTCTCGGGGTCGATGCGCACCCGCTCGATGGCGCCGGGCGCCGCGCGCTGACCGCAGGCGATCTGCGCGCCCTCGAAGGCGGGGCCGGTGGGCGAGGAGCAGGCCAGAACCTGTCGGCTGTCGCCCAGCAGGATCTCGGCGTTGGTGCCCACGTCCACCACCAGCATCATCTCCTCCTGCCGGTGCGGGCTTTCCGACAGCGCCACGGCGGCGCAGTCGGCGCCGACATGGCCCGCGATGCAGGGCAGGATGTACACCCGCGCATCGGGGTGCATCTCGACGCCGATCTCGCGCGCCCACAGCGTCATCGCGTCGGAGGTCGCCAGCGCGAACGGCGCGCCGCCCAGCTCCACCGGGTCGATGCCCAAGAGCAGGTGGTGCATGATCGGGTTGCCGACGAACACCGCCTCGACGATGGCGTCGCGGTCGATGCGCGCCTCCGCCGCCACCTGGCCGATCAGCGCGTTGACGCATTCGCGGATGGCGCGCGTCATCTCGCCCGCGCCGCCGGGGTTCATCATGGAATAGCTGACGCGGCTCATCAGATCCTCGCCAAAGCGGATCTGTGGGTTCATCAGGCCAGACGAGGCCAGCACGTCGCCCGACTGCAGGTCGCACAGGTGGCAGGCGACCGTGGTCGAGCCGACGTCGAACGCCACGCCGAAGATCGAGCCTTCGTGAAACCCCGGCCACGCCTGGATGATGCGCGCCGGCGTGCGCCCGTCGCCGACATGCACCGCGCAGGTGATCTTCCACTGGCCCTTGCGCAGGGCCGGTTGCAGCGTCTGCATGGTGCGCAGGTCGCCCATCACGCCGACAAGGCCCCATTGCGCCTCCAGCGCCGCGACCACGCGCTCAAGATCGCCCTTGGGCGCGTGCATGTCGGGCTCCTCGACCTCGACGTAGTAAAGCCGCGTGGCGGGGTCGAGCACGATGTCGCGCGCCTCCGCCCGCTTGCGCACCACCTGCTTGTGGACCTGGCTTTCGGGCGGCACGTCGATCACCACGTCGCCCTGGATGGTGGCCTGACAGCCCAGCCGCCGGCCGTCGATCAGCCCGCGCTTGGCCTTGTAGCGCTCCTCGACCGCGTTCCACGGGCTGAGCGAGGCGGGCGTCGAGGTGACGCCATGCTTGGCGAACTCCCCAAAGCCCGGCGTCACCTGGCATTTCGAGCAGATGCCGCGCCCGCCGCACACCGAGTCGAGATCGACGCCCAGCTGGCGCGCGGCGGTCAGGACCGGCGTGCCGGCGGCGAAGCGCCCGCGTTTGCCCGAGGGGGTGAAGATCACCAGCGGGTTGGCGTCATCGTCATGGGTCATGCGCGCTCTCCGTCTTGACGCCGCCCATCTAACGCGACTGCGCCGCTGCGGCGAGGGCGCGCATCGACCGATTGTCGCGCAAATGCGCCCCGATCATTTCCACGCGACCGGCGCATTGCCTGCTTGCATCCGGCGCGCGACGCGGCAATTAGCTGAGCGAGAGACTCAGGATGGAGGAACACGCGATGTTCAGGATGATCGCCGCCGCCGCGCTGTTGTGCGTCGCCGCCGTGGCCGCGCAGGCGCAGGACTGGCGCAAGCTGCTGACCCCGCAGGAGCTTCAGGCGCTGTTGCAACAGACCGACGCGCGGGTGATCGACCTGCGCGCGCCGCAGGGCGAGAACAGCTATGCGCTGGGCCACGTCCCCGGCTCGGTGAGCGCGCCTTACGATACATGGCGCGGCCCGAAGCAGAACCCGGGCGCGGTTCTGGATGACGCCGCGCTCACCGAGCGGCTGCAAAGCGCGGGCGTCGCCGCCGATACGCCGGTGGTGCTGGTCTATTGGGGCGGCGATCCGTCAGACTTCGGCGCCGCCGCGCGGGTCTATTGGACGCTTAAATCCAGCGGGATCGGCCAGATCGCCATCCTCAACGGCGGCTTCAAGGCGTGGCGCGAGGCGGGTCTGCCAGCCGAGACGGCGCCGACCGTCCCGGCGCGCAGCGCGATCGCCGCCAGCCTGTCGCCGCAGTGGCTGGCGACGCGCGCGCAGGTGCAGGCCATCGTCGAGGGCCGCAGCGAGGCGGTGCTGGTGGACGCCCGCCCCGACGCCTTTTTCCGCGCCGAGAAGAAGCATGACGCGGCGAAGAAGGCGGGCACGCTGTCGGGCGCGGTCAGTCTGGTGTTCGACCGCTGGTTCGCGCCGCAAAGCCCGCTGATGTCGGCGCCTGAGCCTGCGCTGGAGCGCGCCCGCGCGCTGGCGGCGGAGGCGAACGGCAAGCCGATCGTCAGCTTCTGCAACACCGGCCACTGGGCGGCGATCAACTGGTTCGCGCTGTCGGAACTGGCGGGCGTGCCGGACGTGAAGCTCTATCCGGAGTCGATGGTCGGCTGGACCGGCGCCGATCTGCCGGTCAAGCCGGGCGCCTGAGCGCCTCAGGACGGCGCGCGGGGCCTCATCGCCGCGCGCGCTGTCGCAATGCGGCCAATCCCGGTCGTTAACGCATCATCTTGTTGACGAATGCCGTCGCAATGCTTCATCAGCACAAAGGCGCGCGCCGAAGGAGCACGAACCATGGCCGACGAAGACGAGATCATCCTTGCCGACCTCAGCGACGATGACCTGGTCGCGCAGATGCATGACGACCTCTACGACGGCATGAAACCCGAGATCGTCGAGGGCGTCAACATCCTGCTCGGGCGCGGCTGGCAGCCCTATGACGTGCTGACCGTCGCGCTGGTGGCGGGGATGAAGGTGGTCGGCGACGACTTTCGCGACGGCATCCTGTTCGTGCCCGAAGTGCTGCTGGCCGCCAACGCCATGAAGGCGGGCATGGGCATCCTCAAGCCGCTGCTGGCCGAGACCGGCGCGCCCAAGCAGGGCAAGATGGTGATCGGCACGGTGAAGGGCGACATCCACGACATCGGCAAGAATCTGGTGGCGATGATGATGGAGGGCGCCGGGTTCGAAGTGGTGGACCTCGGCATCAACAACGCGGTCGAGAAATATCTCGACGCGCTGGTGGCCGAGCAGGCAGACATCCTCGGCATGTCGGCGCTGCTGACCACCACCATGCCCTACATGAAGGTCGTGATCGACACGCTGGTCGAGAAGGGAATGCGCGACGACTATATCGTGCTGGTCGGCGGCGCGCCGCTGAACGAGGAGTTCGGCCGCGCCATCGGCGCCGACGCCTATTGCCGCGACGCCGCCGTGGCGGTGGAGACCGCGAAGACGCTGATCGCGCGCAAGCACAACCAGCTTGCGGCGAGCGCCTGACCGGCGATGCCGCTCGCCGCGCTGAGCGCGCCGCCCGACGACGCCACGCTTGTCGCGCGCGGCCTGATGGCGCCGCCGCCGCAGGGGCTGGCGACGGATCGGGTGATGCTGATCGCCTGCGGGGCGCTGGCGCGTGAAGTGCTGGCGCTGATCGCGCTGAACGGCTGGACGCATTTCGATCTGGAGTGTCTGCCTGCGCTGCTGCACAACCACCCCGAGCGCATCCCCGAGGCGGTGCGGCTGAAGGCGCGCGCGGCGCGGGCGCGCGGCTATGGCGCGGTGATGGCGCTCTACGCCGACTGCGGCGCGGGCGGCAGGCTGGACGCGGTCTGCGCCGAGGAGGGGATCGAGCGCATTCCGGGGCCGCACTGCTACGCCTTCTTCGACGGGCTGGAGGCTTTTTCGGCGCGGGCGGAGGCTGAGATCGGCGCCTTCTACCTCACCGATTTTCTGGCGCGCCAGTTCGACGCGCTGGTGTGGCGCGGGCTGGGGCTGGACCGCCACCCCGAGTTGCACGAGATGTATTTCGCCCATTACGACCGGCTGGTGTATCTGGCCCAGACCGACGACGCTGCGTTGAGCCAGAAGGCGCAGGCGGCGGCGCGCAAGCTGGGGCTGGACTATGAGCGGCGGTTCACCGGCTATGGCGATCTGGCCGCCGTGCTCGGCAAGGCCGCTGCGCGGGACTGAATGCGCAAGACCGGGGCCGCGCGCGAACGCGCAAGACCGGGGCCGCGCGGGAACGCGCAAGAC
>Ga0210044_10002972_pt1 | contig 24572 bp, 13 predicted proteins | sample CryGey13umfilter_2_FD_183959 | JGI IMG/M metagenome (GOLD analysis project Ga0210044, IMG submission 183959) | Groundwater microbial communities from aquifer in Utah, USA - Crystal Geyser 4/9/14 3 um filter (SPAdes) (version 2) | ecosystem: Environmental > Aquatic > Deep subsurface >... | reverse complement strand
CTTAGTGGCCTCGGACGCCGAGCAGCGGATCGCCGACATCTTTGCCGCCGACGCTGCGCGCATCGGGATCCTCATCACGACCACGGTCAAGCCGGGGCTCGACGCTTGGGAGGCGATGACCGTGCCGCTCGAGTCCAGCGGCGCCTCGGAGCGTTACTTGGCGGGCTATTTCGGGGGCTGGGGCCACGATTGGGAGGACGATCCGTTCCAGCTCTGGCACTCCAGCCAGGCCGACGTGCTCGGCGGCTCCAACCCGATCGGCTTCGCAAACCCAGAGGCGGACGCGCTGATCGAGGCCATCCGTCACGAGCCGGACCCAGACAAACGGCTCGAGCTGCATCACCAATTCCATGCCCTCATCGCCGACCTGCAGCCCTACACCTTCATCTCCGAAGACGTGACCTTGATGATCACCAACGAACGCATCGAAGGCATTCGTTTCAGCAAAAGCCGACCCCACGACTCGAGTCTCTTCTGGGGTCTTCGCCGCCCCTGAGGCTCTGGGTTCACCCCGCGGCGTTGGCCTCGGTCCTTGAGGCGTTGGCCTCAGTCCTCGAGGCGTTGGCCTCAGTCGACGCCGAACCCGAACGGCAGCATCATCAGCATCTCGCCCTCTTCATAGAGCCAGAGCTCGGGGAAGCGCCCAGCGAGCGCGGCGAACAGAGGAGGCACGTCGAGAGTGCGGGTCTCGAGCGCTGGGATGTCGTCGTTCGAGACGCTGAAGAGGTCGATGGGGAGCGCCACGGCGTATGCGCTGAGCGGGCTTCTCTGCGGCAAGTGGAGGACCTCGAGGGAGTCGGCGTCGAGTCCGCGAGCGATCCGGACGGAGTCGATGGCGTCCGTCAGGCCCCCGAGCTCGTCGACCAGGCCTTTCTGCAGCGCGGTGCTGCCGGTCCAGACGCGCCCGTCACCCACCGACTTGGCGACCGAGGGGTCGAGGTGGCGCCCCGTGACGACGCGGTCGATGAACTCTTCGTAGAGGGTGGTCATTTCATCGGTGATCTGGGCGCGGGTCTCGTCGCTCCAACTCGTCATAGGCGAGAAGATGTCGGAGAAGTCTCCCTTTTTGAGGGTCAGATGCCCGACGCCAAGCCAGGCCATTAGCCCTTTCACGTTGAACTTACCGGCAAAGATGCCGATAGAACCCGTCACCGTCAGCGGATCGGCAAAGATCCGCGTGGCGGGCGCCGCGATGTAGTAGCCCCCACTGGCAGCGACGTTGCCCATGGACACGACGACGGGCTTCTTCTCGGCCAGCTTGGCGACCGCTCGGTTGATGAGGTCGCTGGCGTGGGCCGAGCCGCCGGGGCTGTCGATGCGCAAGACGACGCCCTCGACCGAGCGGCTGGCGCCAGCCCAATCGAGGAGCTGGATGATGGTGTCGGAGCCCGTGGCCATCGCGCCGCTGATGGGCACTTCGACGCTGTTGCCCATGATGATCGGGCCGTCGACATAGATGACGGCGATGCGGCTCTTCGCCGTCCAGGTTTCCTCACGAGGTCTCGGAGGTTGGTACTCACTCTCGACCGCGGGGACCGAAGAAAGTCCGAGGTCCGTGGCGATTCGGGTGGCCAGCTCATCGGAGTAGACGCTGCCGTCGAGGAGCCCCATAGCGCGGGCCTCAGAGGGACGCATCGGCATTGTGTTGATGGCGCCGCGGACCAAGCTCGCGTCTAGGTTGCGGCTCTGCGCGATGGCGCCGATGACCTGCTCGAAGATGCCCTCCAAGTAGTCGTCCATCTGCTCGAGTTGCTCGTCGCTGGCCATCTCCCGCAGGTAGGCGTCAGGAGCGCTCTTGTACTCGTCGATCTTGACGAACTCGGGCTCGACACCAAGGAAACGCAAGCCTCGAGCGTAGAAGGTCAGGCTGGTGGACAGCCCCGTTACGGACAATGACTGTCCTGGTGAGAGGTAGACGGCGTTGCAGACGCTTCCGAGTGCATAGCTACGGGTGGACCCGTCGCCCAGGTACGCCACGACGGTCTTGCCTGCAGCCCGGACTTCTTGCACCGCGTCGCGCAGCTCGAAGAGCTGTGCGTACCCGTAACCAAGGCCTCCAATCTCGAGAACGACTCCGTCGTAGCGAGGATCCTTGGCCAGCGTCTGCAAGGTGAGCAGGAGCTGCGCGAAAGAGGTCCCCGCGGGGCCAAAGAGGGTGCGGGCCGCACGCTCGTCGGCGCTGCCTGGGATGACGAGGCGAACCCAGCGCTGAGAGGACTCGAACACCGTGCTCGTGTGGGTTGGTCGCACACTCAAACCGAACGAGAGCCCGTCGAACTCGGTGGAACCCACGGCTGGAGTTCGTCCGTGTGCGCCGAGGCTGAAGCCCCAATTGCCGAAGTCGAGTTCGAGCCCGCCGCCCCAGCGACTCTCGAGCTCGTCGTAGCTGCCGTCGGCGAAGAGCTCGACGCCATCGGCGGCGCTGACCATGACAGTGCCTTGCGCTCGGCCGTCGGGGATTTGGGCGAGGCCGTCGGAGTAGGACAAGTCGAGCTTGAGCGCGCCGTCGAGGACCACGCTGCCGAGGCCGACGTGCAGGATGGGGTCGAGCCATTCCCCGCGAAACCGAGGAGTGTCGAGGTGCTCGACCACCATACTCAGCACGAGCGCCGGAATGAGGCGGAGCGTGAGACCCAGATCGAGGCTGCTGAAGCGGTCGATGTCCAAACTCTCCTCGCTCCCGAAGAAGCTGTACCTGACGCCCAGACCGAGCCGGTCTGCCAGAGAGAGTCCAGCTCCGAGCTGATAGTTGCGAGCGAAGACCTCGTCCGAGCTCGCCCTCTGCCACTGCGTCGCGAACCCCAAGCCGAAGAAGCTGGTGATGGGGATGGCCGCGAAGAGCCCGACACCCGCATCACGCTCCATGCGAGCGGCCATCTCGACGTCCAGCTCCGCCATTTCGACCAGCCCGAGCAAGCCAGGGTTGAGCGTGATGGCTTGGGCATCGGCGCGCACGGACAGGGCAGGCCGCGAGTCCGGCAGGCCAAGCCCATCGACGACGAGCCCTTCGTTTGCGCTGCCAGTCTCTTGCGCTGCGGCCGGGCCAGTCAGCAAAAGTGAAAGCCAGGCGAAACAGAGCGACATGACGCAGCTGGCTCGCTTCGAGACAGCTCGGTGCCGAGTAGCGCGCGAAATCCAATTACAGAAGTGCATCTGGGCTCTGGTCGTCTGTGGAAAACTCTCACCGAAGGCGCGCTGAAAGTCCCAAAGTGCTTGAGCGCGCTTAGGCACGCCAGCTGACTCGCTTCGAGTCAGCTCGGTGCCGAGTAGCGCGCGAATTCCGATCGGTCCGACGAGGTGGTCGCCATAGTCCTGGCAGCCGGTATATCGCTGCCCCGTCGCTTTGAGAAGGGACGAGGAGAGGGGAGCGACCGCCGCTCTGACCAAATCGAGTGAGATTATCGAAGGCCGATGATATGGAAGCTCATCACTACGTGTGTGCTTCACGGTGTGCTTTGGCCGAACGGGGGACCTGCTGGCCGTGAGGAAGCGAGGCGAGAGAAGCCAATGACCGAAACATGGCGAGAGAAGGTGGCAGAGCGAGGTTGGGCGCTGGAGCTGCCTCTTCTTTGCGAGACCGAAGGGAGAGTGAGGGGGCGGCTCAAAGGACGTCCCGAACACTTCATCGTCGAGGAGATCCCGGCCTATCTGCCCAGTGGGGAAGGGGAGCACCTCTTTCTGCAGGTTCGCAAAACGGACTGCACCACCGAGGACGTCGTGTGGATGCTGGCGGACGCCTTCCACGTGGATTCTCGGGACGTCGGCATGGCAGGCCTCAAAGACCGGTACGCGGTCGCGACCCAGTGGCTCAGTGTGCTCTTCCGCGGGGACGAGTCGCGGGGCCTGCAGAGCTTCGAAAGCAACGGTGGCGTCGAGGTCTTACAGGTCACTCGCCACAGCAACAAGCTGCGCACCAGCCATTTGAAGGAGAACCGCTTCGACATCGTGCTCGACGCGCTGCAAGGTGAGGTCGACGAAGAGGCTCTGGCGCGACGCGTCGAGCGGCTCTCGACCGTCGGATTCCCCAATTATTTTGGCTCGCAGCGCTTTGGCTTCGATGGGGCCAATGTCACTCAGGGTCTGCGCGTGCTCGCCGGTCGATTCCGAGCCAAGGGACGCAAGCGTCGGCTGCTGATCAGCGCCGTGCAGTCGGCAGTATTCAACTGCGTCCTCGCTGAGCGTCTCGTAGGAGACGGCGTAGATTGCGTGCAGGTTGGGGACGTGCTGCAGAGGGTCGAGTCCGGCGGCTGTTTTCTCTGTACAGAGGACGCGCTCGCCGACGCACGGCGTCGCTTCGAGTTGGGTGAGTTGGTGCTGACAGGGCCGATTCCTGGCGAAAAAATGTTGAGTACGGAGGGGCGCCCACTCGAGTTGGAGCGGGCAGCAGCCCGCCAGATCGGGGTCACTTGGGGGCGAGTCGAGGGCGACGAGGGTTTGCTGCCGATGGAAGCAGGGGGCAAACTGGCAAACGGTTCCAGACGCCCACTTGTTGTTCGACCTCGCGGACTGGGGTACCAACGTATTGAAGGGAAACTGCGTTTCCGGTTCGGGTTGCCTCCAGGGTGCTATGCGACCGAGCTCCTTCGTGGGATGGTCGAGCCGAGTCCGGGACCCAGCTGAAAACCTGTCGAAAAGACTCTGAGACGAGTGAGGCCGGGCATTTTGGGGCGACCGACCTGACCAGAAAACCGCTTCAACCCACCCCATGAGCGAACCCAGGTGAAACGATGGCGACGGTGAACCCCTCCCCGATGGAGGCGATTCGTAGTCAATGTCCCCTACTCAGCGAAAAATTGAGCCGAGAATCCCTCTTGGCGATGCTCGCAGCCCGCTCAATCCCCGTGGCCGAGCTGCAATTGGAGCGGGCCGCCGAGTCGGGAACTCTCGAGTCGTTGGTGAACGACGCCGGGGAAGCCGTCTACACCCGTGGGCACCTCATCGTGCTCTATCAATTGACTCGCCACAGCCGGCTGGACTGGTATCCGTGGGACGATAGAAGACCGGACCGCGAGGATCTCCTCTTCCGACGCGTGACCGCGAAGCGTGCAGTGTGGGCAGAGATCGCCTCTGACGCACTCTGTCTGAAGGCCTTCTACGACTGGTTTTGGGGGGATGACATCGCGGCATTCTCCGCGTTTGCGGCAGTGCGTCTCACGGAAGTGGTCCGCTGGAGCCTCAAGAACATTGATGAAAGCGGCTACCTCTCCCAAGTCGCCGAGAAGGCAGGCAACTGGAGGGAGGCCCACGGCCCAGTGCTCTTCGCGGCCGAATTGGTTCGGCTCAAGCTCGAGATCGAGCAGCTCCTCAAGAACGCCGCAGCGGCGGGGATCCACGTCCCCGAAGCCAGCGAGGTGGCGCGCGACCGCCACCAAGTCATCGAGGACGCCTCGCCCAATGACGATCCCAACCCGCTGTACGCAGCGCCATCGCATCGGGTGCCAGCCAAAGAGCGCGAGGCCTTCACAAAGGTCCGCGACCAATGGATTCGAGAGCAAGACTGGGACTCGTTGAGGAAACATCTCCTCGATCACACCGCGCTCTTCGCCAATGACGACGAGGCTCAGGTCTCCTATCACCTCGCCCTGGCCTACTTGAACACCGAACACCTCGACGATAATGACGCTGCCGTCGAGTCCTATCGGGCAGTGCTCGCCATTCGCGTCGGGGATCCCCGCGTGATCGCTGCGCTGCAAGAGCTCTTGTCGTCCTTGGAGCGCTGGGAGACGTGGGCGGAGATCCTCGGCGAGCAGGCCGATCGTGTCACCGACTCAGAGATTCGCGAGACGCTCAGGTTGTTCCGCGCCCGCGTCTTGGCTGTCCGCTTGGGCCGAGAGAGTCAGGCACTCGAGCTGTTCACCGCCTCGCTCGGCGAAGAGAGCGCCCGCGAAGACGCCGTCGCCGTGCTCTCGGGCATCATTCTCGACGGCAGCGCAACACCGTCCTTCGATGTGGCGGCGATCGACCTCGTCAGCAAGTACATGGCCATCGACGACGAAACCTTCGCCGAGCTCTTCGAGCGGGTCGAGGCGCTCGAGCTGACCTTTGGCCAGCGCTGCGAGCTGCTCTACTGTCAGGCGACCCGCGAAGAGAGCGGCGGCCACCTCCACAAAGCGTTCATCAGCTACACCCGTGCTCTGTCAGCGAACCCCATCAGCGCACGGGTCCACGTGTGCCTCGAGCGGCTGTCTCGAATCATGGGAAATCGAGACGAGCTCGCGGCGATCCTCGAGGACGAGTTCGAGAAAGCGTCCGGCCTCGGCGCGCGGGCTTTCATCGGCGAACGGCTCGGCAGATTGCACGTCGAGCTCGGGCAGGGGCAACGCGCGATCGAGTATCTAGAGGTCGCACACGAAGCGCAGCCGACGCACACCGAGTTGGTGGTGCTGTTGGCCGAGCTCTATCAAAAACATGGCCAGATCGACCGCGCCATCAGCATGTTGGAGAAGCTGCGCACGCTCTCCACCGATGAACAAGAGAAGGAAGGGATTGCCGAGATTTTGGGCGAGTTGAGAGCCCAGGCACTCGGCGATCCGAGCGTCGCGTTGGAGACCTATCGAGGCATGCTCCAGACCGACACTGGGGACGAAGCCGTGAACGGCCTGCTAGTGATCGCCCGAGGAGACGATCTGACCTTGGCCGTCGAAGCGTTGCACCTGATTGACGCGCCGATGACTCGACTCAAACGTGGAGGGGAGCTCATCGATCTCTACACGCGATTGATGGACTACGGCGAAATCGAGGCGACCGACACCGGAGTGCTCGAGCGGCTCTGCGCCCACCTGAGACGGGAGCCCAACCGCAGCCAAGAGGCGCTGACTCGCCATGGAGAACTCTACGCGCTGCGCGGCGATGCGGCGACGCTGGCCTCGGCCAAGGCCTTGATGACCGACAAGGAGAGCGTCGAGCGGTGGGTCCGGGCCGTCGAAGACCGGTTGACCCACACCCCAGAGGATACCAAGGTCAAGGTCCTGAAGCAGCTGGCGAGGACCTATTCGGAACAACTCCGTGATCCCGTGCGGGCAGTGGCCGTCCAAGAGCAGCTGCTCGCTTCGAATCCCGCCGACAAGTCGACGTTTCTCGCTCTGGACCGCTGGTTCCAGGACCAAAAAGAGTTCCAAAAGCTGCTCCAGCTGCGCCTGGAGCGGGCCGCTGCAGTTGCGGAAGAGCGCAGCGAGTGGATGCTGGCTGCAGCGGCGACGATGGCCGACGATCTCAACGACCTTCGGGGGGCGTTCACGATCTACTCGAGCGCTTTGCAGGCCGATCCTAGCAATGCGGCCATCGAGGAGGCTCGCGCCGAGCTGTTGCGCCGTCCCAACGTGATGCCGGAGCAAAAGGCTGCATTGTTGGAGTGCGCCGAGTCCACCTCGGAAGGTGAACAGTGGCTGGCACACAGGCTCAACCGCGCCACGATGGCGGGAACCCAAGGCCAGTCCGAGCTGGCGGTGGAGCTCCTGAGAGAAGCCTCGGAACTCCTGCCCGAGAGAGAGGATGTGCTCGAGGCTCTCGAGGCCCAACTCAGGAGATCCAACCGATGGTCCGAAGCCGCTGGCGTGCTGCGACGCCGCATCGATCTGGGGGACGCTTCCCAGAAGAGGCTCCTGACCAAGGAGCTCGCGAAGCTCTACGCCGAGCACCTGGAGATGAGGGAAGAAGCTCGCCTACTCCTCAACGAAGTCAACGCCGAAGAGCGCACCCTCGCCACCGCCGCCGAACAAGAAGTGCGTGCGCGCGAAGAGGAGGTCGACCAACTGTCCCAGCTCAAGCTCAACGTTGGGAGCGCCACTGGGAGTGCTGAACGAGCCGCAGCGGTCGAAGCGCTGTCTGACCACCTGGTGGAGAGCGATGGACTCGATGCAGCGCTCGCAGGGCTCGACGCGGAGACTCGAAATCCCGAGATGGCCGACCAAGTCGCGCGGCTACACCTCAAGGCTGCTGCGCTCGCCGAGGCGAACGGACGGCTGGAGCTGGCGGAGATCTCCTTCAAGAAAGTGCTGGCCATCAACAGCAGCGAGCTGCGTTTCGTCGATCCCTTGATCGCCTTCTATCGACGCACTCAGGCCTGGCAGAAACAGAGCGTTCTCATGAAGTTCCGTTTGGCCAAAACCCCAGATCCGAAAGGGAAAGTCTCTCTCCTCGCCGAGATGGCAAATGTCGCAGAAAGGCTCCAGGATTATCGCTCCGCGATCGATGCCCTCAGCCAACTCCTCAACCTCAGTAAAGCCCAGAGCGTTGCACTGGACACGAAGACGATTCGCCGAAATTTGGCGGGGTTGTTGGTTCGCGTCGGCAGCCACGACGAAGCGATCGAACAGCTGGAGTTGCTCTACGAAGCACTTCGGGGGGATTTGGCCGCAACGGCCTTCTTTGTCGAGACCGGTGCAGATCTTGCTCAGCTGATTCGAGGCGAGAACCCCCAAAGAGCGAAGGAGATCTACGTGGCGATCCAGGCGGTCAACTCCAGCCACCCGAAAGTGCGTCTCTTGGGCGCCGACCTTCTGGTGGACGCGGAAGAGCTCGATGCTGCCCTCGACGCAACAAGCAGCATGGTCAAAGACACTTCGGTGCCCAAACCGAGCCTGACCCTTTTGCTCTCCCGTCTGGCGAAGTCCTTCGAAAGCCTGGGAAAAACCGAGAAGGTCTCAGAGGCCTATAAGCAGCTCCTCGAGCTGCACCCGAACCACCCCGAAGCCCTGAGCTTCTTCGAACAACAGAGCGGCAGTTAGGGGGAGGAGATGCAGTGTTCGCAAGGGATCCAGAGACCCCTCCTTCTTGACAGTGTTGGGTGTTCTCAGTAAGGGTAGCGGTGGTGTGAAAACTCGCACAATGCCTAGATAATCCGCTCCTCAGTAAACGGTACGCACGCCAATATCAGCCCGCAGCCACGACTCGATCGTCGAGCTGAGGGATTTCCTCAATACCAAAAAGAAAGAACTCGCATGTTCCACGTGACCATAACAGAGAAGGGCGGCCCCCAGACCAATTCTCAGTTTGACAAGACTGAGGTCACCATCGGTCGTGTGAAAGGCAACGACATCGTCTTGCCAAAAGGGAACGTATCCAAACGGCACTCTCGTATCGTGGTGAAGGACGGTAAGTTCATCATCGTCGACCTCAAGAGTACCAACGGTACCTACGTCAACGGCCGCAAGATCTCTGCTCCGCAGGTCATCAAGGAGACCGACAAGGTCTATATTGGTGATTTTATCCTCACCGTCCGGGACGAGCAGGGCGCGAGCGCCGGTCCGCCGAGCGCCCCTGGACCGATGGGACCGCCTCCTGGCGGGCCGATGGGACCGCCTCCTGGCGGGCCGATGGGACCGCCTCCTGGCGGGCCGATGGGACCGCCTCCCTTGATGGGACCGCCTCCCTCGATGGGACCACCTCCCTCGATGGGACCGCCTCCCTCGATGGGACCGCCTCCTTCCATGGGACCGCCTCCCTCGATGGGACCGCCTCCCTCGATGGGACCGCCTCCCTCGATGGGACCGCCTCCTTCCATGGGACCACCCCCAGGTGGGCCTATGGGGCCTCCCAGTGGGCCAAGTCGCCTTCCTGGCGGTCCGTCTGGGTCTCAACCCGGAATGGGACCGTTGGACAAGTCTCCTTCAGGGCCTAAGGGAGCGCCTGCCCGCAAGCCATCCCTCTCGCATGCTGGGCATGCTCCGCAACGCCCCTCTGGCCCCGCGCCTCACGAGGAGCCGGCGAGCCCCTCATCCCCATCGAAGGCCTCGATGGGCTCCGCGCAGCCTTATAGTTCCGGACCTGCACCAGACGCAGCCAAGTACGAGCGGGCCCGTTTGCCGATCGGGCGAGCGACGATGCCACCGGTCCCCCATCTCGAGGAGCACCGCGACGCCTCACTCGCCAACCAAATGGCTGCTGCACAACGGGTCATGGAGCTCTTTGTCACGCGCTTCGATCCTCGGGAGTTGCCACAATCCTACCCTCCAGAGAACGAGCGGAAAGAGCGGGCGTTCGCAGAGCTCAGTCGATGTGTCGATGAGACCTCGAGCCAGTTCTCGCCAGGGGTCGATCGCAACATAGTCTTGGACCATGTGGCGAACGAAGCAGTCGCTCTCGGGCCACTGGAATACTACCTCGACGACGATAGCATCACAGACATCTACGTGAACAGCGCAGACTGCGTGCTGTACGAGAAGGGGGGACGCCTCTGTGTCGCGCCGCACACCTTCACCAGTCCGGACTTTTTGTATCTAGCGGCACAACGCCTCCTTGCAATGCAGGGGTACACGGCCGAGGATGCGCCCCCGCAGACGGAAGTCCGATTCAGCGACGGGACCCTGATTCAGGTCATTCTGCCCCCAGTCGCGGTGGGGGGGCCTGTGTTGACGGTTCGAAAGCCTCGCCGGAACTTCCCCTCTCTGAGCGATCTCGTCGAACAACAGGTGCTCTCGAACGAGATGGCAGAGTTCTTACACCAAAGCATCGAAGCACGCCGGACGATCCTCGTCGCCGGACCGACCGCTTCGGGCCGCACGACCTTGGTCAATGCACTGCTGCGCCTGATTCCTGACGGCGCGAGGATCGTCTCCGTCGAGAACACGGCGATGTTCCAGCTCACCCAACGTTCTGCGATCGCACTGGAGACCCAGCCAGAAAGCGCATTCTCGAAAGCGGTCACCAGTGAAGCGCTCGTCGAGCATGCCACGCGCCTCAGACCCGACCGATTGGTGGTGGACAGCCTCATGGATGGAGCCGCATTGGGCTTCCTCAAGGCAACCGCTGGCGGCGCGTCTGGCTCGATGGGCGTCATCACCGGACTTAGCGCCCAAGACGCCATCAGAAGACTCGAACAGCTGGCGCTGCTCGGTCAAAATAGCTCCGCTGGCGGTGCGCTCTATGAGCAGATCGCCCGCGGTGTCGACCTGGTCATTGTGCTGCATCGGTTCGGCAACGGGACACGACGCGTGGTCGAGATCTCCGAGGTCTGCGGAGCGACCTCTCGACACGTAGACATCGAGACTATCTTCACCTTCGACTTGACCGAGATGGGGAATTTCGGTGAAGGCGGAGGACGGTTCGCTCCCTCTGGCTACATCCCGCGCTTCTACAGGGAGCTGGAGAGTGGTGGGGTCAACTTGGACAAAAACATCTTCAACGACTGAGCAAGCGGCCAAGGACGGGATTGGACCAGGTTCAACCCGACAACCCATGGCCTACGTAGGAGCTAGGGAACACCCGGCAGATTCCACACGGATTCGTCGATGCTCGGACGCTCCATTGGACTAGCGCATGTACACGCTCATCATTGAAGACCGAACCGGGACCATCGCGGACGAAGTCTCCTTCGAGCAGGGCAGCTACACCATCGGGCGAGTCGAGGGCAACGACATCATTTTGCCCTCGAACGCCGTCTCGAGGACCCACGCCCGGATCTTTGTCCAACAAGGTCGTTGCTTCATCGACGACCTCGGCAGCGCAAATGGGGTGATCGTCGACGGTGAGCACATCCCGAATCGCCATGAGCTGCGCAACGCGTCGCAGATCCGGATCGGGGACTACACGCTCTACCTCGAGCAGTCTCAGAAAGGCCAAGACTCAGGGCAGGACGTTCTGCGGACCCACATCGTCGCCAACAACGAGAGCACGGTTCGCTTGGTCCGCATCGGTGACATGTTCGCAGGTGAAGAGTTCAGCCTCACTGAAGCGATCAACACGATTGGGCGAACCGACGACAACTTCATCCTCCTCTCGGACGCTTCGATCTCGCGCAACCACGCCCAGATCGTCAACGAGGGAATGGCCTATCGCCTCGATGATCTCGGCAGCTCGAATGGCACACGGGTCAACAACAAGGTCTTGCGAGGGTCGATTCACCTGCGACCCGGCGATGAAGTCCAATTCGGCAACGTGCGCTTCGTGTTTGCCGCCGGCAATCAGCCCATCGATCCCTCCAAATACGCGCGCTCGAAGTCCAAAGGCAGCGGACTCTTCATCGCGGTCGTCGTCCTCTTGCTCTTCGCGATCATTGGTGGTGCGGTCTTCGCCATCATCGTCTTGACCAGCGGCCCAGAAGAGACCGCGAAGACCGACAGCAAGCCCAAAGTCGTGGAGGAAGAGAAGCCCGACCCAAGCATCGAGATCAAAGCGAAATTCGATTTGGCCTCCAGCCTCGCCACGGACCAAAACTGGGCAGAAGCCCAGCGGATCTTGGTCGACATCATGGCGCTCGATCCCGCTTACCCTGGGGCTCGCGAGCTCCAGTCGACGGTCATCTCGGAGCTCACCTACCAGAACCACCTCGACCAAGGCGACGAGCTGCTCCGCAACCAGAAGTACGACCAGGCCAAGAGCCACTTCGAGCAGATCCCGAACACCTCGGTCTACTTCGTGCGCGCCGAGAAGAAGCTCAAGAGAGTCGCCGAGATGCTCGCCACTGACGCTTTCCTCGAGGGGAAGAAAGAGTGCGATAAGGCGCTCAGCACCGCCTGCATTCATCGCGTCTGCGAGGCGATGAAGCTCAATCCCGCCGACAGTGGGCCTCGCGAATACCTCGAGCGCCTGCTCAAGAGCAAAGACCTGGCGAAGAAGAGCGCTGCCAACCTTCGAGACAAGATCAACAGCTGTCTCTAGAGAACGCGACGCCCAACAGAACTCGCAGCCAAGGGACGGCGGAGCGTCGTGCAAAGCCGAAAGGTTGCGAGCAGGTTGCAAGCAACCACTGGTCTTGGGCGCTAGCCAAAACTGACCCCTTATGCGTTGCTCCGCATAAGGGGTCAGTTTTGACGAGCGCCCAAGCTGGTGACGGTCCAAGAGATCAGTGTTCTCGCTCACTTGGACTCGAGTTGCCTGGCGCTCTACGGAAAGCAAGAGAGTCGGCGTCAGCCCTTGGGTTGAGGGAAGAGCTGGCGGACGCGCTCAGGGCTCAGGGGCTCGTCAGGGCGGACATCGCTGCGCAGTCGATGACACAGCTCTCGCACGTGGTCGACCGCCTGCGAGGGCGGGTCGTAGGCCGCATCGTAAATGTGGCACTTCACGCGGTGACCCGGTTGGACCTCGGTGTCGACAGGATTCGCTCGCCTGCAGGCCTCGAAAGCCACTGGGCAGCGCGTATGAAAACGGCAGCCGTCGGGCGGGTCGATGGGGGAGGGCACATCGCCTTGCAAGATGACCCGACGGCGCACCCGTTTGGGATTGGCCTGCGGAATGGCCGAAAGAAGGGCCTGTGTATACGGGTGGAATGGCTCGTCGAAGAGGTCGTCGCAGCTCGTGGCCTCGACGATCTGGCCCAAATACATCACGCAGACCCAATCCGACAGGTGGCGGACCACGGACAGATCGTGGGCAATGAAGAGAAAGGCGAGGTCGAACTCTTGCTGCAAGTCCTCCAAGAGGTTGAGCACCTGGGCTTGCACCGAGACATCGAGGGCGCTGACCGCCTCGTCGCAGACGATGAAGTCTGGATTGAGCGCCAACGCACGGGCGATGCCGATGCGTTGACGCTGCCCGCCAGAAAACTCGTGCGGATATCGGTTGGCGTAAGAAGGCTGTAAGCCAACCTTCTCCAGCAAACCTCTTACCAGGATCCGGCGCTCCTGGCCGCGGGCGATGCCATGCACCGAAGCGGCGTCACCAATGATGTTCTCGACGGTCATCCTTGGATTAAGGGAGCTGAATGGGTCCTGAAAGATGATCTGCATGTCACGGCGTGTCTGTCGCATCTCGCCACGCGACAGCTCGAAGATCTTCTTCCCTTTGAAGAGGACCTCCCCAGCGGTGGGCTCCAGCAACCTGAGCAATGTCCTCCCTGCCGTGGTCTTGCCGCAGCCGGACTCACCGACCAAACCCACGGTCTGATTCGCATAGACCTTGAAGCTGATGTCGTCGACGGCCTTGACGAAGCGGCGCTGCCGCGAAAAGAGCCCACGCTTCAAGGGGAAGTACTTCTTGAGGTTCTTGACCTCGAGAAGGGGGGGCGCGCCATGGTCGTTGATGCTGCTCATGCTTCCAAGTCGTCGCTGTGATGGGAACGCTCTTGAGTCGTCACGTCACTGTGGTGGCACGCCACGAAATGGCCAGGACGAATCGCGTCCATTTGGGGTTCCTGCGCAGCGCACTTATCGGTCGCGAGGTCACACCGCGTGCGGAACCGGCAGCCCGATGGGAACTCCAACGGCGCTGGAACCATCCCCCTGATCGTGGCCAGTCGCTCGGTCCTCGGTCCAATGCTCGGGATGCTCTTGAAGAGTCCCTTGGTGTAAGGGTGCAGTGGGGTCTCGAAGAGGTCGTTGACGCTGGCGTACTCGACCACCTTGCCGGCGTACATCACCACCACGTCGTCCGCGACCTCCGCGACCACCCCAAGGTCGTGCGTGATGAGGAGGATGCTCATCCCGTAGTTCTCTTTGAGCCCCTGCAGCAGGTCCAGGATCTGCGCCTGAATGGTGACATCCAGAGCGGTCGTCGGCTCGTCGGCGATAAGAAGCTGTGGGCTACAGGAGAGCGCCATGGCGATCATGACCCGTTGCCGCATTCCGCCAGAGAGTTGATGTGGGTATTCGTCGATGCGCAGCTCAGGGTTGGGGATGCCGACGCGCTTGAGCATCTCGATGGCGAGGTCTCTGGCTTCGAGTCGATCGACGCCCTTGTGCAGGGTGATCGCCTCCATGATTTGGTTGCCGACGGTGAAGACCGGATTGAGGCTCGTCATGGGCTCTTGGAAGACCATGGCGATGTCGTTGCCTCTGATCTTGCGCATCTCTTCTGGCTTGAGCTTGGTGAGGTCCCGGCCTTTGAACAAGACCTGGCCACCCACGATTCGTCCGGGCGGGTTGGGGACCAGCTGCAGGATCGAGAGCGCGGTGACGGACTTTCCACACCCGGACTCACCAACCACCCCCAGAGTTTTGCCTTTGTAGATGGAGCAGCTCACCCCGTCGACAGCGGGCAGCACCCCCTCATCCGTGAAGAAGTAGGTCCGCAGGCCCTTCAACTGCAGGATGATCTCGCCGCTCTGGCCGAGCTCCACTCGGCTCCCTTCTCTGCTTTCTTGGTCCACTCAACGCCTCATTTTTGGGTCCAAAGCGTCTCTCAGCCCCTCGCCCATCAGATTGAACAGGCTGACCGTAACGAAGATCGCGAGGCCAGGGAGGAGGATCATGAGGTTGTTCCGAAAGACCCGTCCATCGTTGAGGATGGTCCCCCAAGTCGGAGCGCTGGGGTCACCCAGGCCCAAGAAGCTGATGGTCGACTCGATGAGAATGGCGCTCGCGACACCGAAGGTCGCCGTGACGAGAACCGGACCCAGCGCGTTGGGGAGAATGTGCTTGAAGATGATCCGCCACTCTGGCAACCCCAGTGCTTTCGCGGCTTGCACGAACTCCTCATTGCGCAACCTGAGAAATTCCCCGCGCACGAGCCTCGCGGGAGTCGTCCAACGCGTCACTCCGATGATCAGCATGACGTGGAAAATGCTGGGCGACTCGACGAACGCGGCGAGGGTCATGATGAGGAAAAGGCTCGGGAAACACATCATGATCTCGATGAAACGTTGGATGAGTAGATCGACCCAACCTCCGAAGTAGCCAGCGAACGCCCCCAAAATGACGCCGATGGTGATGTAGATCCCAACGGCCAAGACGCCAATGGTCAACGCGACTCGGGTCCCGAAGACCATCCGGGCGAACACGTCTCGCCCAATGTTGTCGGTGCCGAGGGGATGCTCGAAGAGGTCCGAGCCCTTCTGAAGGCTCTGGAAAGGGGCTCTCACCTCACGGGGTAGAGTCGGGTCATGCGCGGAGAGGGCCGAGAGCAGGGGCGCGCCAAAGAGTGTCGGTGCGGCCCCGATGGATTGGCTCGTGCCGCGGAAGGAGTGTTCGACGAGGGGAAAGCTGGCCGAGTGGGAGAGGCCTTCTCGTTTCGCTTTCTCGAGGGCCTCCTGCGGCAACGGAAACTCGAACTCGAACCATCCCATGAGCCGCAGGGTCCCTCCCGAGGGCCTCATGCTGGTGTCAAAATCGACCGCCACCCCCGGCGCTTTCCCGTCCGTGTCGGTGAGCGTGACGCCAAGCGCCTGAGTGATGGGCACTGGCCAAACAGAGGGCAGTGGGTCGACGAGCAACCAGGTGTTGACGGCGACGATCAAGCTCAGACACAGCAAAACAGCGTTGCGTCTGCGTCGCGCACGGACGGCTCTCCTGGACCTCGCCACAGGCAGGACAATGGCTCCGTAGATGGCGGCACACAAGGGGATGAGGCCGATCAGGGAGTTGAAGAAGATGTCGACCGTGTTTTCGTAGTAGGTGCCGTTGAACAGGTTGTCCAACCAAGGAGTGCTGGAGACGCCGTCCAGAGTCATTTCGAACGGCAAATCAGACGCGAACACCGGCGCATAGACTGCGACAAGCAGCAAGAAGATCACCAAATAGAGGGCGAAGATGCTGACTCGGTACTTGCGGAACTGCTCCCAGACGATGGACCAGTATCCGAGCGTGTCGTCTTCGTCGATGTCAACGATAACGCTGCGGGTCAGCATCTCGGTGTCTGCGTCGGGATTGGGGTTCGGGGTCGCGTGCATTCGGGTCAATCGAAGGTAATCCGCGGATCGACGAGGGCGTAGGAGATGTCCGAGATCAACAATCCACAGAGCGTCATGACCGCGGAGATGAGCAGGATCCCCATGATGACGGTGTAGTCTCTGAGCTGGATGGCTTGCAGAAGGTAGCGCCCAATGCCATCGATTTCGAAGATATACTCGATGACGATGGAGCCGCCGAAGAGCACTGGCAAGAGCGTACCGAGGATGGTGAGAATCGGGATCATCCCGTTACGCAGGGCGTGTTTGAAGACCACGATCCCCTCCGGCAGGCCCTTGGCCCTGGCCGTCCGAATGTAGTCCGCCCTAATGACATCGAGGAGGCCCGATCTCGCGTATCGAGAGAGCGCAGCCAGGCCGCCATAGGTCAGACAAAAGACGGGCAGGATGAGGTGGAGGACCATATCCCAGAGCCTAGCTCCCGTGGTGAGATTGGGGTTGGCGACGACGGACGTTTCGAAGCCGCTGGTAAAGAGCGGTTCTCCGTTGGGGATATATTGAACGATGAGGGTCCCGACGAAGAAGGTCGGCAGCGAGTAGAGGATGAAGAGAACCACCGTCATGACTTGGTCGGCGGCGGTTCTTTGGCGCATCGCGGAGAAGATGCCGATGGGAATTGAGAGGAGATAAACCAAGAAGATCGAGAGCATGCTGAGGGTGAACGAGTACTTGACCCGCTTCAGGATCTCGGGAAGCACGGGCTCTTTCTTGATGGTAAACCCGAGATCACCGACGATGACGTTGCTCATGTACTTGTAGAATCGGGTGTCGGTGAAGAAGCGGGAAAAACGCTCTCCACTCGACCAATTGAAGCGCTCCTGGTTGGTGTCGAACCACTCTCGCCAGGTCGCCAGCAAACGAGCCTGTTCCTCGGCGGTGGCTTTCTCGGGCAGTGTCCACTTGCTGACCTGCTGGTTGTGCCGGCCGATCTCGCGCTGCTCGGCCTTGATCGCAGCGGGCACGTCACTCTCCCGACCGAGGAAGAGATTGCGCTTCTGGCCATTGATGGAGAGTTGGTAGAAGGCCAGCCTCTTGAGCTCGAAGTCGTCGACCTGAGAGGCGATTTCGATCAAGTGTGGGACGATGTACTCGCCGTAGTCCTCGAGTTGGTTCTGGGCTTCGATCTTGTCCTTGGGATCGGCCGAAGGGGAGATGGAGGTCTCCATCAAACCGAGCACCTCGTCCCTTTCGACCCAGAAGTAGGTGTTGAAGAGGACGGGTTTGTCGTAGTTGAAGGTCTCTTTGAAAATTCGATATTGAGCCCTCGCCTCCTCGCTCCCCGCGGCCTGGGCGGCTTCACCGGCCTTGCCAGGCTTCCCAGGGGCAAAGTTGAGCACGAGGAAGCAGACCAACACTATCACGAAGAGCGTCGGCACCATGACCAGGATGCGCTTCAAGATGTAAAGCAAGAGGTGGCTGCTCATCCGCTGGGACCCCTCTGCATCTCGTCGGTCTGTCTCATGGCATCGCCTTGTACCAAGGCAAGGACAGGTCATGGGGGCGGATTTTTTGGAAGTCCATGTTGCGCATGGAGGGTCGCCAAGCGCCGACCCCAAGGTCTGCGAAGAAGAAAGTGTAGGGCTGTTCCTCGTGCAGGATGGCGTGGAATTCGTGGAACAGCTCGAGGCGCTTGGCGTTGTCGAAGGTGACCCGAGCCTCCTCGATGATCTGGTCGACTCGTGCGTTGCGGAAGCCGATGCGATTCGACCCCTCTGGAACGTCGGCCTGACTCGAGTGCCAGATTTGGTAGGGGTCAGTCTCCCAGCTCAAGGCCCAACCGCCTGTGTAGGCGTCGAATTCCTTGTTGTTCATCTTGCTCTGCATCGTCGGCCAGTCGACCGGCGAGATGGTCAGATCCACTCCGATCTTCTTGAGGTCCTCCTTGTAGAACTCGGCCATGGCCTTGAACTCGGGACGGTAGCCATAGACCAACATCGTAAAGCGGAACTCTACCCCCGACCGGTCTCGAATTCCGTTCCCGTTGGTGTCGGTCCAGCCTGCCTCTTCGAGGAGCTTTGCGGCCTCACCAAGGTCGAAGGGCAGCGGCTTGATGGTCGAGTCGTATTCGGCGCTCTCAGGATAGAATGCACCGGTGGTGATCTGCCCCAAGCCCATGAAGACCTCCCTCAGCAACAGCTCGCGGTTGAGCGCGTAGGTCATCGCTCGCCTCACCCGCTTGTCACCGAAGAAGGGGCCGTCTGCGTTCCAGCCCAAGTAGCGGAACGCCATTCGTGGGAACACGGTGTAGCCGAGCTTGCCGCCGATCGGGCTGCCGCCGTCGTTGAAGACATTGGTGAACTCGCCGGTCGAGCCCGCCTCGAGGATCTGCTTCTTGTACTGGGCAGGCTGCAGCAGGATGAAGTCGACATCACCGGTCTCGAGCTTCGCCAGTTGTTGGTCGGGGTTTCCGACGACCAAGTAGATGACCTCGTCGAGCGCGGGCAGCTCGTCGTAGTAGTTCGTGTTCTTGACCAACTTTGCGTAGTTGTTCTCCTCGAAGGAGTCGAAAATGTAGGGACCGGTGCCGTTCATGTGGCGATACCAGTGCTGATTGAAGTTCTGCCCGATGACCTCTTGGGGGTACTCGTGCCCATCGGGGTCGAACGCGTAGATCCAATGGGACATCGGGATGAGACCCATGGTGAACGTCTTGGACTGGTAGGTCTTGGCCTTCCAGACCACCTTCATCTCGAAGTCGCTGAGCTTTTCGAAGTGGTCGAAGTCCTGATAGTAGGTTCGCAGCGGAGCCGCGCCTTCGACGGCGGGATCGGAGATCATCTCCATGGCGAAAACGAAGTCGTCGACCGTCATTCGGTGCTCGCCCTCGAGCCAAGGGCTGCGCTCGAGGTACTGAGCTTGGATGTGATGCCAGTAGACGTCTTCCCGGAGTTTGATGGTGTACTCCGTGAAGTCGCTGTTGACCTGCACGCACCAGGCCAAGTCGGGAGCCCATTTGTTGGGGTCCACCAAGTCACGACGAGCGACCTCGCTTCCGACATACCGATAGATCTCTTGGATGTCGGCACCCGCCTCAGTGATGATGTTGTACCCACTCGACCCAGCGATCGTCGCTCGGATCAGCTTGCCACCGAACTGCGCGTCTTCTGGGAGGATAGGGCTGGGTGGGCTGAGGAGGTTGCCAGGGCAATCGGTGCGAGGGGCAGCGGTCCCGTTGGCGACGCTCAAGCCCCCTCGACGCAGGGTGTTGTTGACCGAGCCAATGTCCTGCTTGAGTCCTCGGATCGAGTTTCGAGTATCGATGAGGTGAGCTTCGAGATTGCTGATCTGCCAGGTGTTGAACAGGGCGAGAAATCCAACCACGGCAAGAAAGAGCACCGAAGCCAGTCCCAGATATATTCCTTTTGACATCGACGACTCCCATCAGCGACCGGAGCGAACCCTGCACGACGAGCCTCCAAGGAAGTTGGACCCTCTCACGCTTCGGCCGTTACCCTACATCACAAAACGACCCGTGCATCCCTCGTCACTACTGGAACATCAGGCGAATTTCGGCTCCTGGCTTGACCAGCTTGCGCTTCTCGCTCGAGTAGTTGTTCGTCTTTGGGAAGTAGACCTTGACGGTATGGTAGCCAGGCTCGATGGGCATCCCCGCAACGGGAGTGTTCTTCCCCGTCGACTTCCCGTCGACAAAGATCTCGCCCGGAGGCTTCGACGCGACGTAGAGCAGCCCGTCCGACGAGGATGACGCCGAGGACGAGCTGGCGCCCGAAGTGGATTTTTTTTTCGCTGCTGTCGTCTTCTTCTTCACCCCTGTCTTGTCGTCGTCGGCGATGTCGTTTGGCTCCTCGCCCGCACTGTCATCGTTGCCAACGGCCTCTTCGACGGGAGGAGTTTCGACGACCGCGACCTTTGGCTTCGCGATGAACACTGCCCCCGCGACGTTGCCTCTGGCGCCCTCGAGGAACCCGTCCATGGCGTTGCCAAACCGGATCTCCGCGGGACGCAAGATGAGCTCGACGTCTTTGACAGGGTTTTCGTCGGTCCACTGGACGGTTTTGATCAGATCTTTGTACCCCTCGAGGTTGGCAGCGACCTGATGGGGTTCGCGCATCAGCTGCCCATCAAGGTTGAGGGGAGCCACCCCTACGGCCTCTCCATTCACGAAAATGGAAGCGCCTGGCGGGCTGGACTGAATCTTGAGGATTCCTCTTTTGGCCTCCATCTCCAACTCGACAATCTCTCCGTCGGAGACCGTCACCACCTCGGTCTTATCGAAGTGGTGGGGGAGCTTGAGGGTCAAGGTGTGCTCGCCTTCGCTGAGCCCCTCGAGGCGAATGGGTGTCATCTGTTGCGTGTCCGCGCCATCGAGCCAAATTGCGGCTCTCGAGGGATCGCTTCGAACCTCGCAGCCGACTCCTTCAGGTGCCGAGCCGGTCTGCTGGAGCCGAGGTCCAGACTCCTCCGAGCTGGCCTTGACCTGCGGCGAAGTCGCAAAGATGAAGGCCCAGGCCAGAAGCAACACCCCGCCGATGGCCAACAGGTAGAGCAGAGTGGGGGGGGGCTCTCTTCCCGCGATGCCTACGCCGTTGCCTTCGGCGTCGACCTTCCCGGTGATCACGGTATTTACGCGGTACACCGAGTCGTCGATCTCGACGTCGACCATTTGTGCGGCGGACGGCATCGCGGCCCGACGAAGCTGCCGATCGGTGCCGACCACGGCTTCGATCTCAGCGACGATGTTCTGGATTCGGTTGCCCGCGAAGACCTCGGTCGGCGAGTCCTCGAGGACATCAGCCCCGGCATTGGGCCAGCCCGCATCGGTCCCGTAGCGAGCGCCGTCTTTCGCGCGTTCGACCAGGCTCTGCTCTCCTGGAATTTCCGGGGCGACCCCCATGACTGCGCTGTTGCTATCGGCGCCGGTCTCGAAGAGGCGGTGCATCAACTCTGAGAGCAGCACGCTGTCGAACGGGGAATGAATGCTGTGGGTGAACTGCGTCAGCGCGAGTTGGAGCTCCCGCGCCGTCTGAAAGCGTTGCCGAATGTCCCGCGCGAGCGCCTTTAGGATGATCTTCTCGAGCTGCGGCGGGATGTCCGGCGAGTAGACGCTCGGTGGCTTGAACTCCGCTCTGCGCACCCGTTGGATCAGCTGGGCGTCGTCTTCCCCCTCGTAGAGCATCCGCCCAGTGACGAGCTCGTAGAGGATCGCTCCCGCCGAGAAGATGTCCGTGCGCTGGTCGACACGGTCTCCACGGGCTTGCTCCGGGGACATGTAGTAGAACTTCCCCTTGATCACTCCACTTTGCGTGAACGACGCGCGTTTCGCGGCCTTGGCGATGCCGAAGTCGACGATCTTGACCTCGCCCTCAAAGGAGATGAGGACGTTTTGCGGGCTAATGTCGCGGTGGATGATATTGAGCGCGTTGCCGTCTGGATCGGTCGCACGATGGGCATACGACAGCCCCGAGCAGATCTCTTGAGTGATGTAGAGCGCGCACTCCAGGGGCATGGCCGAGTTGTAGTCGATGAACCGTCGAACGACTCGAAAGAGGTCACGTCCGTTGATGAACTCCATCGAGATGAAGTAGGCGTTTCCTTCTCGCTCCAAATCGAAGACTTGCGCGACATTCTTGTGGCTCAGACGGGCAGCGATGCGAGCCTCGTTGACCAACATGTCCACAAAGTCGCTGTCCGAGCAGTACTGCTCGTGTAGCCGCTTGATCGCCAGCGTCTTCTCGACGCCGCCCAATCCGGCAGTGTGAGCACGAAAGATCTCCGCCATGCCTCCGACGGCGATCAGCTCGTCGAGAACATACTTACCGAGCTGTTGTTGCATCTCTCTGGTGTCGCTATGGGTTGCAGCCGACGTCTTGCTCAATCGCGCGTTGCGCAACGAGCTGCAAAGGCTCGATTCATTATGCAGCGAGTGCAGGTTCAAGAGCTTGGGTCGGGTGTGACCAAGTTCGAAACCGGCAGTCGTCACGAACAGAAGGTCTTCTCTGCGGCCAACCACGCGGGTTCGAGGACCTGAAGCGGAGCGAGCGACAAGAGAATCGAAGTCCAAGTCCCGGGAGCATACTGGAGAAGTGCACGTTTCGCTAGGCAACATCTCAGATTTTGCGAGCGCAATGCACGCCGTCCGCCTTTCTGGCGTCGCTCCCCAATCCCATCTTCTCTTCATGGCCAGCCGCGCTGACCAGAGCGCCAATCAACGCACCCCTGTGAAAGTCCCTTGGGCACCAAAGGGCAAGTCATCAGCTCCCCAGGATGTCGCTCAGGTCCTTGGCCATCCAGTCGAAGTCGAGCTCGTCCATTCCCCAGTTGATTTCGATATCATCGCCCTCGCCCTTGGCCTCGAGCTCCACGATGACCGCTTTACACAATGCCGCCAGCTCTTCGACTGCAGCTTTGACTTTGATTCTCATCATCCCGGCGTTGACGCGCTGGTCGAACAGGACAATCAAGACCAGCTCATCTTCCACACCAGCCAAGTACAACGAACGGCCCAGGCCTTGGTGAAAGATCGAGCTAAAGGGGTTGCTCAAGAGAGTCGATATCTGTTCGCTCGCCGCGAAGTCGGCCACCGCAAGTGCGGCGAGTTTGGCCACGCTGAATCCCCTCATTTCGCCGGCCTCGGCGACAGGCTGTCCGGTGCGGTCCACAAGGAGCACCGCACGGGCGTTTGAGGACACCAAGAACTCATCGACCTTCGCCGTGATCCGTTCGCGAGTTTCCTTGTTCAGCGTCGCGCCACGTACCAAAAGGACTGCCTTCGGTCGGTCACAACAACGCGCTGGCTTCACTGGCACTGTCGCCAGCCACACGCGTCATCGGGAGTCTGCATGGTCTCGGGTCGCGTCCGTTGGGAGCGGGGGCGCTCTGCTCTACGAGTTCAAACGCGGTCACACGACAGAGACATTATGCATTCATCGCCATCAGGCGGAAACAAAAGAGCACCGACGGCGAGAGGCTGCGGTCACTCAGTCTCGTGGAACTTCGAGACCACTCGCATCAGCTCCGCCAAAGGCACCGGCTTTTCCAGCTGCCGGTTGTCGACTCTGGACAGGAACGATTTCGCTGGCTGTGAAAACACCCCGCCCGTCATGAAAACGATCTTCGCCGTCCAATCTGGGCCGAGCTTCGAAACCGCCTCGTAGAAACCCATCCCGCCACCGTCTGGCATCAACATGTCGCAAAGGATCACGTCGAAGCAGCCGCCGGCTGCAATGAGGTCGATGCCGTCGGACACCGAGGTGACCACCGTCACGTTCGACATCCTCGACAAGCCACGGGCGAGGGCTCTGCCCACAAGTGGTTCATCGTCAACGATGAGCACCTTCGCCACATCGCCGTGGCGCGATTCCGTGGATCGGTCCATGGGCCAACACCTGCCGTGAGCAGACACTGTTGAAAGAGTCTTTATGCAATCAGAGCAGGTTCAGAACGAGCCGACAAGGCAATAAATTCCCCGCGGGAACGTTTGAATTCTGGAACCCTAAGTCGCCCACACGCTATTCTGTCCGGTACGCATCGACAGGCGGCTCGGCCTCGTGCCATCTCAGCCCCAGATTTGCTGACCGCTGCAGCTCGGCGATCACTTGGGCACCGAGCAACAAAATCACAGCTGCGATCTCCATGCTCAACAGGACGATGATCACCGTCGCCAAGGAGCCGTAGATTGTGCTCACCAAGGAGAGGTTGGCGAAATACCAGAGCAAGACCTGCCGCGTCAGCTCCCACAACACAGCCGCGAACAGGCCTCCAATCATCGCCCTCCTGAACCGAATCTTAGCGACCGGCATGACGCGATAGACCAGCGTAAAGAGCAGGACCTCGCCCACAAAGCCGAGAAGATACAAGATCGTGGTCAGCCCCGTGTCCGCAAGAACATGATGCAAAATCCCGACTCGGCTCGTCTCCATCGTGGTGATCACAGACGAGAAGACGGTCAGAACCGCGAGGCTCAATCCCAGGATCAGGATGAAAGCGTAAGGCATCAGCGCTGACACCCAGAAGCTACGATGTTCACGTGTCGGAGTGCGCCTGAAGATGATCG